>Ga0310899_10000269_pt1 | contig 11144 bp, 13 predicted proteins | sample C8D4metaG_FD_203909 | JGI IMG/M metagenome (GOLD analysis project Ga0310899, IMG submission 203909) | Lab incubated soil microbial communities from West Virginia University Organic Research Farm, Morgantown, WV, United States - C8D4 | ecosystem: Environmental > Terrestrial > Soil > Agricultural... | reverse complement strand
CGGCTACTATAGCGCGTCTCGCATTTCCGCCGCCAGATTTTCAATGAATGAACGAATGACCAGCGTCGAGCTGCGCGCGGGCGTCAGCCTCGCTGGCGTCTTCGGCCTGCGCATGCTCGGGCTGTTTTTCATTCTTCCGGTGCTCGCGGTGCACGCCGCGAACATCAGCGGCGGCGACAACCTGACGCTGGTCGGAATCGCGCTCGGCGCGTACGGCCTATCGCAGGGCATTCTGCAGATTCCGTTCGGCGCGGCTTCCGATCGCTGGGGAAGAAAGCCGGTGCTGTACGCCGGACTGCTCATCTTCGCGGCCGGCAGCTTCCTCGGCTGCGTCGCGGGCGACATCTGGACCATGATCGCGGCGCGCACTTTGCAAGGCGCCGGCGCCATCTCTTCGGTGGCAATGGCGCTCGCCGCCGACCTCACGCGCGAGCAGCATCGCACCAAGGTGATGGCGATGATCGGCTCGATGATCGGCTTCGTGTTTGCCCTGTCGCTGGTCGGCGCGCCGCTTCTCTATCGCGCCATCGGCATGGACGGCCTGTTCGCGCTCACCGGCGTGCTGTGCCTCGCCGCGATCGCGGTGGTGAAGTTCCAGGTGCCCGAGCCGCCGGCCCAGCCGCGCGCCGCGGGGCCGGCGGGCTCGATGCGTGCCGCAGTGCTCGATGCCGAGCTGCTGCGCCTGAACGCCGGAATTTTCATCCTGCACGTAGTGCTGTACGCGATGTTCGTCGTCGTGCCGCCGCGTCTGGTCCTGGCCGGCCTCGAGCTGCCGGAGCACTGGAAGCTCTACCTGCCGGTGGTCCTCGGCTCGTTCGTGCTCATGATCCCGGCCGTGCTTTACGCCGATCGGCGCAACCACCCCAAGCCCGTGCTGATCGCTTCGGTGGTTCTGCTGCTGGCGGCGGAAGCGGGATTCGCCGCGTTCGACGGTGGATTGGTTGCCATTGCCGTGCTGATGCTCGCGTTCTTCGTCGCCTTCAACGTGCTGGAGGCGCTTCTGCCTTCGCTCGTGTCACGCCTTGCCCCGGCGCGAGGCCGCGGCGTGGCGATCGGCGTGTACAACACGACGCAGACCCTCGGCGTGTTCTTCGGCGGGCTGCTCGGCGGCTGGGTCGCGTCGCATCAGGGCGCTACCGGGGTATTCGCGGTATGTGCCGTATTGGTGGCAGTCTGGTTCGCGATCGCGGTCGGCATGCGGCCGCCGCGCGCGCCGGTCAACGCGCTTTCGAGTCTGACGTTTTCCATCGCATCCGGGGTGAGCCTGGAGGGGCTGCGCGAGGCCCTGGCGGGCGTGCGCGGCGTGCGCGAGGCCGAAGTGATGGCCGCCGAGCGCATTGCGCGGCTGAAAGTCGTGCCGGGAGAATGGGACGAGAATAGAGTGCGTAAACTGATTACTGGGGAGGTTTGAAATGGCATCGGTGAACAAGGTCATCATCGTCGGCAACCTTGGAGCGGATCCAGAGACGCGCTATCTGCCGAGCGGCGAAGCCGTCACCAACGTCCGCGTCGCGACGACCGACCGCTGGAAGGACAAGCAAAGCGGCGAGATGAAGGAAGCCACGGAATGGCATCGGATTTCCTTCTTCGGTCGCCAGGCCGAGGTCGCGGGCGAGTACCTGAAGAAGGGCTCGCAGGTGTATGTCGAGGGAAGCATCCGGACGCGTAAATGGCAGGACAAGGAAGGCCAGGACCGCTACACCACGGAGATCCGCGCCGACCGCATGCAATTGCTCGGCTCGCGCTCGGGTTCCGGCGAGCCGCGGGGGGAGATGCGGGGCGACGCGCCCCCGGCGGAAGGGAAAGTGGCCGAGCCGAAAGGCGCCGCGGCGGGAGCCAAGAAGCCGGCGGGCAAGTTCGACGACCTGGAAGACGATATTCCTTTCTGAAATCAGCGATATAATGCGCGCATGCCGATTTACGAATATCGCTGCGCGGAGTGCGGGCAGGAGCACGAGGTCCTGCAGAAGGTAAGCGAGCCCCCGCTCACCATATGTCCGGCGTGCGGAAAGCCGGCGCTGCAGAAACAGTTGAGCGCCGCCGGTTTCCAGCTCAAGGGAAGCGGCTGGTACGCGACCGATTTCAAGGGCCCGGCCAAGAAACCGGCCGAGAAAAAGACCGACAAGACCGAAGCCAAAACCGAAACCAAGACCGAAACCAAGTCGGATACGAAAACGGACACCAAGCCCGCGTCTACCTCGACGACAACCGACTGAGGCCGGGCTGAAATCCGACCGGCCCGGCACGCGCCGGGCCTTTTCATTTCTGGAGCTTGCCGTTTAGCTTCTAGTCCCATGAAGAAATACTTCATTACCGGGCTGCTCATCTGGATCCCGCTGGTCATCACGATCTGGGTGCTGAAGACCGTGGTCGACGTGCTCGACCAGTCGCTGCTGCTGCTGCCGACCGCGCTGCAAACCGAGAACTGGCTCGGCGTGCACATCCCGGGACTGGGCACGCTGCTCACGCTGCTCATCGTCCTGGTCACCGGCGTGTTCGCCACCAACTTCTTCGGCGCGCAGCTGGTCGAGCTGTGGCACGACATCCTGCACCGCATCCCGGTGGTGAACTCGATCTACTCGAGCGTGAAGCAGATCTCCGACACGCTGTTTTCGTCGAGCGGCCAGGCGTTCAGGAAGGCGCTGCTCGTGCAGTGGCCGGCGCCGGGCATGTGGACCATCGCGTTCCAGACCGGCATGCCGGGCGGCGGCGTGGCCGAGCACCTGCCGCCTGACTGCCTCGCGGTGTACGTGCCGACTACGCCGAACCCGACCGGCGGCTATTTCGTCATCGTGGCGCGCAAGGACGTGGTCGAGCTCGACATGAGCGTCGACCAGGCCCTGAAGTACATCATCTCCATGGGCGTGGTGCCGCCGCAGAAATGAGAAGCCATTACTGTGGAGCGCTGCGCGCAAGCCTGATCGGCGAGACCGTGACGCTGTGCGGCTGGGCGCATCGCCGGCGCGACCATGGCGGAGTGATCTTCGTCGACCTGCGCGACCGCGAAGGTCTCGCCCAGGTGGTGTTCAATCCCGAGCGCAAGGAGGCGTTCGGCATCGCCGAGCGGGTGCGCAGCGAGTTCGTGCTCAAGGTCACCGGCAAAGTGCGCGCGCGCCCGGCGGGCACGGTGAATCCCGAGCTGCCGACCGGCGAGGTCGAGGTGCTTGTGCACGAGGTGGAAATCCTCAACGCATCGGCGCCGCCGCCGTTCCAGATCGACGACGACAACCTCGCCGAGAGCACGCGCCTCGAGCATCGCGTTCTCGACCTGCGGCGCGAGCCGATGCAGCGCAATCTGCGCCTGCGCCACCGCGCGGCGTCGGCGACGCGCCGGTTTCTCGACCAGCACGGCTTCATCGACATCGAGACGCCGGTGCTTTACAAGTCCACGCCCGAAGGCGCGCGCGAATTCCTGGTGCCTTCGCGACTGCACGACGGCCATTTCTACGCCCTTCCGCAGTCGCCCCAGCTCTTCAAGCAGATGCTGATGGTGGCGGGCTTCGACCGCTACTACCAGATCGTCAAATGCTTCCGCGACGAGGACTTGCGCGCCGACCGGCAGCCCGAGTTCACGCAGATCGATATCGAGACCTCGTTCCTCGGCGAGCACGAGATTCGCAAGCTGATGGAGGAGCTGGTGCGCTTCGTGTTCCGCGAAGCCGCCGCGATCGAGCTGCCGGCGCCGTTCCCGGTGCTCAGCTACGACGACGCGATGCGCGACTACGGCAGCGACAAGCCGGACCTGCGCGTACCGCTCAAGCTGGCCGAGCTCACCGATGCGGTCAAGGACGTGGACTTCAAGGTGTTCTCGGGGCCGGCGAATTCGCCCGGCGGCCGGGTGTGCGCGCTGCGCGTCCCGGGCGGCGGCGCGCTCACTCGCGGCGAGCTCGACGGCTACGGCGAATTCGCCAAGACGCTCGGCGCCAAGGGACTCGCCTGGATCAAGGTGAACCAGCGCGCGAAAGGGGCGGAGGGCCTGCAGTCGCCGATCGTGAAGAACCTGCACGCGCGCGCGCTGGCGACGATCCTGGAGCGCACTTCTGCCCAGGATGGTGACGTCATCCTGTTCGGCGCGGACGAGGAGAATGCCGTGGCCGCCTACATGGGCGCGCTGCGCCAGAAGGTCGGGCACGAGCGCGGCCTCGCCGAGAAGGCATGGCGCCCGCTGTGGGTGGTGGATTTCCCGATGTTCGAGCTCGACCCGGACTCGAAGCAATGGAAGGCGCGCCACCATCCCTTCACCAGCCCGAAGGACGGCCACGAGCAATACATCGAGAGCGCGCCCGGCAAGGCGTACGCCAAGGCCTACGACGTGGTGCTGAACGGCTGGGAGCTCGGCGGCGGCTCGGTGCGGATCCATCGCTCGGAAATTCAGCAAAAGGTGTTCAAGGCAATGCGGATCACGGAGGAAGAGCAGCGTGCCAAGTTCGGCTTCCTGCTCGATGCGCTGCAGTACGGCGCCCCGCCGCACGGCGGCATCGCGTTCGGCTTCGACCGCATGGTCACGCTGATGGCCGGCGCCGAAGCGATCCGCGACGTGATCGCCTTTCCGAAGACCCAGCGCGGGCAGGACCTGCTCACCGGGGCGCCCACCCCCGTCACCGAGCAGCAGCTGCGCGAGCTGCACCTGCGCCTGAGGAACCCGCCGCAGTCGTGAGGTGGATCGCCGCGGCGGCGTTGGCCTGGTGTGCGGTCGCATTCGCCTTCACCAATGAGATTGCCGTCAAACAGTTGCCCAATGAAGCGCGCCAGACCCTCGCGCTCATCAAGGCGGGTGGCCCGTTTCCCTACGCGAAGGACGGCGCCGTATTCGGCAACCGCGAGGGCCAGCTGCCCAAGCGCAATCGCGGCTACTACCGCGAGTACACCGTGAGAACGCCCGGCGCGAAGGATCGCGGCGCGCGGCGCATCGTGGCCGGCGTACCCGGCGAGTACTACTACACCGACGATCACTACCAGACTTTTAGGCGCATCATCGAGTGATGGGCAAGCTGTTCGAACGACTGCAGGATTCCGTGCGCTCCGGCGTTTACCGCATCAATCGGCCGGATGAAGTTCTGGACGCGGTCAAAGACAGCGCGATGGTGGTGGCGAAGGTGCGCTTCGCGGCGAAAGAGGATCTGCTGAAGAATATCGCACAGGCGCTCGATTTCCCCGACTGGTTCGGCCACAACTGGGACGCGCTGGAAGACTGCCTGAGCGATCTCTCCTGGCGCGAGGCGCCGGGCTACATCCTGCTGTTCGAAAAGCCGAGGCGCGACGACGACTTCGGCGTGCTGATCGACGTGCTGCTTTCCAGCGCGGAATCGTGGGCGGCGCGCCGCAAACCGTTCTTCGCACTGTTCGTCGATCCCGCGCGCACGCTGCCGCTGCCCGATCTTTTCCGCCAGCCTTGAAGCTTCCGCTCTCCGTCCTCGTCGTGGTGCATACGGCGCAGATGGAAGTGCTGCTGCTCGAGCGTGCGCAGCGTCCGGGGTACTGGCAGTCGGTCACCGGCTCGCTCGACCAGCCGGACGAGCCGTTCGAGGCCGCCGCGGCACGCGAATTGCGCGAAGAGACCGGCATCCAGGCCAACGACGGACGGCTGCGCCGCTGGAATGTCGCCTACACCTTCGAGATCTACGCGCAATGGCGCCACCGCTTCGCGCCCGGCGTGACCCACAACACCGAGCACCTATTCAGCCTTGAGCTCGCTCGGCCGGCGCCGGTGAGGCTCGCGCCGCAGGAGCACACCGCTTTCACCTGGCTACCCTGGGGCGAAGCGGCGCGCAAGTGCTTCTCGTGGTCGAACCGCGACGCGATCCTGATGGTTGGCGCCGCGCTGCTCGCCGCGGGCTGCGCGACCGGCGGCGGTGGCGCACCGCTAGCCTCGCACCTCGGGTCCGGCGCGCCGGAAGTGCGCGAGTGCGCGCAGTGGTATCAGGCGCTCGATGCGGAAATCGATGCCGCGGGGGTGCGCGACGCTCAGGCGGCGCGCGTCGCGGGCTTTCCGCACCTGCGTGTCGACCGCACACTGGCCGGCCTGCGCGACCGGGCTGCCCAAGGTGAGCCCAACCTGCGCGCCTATGCCGAGCGGCTCGCCGAGCTCGATCTCGAAGCGCGTGCGCATGAGATCCAGAATCTGCCGACCTTGCCGAACGAGGCCGCCCGCGTGCAATCGTTGCGTCGCGTGCGGGATTGCGCACGCATCCTGCGGCAAGCGGATCTGGCCAGCCCGGCCGGGCGTGCCGCGATGCTGGCGGCTGCCAAGGTGCCCGACGAGGCGCCGCGGGCGCGGACGGCGGCCGAAGAGGCTTGGAGGGTGCGCACGCAGGCCGCATTCGAGGCGGAGCGGGACCAGTCCGTGCAACGCGTGCGCTATGCGCCGCCGGCTGGGCAGCGGCTGCCGCATAGCGTGGTCGGCGGCCTGCTCGGCCGCGCGACCTTCGACCCGCTCGGGTACCTGGCGCTGTCCGCACGGGAAATTGACCGGCTCGCGGTCGCCTACGCGCCGACCATCGAGATCGAGACCCGCGCCGACTACGACCGCTTCGGCTGGCTGCGCTGGCGCCGCGGGGTGTCGCTTCCCCAGGTCGACGCGGCCGAGCCCACGGTGTACGTGCAGGCGGCATACACCCGCTACGGCGAGCACCTTCTGCTCCAACTGGTCTACACGCTCTGGTTTCCGGAACGGCCTTCGCACGATACTTTGGATCCTGCAGCGGGACCGCTGGACGGCGTGGTGTGGCGCATCACGCTCGCACCGGACGGCGAGCCGCTGGTCTACGATTCAATCCATGCTTGCGGCTGCTTCCATGCTTTTTTCCCAACGCGACGTGCCAGACCCAAGTCCGGGGCTTTTGTGCCGCAGGTGCTGTCCCGGGTGGCCGAGGACGAACGGCCGGTGGTGACGCTCGCCAGCGCGACGCACGACATCGAGGGCGTGCGTCTCGAGCGCGGTGGCGACGGCCTGGCGCGCTACACGCTGCGGCCCTACGACGAGCTGCGCTCGATGCCGCGCCTGACGGGCGGCCACGCCAGCGCGTTCGGCCCCGACGGCCGGGTTGCCGGCAGCGCGGCGCGCCAGTGGGGCCGACAGACCGGCGGCGGCGACCATTTCGATGAGGGTGATCTGCTGGAGCGGCGCTTCGAGCTGGAGCTATGAGCGAGAAGCTGCGCGTCGTTACCCTGAACATCCACAAGGGGCTGTCGCAGTTCAACCGCCGCCTGGTGATCCACGAGCTGCGCGACGGCCTGCGCGCGCTCGAGCCGGACGTGGTGTTCCTGCAGGAGGTGCAGGGCCTGAACCAGCGCTTCGCGATGCGCTTCGCCGGCTGCCCGGTCGACCCGCAGCATGCGTTCATCGCCGGCGACGAGTGGCAGCACGTCTACGGCCAGAACGCGGTCTACGATCATGGCCACCACGGCAACGCCATCCTGTCGCGCTTCGGCTTCGTTTCGTTCACCAACGAGGACGTGTCCGACCACCGTTACGAGCGTCGCGGACTGCTGCACAGCGTGGTGGCGGTGCCCGGCTGGCGGCGCAACCTGCACTGCGTTTGCGTGCATCTTTCGCTGCACGAGCGCGGGCGCAACCGCCAGCTCGAGGCGATCTCGGGCAAGCTGGAAGAGCTGGCGTCGCGCGACCTGCCGATCATCATCGCCGGCGACTTCAACGACTGGCGCCACCGCGCCACCGCGATCCTCGAGCGGCGCCTCGGCATGACCGAGGTCTCGGTGGCGCAGCACGGCCGCGTGCTCGCCACCTTCCCGAGCCTGTTGCCGGTCCTGCGTCTCGACCGGATCTACGTGCGCGGCTTCAAGATCCGCAAGGCGCAGGTGCATCGCGGCAAGCCCTGGTCGCTGCTCTCCGATCACCTCGCGCTCAGCGCGGAGCTCGAGCGCGCCTAGTTCGGTCTAGGCAATCAGGCGCAGCCGGCCCTGCTCGAGCGCCGGCACCACCGGAAACGCGTCGCGCCGGCAGGCGAACTCCACTTCGTGCGCCAGGCCGCGCGCCACCATCATGCGTCCGACGCGGCAGTCGAGCAGCGCTTCCGGCGCCTTCGCATGGCGGTAGAGCGCGAGCGCGGCTTTCGCCGCGTCGGAAAGGTCCTTCACGTGCGGCAGCAGGCATTCGACGAAATAGCCGGCGCCGTAGAAGTCCTCGAAGTTGAAGTTGTCGCCCGAGCCCGAGCAGACGACGAGGATGGTCTCGCGCGGATGCGTGGCCACGATGTGCTCGACCAGGCGGCGGGCATTGAGCAATGCGCCGCAGTACACGCGCGCCGCGCCGCTCGCCTGCGTCATGGCGACGGTGCCGTTGGTGGTCGAGTAGATCACGCTCCTGCCCTGTACGCCGTGGGCGACGAGCGCGAGCGGCGCCGGATGCGCGAAGCCGGAGAGCGTCTCGGCGAACAGCTCGCCGGAGAGCACGCAGCCCGGAAAATCGCCGGCGCAGGCGCGCGCCGCCTTCTCGTCGGCCACCGGCACGATTTCTTTCGCGCCGTGCGCGAGCGCCGCCACCATGGTGGTGGTGGCGAAGATGATGTCGAGTACCACCACCACCTTGCCGGGCAGGCGCACGCTGTCGAGCTCCTCCTTCTTGGTGAGCACGTGCACCTTGTGCTGCAGGTCAATCTTTGCGGCCAAACATCCCCCAGCCTTCCATGGTGAGCACGAGCTCGCCGCGCTGGTTGACCGCTTCCCAGCGATGCTTGACCAGCCCGACGCCCTTGCGCGTGGTCGAGGCGCGCGACTCGAGAACGATGCGGCTGTAGCTGATGGTATCGCCGGGCCGCACCGGCTTCAGCCAGCGGATGTTGTCGATTCCCGGCGATCCCAGGCTGACGGTCTGACGGATGTAGCCCTCGACCATCAGGCGCATGCCGATCGCGCAAGTCTGCCAGCCGCTCGCGATCAAGCCGCCGAACGCGCTGCGCCTGGCGTTCTCGACATCGACATGGAACGGCTGCGGATCGTAACGCCGGCCGAACTCGACGATCTCGTCCTCGGTGAAGGTATGGCGGCCGAGCTCGGCGCGCTCGCCGATCTGGAAGTCCTCCCAGTACTTCATGCCTGGGGCGCGACGCGCTCGTATTTCCGCACCCGCTCGCGCAGGTCTTCGGGCAGCGGCGCCGCCTTCATCGAGGAATCCGCGTTCACGTAGATCAGCTCGGCGCTGATCAGGAGTTCCGCGTCGCGGTAGATCTCGAAGACGAAAGTCATGCTCGAGCGCCCGAGCCTGGCCACGCGGCAGCACACCGTGAGCAGATCGTCGTAGCGCGCCGAACCGAGGTACTCGAGCGTCGCCTTGCGCAGGTAGATGTCGGTGCCGTAGCGCTCGACGTAGCCCTCGGGATAGGGCAGGCCGATCTCGCGCCAGTATTCTGCGATCGCGGTGTCGATGTAGGTGAGGTAGTGGCCGTTGAACACGATCTTCTGCATGTCCACTTCGGCCCAGCGCACGCGCAGGGCGGGTGCGCACACGAAATCCGTTCTTGGCATGATAAAGTCTAGAGCAAAGGAGGAGGACCATGCTGCGTACGCTCATCGCTGCGCATTTCATCGCGCTTGCTGCGCTCGGCTTCAGCTTCGGGGCGCAGGCACAAACCATCAAGATTGCGATTCTCGGCCCGATGGCCTTCGTCCAGGGCGAGCACCACTGGAACGGCGCCGAGATGGCGCGCGACGAGATCAACAAGGACGGTGGCATCAACGTCGGCGGCAAGCGCATGCGCATCGAGCTGGTGCGCGCCGATACCAACGAGATCCAGTCGGTGCCCGACGCCACCAACGCCGTCGAGCGCGTGATCACGCGCGACAAGGTCGACTTCCTGATCGGCGGCTTCCGCTCGGAGGCGGTGCTCGCGATGCAGGAAGTCGCCATGGACTACAAGAAGCTGTTCCTCGGCGTGGGCGCGGCGCATTCCAAGCTCGGCGTCAACGTCGAGCAGAACTACGAGCGCTACAAGTACTGGTTCCGGGTCGCGCCGACCAAGGACGTCGACCTCGCCCGCACGCTGTTTGCCGTGCTCGGCAGCATCGGCCAGCAGATCCGCAACGACCTCAAGACCGACACGCCCAAGGTCGCGATCCTCGCCGAGAAAGCGGTGTGGACCGAAGGCCTGGTCGCCGCCGCGCAGAAGAATCTGCCCGCGCTGAAGATGGAGGTGGTAGGCCTGTGGCAGCCCTCCGCGGTGGCGACCGACGTGACCGCGGAGCTCTCCGCAATCGACCGCGCCGGCGCGCATATCGTGTTCACCATGCTGTCGGGCCCGGTCGGGATTTCGGTCGGGCGACAGATGGGCGAGCGCAACATGAAGGCGGTGGCCTGGGGCATCAACGTCGAAGGCCAGAAGGAGGAGTTCTGGTCGGCGGCCGCGGGCAAGGCCCAGTTCGTCTCCACCCTCGACACTTACGCCGAGGTCGAGTACACGCCGAAGACCATTCCATTCGTGAAGGCCTACCAGGCGCGCTTCAAGAAGGCGCCGACCTACACGGCGGCGACCTACGACGCCATCATGATGCTGAAGGACGCGATCGAGAAGGAAGGCACCACCAACGCCGACAAGATCGTGGCCCACATCGAGAAGGTGGAGCACGTCGGCACCGGCGCGGTCGCGACCTTCGACAAGCGTCACGACCTGGTGTGGGCGGTAGGCAAGACTTCGGGCATCGCGGTGCAATGGCAGGACGGCAAGAAGGTTCCGTTCTGGCCGCCCAACGTCAAGGGAATGCAGCCGTTCAAGATGCCGGCGCGCTAGCGCCCACTTGCTTCAAGACATCCTCGTAACCGGCCTCGTCAACGGGGGCGTCTACGCCCTGTTGGCGATCGGCTTCTCGCTGATCTTCGGCGTCGCGCGCATCGTCAACATCGCGCACACCGCGTTCTACATGCTGGCGGCGTATTGCTTCTACACGCTGCTGGTGAAGACCGGCCTCGGTTTCATTCTTTCCGGCGTGATCTCGGTCAGCGCCGTGACGGCGTTCTCCGTGGTCTGCTACCGCCTGGTGATCGAGCCGGTGCGCGAGCATGAGGCGGCGGTGCTCATCGCCACCATCGCGCTCGCGCTCGTGTTCCAGGAACTCATGCTCTACACGTTCGGCGGCCACTTCCTCGGCATTCCTTCGACGCTCGAAGGCTCGGAATGATACGGCGACCACCG
>Ga0310899_10000264_pt1 | contig 11215 bp, 24 predicted proteins | sample C8D4metaG_FD_203909 | JGI IMG/M metagenome (GOLD analysis project Ga0310899, IMG submission 203909) | Lab incubated soil microbial communities from West Virginia University Organic Research Farm, Morgantown, WV, United States - C8D4 | ecosystem: Environmental > Terrestrial > Soil > Agricultural... | reverse complement strand
ATCGTCCTGGTTGTACTTTCAATCTCAGTCGGCACCTTAGCACTACCGACAAACTCGGCTCCTGTTACGACCAGTGACTGTGATCTGATCTCCGCCCTCTGCCGTCTAACCAGTAGTGTTGACTATGATGTCTGCATCCTCAACGGCGGGTCTCCAACCGCTTGCGCATGGGCAGAAGCTCAGCAAACTCTAGACTGTATCAGGAACTCTGGTTGCCCCTATAAGCCCGTCAGTCGCCCCGGCGGAAATTAAACAACTCGCTGGCTGCGAACCTCCAGTTGGTCCACTCTACGCTGGAGGTCGCGGATCGAATTAGCCTGATTTAAGTTTACCGCATAGGCTATGGCTATAAGGATTAGTAAACCGACGACCATGAACCTAACCGCCATCCGTAGCCCGTAGCTGTCGTCCCGCTCGCTCATAATCTCACCTGAATCTTTCTCGGGGCCTCTCTTGGAACGTTGACCACTTGGTTCACCTTCTCACGCAGGAAGTAGGCTCCAGTCAAAGCAAGGGCAGAAAGAATTAACGCTTTGATCAGGTTTTCAATGAAGTGTTCAGTTAACGGCTTCATGGCTGACTCTCTCCCGCATGAAGAAGCGGCGCCAAGACCTCGCTGACTACAGATAACGCCTCATTGGCCCTTGCGCGAGCCAAGGCGGCATTTACGTTAAATTCTTCTATACTCTCAAACCACCACCGAGCTTGGTTTTGTAGTGCTAATATTGCTGTCTCAATATGAGGATCGAGTAACGCATGTGCATCTCCGTCCTCTCCTTTGGCGAGTGATTCCAGTGCCTCTGCGATTTCATCGGCCGCGTCTACCCATTCGTCGTTACCTGTCCACTCAAAGCCTTTGCCTTTTACGACCTCGACGCACTCAGCGATAGCTTTGGCGCGGGCGATGGCGTCACGTTGGCGTAAACCTTCTTGAATGCCTCTGATCGCGAACTGCTCAGCCTCGCGTTTCGATTCACTCTCAGCAAGCGCATGAGTAGCGCAGTGGCTGCGAATAATTTCATCAATGTGAGCCTGAACGTCTTCATCCTTCATCATTCCCACAATCAAACAGCCAGTGTTGTTAAGCCAGTCTTTGATCTCTTTCGCCGCTGCTTCAAATCCTGATGGCGCAGGCGCAGTGGGAGGGATTGGCTGTCGCGATTGCATCCCATGCCTGAATCCGTTTGTATATCCGTCCGCATAAGACTGATGGCTAGTAACATCCAAGGACTTGACACAGGTACGAAGCGCAAAGGCCAGCATCTCAGCCTGTCGCTTATCTTTCTGAGATACCATTTTCTCAGCATGGTAAAGCGCAACAACGTCATCCAGAAATCCCGCCGCTTCTATCGCTAAATCCCGCAGTGATGGCTCCTCGTTGATCGTGTCCGCTTCTTCGTGTTCAGTGGTTGCGCCAGTGGCGGGAACGGCGAATTTCGGATGACGCAAGCATGCCGTTCGATGATATCCATTCTCGGCTCCGCACTCGCTGCATCGCACAGCCGTAACGGCTTCTTGCGGATCAATCCAGATCCGCTCCGGTGGCGCTGGTTGTTGCTTAGTCATTACTGCCGCCTTTCACTCCCATTGAGCGCGCATAGTTTTACCGGGACGCACCTGTAGCCTTCCTGCTTCAACTTCTGCCTGGTCGCAAACTGAGCGACTGAGTTCCAACAGTCAGCTCGATTAGTCGCCAACGTTGTCAGCCACCAAAACCAATCCCGCGTTAAGACGTAGAGCGTTTGTGTTTTCTGCGCACTAACTCTGCTCACCGTTCACCGCCTTTCAGTGCGCGAACGCTCGCGCAGATACTTCGCCCGCTCTTTCGGTGTCATTGAGCGGAGCCGTGACAATAACGCGTGGATGCTCGGGCGCGGTCGTAAGCATTTGCAATCAGCTTTCATCGGGCCTTAACCAACCTTCCGTAGTCATCGTGATACTGCCACCATAAAGCCTGTAACTGATCAAGTGCGGACTTGGGCCAGCCAATTGCAAGGCAGTAACTCAGCCATTGCGCACACTGTTTAATCGCTCGATTACTTCTCACTTCGGTTTGTCCTTTGGCTTAGTAAGTGGCCCTTGACCAAGTTTTCCAGATGTCGCGGGCACAAAATCTTTCTTCTCCGGCCACCGTGCCGCTCGCGCCTTCGCAAGACTCTTCTTAGTTGCTGCCCGCTTCTTCTTAGATGAAACTTTCCCGCCCCGGCGCCCTAGCTCCTGCATTGCCTTCTTGATTGTCTCGTCCATTTGTTTAGACATCAGACTTGAGCCTCTGTGTGTTCGGCATTCGCATCCCTTACGAACTGTGCTGACTGGTAATCCTGCATCTTCAATAAGTAGATCCATGCACCTCGCCAGCGCATATCAGGTTGCGGCTCAGGAGTATTGAAGTGTAGTGCTGGATCTGTGTTGGCGTATCCGAGTCCTGTTTCTAGGTTTCTCATTTAGATTTACCTCTGATAGCGGATGCGATTGATTCAAGTTCACGTCGCGCAACTCTGTAGGGACGTGTTTCGTAGTTGCTGATTTCCCTGACGCGGATATCGCACATCTTCGCGGCTCGCCAGTCGCGGCTCTTTATCAGCAATTCGACTGCATCTAACGGGCTTCCGTAGATGTGCCACTTCTCAAGGAAGGCTACTGCCACCTCTCGCGGCGTACACTCTGTTTCTGCGTTGATAACCGAGTAGACCGCGCCTGTCCCGTTACACTCACTACAGGGCACCGTACCGCCGATGGGCCGTGCTGGATCGCCGGAAGCCTTTAGCTGCTTCCCTGTCCCGTCGCAGACTGCGCACGATTTTGAAAAACTCCCCGCGACCTCTGGTTCCGCGCTCATCGCTGAACCTCAATTCTGCTACTCTCAACCTCACTCAATGACATCAAGAGCGCATGTCGTAACGGTAGCTCAGGAGTTGTTAGCGGCTCTCCGCATTGCGAGCAAGCGCCCATCTCGAGATCCGCTTCCGTGACTTCGGCCCCGCATCCTCGATCTCTATCGCCGCAATAGGCTCGCTGTGTGGTTTGTGTGTTTCTCATTATTCCTCAAAGTGTGGCGCCTGACCAATGTCCTCAAGCTCGGCTATGACCTTCTCTTTTAACTTCTCTTTGGACTTGTCGGATTCCGTTAGTACAACTTTCCTTCCATCACGAACCGTGCGACACATGCTCGTCCAGTAGTCAAGATTCCAGTGCTCCGGCAGCGTGATATGATGCAACGTGACGCGAACTACAGCCTTATTGTTCACGCTATGACGCCCCCACTCTTTTGGGTGTAAATCGCCAGTTGCGCATTGAGACTGGCAATAATCCTGTCGCACAGTTCAACGGTCTTGCCTGAGTCGGCTATCTGCATCGCTTCGAGATTCGCCTTTGTGCGGGTTTGAAGGTCGATTGACTTGCGGAGCTGGCTGATTCGTTTTGTGGTTGTCATAGTGAGGACAGATTACAGTAAGCCGCTTACTGTGTCTAGTGTCAATGTGACCGAGCGGGATTTATTTTTAGGGCAAGGGCTGAACTGCTTGGCTGGAATGTCCTCGCGCACTGCTTCTATACCGATTACGGCAGGGCAACACGGTCTGGCTGTAATTGTGTTTCAGTTCGCCCCTCCCCTGCTTACTATGGTGCTGGAAGTTGAAACGTTACTGGCGGGCTGGATTCCGTGTCCACAGTCATGCTTACAGCGCAACGCCGCACAATCCTGACAACGTCCTATGCGACATTGATAGGAGATGCCGCTAGGAAGATCTTGCCCGCGCTCAATGTCCGGGCGTCCGATGCCTTTGTCTTTTCTGCTCACGATTGCGCTCTCTTTGCGCGAGCATCATTGTCCGCTTTGTCGGCCAGTTCCAGCACGAACACGTAACGCTCTATTTCAGCCATCAGACGCTCAATTCGCGCTGGCCCCCAATTCTGGCCTTGCGGAATCGACACTTCAGCCGCAATGCGTAAGGTTCCGTTCTCCGTGGTTATGGCGATCATTGCTGTAATCCGCGCTCCAGCATCATGTTGTAGAAGTTGTCCTCTGCATCAATTAGTGCTTTCGCTGCCGCTACAAACTCATCATCGTCCGTGACTGGAGCGTTAATCACTCTGTCAGCAATAGACACAACCGAATCACCGTTCAACTTTGCGCCTTCAACGAATTCTTTTAACTTCACTTGCCAGCCTCCTGTTGTGCCTCACGCGCTCGCTCTGAATTTTGAATTGCTTTTAGGGCTGCTTTACAAATCGCGAGAGGCAGAGTATCCGCTTCGGCTGACCAGTTATCCATGTCACTTTCGTTGTTGATGAACCTCACATACCATGAGCAGACGTTGTCAACTATCCGCGTGTGAAGTTTGTAGCCGTTAGCTGACTCCATCTGCCAACCCGTTCGCCACATCTTCTCAACCACTTGCATTGCGGCTTCGATTTCCTCAGATGGCATAAAGCTTCCTGATTCAATGTATTGACCGTTCTGTTTATAATAGACGGGATACGCATATTCGCTCATCCATTGGCCCGTCCCGTGTCTCTCTGGGTGCTCCGCTTCGCGCCACCCCATTACATGCCCCGCTACAGCCGCATCCAACTCTCTACCGCTGATTTCTACTCCCACGGTGCCTTATCCACCTTTCAAGTTTCCAGAATTACAATCTTATGTAACGCCTTCATTAGTTTGGCCTTGAGCCTGTACTCTTTAGTCCTAACGCCCTTCGTGTCTTCTACTATCACGTTTCCCTCGCTGTCGTCATAGCAGAAGTCCGCGAAATAGTTTCCAATGTAGGCGCCCTCAATATCTAAAGAGAATCTGACTTGCCGGCTAAGGTTTTGGATCTTGCCCGCTCGTTGAAGTAATACAAGCTCCTGATATCGGGACGCTTCCTTTTTAGAGTCGAATCGAATGCTGTCTATGACGGTTGGCTCATTTCTGTATTTGCGCCTCTTTGGCTCTAGAAACGCTTTTGTTGGCGCCCGTGCTGCCCGTCGTAGCTTTCCGCTCCCCTTCGCTTTGCCTGCGTCACGCGCTGCGCGAGAAACGGCCATTTGAGCGTTGCCCGCCTGTCGTTCGGCTGCTCGTCTGGCTTGGTAGTTAGCGAGCCAGGCTTCGTCGTATCGATCGCTCATCGTCGAATCGTCTCTATGAGTCGTTGACCGATCCATTCGGTGTATGCGGGAGGTATAGCCTCTTTTGTGCCGTGCCAATCTGCCCAGTCCATGCCCATCGCTCTGTGAGCTTCAGCTAAACCTTTCGCCGCCCTGATGCGTGGATATCGGCTGTTCAGTATTCGGCCATCTGGCCTATCTCCATATACACCTACAGCGTATAGCGGGACGGGTTGGCGAGGGACTAGCATGAATATATTGCTCTCAAACAACCTACGTCGCACCACGGCTAAATTGAACATTCCACCGTGCAGTACGAACGCACCGCGCATGTGGCTTCTCGCTCCCATAACGTTTTCAATTATGTATGGCTTACCTGTTGCGGTTAACAGTTCTCGAGTAGGGGCGATCAGTCTAGGCTGCTTTGCCATCCGCTCCGGATAACGCCTCGATCCTTCACTATAACCTTGGCACGGCGGGCTTGCGTGAATCGCATCAAAGTAAGAAGCATCAACCGGGAGCGCAAGTGCGTCCGCCTGAATGAACTTAAACGGATACCGCGGCTGTGGCTTAATGTCGATGCCGACGATCTCGGTGAAGCCGGCACGAAAGTATCCCATTGCCGCCCCGCCCGCTCCGCAATAAAGATCCAACAGCCTCACGCTAGTTCCTCATTTCCTTGCTTTAGCCCTTCAAGAACCACTCTCAGGTGATCTCTAATCTCTGAAAGTTCAATGTAAGTCAGTTTACCCTTTTGTCGTGATCGCTTCTCAAGATTCTTAAACGCTCTCACTCCGAAGCGTTGTTTGAACTCATTCTCATAGTGGTGCGGAGAAAACTCATGGCCAAAATTACAGAGACTACATTGTGCCGCGTTGTTCTCTAAAGACCATCGCAGAGATTCAATCCCGCGCCTGAAAAGATGGCCCACTTCAAGCCCTTCTGTCTGAGGACATGTAAAGCACTTCTTATCCCTTAGCTTGATAATGTCTCGAATTAGTTGATCGTTCTCACCTTTGATGTCTCTGCCTGAGTCTCCGTCTTGTGTGTGCCGTGCTCGCCTAAAGACTTTCCTTAGTGGCGTTCGTTGCTTCAGCTTCGAGGCGTGACGTGATAGCGCATCCTCTACGTCTCCCGAGTAGGCTTTGCGTCTAAAGCCTCTGCGAGCAAGCGGCTTAAAGTCGGCCTTCGCTTGGAGAAATGTTTTGGGATGAAAACTCATTGGATCTAATCGGCCCTCTCAAAGCAAAGTACGCTTTCATGATCAATCCTTGGGCTTCCCTTTGCCTCTGCGAGACGCCTGAAGAAGCTTTTCCGCTCTACCCTGATCTCTTTGTCTTCATGGAATCCCCCTTGCGTTCCTGAATACTCAACTAACGAGGCTCTGTGGTGATGTAAGAGTGTGAATCCAACTGCTTCGCAGAGCTGCGCCCACTGGCCGGGGAAGTCAACGATCTTCTTATCCCTAACGAATGCTTTGACAACAAAGACAGCGTGGCCACCGGGAACGATCACTTGATGGAGTTCTTCGAGGATAAGGCGCGAAGCTGACCAGAATGTTTCGCCGCGCTGAAGCCCTACGTTTCCCTCCTGTTGACCGTAGCCCTCGGTGCTGGTTTGGATCTGTGCGCAGTATCGTCCGTCAGTGTTCCAGTTCTTGTTTCCCGGCGCGTGGTCTAGTGAGCCTTCATACGGCGGACTGCTCACCGCGCAGTCGAAGCCTTCCATGCTCATTCCCTCGAGCTGTCCTTCGCTGGTTCCGTACTTTACGAACGCTCCTTTTTCGCTTGGCGTCGTACCGCGCTGTCCGCCTCTGCTTCCATTGTGGTCTTGAGACATCGGCGGGTTGTAAGGTGGTGGCGTGACGCAGAGTTGACCTTCAGGCATTGCGCCTAACTGACCTTTACTGGAACCGTAACGGGTGTCCGACTGATTCATCTGCGAATGCGGCCCGCCAACGTGTTTGCTCTTTGCGGCGTCGATGCCGCCCGCACGTTCCATGCTTTCAATGTACGGCGGAGAACTGACCGCAAGGTTTAGATCACCTTCCTTCATTGCTCCGAGTTGGCCTTCAGATGACCCATACGCGCCTTCACTCCCTCGAAAGCATCCGTGGCCCTGTCTGAATCCGCGTTTTTCATCTCGCCGGCGTGTCTTGCCGTCATCACTCATCAGGTAATCTGACTTCTCATTCCCGGCGTAAGGCGGACTCGACACGCAGCACTCCGCTGCGCTGAACACTTCTGCCAACTTCCGGGAATCACCTTGAATCAATCTTGCCGTTCCCCAATTCGGCATCCGTGAGAATCGCTCATTCCAAAGCTCGATATTCTGCTCGCCTAACAAGCAGAACCTTGGCTCCAACTCAACGCCCAACCAAACCAAGCCATGACTCATAGCGTCAAACGCCCCTAGTCCTACGCCGCCAAAACTATCAATGACCCGCGCTCGACGTTCTATTGTGTCCCCAACTTTAGGGAGTACTGGCTGCCCGCGCTCGTTGACGCTCAACACGTATCCGCTTCTTGTAACGACGACGCGCCTCTTTGCGGTTAGCTCTTGAGCAACTGTCACACATGGCTCCTTTCTTTTTCCCCTGGTAGTCATTGCCGCACTTGACGCAGACTACACGTCTGAGTGTTAAGTGTTTAGGCTTATTCAGCAGCAGTTTGTCTCTGTGGATATTTATGTGGTGTGCCCGCGAGACAAGTCCCAAGTTACTCGGTGTGTCGTCAAGCGTGTCTTCATTCAAGTGGTGAACGATAAAACCTTTCGGAACCGTGCCGCCAATATACGTCCACACGTAAACTGCGTTCGGAATCCACGTGTTAGGCTCTGCGACCTTGATCCACTTTCTCGGCCCGTCAAACTTATGCCGCCTAACCGTTACGGAACCGACTGGCATCTTATTAGAAGGCTCGCTCCCCTTAACAAATCTCCCGCGTTCGTCAATCATGGGGATATACTATCACAGGCGTTCGCTAGGTCTCGTTTTATTTCATCAAGCATATCTTCCGAGACAATCAGCGTCTCGGGGTTGGCCCAACCTTCTTCAGCTACGTGATCGTAGATTTTGCGAATGAGCGCACGGGAATATTTTGCCGGATGCGCAAACGCCTCATCATGGATAAGCCCTTTCCAAGACTCGCCATAAAGACCGCCCCAAACATCTTCATAAACCCTCATCCGCGCCTCCCTTTCCTGATGAACTCACGATCTCTCTGCTTTCTGAGGAAATCTAAAGCTTGCCACGCTCGAGATAACGACCACGCGTAACAAAGAAAACTCCTCCCAAGGTAAATCGCAAAGCTCCGTAATTTTCTCCCTCGATGGTCTGGATGGTGCTGCACTAGAATGTAAAATCTCTTTCGGCGCATGGTTAGGCAGCGTTCACTTTCCTTTCTTGATGCTCATCAGAATGGCATTGAGCACAGATCCATTCGACCTCAAGCGGTTTAGAATAATCACTGTGGTGGCCGTTTATTCGCTTATTCGCACTTCCGCACCGCTGGCACTCTGACGGGCGCCCGATTAAGCCCGCCGCAACCGCAAGATTTAATTGATACCGCGCTTCTTTCTTTTCGCTCCAAGCGTCACCCCGCGCTTTCTTTCGCCATGCTCGTCTCTGTGCCTCAGTTGAATTCGAAGTTGTAGCCCGAATCCAAGTCCGCCTTGTTGTTGATAGTTTTTGTGGTGTTCTGCCTTGTAATGCTAGCCATTGGTTACGCTTTGTTGGGGCCGGCATTAGCGGTCTTGGTGTTCCGTGCTTCTGCATGTATGTCCGACAGGCAGTGCATAGTTTCTGAACCCACGATCCCTTAGGGACATCTTTGCGCCCACAGTGAGCACATATACGCTCAACGTGTGGGCGATCGTGCAGATGTGACTCGTCGCGCTCGAATCCGTGTCGCCTCCAGTAGCCGTAACAACGATCGCATCGCTGCTTTCTTAACGGCTTATACTCCATGCCGCAGTTGAAGCAGTTTCTTATTTTCCGTTTTTCACCCAAGGGTTTCTTATCTCCGTTTTGCTCTTGCACTTCTTACACGTTGGATAACCGGACTGCATCCACTGTGCGATCTCTTCCGCAGTGCAGCGTCGCTCGACGTGGCAGTTGTCGCAGCCAATAGTTGAGCCATCAGGAAAACAGAACTCCGCGAATTCCCTGAGGCTCTTGAACTTCTGCCGCATCTGCTTCGGCAATGTACTCTTGAAATCTTGCACTTTCTACACCGTAAAATTGATTCTCCCAAAGCTTAACCATACCTGGCACATTCTTAGGTGAGAAGCCGTGTAGCATCCACTCTGTTAAAGATGCTCGCCATAGTCGTTGGCCGCGCTCGCAACAGCTAACATTTTCCGCAACGTACCGCCTCTGTATGTAGTTCAATTGGAGATGGATCACGTCACGAAACGCGATCACATTAGGACAGTTTAATAATGGGTCGCGCTTCGTTCCTTTGGGCGGCACTCACTAAACTCCTGTTGCCAGTATTTGAAGTGATGAGCGTTCAGGGGAATCTGACATTTATTTGCCTCGTTCTACCTATGCGGCTGGCAAGAATACGAATGCTTCCGACTTCATCCTTTCCAGTTGTTCAATTGCTAAGTGTCCGTCCTGTTTTGCTGCATCCATAAGAATCGGATAACCGCTCTCAATGGACTTTAGACACTCTTCCCGCGTGGCCTCTCTTCCCTCGCGCATCCAGATAGTCTTAATTGGATCTCCAACACGGAATAAAACTCCATCGTTTCCGCGTCCCGGTCCCGCACTTCCCCTCACAATGCTAAACGCTTTAGTCACCCAAAGCAGAATCACGCCAGGTTGCCGACTTATCGGACAACCCGCAGGTTCCACAACTCCTTTGAGTAGATGCGAAACCCGACGCTCCGGCTCTTTGTTAATCAGAAAGGGGCAGACTCTCGCGCTCCATTCGGCACATTCAAAATGAGATGGTGGCTCTGATGAAACTCTATTAATTGCGCACATTGGGCCGATTGGAAAACAGAGATTCACACCAAGCAAATCGCCGCAAATCCAGCACCGTTTCTCACGGACGGCTTCAACAATCTTACCCGCTCCAATAACACGGAAATCGTAATGTCCATCGACAAACGCCACGAACCAGGGCACCGGATACCCGCGTTCTACGGGCCTTCGTTTGAGACGTGTCGGAATCTCTGGCAGGTCATTTCGATAAACTTTTGTTTCCATTTCGTTTCTCCTTCTTCATCGCAGACATGCGTACAGTCTTCAATAGCGAGCAAAATCATCTTCATACGCGTTTGACAAACGTTCGTCGCGAGCTTGGCGCACCTCGTTCGCCAGTTCCTTATTGCATTCGGATTCACAGCAGACCCAAACGCGATTTTGCCCGACATAATCCCAATCATCCGAACCTACATCAACGCCACACCAAAAACATGATCCTCGGTTAATGTCCGTCATTTGCTCACCTCCCTTCGTAGTGTGCACTTCAATTAAGATCGGACTTTGGTTGCTGCGCTTGCCTCTGTTGGTCTAGCACGACAGCCGTGTGATGAAGAGCGCGTTTGATTAAATGGCCCTGAATGCCGTCTAGTTGTTTGCGAAATTCTTCGTGCGCGTCTCTCCGCAGTGCCTCAACAATCTCGTCTTCTGACCATCCAGACAAGAGCATGTTTCGTTGCAGGGCGAACGCGTGGCGTAGCTGCGGATCAACGTGGCATAGAGCGTCGTAGATTTCCTTGTCGCTATAAGAAGCATAATGTTCAGGTGTTCGATTGCTCATTTTTGTTTCTCGTAATGTGCGCTTGGATGCGGAGCACTGTTGAAGTCGAAGTCAGCGCCGATCTCAATTGCGATTTCGTAGTAACTTGCTTTTGGATAGGCTTCCTGAAACTTCGCCTCTGCTTCAAACAGTGAATCCGCTTCAACGTCTGCGGTTTTTACTGGACCGCCCGATTCGTTATAAAGAACTTCAAATGTCATAAGAATCACCAATGCGGCTCTATGTCCGCTATCGTGCTGCCCTCGACTGCCTTTTCATCCGTCTGCGGCTGTAAGTCCTTTACTTGCCGCTCAAGATCGTGGATCTTCTCCATCAATCTGCGAGTAGGCCAGTCAGAGCGAAACAGGTCAGGCCAG
>Ga0310899_10000258_pt1 | contig 11314 bp, 15 predicted proteins | sample C8D4metaG_FD_203909 | JGI IMG/M metagenome (GOLD analysis project Ga0310899, IMG submission 203909) | Lab incubated soil microbial communities from West Virginia University Organic Research Farm, Morgantown, WV, United States - C8D4 | ecosystem: Environmental > Terrestrial > Soil > Agricultural... | reverse complement strand
GGCATTTGTGACCGCTGATTTTTTCGACGCAAAATCTAGCGACGATTTTCTAGATAACGTTCACGATTGACACAAATTCCACAATCTGACCGCGCGTGTATTGGTGGATTGCGGTTTAATGTACGAGAGAATTCTGCTCAAAATTTCCACGAAGCAGCCTGTCGAGTGTCACGCTGCGATCGAGCTTCCCGACTTTGTCCTCCATGCCTTCGGCTCGCAATAAATCCCGCACCGACCCGTGGGCACCGACGATCCGCAGCGCAACGTTTCGTGAGACAAGCTCGTCATGAAGCTGTTGCAGCATCCGCGAGCCTGCAAGGTCGAGATACGGCGCGGCCGAAAGATCGCAGATCATCAGGCGGATGTCGGGTGGGCTACTTGCATGAAGGCGGTTCAGGACCGCATCCAAGACGGATTCAGCATTGACGTAAATCAGCGAAGCCTCCGGACGAAAAACGATCACGCCGGGCAGCGGCTCGTTCTCGGGATGGCGATCCACGTCTGAATAACTATTGGTACCGGGAATACGACCAAGAAACGCAACGTGCGGGCGGGACGTGCGGGCGAGCAGCAATAATATTGAAGCCAGCGCGGCAAGCAGGATGCCTTGGAGGATTCCAAGAAGCAGCACGGCTCCAAGGGCGATCGCAGCGGCGTAGAAGTCCAGCCGGCTTACTCGCCACATGCGGAGCAGTGCTGGAAAGTCGAGCAACCCATAAACCGCGGTCAACACGACGGCAGCCAGCACCGCCTTCGGAAGATTTTCAAGCAAGCCGGTCAGAAAGAGCAGGCAAAGCGCAAGCGTAATCGAGGCAAAGACAAGCGCGAGGGATGTGCGCGCGCCAGCCTTGTCATTCACTGCCGATTGCGACAGTCCGCCGGCCACCGGATAGCCGTGGCCTATCGCAGCCGCGAGGTTGGCCGCACCGATACCGAGAAGCTCTTGCCGGGGATCCAGCGCATATCCATGCTTGGCAGCAAAGGTTCTGGCTGCGGATACGCCTTCGATGTAAGCGAGCAATAGGCAACCACCAGCCAAGGGAATTATCCCCTCAACGTCGCGCAGTCTGAGAGCTGGACCTGACAGGGCAGGCAAGCCCGCCGGAATTTCTCCTGTTATTGGCACCCCCAGCGCGGGAAGCCCCAGTAGGGTTGCAGCAATGATCGATAGCGCGACAACACCAAGGGCGACAGGTTTTCCGGGCAACAGGCGTTCACCGAAGACGATTAGCCCGATTGCGACAACGCCAACGATGAGAATGAGGTAGTGTATTTGACCGAACTGCCCGGCTAACAGCCAAGCCCGGTCAAAAAAGTTGTGACCCCCGCCTTTCACGCCAAAAAGGCTTGGCAGCTGGGTCATGGCGATGGTCAAGCCAGCGCCCGCCTTGAACCCCACAAGGATGCTATCGCTGATCAGCTTTACGAGCGCGCTCAATCGCAACAGCCAGGCGAACAGACAAAGCGCAGCGACCGTGAAGGCTACGAGGCTGGCGATCTGGGCGTACCGTTGTGCGTCCCCGTCAGCCATTGCCCCCACTGTTCCGGCAATCATGAGTGAGATGGCGGAAGTAGGCCCGATGGCAAGCTGACGCGAGGATCCGAGAAGCGCATAGCCCAGACCACCGAGCAGGTAGCCATAGACGCCAACCTGCGGGGGCAAACCTGCAAGTCCCGCGTAGGCAAGAGAAACCGGGATCGCGTAAGCCGCCAAGGTTATTCCGGCAACGATATCTCCTGGCAGCCAAGCGGCGCGGTACTCAGCCAACCAACGGGCTGGCGGAAACCACCAGAGCCAGGCGCTTGTCTTTTGGTTTTTCTTCGAAGCCGTCATACGACGCAACCTCGGCTTTCAGTACCGGGTGCGCCAACTGGCTCGCTTGATCCATGTCAATGCCGGGCTGCCTTGAACCGTTTGTGATCTGCGTTGTTTGTAATGTTTTTTGGCGGCCCCCAGTCAACGTAGGTGTAGTCGACATGAAACACTCTCAGGACATTGCGAAAACACCTAGTGAAGCTGGGGGCCTATATATGAACTCACGTACCGAACGAGATCTGCAGCTCGCACGTGAATGTGCCGAGATGGCGCGTAGCAGCAATGACCCGCACCTCCAGCGCTCCTTTCTTGAACTGGAGAAGCAATGGCTGGCGCATGCGAAAAAAGATGAGAAAAAAGATCTAAGGCGGGGGATCATTGGGCATTGGATGCGGCGCTTGGCGCTGCTGCATTGAGCTCCGTTGGACGCGCTCAATCATTATTTGATCTGCATCAATGCCGCCACTGAACGCTTGGGTTCTTCTTTTTAAGAACGGTGGAGAAGCCCTTCATTGGGGCATGTACGCGTAAACACTTTTTCACCGTGCGGCGCTCTTGGGTTAGCCCCTAGCCTGAGAGCGTCTCTTGGCTAAAAGGCGAGATTCCTCCCCGTTCGCTCGCGCCTTTTAAGCTTCCACTCCCACGGCGGTGCAGCGCGTCCGCTGCGCCGCTCTTTATACCGATGCGGCTGTGCGCGCCCGTGACAATTTGTTGTCCTATGTCAAAGCGCCTGTCTGAAATTTGGATAAACAGAAAAATCAAACGCCAGCAGATGGAGGCGAAAATGAAATTCTTGATCGCGTTATCGGCGTTGCTGATAACCGGGTTCGTAGCCGCAAGCACCGAAAAGGCCGGTGCCGTGGTGTACTGCCAATACATCGATTATCCCGCAGGCTGCGTCGCGAGACCTGGCGTCGTTCTTAGGCCGCGTGTGGTGGCACCTGTTCGAAATCAGGCGATCCGCGAAAATACTGGCAGCGGTGGTGAAATCAATCGCGGAGGCCCGGTCAATCGGGCAGGTCGGCGCTGATACGCACTTTGCAATTGAGCCTAAAACACCGCAATGCGTCCCCATGTTGATCGGAATTTCTATCGCGTGCGCGATTACCAGCCCGATCTTAGCGATTATGGTTTTGCGTTCATCAGATGGATGCTGAACACAATTGCTATCTTAATGGTAAGCGCCGCAATAGTCTTCGGTCTTGTCGTATTCAGCACGATAATGCGCTTGGGATAAGTGGTCGGGTTTTGAACTATGTCGCAGCAAAACGAAGTGATCGCTGCCTCGATCACGGGGCGCGCTGAGCTTCTGTTTGCAATTGCTCATTTGGTTGATGAGGTGGCGCAGTTAACGTAGACCGAATTGTTGCCATAGCTGATGCGCGGCGAACGCAGAGTGAACCACGGAAGCGCCCCACCTTGTCGCGGCGTGCGCGCGAAAAATGATAGAAGCAAAGGAATCGGAGCTGCAGCATTCAATTCTCCGGTCGTCGTGCTGGAAACGATTGAATTCAAGCTTTGCGTCGCCTTAGAGCCACCTGTGCCTTCCTTATGTTTTTCATCTGCGCTCTGCGCATGGCTGGTGTGGGCTTTCCAGCCTCCGGAATGTTGCGGCGTGGCTTGGCCTTGAAGCGATCTCCGCTGACATGAATTGCTTTTGAACTAAGGCTCGCGAGCACTTTTCTTGCAGCGGCGCTGTCCGGGACCAGTCGACCATTTTCAATATGGGCCTCGGTTTTCTCGATCAGCCACTTTTGCGTATCCCACGCGCCATTCGCGCGTTGCCCCGCGAGCCACTGGACACCGCCGCGCCTGCCGACGTCCTGAATGCGGAACCTGACAAACTCGCGGGCAGACCGGACCGCAATATGAAAGTACCGGCCGGTGCTGCGACTGCCCGGCTTGGCCCTGCGATGCGACTGTCGTTTGTTGGCCATACTGAACTCCAACATGACGACGCACCTATACCGGTGAACTCAAAATGGACGTTTGATCTGGGTCAACATGGCGCCGGCTGTTTGGTCATATTCTGGCATCTATTGGAGGTCTGCCATGAAAGCCAAAGATGTAATGACAAGCACCGTCATCTCGGTGCAGCCCAATGCCACAGTCCTTCAGGCAGCGCGGCAAATGCTCCAGCATCACATCAGCGGTCTGCCGGTGATCGAAAAGGGCGGAGAGATTGTCGGCATTCTGTCCGAAGGTGATTTCCTCCGCCGCCGGGAAACCGCTACTGAGCGCAGACATTCGCGCTGGCTCGAATTCCTCATGGGTCCCGGCAGGCTTGCTGTCGAGTACTCCCATTCGCATGGCAGCAAAGTTGCCGAAGTCATGACGACGGATGTTCATACCGTCACCGAAGACACGAGCCTTGAAGACATCGTCGAATTGATGGAGCGCCACCGCATCAAGCGCGTGCCCGTCATGCGCGGGAAGAAGGTCGTGGGAATGGTAACGCGCTCCAATCTCATGCATGCGATGGTCAGCCTTGCGCGCGCTGAACCAAGATCGGCAAAGGACGATGCGGGCATCCGCGAAGCGCTGCGGGCAGAAATGCAAAAAGAGAGCTGGGCACCCGTTGCGATGGTCAATGCCGTTGTTCGCGACGGAGTCGTAGAGCTGTGGGGCGTAATCATCGACGACCGCCAACGCGACGCGTTGAAAGTCGCCGCGGAAAACATCCCCGGTGTCAAGGCCGTGAAAGATCACCTGGTCTGGATTGAACCGACATCCGGCATGGTCATCGAGCCGAGGGGTGAAGCAGCGGCAACTTGATGGCGCCGGGGCTGACGCTCTCCGCAAGTGTTCTGCATTTTGAATCAAGCGGCCCGATTTCATTGGTCCCAATGGCCTATTTGCGTTGATCTCCCAGGTGCCCCGACTAAAATCTGTAAGTCGTAGGCGCAACTGGTGCGCCTCTATACGGATGGCGAGCAATGAGCGATCCAACACTGACCCGCGGCGTGTCGCCGGCAAGCCTGATCGCAAGCGGTCCCTGGACCGCCGCGCAATCGGTCTCGCTTGAGCGCCTCGCGGCAGCTCTTCCGGCGATCGATGCACAGAAAAAAAATGTGGTCATCGACCTTTCCGGTGTCGAACATCTCGACACGCTTGGCGCCTGGTTGCTGGAACGAGTCGTCCGGCGCTACCAACTCCAGCACCTGAAACCGACTTTGGTCGGAGTGCCGGAGCGGTTTCGCGGTCTTCTTGAAAAGATACATGACGTCAATCGACGTCCTCCCGTTCCGCAACCCGAACGAAACAGGTTGGCGGTCGGGCTCGAGCGCATCGGCCGCGCCACCGCTGGTGTCTACACGGATTTCGGCTACTTCCTCGCGATGCTCGGCGCTATTGGCGCATCTTTGGGCGGCGCGGTGTTACGGCCTCGCTCGCTGCGCGCGACCTCTACCGTATATCACCTGTATCGCGTTGGCTGGCAGGCCGTTCCAATCGTCGTGCTGATCACATTTCTGATCGGAGGCATCATTGCCCAGCAGGGAATTTTCCACTTCCGGAAATTTGGAGCGGATGCCTACGTCGTCGACATGGTCGGCATCCTCGTCTTGCGCGAAATCGGCGTGCTCATCGTATCGATCATGGTCGCCGGCCGGTCCGGCAGCGCCTACACGGCCGAGCTCGGCTCCATGAAAATGCGGGAAGAAATCGATGCCCTGCGCACCATGGGCCGCGATCCGGTCAACATATTGGTGCTCCCGAGAGTGATTGCCTTGGTGTGCGCCCTGCCGATCCTGACCTTTCTGGGGTCGATGGCAGCGCTCTATGGAGGCGGACTGGTCGCGTGGTTTTACGGCGGCATGAGCCCCGACATCTTTATAGCCCGCCTTCGTGAGGCGGTATCGGTAACTCACTTTGAAGTTGGTATCATCAAGGCGCCATTCATGGCGCTCGTCATCGGCACGGTCGCATGCAGTGAGGGGTTTCGTGTCAAAGGCAGCGCCGAATCTTTGGGATTGCAGACAACGACATCGGTCGTGAAGTCGATTTTTCTGGTCATTGTTCTTGACGGCCTGTTTGCGGTCTTTTTCGCCTCGATCGGGATGTAACTGCGATGCCGGACTCATCTCAGACCCCTGCAATTTCGGTGCGCGACCTGACCGTTGGATTCGGGGAAAAAAACGTGCTCGACGGGCTTTCGCTCGACGTCCGTCGCGGCGAGATCCTCGGCTTGGTCGGTGCGTCGGGCGGCGGTAAATCGGTCCTGCTGCGAACCATCATTGGTTTAATTCCACCGCGCGAGGGCCGCATCGCAATCATGGGCGCGGAGAGCGACTACGGAGACACCGCCGCCATGCAGGAGATTGGCCGGCATTGGGGCATCCTGTTCCAGCAGGGCGCGCTGTTTTCCTCGCTCACCGTCCAGCAGAATGTGCAATTTCCGATGCGCGAGAATCTGGAAATTTCGCAGACCTTGCTTGACGAGCTCGCGACGGCGAAGCTTGAAATGGTTGGGCTCTCCCCCGATGACGGGAACAAATTTCCTTCGGAGCTGTCCGGCGGAATGACAAAACGCGCCGCGCTGGCGCGCGCTCTCGCGCTCGATCCCGAAATCGTGTTTCTCGATGAACCGACCTCCGGCCTCGACCCGATCTCGGCCAGCGATTTCGACGCCCTGATTTCGACCCTGCAGCAGACGCTCGGCCTCACCGTCTTTATGGTGACGCACGATCTGGATAGCCTGAACACGGTCTGTGATCGCGTCGCCGCCCTCTCCGGCGGGAAAATCGTCGAGGTGGGGCCGATCGAGCAGCTCGTCAGCTCCCAACACCCCTGGGTCAGATCCTATTTTCACAACGCCCGCGCACGGACCCGCGCGCCAGCGAGCCACTGAGGCACCCATGGAAATTCGGGCACCCTATGTTCTGATCGGCGGGTTCGTCCTCGCTGTGATTGCCGCAGGCTTCGGCTTCGTCTACTGGCTGCACAATGGCGCCGGCCTGGCCCAGCGGACAACCTACCGTCTTCACTTCGAAAACACGGTTTCCGGCTTGTTGACGGGCGCGGCGGTTCTCTTCAATGGAATCCGTGTCGGCGAAGTAACCGCCCTGGAGCTTGATGTCGGCAATCCCAACCGGGTGACGGCAACAATTGCGGTGGCCGCAAACACGCCGGTACGCGCCGACACCAAGGTCAGCCTGGATTTTCAGGGCCTGACCGGCGTCCCCGTGGTCACCCTGCAAGGCGGCAGCAAGCCGCTGAGCGCCACCACCGGGCAGCCGGCCACACTGACCGCCGATCCGCTCGCCGGGCAGAGCATGACCACTGCAGCGCGCGACGCGTTGCGGCGGCTTGACCTCATTCTGGCCGACAATGCGGAGCCGCTTCGAACCACCATTGCAAACCTCAATACGTTCTCGGCGGCTCTGGCGCGCAACTCCGACAAGCTCGACAGCATCGTCAGCGGCCTGGACCGCCTTACGGGCGGCAGCGCCGCCAACGCACCACGCGTGGTCTACGATCTGGACGCGCCCAAGACCTTTCCTCCTTTGGACAAGCCGCGGGGCCCCCTGAACGTCGCAGATCCTGCATCGCTTCTCATGTTCGAGACCCGCAAAATTCTGGTGCGGCCGGGCGGCAACGAAGACCCGACCTTTGCCGGCGCGGAATGGAGCGACAGCACGCCCAAGCTCGTGCAAGCAAAAATAATCCAGGCTTTCGAAAATGCCGGGCTCGCGGTTGCCCGGTCCTCGGAAAACGTGACGGCTGACAATCAACTCTTTCTTGACCTGAGAAGATTCCAACTGTCGGCGTCTGCCGTGCCCTCTGCCGAGGTCGAATTCGGGGCCAAGATCGTTTCGACGAATGGCCGTCTGCTTGGCATGCGTATTTTTGAATGCAACTCGGCCCCGAAATCCGTGAATGCCGCTGGAACGGTTGATGCGCTGAACGAGGCGTTCGGCAAATGCGCCACCCAGCTCGTGCAGTGGACGGCAAACCTCATACGATGACAGGAGGCTCACGTGGCCAAAGTTCGCTTTAATCCGCCGATACAATGGGAAAATTGGTGCGGCTGGCTGCTCGCGATCTGGCTCTGCATCTCGCCGGGTCCCTTGAAATTCGGTGACGACGTGACGGCAACATATGTCGCCGTCCTGACGGGGATCGTTCTTATATGCACGGAGATGTTCACGATATCGCCATTTCGCCTGTGGGAAGAATGGATCAACGTATGTGTTGGCTGCTGGCTGATCGCCGCGTCATGGCTGCTTCACGTTCATAGCTCATCGGCGAAAATAAATTTCGTTGTCGTCGGCGCGCTCGTCGCAATCTTTGCGGTATATAAACTTTGGTTCGGAGCGGTCGAGAAGCAGAGTGCGATCGGTAGATTGGATTCCTGAACAAGCCACACAAGCTATTAGGACAACGCTTCTGACTATCGCGGCTTGGTAGTTACTTTGCTCGTCAGCCGCACCAATTCCGCAACGCTCCTTACGCCTATTTTGTGCATTACGCGCCCGCGGTGGGCCTTGACGGTCTTTTCGGTCGTGCCGATCAGGGCAGCGATATTCTTGTTCAAATGGCCCTGAACGACCAATTCCATGACCTCTTTTTCGCGTGGCGTAAGCTTGTCAATTAGTTTGCCGGCGGCCTTCCGTTCTGCGGCTCTTTGCAGCCTGACCAGGTCGCGTTCCTCGGCGACCTTGATCGCACTCAGCAGTTCGTCGCCCTTTAACGGCTTGGGCAGGAAATCCACGGCGCCGGCTTTCATTGCCTCTACGCTCGCGGGAACTGTTCCTCTTCCGCTGAGAAAGATAACAGGCCGCTCGCTCCCCCGCGTAACAAGCTCACGCTGAACGGCCAGCCCATTCATGCGGGGCATTGACAGATCGAGCACAACGCAACCGGGCATCGACGGATCGTGTTCCTCGAGAAATGCCTGTGGCGAGGAGTAGGCCTTCGTTTCGTAGCCAGCTGTGCGCAGAAACCTGATCAAGGCGTCCAATATGCCTTGATCATCATCGATGATAAATACCCTAAAGTCGGGCACGCCATTCCCCCCACCAAACACTGGACAGAAATCCGCTGCAGCCCCCAGCCTACCGGAACGCTGCATTTAGCGCGAGCACGGCGAAAAAGATGCCACCAAGCGACAAGGCAAATAACCTGGCGGTTGCTCTTTCCTTCATCGCCTCTGAATTGCTTTGCTGAATATTTGTTCGGGCATATCGACTGCTACCACTCCATGTAGCGACTCCTGTTGCTACGGCAGGCTGATCAGACGACAGCCGGTAATCTCCCCGAAGATCTATCCGATTCTTGCTCATTGCTGCCCCGCATGCGCCAGCTGTATTGGCAGCACAATGACTTTGGCGCCAATGCTCACGCGATTATAGAGATCGATGACGTTGTCATTGGTCATCCGAATGCAGCCGCTCGATATGTGCTTGCCGATCGACGACGGATCGTTTGTGCCGTGAATGCGATATTCGGTACCGCCGATATACATCGCGCGCGCACCAAGCGGATTGCCGGGGCCGCCTGCGATCATGCGCGGCAGGTAGGGCTGACGAGCGATCATCGCCGGCGGCGGATACCAATCCGGCCATTCGCTCTTGCGGATAATCGACTTGACACCCGACCAGGTGAAGCCTTCACGGCCGACCCCGATGCCATAGCGGACCGCCTTGCCGTTGCCGATCACGTAAAAGAGATACGTGTGCGTCGTATCGATGATGACGGTGCCGGAAGCCTCCCGACTCGAATAGGAGACGATCTGTCGTTGTAGGCGCGCCGGCAGTTGCACGTTTTCGTCCGGATCTTCACGCGCAGGATTCAATGAGGTCGGCGAGGCAGCCTGCGGCGCAATTTGCATTTGCGACGGCGGCCGTAAAAACGCGAAGATTTCTTCCGCTTGTGTGGGTGCGCAGGACAGCAACATTATCGCTGCTGCGTAACGGACTAATGGGCTGATACTTGACATGGCCTATCCCATTCGCTGCCTTCGTCACATCCGGTTACTTCACCGAAATTGAGGTTTGCCGCTCCTGGCCCGCATACTTCGCCGGCTGGCCCGCTTTAACGACGGCGCTTAGGTCTTGAGCGGTCGTGTCTGAGGTTTTCGCATTGTGGCCGACAAGCACGACAACGATCACGCATACAAGTGAGACCGCCACGATCTTGAGGTGGGTGGCACGGCCGGCGTAAAAGAGCGAGGCGTTCATTGGAAGCCTCCTAAACTTCTTGGAACAAAAAGATGTGCGGCTGGCTCCGGGGAAGAGCCAGCCGCGCGCGAACCCTTTCGGGGCGGGGACGAATCGAGGCCCGGGTCGCGCAAGCCTTGTTGGCAAGCTGCTCAGGACTGAAGGGAAATCGCGCGACCAAACACGAGTGGTCGAACGTCGATCTTGTCCGCGGATTTTTCGATAAGTGCAGCCAATTTTGCTTGCTCTTCGGACAGTAACTGCACAAGCGTTCGCCGCTTCGTCTCGTCCTTTTCGGTTTCCAGTTTCTGGCGAAAGTATTCGATGTTGAGATTGGCGACGGTCCGTTCCATGCCATCACTCCAGTCACTTCGATCGGGGAATGGTATCTGTGGTCGACGCAGGAAATTTTCTGCGGTTCGATCTGTCCGCGTCGTTCTTTCGATTGGGGGCAATGTCTTTGCACTGCGATAACGCCCAGCTGCTCGAACTTTCTTCGTCAGCCAATCCTTATGGATTGACCTTCGCTGGGCTATTGTCCTTGAGGGCATTGGCCCAAAGGGCAATGGCCCAAAGGGAAATGGCTTAAGGTGCACAGGCCCAAGGGGCATGGGCGCTTGGCGCAGTGTCGCATCGCTTTGGAGGGTGGAAACGGCCGACCGGCTTGGAAAAAGTACGGCGGCTTTTTCGAGTCGCCTACAACTTCGATGTTTTATCGAAGCGTCAAATGGACGAGCGCCTATGACATTCGATTTGAGCCGGTAGCCTTCTCAATGGCATCAATCAATGTTTTGCCTGAGAATGGCTTCGTGAGGTAAGCGACGCAACCGGCGTCCGCCGCCGCTTTTCGGGTGTGGTCGGTATCGTTGGCGGTAATGAAGATCGCCGGAACCGAAACACCGGAATTCGTCAATTCTCTTCTCAAATCAATCCCGGATCCGTTCTTTAGTTTGACGTCCAGCACGAGGCAATCGGGTCGACGAACGTCGGCACGTTCGTGGAAATCTTCCACAGAATCGAACAATTCGGTTTCAAAACCATGTTTGTTCAATAAGCGCTTGACGCCCAAGCGCATGCCTGGATCATCATCGACAACAAATATGATCTTTCGCACAATAGCGGCCTTCTGCAGCAAGACTGGATTGGATTGCTCGGCAAATAGCCGGCCGCTTTGTAATCCCCACAAATCGACTGTCACTGCCTTGTCACCTTCTTATCATGTCCCAACACCTCGTTACCGGAGATGTCAAGCGGTGGATATTGTCCTTCGGGACAAGATCGGGATGGCATTTGCACGTTTGCGGGTTCGCGCCCCCTCCAAGTTAATTAAGTGCCGGGC
>Ga0310899_10000256_pt1 | contig 11326 bp, 8 predicted proteins | sample C8D4metaG_FD_203909 | JGI IMG/M metagenome (GOLD analysis project Ga0310899, IMG submission 203909) | Lab incubated soil microbial communities from West Virginia University Organic Research Farm, Morgantown, WV, United States - C8D4 | ecosystem: Environmental > Terrestrial > Soil > Agricultural... | reverse complement strand
GAACGCCGAGCCGACGTCCTGCAGCATCGCGAACGGCCTGGAACATTTTCCACCGTTGGGCCAATCCTTCTCGGAGAGGCACACGAGGCGTTGATTCTCGCTCTTGTTGTCCCAGTGCGACAGCATCACGGCCAGGAGGCGCAACGCATCGACGTGCGCGCGAGGAGAACCACCCTTCTTTGGATCGATCAGATCGAGCTCGAAGAAGGCCCAGCCTTCGACCTCTTCGGTCTCGATCGGGCGTCCATAGTGCTTGCGCTCGACGGCTGCCCACTCGAAGTCCTTGTATTCCTTCGCGTCCATCACTTTCTCGTACAGCTTCTGCGCGCCGGCCAGGCCAAGCGTCTTCATGGTGATGAACGGCTCGGCCGGACAGCCGTAGCAGCGAACCTTCTCGACAATCGCGACATTGTCGGCGCCGAAGCCGAGCGCATGGAGCAGCTTGGCGGCCGCCACTTCGGAAGGAACTTCGGGGCTGCTGCCGTATTTGATGCGAAGCCGGTCGCCCTTCTCCGACCTGCAATCGAATTTCGGCGCCGTGCCGCCCAGCTCCGTGATCTCGAAGGTGCAAGTGATTTCCTTAGGCTGTGTCGGATCGACGCCGAGATCGGCGCGGGCGACCGGTGGCGGCGCGATCCAGATCGACGCACGCGAGAGCGCCTCAATCCGTTCGTCCGGAGAAACCGTTTTCGACTTCAAAGGTTTCTTGGCGGCTTCGGTCGAGGACTTCGCTGGCTCGACCGGTTTACCGGCCGGCTTTTGAGCGGACATCGACGCGACGGCGATGGCCCCGGAAAGAACAACGAACGCGAGCGCTCGAACGCGCATACGCGCAACTCAGGTGCAAAAATTGTGACAGCCGCCTTCGCCCCATGGGTTACGGCGCGACAGTTCAGACCAGGTAGGGTTTCAGGACGGCGTCGAGGTCATGACGCATCCATTTCTTAGCAGCGCCCTCCTGATAGAAGGCCCAGCTCAACATCGATCCGTTGACCACCGCTTCGACCGTGCGCGCCAATTGCCTAGCATTGGTATCGGGCGACAACTCTTTCGAGTCGATCGCTTCCTTGATGAGCTTCTGAAGTTCGAGCCGCGTCGCGCGCGCGTGCTTGACCAAATGTCCCCGGAAGTCCGGATCCGTAAGATCGATCTGCAGGTACGCAAAGTTGCGCGCGAAGGCTGCCGGATTCGCCGCCAGATGCGCCATGCAATCGCTGTATGCCCGTAACGTCGCCAGCGGCGAGCGGCGGCCGCGGCGCAGCTCCGCAAACATCTCGCCCGTGCCGCCGGAAAAGTGTTCCGACAGCTTCAGCAGCAGATCGCGCTTCGATCCGAAGCGCTGCACCAGCAGGCCTGCCGTGATGCCGGCCTCACCGGCGATGTGCGCGAGCGTCAGCTCGCCGGGTCCGACCTTCGACATGGCGCGCTCGGCGGCCATGTAAATCTCGTCGTCGGTGACTTTCTGCGGTCGTGGGGACATCGGCTTGACAGTTAATAAACCGTGGTTTAGTATCGTTGCTAAACAGCGGTTTAGTATACCAAAGGAGCCCGCATGCGGAAGGTCATTTACGGCGGCGCCTGCAGTCTCGACGGCCTGTTCGCCGATCGGAATAGCGCGGTGGACTGGCTGCATTTCAGCAAGGACGTCGAAGCGATCATGAAAGTGTCATGGGCGTCGACCGACACCGTGCTGCTCGGACGAAAGACGTGGGAATGGGCCTCGTCGCAGGCGGGACCTGACGACCCATCGGTGACCGGCGTCACGAGCTACGTGTTCTCGCGCACGCTCACCTCGATTCCCGACAAGAAAGCACGGCTCATCACCAGCGACGCCGGCGGCTTCGTGAGGAAACTCAAGGCGGCCCCGGGCAAGGACATCATCGTGATGAGCGGCGGCAATTTCGCGACTTCGCTGCTGAAGGAGGGCGTCATCGATGAAATCGGGCTGAATATTCACCCGCTGCTGCTCGGAGCGGGACCGCAGGCCTTCCTCGATACAGGCGGGCGAATCCAGCTCGAGCTGATGGAATGCCGTCAGCTCGATGGCGGATGCGTGTTCGTCAGGTACGCAGTCAAGCCGTAACGGCCTCGTTCGCTACTCGGATCGGCCGCGCGCCAGCACGTTGCCGCCGAAGCGATCGACCCACAGGCTGCCGGCGAGCGCGAGCGCGGCGCTTGCCATCATCATGTAGGCGGGCGAAGCCGCCTGGCCGGTCTCGCGAATCAGTGTTGTCGCGACAAGCGGGGCGGTGCCGCTGAAGAGCGTGAAGCTGACGTTGAAGACGAGCGCCACGCCGGTGAAGCGGACGCGCGTCGGAAAGAGATCCGTCAACAACACCGCGAACGATCCGTTGGTCAGCCCCGCGCTGATTCCCGCCAGCACGCAGAGCAGCGTCAGGTTCATCGCGCGCGTTTCGAGCGCGCTGTAGAACGAGAAGGCGAGCACCAGCAGAAGCCCAACACCGGCACGCAGTAGATGGCGTGGCGGAATGCGATCACCGATCCAGCCCGTAACGAGAATGGCAATCGCTGATGCGATCACGCCGACGGTCTGGGAAAGCACGGCCTGGCGAGGGTCGTACTTGAGGACGCCCGCAAGGTATCCAGGCAAATGCGAAAAGAAGAGGCCGTTGAAGCAGCCGGTGCCGGCCAGCAGCAAGCAGCCAATCAACACCGGCTTGAAATGTGTCCGCAGCAATTCGGTAAAAGGCTGGCGCGATGCGAGGCTGCGCATGCGCTCGAACTCGGGGGATTCCTCGAGCGATCGCCGCAGCACAAAACTCAACACGCCGCCCAGACCGCCGAGGATGAAGGCGAGCCGCCATCCATATGCCGGCACCATCGCGGGATCCATGAACGTCCGCACCGACAGGCTGACGCCGGTTGCCACCGCCACGCCCATGGTGACGCATGCGAACACGACGCCGCAGACGAACGGCGCGATGCGCGGCGCCGTTTCAACGACGTAGGTCAGCGCGCCGGGCAGCTCGCCGCCAAGACAGAAACCCTGGATCACGCGCAGCGTGACCATCAGCAGGCTCGCCACGATCCCTAACGTGGCGTAGTCGGGAACCAGGCCCATGCCGAGCGTCGCGCCGGACATGATGAACACCGACCACAAGAACACCGCCCGCCGGCCGTAGCGATCGCCGTAGTGACTGAGGACAATGCCGCCGATCGGCCGGGCCAGGTAGCCGACGGCAAATGTCGCGTAGGACAGGATCAGCGAGACGAGGGGATCGCTCGCGGGAAAAACCGCGTCGGCGATGTCGCGCGCGAAGACGCCGAAGATGACGAAGTCGTAGAACTCGAGGGTGCCGCCGAGGCTGGCAAGCAGAACGATCTTCCAGCCGGCGGCGGTAATGCGATCCGAATGTGCTGTCATCGATTGGATCGGAGCATATCGCGAGTCACGGCCGGATCACCGTCGTTCGTTGCCGGCTGCAGCCCCAACACCGCGCACATGAAGTCGTAGACGTGAATATTCTCGAACGGCTTGAACTTCAGGCCGCGGCGAATGCGCGGTCCGCTGGCGATGAACAGTCCGTGCATCGACGGCAGGCGCGGGTCATAACCATGCGTGCCGCCAGGGGCATGACGATCGGGCGCGCCCCAGCGAATTTCTTCCTTCTTCGACGTGATGAACCAGCCTTCTTGCGCGATCGCGAAGATCGCCGGCAGGCGTGGATGTCCGGCCAGGCCGTACTCCGCAGGTATCTCGCTGCTCCTGTATACCGCAAGCGCCGGATGTTTGTCCTTGAGCGCCGCGTACATCTTTTCGATGTTGCCGTCTTTCGGCGTCAAGGCGAGTACCGGCGCCCAATCGACGACGTCAGCCGTGGCGACGTCGATGTAGTCGTCCAGCACGATCATGCGGTCGGGAGCGAGCGCCGCCATTCCATGATCGCTGACGATGATGTAGTGGACACGATCGCTCAGCCCGATCTTCTCGACGCCGGCGACCAGCTCGCCGATCGACTTGTCCACGCGCATCACCGCGTTCTTGACGTCTTCCGAATCGGGACCGCGGCTGTGTCCGGCGCTGTCGACATCGCTGAAATACAACGTGAGAAACGACGGCCGCTCGCTTTCAGGCAGGCGCAGCCAGTTCAGGATGCGGTTGACGCGCTCGCTGTGCGGTATGGTGTCGTCGAACGGCGTCCAGTACGTCGCCTGCCGGCCGCCGATGACCGTTTCCGATCCGGGCCAGAACATCGCGGCGGCTTTCCTTCCCTGCTTCTCGGCGGTATTCCAGATCGGCTCGCCGCCCCACCATCGCGGATCCGCAAGCACGTCGCGATTCCCCATCGCAAACTCGCCGGGAATGTCGTCGGCGCGCATGTTGTTCGAGATGATGCCGTGATGCACGAGCGTCAGGCCCGTCACGATGGTGTAGTGGTTCGGGAAGGTCTTCGACGGGAATTGCGGGATCAAGCCGTCGGCCTGGACGCCTGCCGCGGCCAGTTTCGACAGCGTCGGCGGCCTGAGGCGATCGAGATAGTCCGCTCGAAAGCCGTCGATCGAAATCAGAATCAGGATCGCCCGTTCTGCCGAAAGCGGCGCGGCCTCGCGGCACGCCGCAATGGAACAGACGAAGAGCGCGGTGAGAAACGATCGTCGGGTCAGCGTCATTTAAATCCTGCAGCGGCCCACAGCTTCGCAGGATCAAGGACTCGCCCGTTCGCGATCACCCATCGCAGCTTGCGGATGTTCGAAATCTGCGCCAGCGGATCGGCATCGAGCACGATCAGGTCGGCGCGCTTACCAGGCTCGATCGTGCCGGCATCCTTTGCCAGGCCCATCGACTCCGCGGGAACGCGCGTCGCCGATTCGATCGCCTGCATCGGCGTCATGCCGGCCTCGACATACATCTCGATCGATCTCAGCAAGCTGTAGCCTGGCAACGCACCATCGGTGCCCGCGACGATCGGCACGCCCGCATCGAAGAGCGCCTTGACCATGGCTTCGGACTCGCGCACCCGCCGCTTCGCCGTCGCGGCGTCGGTGTCGTTCTTCACGCTGCGATAGTTCGCCAGCAGCGCCGGCGGTGCGTGGGCGAATCCCGGCTCGAAGCTTTCGAGCGTCGTCTCGGGAGCGTGGCCCAGTAATTCGTTCCAGGGCAACGTCGGATCGATCACTACTCTCTTCTTCGCGAGCAGCTCGATGGTCGCCCGTGTTTGCGGCGACAGCGGATCGCCGTTGATGGGCAGGTGCGCGACGTGATCCATTCCGGCCTCGACCGCTTTCGTGAGACCAAGCGCCGTAGGCACGTGGCCGGTCACGCTCATGCCAAGTTCATGAGCGCGGGCCGTGATCGCCGAAACGACATCCGGCTGCAGCAGCGAATACAGCTTCATCTGGTTGAAGCCCGCCGCCTTGTAGCGATCGACGATCGCGCGCCCCTGATCAGGCGTTGCCGCCACGACCGCGCCGAACGCACCGGGGGCATCACCGTCGACGAGCCCTGCAAGGAGCAATCGCGGACCAAGGCCTTTGCCGGATGCGATGGTGTCTCGCATCGCGGTGAGGAACGGCTGCTCGCCGCCCATGTCGCGGACTGTCGTCACACCCGCGGCCAGGTACGCGGGCAGCCATTCGATTTGAGCGGCATGGGCGTGCATCTCCCACAAACCCGGAGCGACGGTCGAGCCTTTGACGTCGATCACCCGCATGTTTGGTGGAACCGGCGTCGAGGCCCGAGGCCCGACAGCGGTGATCCGGCCGTCGCGAACGACGACCGTCGCGTCATCGATCGGTCCCCGGCCGGTGCCATCGATCAGCCTCACGCCGCTCAACGCAAATGCCTGGTCCGCAGGCGGTGCGATCTGCTTGAGTTGCGCCGCGAGATCAGTCATGCGATCGGCGGTCGACCAGGATTGCAGTACGGGTATCGCAGCCTTGAGATCCTCGCGGACGGCTTCGACCGGCAGGATGTGAATGCGCGACACGATCGCCGCCAGTCGATCTTCATCGTCCAGCCACACCGTTTCACGTCCCCAGACGATGCCGTCAATGTCGAAACGGCGAAGGGTCTGCGGGCGGCCGCCAGTGACGATCGGGTCGGTGCCGCGTAAGGTGATCCGGACGTCGCGCGGCCCCGGCAACACGGGAATCGTCGGCGGGCGGCCCTGGCGCTCCCAGTAACGAATCAGCAGCGCGCGCGCCGAGAGCGGCGCGTAACTTTGCGCAGTGAAAAACCGCCGTGGCGCTTCGAAGGTCTTCGTCTCACCGAGATTGGTAACCGTCGCGATGCCACCGGCGACTTTCACCGCGGCATCCACGTTAACGAAGCGGTATGACTTTCCCTTGACGCTGAATTCCGTCGGCGTCAGGTCGGCGCCCGTGCGCAAGGACGATGAGATCTGGAGCCGGCCGCCGCGCTCGGTGAGATCGAGATCGCCGGTGAACAGGAGGCCATCGCCGTCCTGGCGGATCGAGTAGGTTTCGCGGCCCACCGGGCGACCGATCAGCGACACCAGCACCGTGCCCGTTTCGGTTGGCGGTGCTTGAGCCTGCAGAGCCATTCCGGCGAGCAATGGTCCGAGCAGTAGAGCGCGTAATCGGTGGATCCTTCTGCGGCTCATCGGCGGCGAAGGTAGCTCCACGTTGGCGGCGGCGTCAAACCCTGAATCGTGAGCGTCCTTACCTCGCGTGTGGCGAGATCGACGGTGCGGATCGCGTGATGGTTCGTGTCGGCGACAAACAGCGTGTTGCCTGCGATCGAGACTCCCCCGGGCTCATGGAAGCCCGCGGCAAACATCGACACCCTGCCGGACGCGAGGTCGAGCATCTTGATCTTGTGGTTGTAGGTATCGGCGATGTACACACGCCCGTCGCGCGCGGTCAGGCCGAGCGGATGCTGCACGCGCACGCTGTCGCCCTTGCCGTCGGTGTCGCCGAACTCGAACAAATCGCCGCCCGCGATCGTGGTCACGACATTTGCCGGTGGCAGCTCGACGACGCGGATCGTGTTGGATTCCGCATCCGCGACAAATAGCCTGTTGGCATCAATCGCAAGACCTGAGGGCTGCGCGAACGTCGCGTGATTCACGGCGCCGTCGCGTCTCGCTTCTTCCCCGGTGCCCGCGTACGGGTACGCCTGGTCGTGCAGGAGGTCGATTACCCACAGCTGATGCGATCCCGCCATCGCCACGATCAGGATGCCGGGCTTGAGGGCAAGGTCCCACGGCGAGTTGAGATCGACGCGCATCGCGTCGCCTCCTTCGCCGCTCCACGCGCCCTGCTTCCCCGTACCCGCGGAGGTATGCACGGCACGCGCCTGGAAATCAACGACGCGAATCTGATGGTTCTCGGTGTCGGCGACATACAACTGGTCGCCATCGAGCGCGAGCCCTTGCGGGCGATAGAAGCGCGCCTGCGAAAAGATGCCGTCGTTATCGCCCTGCAGTCCCGAGCCAATCACCTCGATCAGTGTTCCGTCGAGCGTCGAGACGACGATGCGGTTGTGATTCGAGTCGGCGATAAACAGTCGATTGCTCTGCTCGTCGGCGAGTAGCTTGCCCGGATACAGCAATGGCTGATCCTCATGGGACTGGCGTTCGAGCTGGAGCGGCAGCGGCGATCGATCGATCTCGCCGCGCTCGTCGAACACGCGCACGACCGTGCGGATCGCGTTGACGAAGCCGTCGAGATTGCCCTCGCCCATCGCGGTGCCGACGAGGTTCCCGGCGGGATCGATGATGACCCGCGTCGGCCAGGCCTGCGCACCGTAGCGGCGCCAGATTTCCAGGTTGGCGTCGTTGGCCACCGGGTGCTCGATCTCGTAGCGGACCAGGATCCGCTTCAGGTTGTCGGTGCTCTTCTCGTTTGCGAACTTTGCCGAGTGCACGCCGACGACGACGAGCGCGTCCGGGAAGCGCTGCTCGAGCGTCTTGAGGTCGCGCAGCACATGCATGCAGTTGACGCAGCCATAGGTCCAGAAGTCCAGGATCACGACCTTGCCGCGAAGCTGCTCGATCGTCACCGGGGCCGCGACGTTGAGCCAGGCCACCGCGCCGGCAAGGCTCGGGGCTTGAATCGGTCCTTGCGGTTGCTGCTCGCCAGTCTCGCTCATCGTCCAGCCGCGCGCGTCCAGGCCTTCAGTTGATCGGCGCGCTCCATGGCTTCCTCGGGGTTGAGCCAGCGATCGACGGGCCACTTCACGCGCCAGGTCCAATTGACCCCGTCCACCACCGCGGGCGTGTTGATGCGGTCGGTCCAGCCGAAGAGGTCCTGGAGGGGAATCAGCGTAAGGTACGAGCCCGAGGAAAGCAGCGACTGCACGATTGCCGACCGTTGTTCTTCAGTCCGTCCCTCATCGGTCGCCGCCAGCGGCTCGATGTCGTGGGTGCCCGTCGTGGCGACGGACCGCTCGGGAAATTCGGCCGGATCAATCGGCGGCGTGCCGGCGAGCTCCCAATGTCGCTCCCATCGCAGTACTTTGAGTCCGGGTAGATCCAGGCGGATCATCGACTCGCGCACGAACGGCGGGATTGACCCGAGATCTTCGGCAATCACCTCCGGTTTAGTGTCGGTGCCCGCGAGGATGCCGATCAAGGTTTCTCCGAGCGCGATCTGCGCCGGCTCGCTCGCCGGCTCGAAGAACGCGTCGTTCGACTTGTCAATCGGGCGGACGTAGGTGCGATAGAGCCCGACGAGGTGGTCGATGCGGAAACCATCGTAGAGGGCGCCATAGCGGCGCGCGCGCGATCGCATCCACGTGAATGCGTTTGACGCCATGACGTCGGCCCGCCACGGCGGCAAGCCCCAATCCTGCCCGGTCTCGCTGAATGCATCCGGCGGCACGCCGACGGTTGCGTCGAATCGAAACTCGGGCTGCCGCGCCCACACGTCGGGACTGTCAGCGGAAATCATGAACGGCAAGTCTCCGAACACCTTCACCGGCCACGACAATCGCTTGGCCTCCGCCCACTGTTCGGCGGCGATCCACTGGACGTATGAGCGATATTTCATCTCGAGCGTGAGTGAGGCGCGGGCATCGGCGAGCGCAGGCGCCTCCGCCCGCGCCAGCGGCGCGGGCCAGTCGGTCCAGGCGCGCTCGTCATGCCTCGCGTGGATCGATCGAAACAGCGCGTACTCGTCGAGCCACCACGATTCGGCGGCTGCAAATGCCTCAAATCGCGTCGCTCGCGGCGAGCCGCGCGAGACTTCGAGCTTGAGAAATCGGTCGAACCCGCGACGCAGCCACTTTTCCTTGAGCCGCCTGATCGAGGCGTATTCAATGCGGCCGGCCTGGCGAAGGCGCTTGATCTCCGCCTGCTCCGCGCCGTCGAGAGCGAGCTCGGCGCCGATTGCGGCGAAGTCCGGAACATTCCCCATCGTGATGTAAATCGGATCGATCGCCATCGCCGTCATGGCTGAATATGGCGAAGTTTCGATCGGCGGCATCTCGTTAATCGGCAGGATCTGGACGATCGACTGGCCGGCCTCATGGAGCCAGCGCGCAAAGAACGGCAGATCGGCAAATTCGCCCACGCCCCAGCTCGTCGACGAGGCAATCGCAAACAGCGGCACGCTGATGCCGCTCTGGCGGCGCCTCACCTGGCGGCTCCCGTGGCGCGCGCCAGCACGCGCGCGATGCCGCGATCGAATAGCGTCGGGTCGCCCAGCAGGCTGACGACCAGGAACGCTTCGCGCTCGAAATCGAAGAAGTATCCCGGGTGGACCAGCACATCATCCTTGTCGAGCAGCTCGAGGACCAGCGCCTCCTCGGATCGAAGCTGCGGCACCTGCATGACCGCCGACCAGCCGCCTTCAACCGGCAGGACATTCACCGCCGGATGTGGGCCGGCCAGCGTGCGCAGCGACTCCAGATTGCGGCGAACGCGCGTGAGGATCTGTGCGCGAATGCCGGCGCCCCTCTCGATCAAATCGGCTGCCGCCGCCTGCACGGGCGTCGAGACCGAGAGATACGTGTCGGCGATGATCTCGTAGGCCGCGAGCGCCTCGTCGACTTTCGACGACGGCCCGCCGCAGCCGATCCAGCCAAGTTTCAATTGTGGCAGCCCGGCCGACTTCGACAGTCCGCCAAGGCTGAATGTCAGCACCTCGGCGCCGGCGAGCACGTTGGTCGCGTCGGGCGCCGGATCGAGCTCGTAGTCCGCAAACACTTCATCGCCGATGATCGCCCAGCCGCGATCGGCGGCGAGTCTTGACACGGCGTCGCAGTCGTCCCGATGCAGGAACGAGCCCGTCGGGTTGTTGGGCGACACGATCAGGAGCGCCCGGACGCGATCGGTTGCCGCCCGCGCGATCGAATCGATGTCGATGCGCCACGAGCCGTGATAGTCGAGCGAGTATGCAATCGCGGTGACGGACTCGAGCCCTGTCAGGTGTTCGAACAGCGGATAGCTCGGCCGCGGCACCATGACGGCGTCGCCGGCATCGCACAGCAGCTTGAAGAGCAACGCGTAGGCTTCACTCGTGCTCGACGTCAACGCTACACGATCGCCCGAGATGGCGATGCCGCGGCGGCGGAAGTCAGAGGCGACCGCGGCGCGCGCCGACCAGAGACCGAGCGGCTGCGGATCGTATGCAAGCGCGCGCGGATTCGAGAGTGCCTCGAGCAACTCGCCCGGATAGTTGAACCCGGCGGCGGTCGGATTGGTCTCGGTCAAGTCCAGGATCATCGCGGCGCGCCTGCGTTTCGCATCGAGCGCGCGGGAGAGCGCGTTCGGCGCAAGGATCTTGGGGAGTCGCGATGAAATCATTCGAATCTGGTGAGCTCGTGATCGAGCTGACTCATCGACTGACCAGCTCGACGCGCTCGATCACATCGCCTTCGAGGGTGCCGTCGACCACGTCCATGCCGGTGACCACTGTACCGAAAACGGTGTAGATGTGATCCAGCCGGGGCGAGTCGATGAGGTTAACGAAGACTTGCGCGTCGCCCGTGTCGCGGCCGCGCGTCGAGATGCCGACGGTGCCGCGCACGTGGAGGCCGACCTCGTCGCGCATGAAAAAATCGTCGCCCGTGTATTCATTGGCGCCGGGGCTGCCGCCCTGGATCACGAAGTTTGGCGCGATGCGGTGAAAGGTCAGGCCGTTGTAATAGCCTTCGCCGGCGCGCCGGGCGATGCGGATTGCCGTGAGGGGCGCGGCGTCGACGTCGAGGCCGACATCGAAGTAACCGCGGCCCGCCATGTGGAAGCGCAGCGACTTTCCCCGCAACGCAGCCACCATCGCCGTCGTCACACCCGGCGGCGTCATCGGCTGCGGAGACGCCGTGCGGGGTTTGCCGGTCCACTCGGTCAGGATCTCCGCAGTCCGATTCGCGATCGCCGGATCGAAGTCCTTCAAATAGCCC
>Ga0310899_10000255_pt1 | contig 11334 bp, 10 predicted proteins | sample C8D4metaG_FD_203909 | JGI IMG/M metagenome (GOLD analysis project Ga0310899, IMG submission 203909) | Lab incubated soil microbial communities from West Virginia University Organic Research Farm, Morgantown, WV, United States - C8D4 | ecosystem: Environmental > Terrestrial > Soil > Agricultural... | reverse complement strand
AAAAGCTAACTAACCTAATTTTGAATTTATAATTAACATATCCCATTTCTATTCTCCTTTCCTATCCCTTGTAGGAATAATTTTGTGATATCTGATCTAAATCATATCTGTGGTGATTCTTTTTATTATAACATTCCTGCTGTAAGATGCTACATAAAGATTGATTCGCATTTAAGCAATCTGACAAATAGATATTCAATAATTGTCATGGATTAAACCATCCTACAAATCTTCTAGAATCCAAAAAGAAAATTGATCTAGTGATAGAATTCGCCCTCTGATTTTCAAATGAGTTGATAAATTTCTGATATCATAATAAGAAACGATATTCCATAATAATTTCTCACTGGCATTATTGCTCTATATCGTTAAACAACCTTGATGTTATAATTAACACCTATTTTAGTTAACCCTGAGGAGCAAGTTCCAAACGTGGATATTGTAGTATCCATAACTAATGGCTTTATAAATACCCAATATCCATCTGAAACTAATCGTGCTTTACCTGAAGGCAAGTCGAAAATGTTGTCTTTTGGCATGTCAACACTAAAAAATTTTGATAAAAATCTATATTTCTTCAATCCTTGAATCCTTTCCCCATTCAAATAAAATTGCAAATCTCCGATGATATCCATCTTTCGTCTTGCAGTTTCAATAAGCTCCATTTCCGAATGTCCATCTTCATAGAAATTGGAAACCCAATTTATCACTGGTGAAAATAGACTTGTTCCTTTACGTACGGAAATATTTCTGGTTCGACGTTGATTGACATTTTCAACCGTCTGGCAAAGAAAAAAGACGTCAGAGTCATATTGCCCAATGGCGGCATTTTCGCCTGACAAATCCAAAATCGGGTTATTGGATTTAGGTATGGACAAAAGCCATTGCCACCACTTAACACTCCATTCACCAAATGAATATCCAAAGGGAAATGAATTTTCGTCATAGATATTGGCATTCGTTGAAGACATCATCCATATATTCTGAAAGACTTGTATTTAGATTATTTACTAACTTGTTTTTATCCGGTTCTGCTAGAGCCGGGCTAATTAGCACATACCTTAAGTACGTGAAAAATGTAAAAAAGGACATTGAAATACGAGGCAACGTCTTACCTATCTGGGAATAGACACACAGAGTTAGAAAACAAGATGGTTGCTGAAAAACGAAGACAGGCCGGTATAGCGTTTCCCGCTCCAAGGGAACAAGATTACTTGCTTATTGTTCGATTAGATGTTCGTTCCGCTAGTGAAAAATTAGTTAGTGAAGGGCTAAAAAAATTATGTACTTTATTAGATCAGATTGACCGGGAAATAATTGAAATCGATGATACTGGTGCAGGAGATGGAATGTATTCATATCCTCTGACTAAATTTATGTTCACCGCAACAATTGGTTTTGGTAAAACATTCTTTAAAAAGTTAAATCTATTGAAAAAATGTCCAAAGAATCTTTATGAATTACCACCACATTACGAAATAGGGGACAAATCTCCCTATGTATTGCGACAAACTGACATGATTTTGCAACTTGCCTCAAATAATTATGTTGTAAACAAGATGGTATTAAATAATGACACTTTCTTAAGGCGTAATAAAAATTTACTAACAAGGGACCTACATTATTTGAACACTCAAGAAAATGCACCCTTGGATATAATGGAAACAATTAAGGGATGGGCAAAAATTGCTGATGTCCATACGGGATTTCACCGAGCTGATGGAAGAAACTTAATGGGATTTTATGATGGAATTTCGAATCCCTACAGACTATCCAATAATAATATCTGGATTTCTGAAGATGAAGATGAAATAGAACTCAAGGATGGAACGTACATGGTATTTCAGAAAATCGAACACAATTTAATCGAATGGAATAAGCTAAACACCGAAGAACAAGAAAAATGGGTGGGAAGAAGCAAAGCTACTGGACTATTACTAGGAACGCTTTCTCCTGACGAGGAGAAAAGACTTGTCTCAGATCTTTATTCTAAAGATGAATCCATACGGAATGAAGCCAAAGTTAGGTTAAGTAAACTTTTCAATGAACAAAGAGATCCATCAAAAAATTTCTTTGATTCATTCGATATACGATATCAGAATATCAATAAAAAATGTCCCGAGTCCTCGCATGCAAGAAAAACCAATTCGAGAAAGTCTACCGGACCGGAACATCTTATCTTTAGAAGGGGATGTCTGTATATGGAAGAAGACTACATAGAATATCCAAAATCTGGAATTTTGTTTATTAGCTTTCAAAATGATATTAAAATATTTGAAGTGATGAAAAGAAATATAGCGAAACACATGTCTTCTCACGTAGAAACAAATGAACTCCAGGGCAAAGTAACTCCTTATGGTAAAGACATATCTGCGAAGAATTCGTTTGATACTCTTACATTGGGGGGAGGATATTACTTCATCCCATCTATCCCAGGCAAACGAATTTCAAATATTGGCCAGCAATTTTTCTAAGATAACACCGAATTAACAGACGGCCAATGACGCTTATTACCAAGAATGTATGATCGCTATTAACATTCATGATTTAATCTGGCCGATTCATTGTATGGGTTATGGAGTTATGAGGAATTGAGCATTCCTTATAAGTAAGTGCCATTATTATTATTTGATGTCTGGCATCTCGTATTACATCGAGGAAGTTGTACTAAAGATTGACAGAAATGGGGGTCCTAGTCTTGGACTATAAGATTGCAGATCCAAAAGAAGTTTTTAGAGGACTAACTTATGGTCAGTGGGTAGGCGTTTGGTACAATAATTTGATGTCACAGTACCCAGACATTATTTATCGAGAAGGAAAGAGTATGGCATTTCTAAGAGGAAACGTTGAATTTGCATATGGAAAGCAGGAAGACCCAGAGAATCCACAGAATAGAATTTTTTCATCGATGACTAATGAACAAAGGATAATAATTCAAGATGATACGGCTTTATTCATACCAGTAATTAGTACCATGCTTTCTCTAGGTGATACTTATCAAGGGCAAACGATGAATGACGAACTATCTTTGCGTTATGCTGCAAGGAGAGACACAGTAAACGGAGGCGCCGTGGGAGCCCAAATTAAAAAAGGCGAGGGTGCCTTAACTAGACTCGTTCCAAACGAACTTGACGAATACTACGTTGAAACACCATTATTTCCACTTTCAGTATCTGAATCTAGTTCAATTAGGAAAACTATTGAAATTCCTCTTGAACCAGGTCCATATCAAGGCGTTGTTGCAGGCATTTTTGTAATCATATATAACTTAGAACCAGGCAAATACCGACTCGCCTTCTATGGAAGAGGTGTAGGAAGATATACCACAAGGTCCGTTTACGATATCGAAGTAAAGAAAGGTAAATCAAATCTTCAAGATATTTCAGATCCAAAATCCATAGGGCGTCCTGAAGAAAATCCTATGAAATTTGTTAAGGAGATTAAATAAGTGAAATTGAATATTTCGAAGTTTTTTAAATTCTAGTTTCCTGTACGTGTTTCTTGTAACAATTAATATGTATCTAACATAAAGCAGTATCAGGAATAAAGAGCATATTGTAATGAGTAAATTTAGAAGGGATATACCTCCACGTAAGGGGTTGAAAGTTTTGGACAGTAAATACATAGTCAAAACATCAGAAAATTACAGGGGTCTTTCATATGGTGACATAATAGCAACTTGGCAGAATTGGTTACTAAGTGAAAATCCTGATGAACAACAATACGGAGATATTTTGTTCCTTCGTGGAAACATAGGATATCATCAATCTGATTCGAGTTACCTGAGCTCTTCTATTGAGATACCTAAAGGGATGGCGATCCTCGTTCCAATTGTTACTACTCACTTTACTATGGGCGACTCCTATAAAGGTAAGATCATCAATAGTGAAATATACTTAAGGAAAGCAGTCCGAGAACATGTAGACGCAGCAGGACCATTCTGGGCTACTCTTGAAAAAATGGGTAAGAACTACAAAGCATTTAGGTTGGTACCTAATTTAGAATCATATAGAGTACAATCCATGCTTTTTGAACTGCATATTTCAGAAAAGAATCCGTTTCTAAACAAGATGGACGAACCTAACTATCCAGGTAAGCATACAGCATTAGTTTCAGGTTATTTCGTCCTTTTACATGATCTACCAATATCGTCATATAGAATAAGATTTGGGGGATACGGAATGGATAATTTCTACACTGATTCATCATATGAGATTAATATCATTTCTAAAGGAAGCTCTGTTAAGGATATATCTGGAAATACTTTCACATCTAGTGATTTGCTAATGGAGAGCAAAGTTGCGATTAAGACTCTTGATAAAGATTCCAAATTGAATTGATTTTTTTTTCGTTTTCAATAATTTAAAATACTCATACGGGTAACACTGGTGTCAATCCTCAGATTTATAGATAGTAATACATTACTTTTCATAAATTGGTTAATTGCTTTCGTGATCAGATTTGTTATCTGATTTTGTATCATCCTTTCTCAAGGGGGTTTTCTTCAGTTCTTCTATTACTTCTCCAACATATTGTTTAAAATCTTCTGATTCAGATTTTGCAGTGAATAAGGCTTCAGTCTCTATATTACTGTGGATTTGATTGACAATTTGCTGTATTTTATGTCTAGCTTCTACTGACGCTTTTGCAGTACCTAGTGCTCTTAATAATTCAAACTGATTCCGAGACTCATTCAAATAACTACGTACTCTTGTATCTCGAGCTACGTAGAATGTTGCGGAATCAAGTCCTATAAGTACGAGAAATGAAGCTGGCAAGACGTATGATACCGCAACAACTCCCCATGCAGGGAAGGCCGATAGGATTAAAATTGTTGAAACGCTACTACTAAAGATTATCATAATGCCTGCGCCACAAATTGTTAAATAATATTTTATATGCTCGTAAGATAAAGATCTGGAAACTATGAAAAATGAAATTCCAAATAATATGGCTGACCCAATATTTACAGTATTTAAAACAAAATTATAAAGAGTTAGGAACATCGATCCGGTCGACATTAGTAGAGAGTTCCATATTTCTGTTTGGTTTAGTAACAGTGGAGAAAATTGAAGTAGGAAGTATAACACTGGAGTAGTAACAGTGATCCAATACTTTGCTTTTCCAATCTTTTGAGAATATGATTTTGTAAGCAATAATGAAGCCATCCACACTGCAATAAAAGACAAAATCTTCATAGTTTCATATGTAGAACTTAATTGGCTTTTTAAATTCGTATAGTTAAATGACGCCGATGGATTCCTTTCTGGATATATATATTGAGGATTGTCTTGAAGGTGCACCTCGACATAAAAAAAAGCACTAATCAATTGTAATGAAAGTGATATAATGGCGAAGGAGTATACGGCAGCCATTTTGCTTCTGGTGGATAAATAAGTATTGATACATTTAAATGCCAGTGTTCCCATGATTAGTATTGATATTATCAAGGATATTCCTAGTATTAACCGGACTAAAGCAATATCGTATCTTGATGTAACCAATTGTTCCAATAGGAGATATACAAGAAGAATAATCACCGTTATCTGAGATAAAACGTGTATGTAAGCAATTATTAGAGCCGAAGTTGATGACGCTTTCTTTATCTTAAAAACGATTCTTGTGGAAGTTTTAAGAAAGTAAAGTTGAATAAGCACGGATGTCGTTGTTATTACAGAATATATAATTTTGTGATCAAAGGATGTTCGATCACTGAGTTTAGTTGCCCAAGAATCGCCAGCACTCAAATCAATTACCTGAACCAAAACTACCAAAAACGATATTGTGATGATGCCTAGCCAAGAGGAAAAAAATTGTGAACTTATTGACTTTTGCATTTCACTTTTCAAGAATACTAATTAACTGGTAATGTAAAAACCCTTTGTATAGCAGATAAATGCTTGATTTACTAATATGATTGAAATAACTGGCAACAGTATCATTAGCAATACGATTAAGATGCAAGGGGTATGCGTATTTTCAGAGCTATAATGTATTAATAAATTTGCTTACAGGATCTATTGAAAGGAAGTTTTTGATCGATCAGCCAAATATGTAAATTCGAAAAGGATGCAAAATTTTTACTAATGTGTAGAAAATTTGTTTGTATGTATTTCCAACAATGTGGTCGCAGTCAAGATTCAGCAGAGTGCATCTGTTTAGGATAAGAATTTGCTACATTACTATTCCAAGCTGTCCATGTTCGTTTGAGCTACAAAAACCAGTGTGAAAATCCGTACAAATTCATAAATGTAGATTAAACTCTCTCATTAACATGGACTCATAATTGTAATGTGGTCACTAGATACGCGTGGATTAGTGGAATACTAGTTCATACCATAAAAAGTAACAGAATTGTAATTGTCGAAAATGCGTTAATTATGGGAAAAGCAAAAAGAAGCCAATTCTACCAAAGCGCGATAATATCAATAAAAGTTATGATTGGCCTATTGTATTGAAATTTTAAAGCTGCCCTCCCTTACGTTTTCGTACCTCGGTGGAGGACCCTCTTTACCACGAAGTAAATCAACTACGCTGAATTTTATATCATGTTCTCCTCGTGGAAGATCGTGCAAAAATAAGAAATATCCAGTAGCTATTCCTCTTTCTGGACCTGGTTTGGTATCTCCCCAGAAGCGTACAGGGTCTTGAGGAAAGGTAAAATTAAAAAAGCCACTCTTGTCAAATGATTTGCTGACGTCAACTTTTCTACCATCTACATTAACGTCGATATTGCTAACAGGCGTTAATATGTTATCCGCACATTGAGCTAATTCTGTGTCTGTCATGGAAGGTTCCCCTCCTGTCTCACAGATGGTTGTTGATAATGGAACCAGAATAGCCTTACCGAACGGAATATCACAATTAGCGGTTACCGTTCCTACATCAACAATAATATCGGGGATATACCATACAGGACCATCTTGCATTACGGAACATCTTTTGGTGTCCGAGTAATTATTTGTCGGGTGGAGACTATCTGGAATTCCCAACCACCATGTCCACCATTTTCCGATCCATTCTCGATAAGGGGTCTGATACGGCGAAGATTCTTTTGTAAATATGCCATAAGACGAACTGGCTCCAACAAGTGATCCGTTCGAGTTAAGAAGTAAGAATAATACTAAGGGCAATATAACGCCAATTAGAATTAATTTCATACGTGTTAATAAATTGCGTGTGCTATATTTCTTGCTGTCGGTGGCGACGAAAAGTACGAATAGTTCTACAGAAGTTCTGACGTCAGTTTCAACTATTCCATAATGTCGCCTGAAATCCAACACACTGTCAGTTTATACTTTGCTGTATCTATAGGACAGGATCTTAGATCCGCGAAAGATCGATATGAAATGTTTTGATTAATTATTATTAATTTTATGGTTGCATATTCAGGATAGCAAAATTGATAAGAATGGTCACTTATTACCCGTCACGGTGTATGAATCAAACTTAGAATTGCCATTACGCCTTAAGAGTATCAAGAAGTATTCATTGGATCAGGGTGATATATCAACTAGGGCAACATCCCTGCAGGAAACTCTTTCTAATATTATCCCAATTTGTAACACAATAGGCGTAACGAGGCTTTGTGACATCACTTATTTGGACAAATTGTACATTCCAAACTATTGTGCTGTACTGCCTGGTACAGAGGATGCTTTTTGGGTCTATAGTGGGAAAGGTCCAACTAAAACTCATGCTATAGCAAGTGCACTAATGGAATCCATAGAGAGATATAGTTCCTTGCCCAACAATTCCTCCAAAAGAATTATTCAAGGGACTTATTCGGAATTATCAAAATCATATAACAAAGTACTTCACCCAGATGAAGTGGTAGAGCCTGTTCAAAGCAGCTACAATGAAGGATCAATTATAGATTTCGTAAAAGGATTTGAACTACTCAGTAATCAAGAAATTTTAGTTCCAGCCCAGCTTGTATTTTCAAGATATTCTGCAAGATTTCCATCCATGCTGGCATTTCCGTATTCTCATACGAACGGACTAGCATCTGGGAATGTACTTGAAGAGGCCATCTGTCACGCGTTGTGTGAAGTAATTGAGAGAGACGCAGTAAGTATAGCTGATTTGTGTGCATCCTCGATACCATACACTATCCTTCAAGAACTAACAAAGTTACTAACAAAAATGAATTATGGTATAAGCAAGAATACTAGTACTACTGAAACTAATTTCTTTGATGATTCAAGTCTTTTTCAGGAAGTCGATATTTCTGAAGTCAACATGTTTGAGTCGGCGAAAATCTTGTTCGACAAGTTTGCTAAAAACGGAATTTCATTGTTGATAAAGGACATTACACAAGAAGATATTGGAATCCCAACCTTTGTGGCAAGCAGTGTAGAGTGGATAACAGATGATTATGGATTTTTTGCATTAGGTTACGGAACACATGTTGACAGTAGAATTGCGCTGATACGCGCAATAACAGAACTTTCACAAACACGTGCAATTAATATCCAAGGTTCAAGAGATGACCTCACTAAAATACATTATAAGGAAAATGATCAAATACACAAAAGGAAATGGCAATTCATGCCAACTATGAGGCCGAACTCGAAAAAAGGCAGTAAACAAACAGTTATGTTTTCCCAAATCAGGTCGTATATAATTGACGATCTTTTGGATGAGATCAAATTTATTTTGAGCCGTCTGAAAAAATCGGGATTAAAAAAAGTAATAATTGTCAATTTAACTAATCCAAATGTGGGAATACCGGTTGTAAGAGCAATAGTCCCCGGACTAGAGACATTTGAAGTCGCGCGATTGTACACGAGCTCAGAACTACTAATGGGCAATAGAGCCAAATCTCGCTTTTATAGTCTGCTATCTTCGAATAAGCGTTAATCTAGAAACTTTAACCTAAGCTAGCCGATGTCACAAATAAACTGGTTAGTTGTGTCCGCCCATCGTCACATCTCCAGGACTTTTTGAAACACGAGATTTTTCAACTGATTCAATTTTAGCTTGCCGCTGGAGTAAGGCTTTAAGGATAGCCAATAATTTACGCATAGTTTTTAGTGCTCGTACGTATAAATAAGCATTTTGGGTCTTTTACAGTAAAGTGACTAAATTGCATCTTAAAGGGTTTAGCAGAGGAAATCGCTGGTTTAATTTTGTTAATTCACTATGAAAGTGCAACCATACAGTTTTCAGAAACATCTATTGATTGCTGATATTTTGATAGCATTTGGATTATCAATAAATTTATAAACTTTAATCTCTCACAGTGCTGAATTGAGTCATCTAAATATCAAGAAAGGGATGGGTTGGCTTCCTGATTATCCTAGCTTCAAAGATTACACTCCGCAAACAACTAAGGTAGCAAACATGTTTAAAAAAGTAGATTTGGATGAATCTATAAAAACTAAAGTTCTAAAAGTTTCACTTCCAACAAAGAAGGACCTCCGAAAATGGTGTTCTCCAATTGAAGATCAGGAATCAATTGGTTCATGTACTGCCAATGCCGCAGTTGGGCTCGTTGAGTATTTTGAAAGAAGAGCATATGGTAAACACATAGATGCATCTAGACTTTTTCTTTATAAAGTAACACGCAAAATGCTCAATTTTAAAGGTGACACTGGTGCTTTTTTGAGGACAGCTATGGGTGCCCTTACATTATTTGGTGTTCCCCCAGAAGAATACTGGCCATATGATACAAAGAACTATGAAAAGGAGCCTCCGGCGTTTTGTTACTCGTTTGCGAAGAACTATCAAGCAATAAATTATGTTCGTCTTGATCCTTCCGGGGTAGAAAAGGAAGTTCTCCTACATTCAATCAAAGATAATATCGATAAAGGTTTTCCATGCATGTTTGGGTTTACAGTGTACAATTCTATCCAACAAAGTACGTCAACTGGCAAAATTCCTTATCCTTGTGAAGGAGAAAAAATAGATGGTGGCCATGCAGTTATGGCGGTAGGTTATGATGACAAGACGCCAATAAAAAATGAAATGTGTGATAAAGTTACCAAGGGTGCAATAATTATTCGCAATTCTTGGGGTGTGGGTTGGGGCGAAAAAGGTTATGGATATTTGCCTTATGACTTTGTGCTAGAAGGATTGGCAGAAGACTGGTGGACACTTATTCAACAAGGTTGGGTAGATACAGGTCAATTTGGAGAATAATTCTTAATTTGATCTTTGTAGGCCAATTCGAAATATCTTCAATTTAAATTTGTCAAAACTGATTTATTAAACTTTGAAGCAGCATTTTACTGATTAATGGTATTGGGAACAACAAAACCTGATAATTTTACTCGACTGTATAATAGACTGGACAAGAGGATATCACTTTTGTCCGGTTTTCAGCTCACTATTATAGTATTAATTGTTCTCCCGTCAGCATTGATAATTTCTCATTATATTTTAAATAAAGTAGTATTAGAGTACTTCAAAAGTATTTCTACTATAGAGACCGTTGAACAAAATTTAGAATATGCTAGGTTATCTGTGAATCTCTTTTCTGCCTTCCAAATAATTGTCTTTGTAGTAATGGTTATAATTTATCCACCATATCCGGCACCGTTTTCAATTGAAAAATATTTCATAAAGAGGGGTTTTGAATCTGCAGTTTCAGAATTTGAACTAGTATGAAAAATTCTGTACGTTGGGGTTCCTTTGCTGATATTTTTTACAGTAATAGACCTTTTATAACCATTGTTTGAAAAATTTGTTTCTGAAGAAATTGTATCAATGTTAACGGAAAATATTTTATTTTACTCTGCAAGAGCATTTCTTTTTCTGACGGTTCTGGCAGGATTGCTAAAAGCTGTCTTTGCGGTTTCAAGAAAAAGGTTTAGATTATATTTTGCCAAGGGATGCCTTTCAATTGCAAAGAATAGTAATGATGAGGTAGAAAAGATCGAATATCTAAAAGGGATTAGATTCATACAATTCTTTTCTTAAGCGCCACATAAAACTTGAAGTAAATGAAATAAAAAAAATCTACTCAAAAATTACGACACTTCCAGCAAAGGAAAAAATGGATACTGTTAGTAGAATAATTCAATCATTTGAATCAGGGGACACGCTCGAACCGGTACGATACTTATCGACTCTTCATGATAACAAAACAGAAATATTTCTTGCGGAAGAACCATTAGAGCAAAAAATAAAGTTACAGGTCACATATGCCGCAGGAATCATTCCTGTTGTTTTGACAGTCATCCAAATTGTAATTAATTATAGGGGTCATTGATTCTCAAATTTATTGTAAAAGATGTAGATTCTAGTATCGCTGTAAATACTTACTATAAACTGAATATGAAAACTATATTATCATCCCTTTCAATTTGATCTAGTATGTGGAACATCAAG
>Ga0310899_10000247_pt1 | contig 11459 bp, 17 predicted proteins | sample C8D4metaG_FD_203909 | JGI IMG/M metagenome (GOLD analysis project Ga0310899, IMG submission 203909) | Lab incubated soil microbial communities from West Virginia University Organic Research Farm, Morgantown, WV, United States - C8D4 | ecosystem: Environmental > Terrestrial > Soil > Agricultural... | reverse complement strand
ACTGCCACAGGTCAATATCGTCACTGAGGATAGACTCCTCGTCAGCTATAAGCGGTCTTGCCGTCAGTGTCGCGGTTACGGAATCGCGTGATTCTCGGATAATTCGGGCCACCCATACGACTTGCTCACTTGTTAGCGCCATGCTTCAATGTTTTCTTGCTCGCTGACCTCTCAGTAACTTCAGCGTTTGCGGTCTTCGTGTTCTGTAAAACCTCGGCTAGCAAGCCTAGCAATCCGTTGATGTTCTCGATTCTCTGAATCTCTGCCAATTCCGCGTCTCTGTTGGCCACATTGATATCGAGAGGCTCCACGTTCAAATGCTCGGCTAGTATCCCCGACAATCGGCCAAGTTCTGTCATGGCCTTCGCACGGCGGACAATCTTGTGGTCTTTACTTGCCATGAAACCTCAGAATTGAATAACCGCGGCCCTGATCGTAACCGATGCTGGGTCAGAGAGTGCCGTAGTCGCGTTAGTTAGGTTGCAGCGCTTAACCGTGACAACTCCCGGTGCCGATACGAAGCCCTGAATTGTCGAGTATTCAGTAGTCGCAAAAGCGGCTGCCGGGATACCAAGAGAGACGACATTGCCATCAACTGCTCCAGTGACAGTAATAGTGAAATTCTCACATGTGCCGGCGGCCAGGGCCGTGAAATCCACCGCTCCGGTCCCGCTCAGAACCTTAAGCACTGGAGCGCCACCCGAACCAATTGTAGCGCCTCCGGTTAATGTCGATGCGCCTGTAACACCTAACGTCGTGCTGACCGTTGCCGCGCCTGTTATTGACGTAGCCCCGGTAATGCCAGTCGCTCCGGTGATAGTGGTTGGGCCAGTTATTGAGACTGACTTGTCAGCGCGAGACTTGATGGTGACAGACCCGAAGCGGTTAATTGAGATCTCGCCACCACCAACCCTCATCGCTTGTTGTGCTATGGCAACAATGGGTAGCGCCAGAATCAAGAGGCAGATTAGTCTTTTCTTCATCATTAGACGCTCGTTTCAACGCCGAAGCAGGTTCTCATAAACCGGGATGCGGCACGGTTGCAGAATGTCCCATCAAGTTCGCCGTGTTGTTTTCTCATGCCAGCAACCGCAACGTCTCGCGGGACCGTCAGGATGCTATCGAAGTCTCCGCGCTCGGTCCTGCTGATCGTGCTTTGGATGGCTGTCTCGAGACGCCGCGATTCGTCGTAGATCGACATGGCGATATTCGCCTGCCATCCTTCGGCGTATCCGGGATCGCGTCGGACAGCTCGACGGATAATCCTGAACGCCAGCATTGTTGGGAGATTAGGGATGTTGATCATAAGAGTTCTGATTCGATTCGACATGTCAGATCCTCAAAGCTACGGCAAAGGTACTTCGTAGCCGGTTGGCACGTCATAACTCGCGTCTCCAATTTCCATCACGTCCGCTCCAACGCGGTTCCAAATTCCGAATCCGGCATCGCGCTTGAATTGAGTCTCGAAATATGGATAGTCATTACGCTCGCCAGCACGACGGAAGCCACGCAGACTCGCCACTTCGTATTCACGCATCGCGACCGGACGTTCACCACCCTCGATGATTGAGACGATGTAGTTGTCAGGCAGTCGAGCCCAATCCACAATCCAGACTCGATTCGCCTTGCCGATCGGTTCGCCTGGTGTTCCAGATGGGAGCGTGCCTACCAGCTCTTCAGAATTTGCGGCTGCGCGAATATCAGGATCAGGTGGTTCGAAGAAAGATCCCAACGCTTGGACGCTGGCCACAAGGTTCGAAGCAACAAACGAGATGACGCGCCCATTGCTGCCCATTGGGCGCGTCAGGCGTGAATAGATGCCGGGGAAGGGGTTAGTAGCGTCAGCAATTGCCGCCGCCTGTCCGGTGTTGTGATCTGCGGTAGCAAATGAACCGTTTCGACCGAGATATGTCACAGCATCACCGTTAGCGAGCGGTTTCACTACCAGATCACCGAAACGCTCATCGCCGTATGTCCAATCAGCCACCGCGAACAGGGTTGCAAGAACGTGATCAAGCATCCAGTTCTTGTCGGCCATCGTCATCGTGTTGGTGATTTCCGCCACGTCCTGAACAGTCTCTAGCTTGCGGGTTGTGTCTGTGGCGCCCTCTGCCAAACCAGCCGCCTGTAACGGGAACCCAACATCATATTGCGCCCCGACTCGGATCTTGCGAGCGCGGCCATGCTCATCAAGGGGCTGAAGTTTGGCATCAGTAGGAGTTCTGTACCGTAGCGCGTGGTCTGTTGTCTTCTTAACGAACAGGCTAAGGACCCGATCCATTTCCTCATTGTGAAACTGAACCGTCTCAGTGATTGCCGTGTTGATGACCGGGATCAATTGTTCGGTGATTTGACTGTCTGCCTGATCGCGAAGGTCGCGAAAGCCGTAACCAAGTAAGTTAGCCATTACGCGCTCACCTCCCCTGCATAATCAAGCCGCAGCATCTTGTCAGGCACGCCGCCGATCCTGTGTGAGTGGACCCCAATTACGCGGCCAACCACCCCGCCGGCAGTTCCCGCCGCATCAGCAATCCCCCCCGCAGTGTCTGACAAGAAGACCTGTTCGTTGTAGTCCTGATCAGTCAGATTGAAGCCATCAACAACCCCGCGACGAATCGCGGTCACTGGCAGACCTGCCGGAACAGTTTTCACCGCCATACCATAGGCATCTGCGGTTCCCGCCGCTGAGGCATCGGCCAAGATCCAACGTCCTGTCGTAGCGTCTTCTTTTACGCTTTGGCCTGCCGCAATGGCTACTCCTGCGGGTTTGGTGTCTTGCTCAAGACTCTCCTCAACCCGCAATTGGCCTGCGGTTACTAACACCACGTCTGCCATATGTGTCTCCTAGTCTCGGTAGGGTCGCCGTGCTTCTGCTCTGGCCCGCTTATCCGCCTCAGTCTCGGCAGCATGCACACCGTTTGCTCTTACGCTCTTTGGTGTGCCTTTAATTCCAGATTGGCCATTCAGTTTCTCAGCGAGTGCTTTTCCTTTGGGCAACCACGCAAGTACATCAAGAGGATTGGTTAACGACTTGTCTTCACCCCGTTGGCTTGGAGCCATGTCGCTGACTTCTTTCGGAAGTTCTTTCAACGAGGCTTCAACTATTTCAGCAACGGCGCTCTTGTATTTCTCAACTTCTGCCGTGGCTGACTCAAGTTTGGGCTTCAACTCTTTTAGCTCACCTTCGTACTGCTCAGCGAGTTTTTGATGTTCGCCCTTTTCTCTCGCCTCTGCTTCAAGTCGTTCCTTTTCCTCTTTGTCTTTGGCCGCTTTCGCTTTGTCCTGCTCTTCTTTGCGAGTTTTTCGGGCTATGCGGTCAAGGTCATCCTGCGTGAACTTCTTATCGGCGTCCTGACTTTTGGTTGAGGAGTCAGTATCCCTGCCCTCAGCGGAGTCTTTGGTGTTTTTGCCCTCTTCCTCAGAGGTTTTGTCAGACTTAGCGTCGGTATCTTCTGGCATGTCGAACTAAAGAATACACACAATCGGTCAGTTTGCAAATACTTTTGTTAAACTTTCGCTAACTTGGCCGCGTGATGGCCGTTGCTGGATTGAAATGTTTCACGTGAAACCTCGACGGGAATAGTCATAATCGTGAACGGCGGTCGGACGCTGATATCGAATTCAGCGGCTGCGAGTAGACCGCGATTTACGATGTCCTCAGCAAGTGGATCTTTCAGAAGCGAGTAAGCAGTATACATTGCCGCGAGTGCTTCCTGATCGGCACAACCTACAGCAGCGTACGGAGCAAGGGATTCAAACACACCATAAGAGCTGTCAATCTCAAAGAGCCGACCACGCGCCCCGACAAGATAGCGGGCGTCCATTTGATCGTCGCCGGACTGACCCTTACACTCTCCACCGTTGTCCTTCATTGCTGTGCGCAACCCGGGAACAAACCGCTTGACTAGATACGCTGTCAGATCTTCTTCGATGTGCGGCGGTTCAAGCAAGTATCGAACGACCTGCTGACATCTAACCGTACCAGATGACCCGACAAGAAACTCACCTACACGAAACACTTTTCCGCCGCTTCCCACCCGGGCGGCTGACTGACCGTGAACGCTAACCGAATCTCCGCCGATGCAAAGTTCGCCGTTAATAACCGCTCCTGCAATACAGGTCATAAGTTATAAATCCTTACTGGATTAGTTGACTGTCTCCGTTGGGCTTCGGTGATTGCTGAGGCAGAAGCGCTGCCGCTTGCGCTTTCTCTTTCTCGCGCTCTGTCAGTATCTCCGCTCGCTCGTCTTCATCTGAAATCCCTGCCACTTCCAGCACCTTCTCGTCATTGAATATCCCCTGTGCTTTCTTGGCGTTCTCGAGGCGTTTGCCTGTGAGAGTAATCGTGTCGTCCTCAGTCATAGGGATCAACGGCCGCGGCATGATCGCCATATTCAGATCACCACGAGCATATGAGTCGAGATCGAACGGAGCGAACTTCGCCTGTGCTTCTGTTTTCAATCTCCAGCCTTCACGATTCTCTCTGAACCTGAAGCCTCCAATTGCCGCAGCCATCTGAAACAGCTTGATTGACTGTGTGTCGTAGTTTGAGGACACTTCCAGCACGCGCGAGTAAACGTCTCCCATCATACGCGCTGCCCCCGGCCCTGTGACTTGCGACATCTTGCGAAGCTCCTGATACATGCCAAGCTCGGGGAAGTCGTGCTCAATCTCAGTGAGTAGATGATCCATTGCTGGGATAACTTGCTCGGGTTGCAGATTCCCTGTTAGCGGAACCCATGTCGCGCCTTTTGGGGCTTTGAACAACAGTCGGCGCAGGGTGCGGAAAGCCGCCGTGGCGTTCGCGGTTGCAAACGAATGCTCGTCAGTTGCGGGTGTGCGTGATGCCTTGATCGCGCTTGATTGTTCCCCAATCTTGCCAACCCCGCCATCGCTTGAAATCATGCCGGGAGAGTCAATCAGGAGATCAATGTGATCATCTGCGTGTGAAGCGATCCCGTTCAACTCATCAATCTTACCAATCGAGCCCGAGATCGCCGGCGCTCCGTAAAGCCCCTCACCGTCCACTCCCCAACCTTCATCAAGGTGTTTACACCAGACAGCGGGCACAAAACCGTAAGGATTTTCTGATTCTGAAGTCACCTTTTCGTCTCGATACTCAATAAACGATTCTTGACTGACTTCTTTGCGATAGGTGAAGCTATCGCCTTTCTCATCAGTGGCCTGATACTCCAGTGCGTAGAATTTCACATTGCCGACATCATCAAGAATCAGACTCGGTGAATCATCGTTTGCGCGATCAGCGAGCAGCCCTGGCCATCTAACCGCTGTAGTAATCTTCCCGCGCTCGACATTATCAACCACTTCGACTAAGCATGAGCCGGTCGCCCCGCCATATCTCACCATCAATTTGTTATTGGATTGCCAGTTAGACCACTGCCAAAATTGGGCCACGGCCATCTTTAGTTTTTCATCAGTGTCGTCAGAGAACGGGATAGCAATCGCAACGCCATCAGGCAGCTTTGTGGCATCTTCACTCAGGACGCCCGGATAGACCTGTGCGACGTAGAAGTTAACTAATCTGCGAGTTGGGTTGTAGATTGAGCGGATGTTGCGATAGAGGACGTAGTTCGATCGATAAGCCGCCCACTGAGCAACTGAATCAAAATTGGTGTTTTCGTAGTAGCTCCAGAAGAGATTCAGGCGCCCGCGAACATCTGCGTTACTCGCGCCGGCTTCTTGCGGATTGCGCCAAGCGCTTATCGCTGCTCGTGCTGCCATGCCCATCCTTTGGAAAATAGTTGCCACACTCTAAGACTCTGATTCAGGCTTATTGATTCCATAGAAGTGCTTAATGCGTTCCTTTGTGGAACCGGCGCCACAAGAACAGAAGCGATGATCAAGTGAATCATGCTGCCCCTTGGCTGTTTCTTGCGTGGTCACGTTGTCCTCCCTGAAGCGGCCAAAACGCTCTATATCCATCGCCTGAGAGGTGACTTTCTTAGTCCATTCATCATAAATCTGCTTGGCTTGTATCATGTTATCGGTGTTCATCTGCGCTTCCACACTTCTAACGTCCTCGATAGTTGTCTAACTCTTCTACAACTTCCTCTTCAAGATCTTCGACTAATCCGTGGATATCGGTCAACTCATTAAATGCCCCGCTCGCTGCATCCATTTCATCATCGTGCGGTAGCTCGGGCTGCCCGTGCATGTGGTTCAGCCAACGATTATTCCAATCACCGCGCAGCAGTTTAACATTACCAGCCAGCGCTTGGGCGGCTAATCCTTTCGCTCTAACAATCTTATCACCTTCTGGTCTAACTCCGGCACAATCATAACCGGCGAGCAGTTGTACCAGGTGAAGGTTATCCCTGACGCCTGATGCGCCACCTTCAATTTCCCAACGTGCCTTGCACCCTTTTCCGTCCTGACTGGCAGTGTTCTTAATCAGGTTGTCGGCATCGGTTGGGCCGATTTGCTCTGCTTGCGCGTCAATCACATAGTAGATGCCGTGAACCTTCTTCATTCTACAGCCAGCCGTGTAGTCGGGGTCTGTAGTCTTGTTCGTCTTGGCGAGCATCTTCTTCTCAGTTGCCGCGAGATCCCAGAACCTGACTTCCTCACCACCAGCGGGAACCGCGTCAACAATCTCAAACCACGCACGATTGAAGATCTTCCCTGCCGTAGCAACGATCTTCCAGTTTCCACCTAACAGCCTTTCCCGATCGACAAGTGACAGCGCTCGCAGATTAGCCAGATAGCCCGGATCTTTCTGCATCAGGATTTGATTGTCAGAAAGCTTTGCGGGGATGAAGGTGAGCGACTTCGGCTCTTCTGAGTCGCTTTGCAATTCTTCCTTGGTGTCTGCCCACTTGATCTCGTTATTGACGCGGATAAACCATCTGATCACTCCCGACCGTTCTTCAATAGGAAAGCCAGTGTCTTGATCAATCCACCATTCGATCAGCTTAGCAACCCAACTGTCAGCATCAGGATTGACCGTTGCTCGCACATAAGGATGAACGCCACAAAGCGATCTGTTACGTGAAAGCATGTACCAGAACTGTGATTCAGAGAAATGCTCTAGCTGGTCGAAGCCAATGAAGGGCACCTGCGCGCCCTGCCAGTCGTGGACGTCAAGATCGTATTGAAGATGGGCGAACTTTAACTTTGCACCTAAAGGAAAGCGCCACTCCAAAACAGTCTGACGAGGCTCAGCGTTGAGCAATGGATAGATCTGTGTTGATTCATCCCATAGCCCACCCTGGTTTCTTATCTGCGGAGAGGTGCGCCGGAAGATGACGCCACCAAACTGTGGATTTGTTACGTGACGTAGGGGCTGCATCAGGAGCGCCCAAGTCTTACCGCCTCCGGCTGCTCCCCCAAAGATAACTATATCGGCTTCGCTTTTGAGAAAGGTTTCTTGTGGTCCGGGTTGAGGACCGGGAAGTAGTTGCTCCGGTTCATCAAAGAGAAGCTCGTCAAGCTCACGCAGTCTTGGCGGGCTTAACGAGTTCAAGTATTCTAGCAGCTCGCTCTTCGTTGGTACGTTCAGAGACATCTTTACTTATGGCTGTCGGGGAACCTCTAAGCAACTGCATCTTATCAGTAGCGATCGCTGCCGCCGTGGCCTCCTCAACAAACTTGCCTTCACCAACTCTCGCAATCAGGTCATCAACTAACTTCTCTGCTAACGCTTCGAACTTCTCAGCTAAAGACGCCTTTTTCTCCTGACGGATATTCGGCACATCGACGGATATGCCGCGAGAGGCCTCCCACTCCAACAGGGTAGTCCGAGGGATTTTGAGTTGTCGTGCAGTAGCACTAACATTCCCTCCGTTTGCATCAAGAGCGGCTAAAGCGCTCGCCTTATCATTGTCACTGTATTGCCGCTTGCCCACCGTTTCACTTTATCCCATTCAAGCAAGTAGCCAAAAGTCCAGCAAAGAAACAGAGTCGGCCAAGTTCTGATATCTTAGGCTTATCAGTGGCAAGCCAGATGATTAAGCCAATCAGCATGATGATCTGCGGTAAATACTGCATGGCTCATTTTTCCTTAATCTTTACGTAGATGGTTTGGTCTTCTCGTTCACCGTCTGATCTGGTTACGCGATTTCTTAAGATGCACTTCTCGCCAACTGTTCCGCCGCTTAAGAGCACCAGAGCGTCCTCTGTGTTAGTTGTATCTGAATCAATCTGTACCGAACCACTAACCACGGTCCATTCAGACGTGTCGAAGGTTAACCCGTTTAAGAACGCTTTCCAGTCAATCCCAAACGTGCGAATCGAGTCCGGGTCTTTGATGTAGGGATCAACTTTGGTTCCAGTCGGCATTAAGGATCACGTCGGATCTGCTATTTCAGCCGCCCATGACGGTATGTTCACGGTGTTTCCGCCTGTCATAACTTGCGCAGTGCAGGTCGTGACGTAGAGCAGTCGGGTGGCGTCACAGAGGGCGATGTGATCCGCTGTTCCAGAAGTGTCAACTGGAACCGCGGACTTCGATGCCACTGTCACCTTTCGCCCTGATACGCTGCCGTTCGCCTTCGTGTAGTCAGTGTTAGGTGTCATTGCCACATCAGCGAGTTTGTTTGTGGTGATTGCTTCTGTGCGCGTTGTGGGCTGTCCTGCGCAGACTGTCATAATGTCTGCTTGGTCTAGAACATCCCATGCGCCATCTAATACGTCATCATGCACGAGCTTACCCAAGCTTCACCTCCGTTTCCTTGCGCGACCTTAGATTGCCGATTAGCTTTTCCAACTCCGCTGCCAGCATCTCGGTTTCTTTCGGCTCAGTAATCGGCAATCCGAGACTGGAAGCCGCTGTGCCGTGGGTGCGATGTGCCCTCTGCTTGTCATCCCCCACCCATCCAACATTCTCGAAGTACAGGCCCAACTCGTCAGGGACTGTGTAGGTCTGGCCCTCTTCGTAAGTCTGGCCGTCGTGTCTAAATCGTTGATTCGGAGTGATGTCCATTCGGCCCTCCAGTTACTTGCTCATACCTTAAAGATTCTGTTTTCCCTTGCCACTATAAACGGCACTTGTCGTGGAACGCTGAAAACTTTTTGCTCGGCTGGCCCCTGAAACACGTCGTCAGGGATTGCCCACGAGAATAGCACGTTTCGCGCAGTGTGTAAGTGAAAAGAGTTCGAGATCTCCAGTTCCTGTGAACCGATAGATACGTTTTGTGCTATATGGCCGTGCGCTGAATTGCTAACTGTTAAGGTGTGAACTTGACCAAGATTCGGGCTCTCAACTGAATGGGCGTGCGATGTTGATTCAGTGTTTAAGCTTGATTCCTGCGTAACGGAGACTGATTCGGCGGAATGTCCGTGCGTTGCACTTTGGATCGCAAGCAAGTGGAACTGCGTTACTGAGAAGCTTTCAGCACTGTGAGCAAATACCCCCTTCTGTACTACAAGCGTGCCCTCAGCTTCAGGTTCAACATTTTCAGCCGACTGTGCATGAATTGTTGACTGTATTGCGAGGGCGTGGGCCTGTGTGAGGGATGGATTCTCACTTGTTTGGACGTGGTTAGCATCCTGCACCAAGATCACGTGAGCCTGGGTCAGCGTCAGTGGGGCTGCTACGTGGTCGTGCACTGTGCTCTGAACATCAATCGAAGTGGTGACGGTAATCGCGGCGTTATCTGCTGAGTGCGAATGAACAGCGCCCGAGACCGACAACTGATGCACTTGGGTCAGCAGAAGATTATCAGCCGACTGATCGTGTGTGGTGCCCTGAACTGCAAGGCTATGCGCCTGAGTAATTGCCACATTCTCCGCGCTCTGAGAGTGGCTTGCGCTCGCGATCGTCAGTTGATGCTCTTGGCTTAAAGTCGGGCTTGCTGAACTGTGGGCGTGAGAAGCACTGTCAACGGTTATGCTGTGAGTTTGCGTGAGAACTAAAGATTCGGCGGTCTGGCTGTGGCTCGCGTTTTGAGCAACGATCTGCACAATCTGCTCTATGGTGACATTGCCAGCTGCTTGATTATGGCTCGCTTCCTGCACTGTCAGGCTGTGGACTTGGCTTAGAACCGCGTTGCCGGCCGTGTGCGAGTGGCTGGCACTTTGGACGGTTATCGAGTGAACCTGTGCCAGTGAAGCATTTTCGGCGGTCTGTGAATGCGCGGCGTTTGCGACCGCTAACGTGTGGACCTGCGTAAGAGTCGCGTTATTCGCGGTGTGAGCATGGCTACCGTTTTGTATTACAACGTTACTTGCTTGTGTCAGAGCCAGATTAGCCGCAGTGTGCGTGTGTGAGGCATTCGCAACAGCAATTTCATGGGCTTGAGTGAGGGCGGCGTTTGCGGCAGAGTGAGCGTGGGAAGCGTCTAGTACCGTCAGATTGATCGGTGGAATAGTAGGTAGAAACAGCCGGCCCACACGCGGCGGTCTGCGATATGGTCGCCTGTAAACATAATCGGCCATATAAATGTCTACTATGAAGGACTAAGCTAACTCTTCAACCCAAATAGTGCCCCTGATCGTTACTGCGTCTGAGGGCGCTCCGCTGCGCACAACGAGCAGCATGCCGTTAACACATTCGGGCGCCTCTTCCGGGGCCAGCGCAAGGTCACAACCCGAGCGTGTATTCCAGGCATCCTCAATCAGATTTACCGCAGTGCCCGCCGATGCGATAGTGGTATTCATGGTCTCTGCTGTGTAGCCCGCCGCTGCGGCAGTTGAAGACCCTGACAGAGGGCCACCATCTGGTGTTGTATCACCGCCCGATCCGCTTGTGGTGTGGCCTCGCACGACGGTTAGCGGTAATTGTTCTTCTTCAGTCGTGGGCTCGGAGGTTTGGGCGATACGAATGCGCCGGATAGCCACCGGCTTATTCGCCGCAGGGCTAATCTCCACGAAGTCGAACGCCGCTGCCGGACTGGCAATGCCTGAGATTGTTATCGTGTAAACACGTCCCATTTTTATTATCTCCTCAATCTTGCATCTTGACCGAATGAACCTCGGCGCGGAAGAAACTCCGCTGCTGAAGGGGCCACCCCGGCATGACTTCTCACTTCCACTAAACCCGCTGCCGTTGGGCTTGCCGTTGAGAGTGTAAACGATGCTGATGCCGTGCTTGCAATATCTTCAAATATCTGATCGGCCCCGGTCATGCCTAACCCGTCCTCTCGCTCTGTCCAGCCCGCCGGCGGAGTATAAGTGGGCACACCATCAGCAATACACACTGCGATCACCGTGGACTTTGAAGCCACTCGCGTCTGCGCGTCCCATGTCGAAGTAGTTGATGAGGCATTTTGCCGGACGTTTACATTACCGATCGGAGTCGTTTGGTGTGGATTGCGATACGTGCTTAGGTTGAGTGAGATTTCCCCACTACCAGTCCGGTTGAACTGAAGATCGATTGAGCCATCATACAAGGCCCAATACTGGCGCACGGTTGATGCTCCGCCGGAAGTAGTGGTACTCCAAGTTATAATCTCCGTCCAATCGGCTCCAGTATTCGGGCTCGGGGCAGTCCCGGCAGCTTC
>Ga0310899_10000244_pt1 | contig 11538 bp, 9 predicted proteins | sample C8D4metaG_FD_203909 | JGI IMG/M metagenome (GOLD analysis project Ga0310899, IMG submission 203909) | Lab incubated soil microbial communities from West Virginia University Organic Research Farm, Morgantown, WV, United States - C8D4 | ecosystem: Environmental > Terrestrial > Soil > Agricultural... | reverse complement strand
GCCGAGACCGGCAGGCTGCAGGCCGCCGGGGTCGCGCTCGAGCTGGGAGGCCACCGACTGGCGACCTTCACGTCGGCCGATCTGCTGGTGCTGAGTCCCGGCGTGCCGCTGGACCAGGCACCCGTCGTCGCGGCGCGCGAGAAGGGCGTTCCGATCATCGGCGAGATCGAGCTCGCGTCGCGCTGGCTGAGCGGACGCATCGTCGCGATTACCGGGACGAAAGGGAAGTCGACGACGACCACGTTGACGGGACGCATGTTCGACGCCGGCGGTCTGCGGGCGATGGTCGGCGGCAACATCGGTACTCCCCTCAGCTCTCAGGTGGCGGTCTCGACGCCGGAGACATTTCACATCGTCGAAGTGAGCAGCTTTCAGCTCGAGACCATCGCGACGTTTCATCCGTGGATTGCTGTGCTGCTGAACCTGTCTTCGGACCATCTCGACCGGCATGGCTCGATGGAGGCGTACAAAGCGGCGAAGGCCAGGATTTTCGAGAACCAGACCGAAGCCGACTTCGCCGTCGTGAATGCCGACGATCCACAGACGCTGGCGATGGCCCGCGCCAGCCGCGCAAGCAAGATCGTCTTTTCCGTCAGCACGCCGGTCGTGCCGCTGTCGTCGATTCGGTTGCTGGGCCGCCACCTGTTCAGCGACGTCATGGCCGCGGCGACGGTGGCGAAGATTGCGGGCGTCTCGCACGACGCCATGGTGCAGGCGGTCGAGTCGTTTACCGGGCTCGAGCACGCGCTCGAACCCGTTGCCGTGATCGACGGCGTGCGCTTCGTCAACGACTCCAAGGCGACCAACGTCGACGCCGCCGAGAGAGCCATTGAGAGTTTCGAGCCGGGGCTCGTCGTCATCCTGGGCGGGCGTTTCAAGAGCGGAGATTTCTCGCTTCTCGAAAAGCCGCTCAAAGCGCGCGACGCGCACGTGGTCGCGATTGGAGAAGCCACGCCGCTCATTCGCGAAGCCCTGGATGGGCGCGTGCCGGTCGAGGCGGCCGAGTCGATGCCGGCCGCCGTCCGTCGATCGTTCAAGCTGGCGAAAGCGAAAGGGGGCGCCGCCACGGTGTTGCTCGCACCGGCGTGCGCCAGCTTCGACATGTTCCGCGACTACGCGGAGCGAGGTCGGGTGTTCAAGAAGGAAGTGCTCGAGCTGAGTGCAGAAGTAAACGCGCACGAACGGTGAACAGTCGTCAGTCGGCTGCAGGCGGATGGGAGCTGGCTGCTGGGAACGCAGGCTGCCCCGGCCTGTGAAGCTGGTGTCCCACTCCCTGGGCTGACTGATGACTGTTGACCGTTCGTGGGTCGCTCCGCGTGAGCGGAGCAGGCGAACGATGTTCACCCTCTTTCTCGGCCTTGCCCGCGAAACCCTTTAGGGGCCGTGGGGCAAGGCGCTAACTATGGCCCGAAAACTGAAGTCCGACAAGGTCCTGTTCCTCGCCACCCTGCTCCTGGTGTGCGCGAGCGTCGTGATGGTCTACAGCGCCTCGGCGGCCCTGGCGATGAACCGGTTCAACCAGCCGTATTTCTTCCTCGTGAAGCAGGCGATGTGGGCGGCGCTGGGCCTGGCCGCGATGAGCGTCGCCATGCGGTTCGACTACCGCAATTACCGCCAGCCTTCCTTCATCTGGGCGTCGCTCGGGTTCGTCGTGCTGGCGCTGGTCGCCGTCCTCTTCAGCTCCCCCATCAACGGCAGCCGCAGGTGGTTCGGTGTCGGAGGGTTCGGCGTGCAGCCCTCTGAGCTGGCGAAGCTGAGCGCCATCTTCTTCATTGCCGCTCTGCTCGAGCGGCGGATGCACCGCATCGACGACATCCCGTACGCGCTCATCCCGATCGGCGTTGTCATCGGCGGTCTCGTGGGCCTCATCCTGCTCGAGCCGGATCTCGGCACAGCGATGACGCTGCTGGTGATCGCGGTCGCCATGGTGTTCACGGCCGGCCTGAGCTACCGCTACATCGCCGGCGCCATGCTCTGCGGCTTGCCGGTCGTGTACTTCATCCTGATGAGCGCGTCGTACAGGCGCCGCCGGCTTCTGGCGTTCTGGGATCCGTGGAGCGATCCGCTCGGCGACGGATTCCAGGTCATCCAGTCGCTCATCGCGGTCGGCTCGGGCGGATTCGTGGGCCGCGGGTTCATGTCGGGCGTGCAGAAGCTGTTTTACCTGCCGGAGCCGCACACCGATTTCATTTACGCCGTCATCGGCGAAGAGTTCGGTCTGGTCGGGACGACCGTCGTGCTGGCGTGCTTCATGGTCATCGCCTGGCGTGGATTGAAGATTGCGATGGACGCGCCGGACCGCTTCGGCGCGTTCCTCGCCGTCGGCCTCACCACGATGATCGCGGTGCAGGCGTTTTTCAACATCAGCGTCGTGCTCGGTCTGGTGCCGACCAAAGGCATTCCGCTGCCGTTTGTCAGCGCAGGCGGATCGTCGCTGCTCATCAGCCTGCTGGGCATGGGCATTCTGCTCAACGTGTCGCAGCATTCGGCACCGGCGTCGTGAGCGGAGGCGGTCTGCATGCGCGTGGTCATTGCAGGAGGCGGCACGGGCGGCCACCTGTTTCCGGGGCTGGCGGTTGCGCGCGCCTTGAAGGCGCGGCAGGCCGATGCGCAGATCTCGTTTGCCGGAACAGCCGCGGGCATCGAGGCCCGCGTGATTCCGCCGACCGGGTTCCCGCTCGATCTGATTCGGAGCGCTGGCCTGAAGGGGAAGTCGATCGTCGCGCGGATGCGCGGAGCGCTGCTGTTGCCGCAGGGCGGACTCGATGCCTGGCGTCTCGTCAGCCGCCGCGACCCGGACGTCGTGATCGGCGTGGGCGGCTACAGCTCGGGTCCGGTCGTCGCGATCGCGGCGCTGCGCGGCATTCCGACGCTCGTGCTCGAACAGAATGCCGTGCCCGGGCTGACCAACCGGATGCTGGCACGGTGTGTCAGCCGAGCGGCGGTGACCTACGACGCCTCGCTCCGGTATTTCGGCGCGAAAGGTTTTGTCAGCGGCAATCCGGTTCGGCGCGAGTTCCTGGAGGGTGGAGATGATCCCAGTCGCGACGCGGCACTCAACGCCTCACGGGTTCGGGTCCTGATCTTTGGCGGCTCTCAGGGGGCGCACGCAATCAACATGGCCCTGGTGGAGGCGGCGCCGCGGCTGGCGGCCGCAGCCGAAAGCCTCGATCTCGTCTGCCAAACGGGGACGCGAGATTTCGATGAGGTTCGAGAGGCGTTCGAACGGCACCGCGTGCAGGGCCGCGTGGAACGGTTCATCGATGCGATGGACCGAGAGATGAAAGCGGCGGGGCTCGTCGTCTCGCGAGCGGGCGCGACGACTCTGGCGGAAGTGACGGCGGCGGGACGGCCGGCGATTCTGATTCCACTGCCGACCGCGACCGACGATCACCAGCGCCAGAACGCGCGCGTGCTCGAGAGCGCGGGAGCGGCCGAGCTGCTGGAGCAGAAAGACATGAGCGGTGACCGTCTGGCGGACCGCATCATCGCGCTGGCCGGCGACCGCGGCAGGCGGCTTCGCATGTCGTCGGCCGCCCGGCAGCTCGCCAGGCCGGGCGCGGCAGAAGAGATCGTGGACGCCGTCATCGCGATCGCCCGGCGGCGCGATTCGGTATGAGTGGCGTACTCGACCAGGCGAAACGGATTCATTTCATCGGGGTTGGCGGCATTGGCATGAGCGGCATCGCGGAATTACTGGTGAATCTCGGCTATCAGGTGAGCGGCTCTGACCTACACCTGACGGACATTACCGCACGGCTCGAGTCGCTCGGCGCCCACATCACTGAGGGGCACGACGCGAGCCACGTGGGCGATGCCGAGGTCGTCGTGTATTCGTCCGCCGTGCGGCCGTCGAACCCGGAGATCGTCGCCGCCCGCGCGCGGGGCCTCGCCGTCGTCCCACGAGCTGAAGTGCTGGCCGAACTGATGCGTCTGCGTCAGGGCATCGCGGTGGCGGGCGCGCACGGCAAGACGACCACGACGTCGATGATCGCGCTGGTGCTCGACGTCGCCGGCCTCGATCCGACGGCGATTATCGGCGGCCGCGTCAGTTCGTTCGGCAGCAACGCCAAGCTCGGGCGCGGGAAGTATCTCGTGGCGGAGGCCGATGAAAGCGACCGATCGTTCCTGAAACTCTCACCGCGATTTGTGGTGATCACGAACATCGATCGCGAGCACCTGGAGGCATATCGGGATTTCGACGACCTGAAAGCCTCGTTCGTCCAGTTCGCCAACGGCGTGCCCTCGAACGGTGCCGTCATCCTGTGCTCGGACGACCCGCATCTGCGGGAGATCCGCGGAGCGATCAAGCGTCATGTGGTGAGCTATGGCCTCGACGATGCCGCCGATGTCACGGCAGCGGACGTGCAACTGAAAGGCTTCCAATCCCAGTGCACCGTGCGCGCGCGCCGGCCCGGCGGCCGTGCGGTCGAGCTCGGCACGCTGCAACTCTCGGTGCCGGGGCGTCACAACTGTCTCAACGCGCTGGCGGCCGTGGCGATGGCGCGCGAACTTGGGATTGCCTGGAGCGATATCGCGCGCGCGCTCGCGGGATTCCACGGTGCCGAGCGGCGGTTCCAGCGCCGCGGCGAGGCGAACGGCGTGCTGGTCGTGGAGGATTACGGGCACCATCCCACAGAGGCCGCCGCGGTGATTGCGGCGGCAAAGCAGATTGCCACGGGCCGCCTGATCGTGGCGTTTCAGCCGCACCGTTTCACGCGAACGCAGTTTCTGATGCACGAGTTCGGTCGGGCGTTCGTCGGAGCCGACGTCCTGATGATGACCGACATCTACCCGGCCGGTGAGGATCCGATCCCGGGCATCACGCTGGACGCGCTGGCGAGCGCTGTGCAGTCCGATTTCAAGGGAGAGCTGAGCCTTGTGCCCGCCTTGCACGAGCTGCCCGCCATGCTGGCGGCGACGGCCAGGCCAGGCGATCTGGTCGTGCTGCTCGGTGCGGGCTCCATCGGGTCGATCGCGGACTCCGTCGTCCACGCGCTGCAGGAGGGTCGCTGATGGCTGTCGCCGCACCCTCGGACAAGCGTTTTCGCCGATCGCACGTCAAGCCGGCGCGCAGGCGCAGCGGGCTGTGGTTGCGCCGGCTACGCGTGGCGGCGACCGTTGTTGCGGCCGCGCTTGCGATCTACGCCGGACGCCGTGCGGCAACCTCGCTCGCGGGACTCGAGATCTTCCGGGTCGATCGGGTGAACGTGCGTGGAAACCATCGCCTGTCGAGCGGCGAAGTGCTCTCGCTCGTCGCCGGACTCCAGGGCCGGAGCATTCTGGCGCTCGACCTCGAAGAATGGCGGCGCCGGCTGCTGGACTCGCCGTGGGTGGCCGACGCGTCGCTTCGACGCACGCTGCCCTCGACGGTCGACGTGATGATTCTTGAACGCACGCCGCTCGGCATCGGCCGCATCAACGGCTCGTTGTTCCTGGTGGACGACCGCGGGACATCGATCGACGAATACGGACCGCATTACGCGGATCTCGATCTCCCGATCATCGACGGCCTGTCGGCGGCGCCGGGCGACGAAACGACCGACATCTACCGCGCGCTGCTCGTGCGGAGGCTGCTCGATGCGCTCCGCGTGCGAAACATGGCCGGCCGGATTTCTCAGATCGACGTCAGCGACGCCCGCAACGCGATCGTCCTCCTCGACGACGATCCGACGCTCATCCAGCTTGGCAATGAGCGGTTCGTCGAGCGGCTGCAGTCGTACTTCGAGCTGGCGCCCGCGCTTCGCGAGCGTGTGCCGGCTATCGACTACGTGGATCTTCGATTCGACGAGCGGGTCTACGTCAAGCCGTCGAAGGACAGGCCGCCGGCCGTCAACAGGAACGCAACCAAACCTGCTCGATCGACGCAGACGGGTTAGGGGGGGTATGGGCAGTAGAGAGCGCTATCTGGTCGGGCTCGACATCGGCACGTCGAAGGTGGCGGCCATCGTCGCCGAGTTGATGGACGATGGCAGCCTGGAGATCATCGGCATCGGCGTGGCCGAAGCGAAGGGCATTCGCCGCGGCGCCGTCGTCAACCTGGAGGCGGCGGTCGAGAGCATCAAACACGCCGTCGACGAAGCCGAGCTGATGGCGGGCGTCGAAGTCGATGCGGTGCACGTGGCCATCTCGGGGCCCCACATCAAAGGCTTCAACAGCCGCGGCGTGATTGCCGTCGCCGGCAAGAACCGCGAGATCACGCGCGACGACGTACGGCGCGCAATCGACGCCGCCAAGGCGGTCGCGCTGCCGACGGGCCGGGAGATTCTGCACGTGCTGCCCCAGGACTTCGTCGTCGACGAGCAGGACGGCGTCGGCGCCCCGGTGGGCATGACGGGCGCGCGCCTGGAAGTCAACGTGCACATCGTCACGGGCGGGTCGACCGCGACGCAGAACGTCGTTGCGTGCGTGAACCGGGCGGGCATCAGCGTGGCCGACACCGTCATCGAGCAGCTCGCGGCGAGCGAAGCCGTGCTGACGCCCGACGAGAAAGAGCTGGGTGTGGCGATCGTCGACATCGGCGGCGGCACGACCGACCTCGCGATTTTCGAGCGCGGCAGTCTGTGGCACACGGGGGTGGTCGGCATCGGCGGCGATCACTTCACCAACGACATCGCCGTCGGTCTCCGCACGCCGATTCCCGACGCCGAGAAGCTGAAGCGCAAGTGCGGATGCGCGCTGTCTTCGCTCGTGGACGAAGACGAAACGATGGAGGTGGCCAGCGTCGGCGGCCGCAAGCCGAGGCTGATGGCCCGCCGCGTGCTGTCGGAAATCCTTCAGCCCCGCGCCGAGGAAATCTTCCACCAGGTGTGGGACGAAATTCGACGCGCGGGCTACGAGAAATCGCTGAACTCCGGCATCGTCCTGACGGGCGGTGGCGCGATTCTCGAGGGCATGCCGGAGATTGCGGAGCAGATCTTCGATCTGCCCATCAGGCGTGGATTGCCGGCCGGTGTCGGTGGTCTTGCCGATCACGTCGCGAATCCCGAGTTCGCGACGGCGGTCGGTCTTGTGTTGTACGCGCAGAGAAATCACATGGGCGAAGCCGGCCGGATGGTCGGCGCGGGCGCGTTCGGGCGCGTGGCCGGTCGGCTGCGTGGGTTGTTCAAAGAATTCTTCTGAGGGGAGGCCCCTAATGGCTGAAGTGCGAGAACATTCGTTGCGTTTGAAGCTGGCCGAGGAGATGCGCGCCGGGGCACGCATCAAGGTCGTCGGCGTGGGCGGCGGCGGCAGCAATGCCGTCAACCGCATGGTGCAGGTCGGCCTCGAAGGCGTCGAATTCATCGTCGCCAACACCGACAAACAGGCGCTCGAACAGAACGCCGCGCCGATCAAGATTCAGATTGGCGCGAAGCTGACGAAAGGTCTCGGCGCGGGGGCCGATCCGAACGTCGGACGCGAGGCGGCGCTCGAAGACACCGACAGCCTCATCCAGGGGCTCACCGGCGCCGACATGGTGTTCGTCACCACCGGCCTCGGCGGTGGCACCGGCACCGGCGCGGCGCCGGTGATTGCCAGCCTCGCGAGCGAGCTCGGCGCGCTGACGATCGCGGTGGTGACGAAACCGTTCAAATTCGAAGGCAAGAAGCGGCAGGCACAAGCCGAGCGCGGACTCGCCGCTCTTCGCGAGTGCGTCGATACGATCATCACGATTCCGAACGAGCGGCTGCTGGCCATCGTCGATCGCTCGACGACCCTGCCGGAAGCCTTCGCGACCGCCGACGACGTACTGCGACAGGCGATTCAGGGTATCTCCGACCTCATCCTGGTGCCTGGGCTCATCAACCTCGACTTCGCCGACGTCAAGACAATCATGTCGGGCATGGGTCTCGCCATGATGGGCACGGGGATAATGTCGGGCGAGAATCGTACGCTCGAGGCGGCCAAGGCGGCCATTTCGAGCCCGTTGCTCGAAGGTGCGTCGGTCCAGGGCGCGCGCGGCGTCATCATCAACGTGACCGGCGGCCACGACATGTCGCTGATGGAAGTGAACGAAGCCTCGCTGCTGATTCAGGAGGCCGCCCACGAAGACGCGAACATCATCTTCGGTGCGGTCGTCGATCCCACGCTCGAAGGGCGGGTGAAGGTGACGGTCATCGCGACGGGATTCGAGCTCGGTGCGGCGCGGCCGTCGGCGTCATCGGGAACCCAGACACCCGTGGATCTGCATCAATACACGACACACTTGAAAGAGAAGATCGAAACGCCCGCACCGGTGCCTGCCATGGACGTCAGCCGTCTCTCGATTGCGAGAAGACCGACGCTGGATCTTGGTTCGGCAGCACCCGCACCGGCGGTTGTGACGCCGCAGGCGAAAGCGGCAATGGGTGGTGCGGACGATATCGATCTCGACGCCCTGACGGCGTTCGACGTGCCGGCTTTTCTGCGGCGGGAGATTTAGGGTGGTAGACTGAATATATCCACGGTAATCGAGATCGCCTTCGACGCAGGCTGAGTGTCCTGCTGCCGGGATCGTTGTCATTCAGCATCCATGAACTCCTGGCAGCAGAAAGAAGCCGCAAAGGCCACCCTCGCGAAGGAGGTCGGCTACATCCGGAAGCCGCACGTCGACCGGCTGCGTGTGGCGCTGGCATTTCCCAACACCTACTACGTGGGGATGTCGAACCTCGGCTTCCAGACCGTGTATCAGCTGTTCAACGCGCACGACGACGTCGTGTGCGAGCGCTTTTTTCTTCCCCCGAAACAGCAGCTGAAAGAGCAGCTTGCCTCGCGAGCCCCGGTGGTGACGCTCGAGTCGCAGTCCCTCGTCCGTGACTTCGACATCGTCGCCTTCTCGGTGTCGTTCGAGTGGGACTACACCAACATCCTGACGATGCTGCGGCTGGCCGGCGTGCCGGTGCGCGCGGCCGATCGCACCGCGCACGATCCGCTCGTCGTCGTCGGCGGCGCCGTGACCTTCGTGAACCCCGAGCCGCTGGCCCTTTTCGCCGACGTCGTGGCCGCCGGCGAAGGCGAGGTGCTCGTCCCTGGTCTGGTCGATTCCTGTCGAGAAGGACTGGCGCGCGGCGCGTTGCTGAAGTCGCTCGCGCCCAAGCGCGGGTTTTACATTCCGTCGTTGTACGACGTCGAGTACAAGGCGGACAACACCATCCTGAAATTCGTTCCCAGGGAAGGCAGCGGCGCGCCGGCTGTGGTGAAGAAGGCCGCACTGCCAACGACCGAAGCGGTCGATCCGCCCTGCACGCGCATCTTCACACCCGACACCGAGTTCGGTTCCCGGTTTCTCGTCGAGGTTGTCCGCGGCTGCGCCAATCTCTGCCGTTTCTGCTGGGCGGGGTACAACTACCTTCCGGTCCGCGCATTTCCGGCCGACCGCATTCTCGCGCGTGCGCGCGAGGCCCGTGCGCACGCGAAGCACGCTGGCCTGGTGTCGATCGCGCTGTGCGATCACCCGGAGATCGAGCGCATCCTCACCGGTCTGGCCGACATGGGCTATTCGATCAGCCCGGCGTCGCTGAGGCTCGACGATTTGACGGAGACGATCGTCCGGTTGCTTCACGCCAGCGGCGAAAAAACGCTGACCATCGCGCCGGAAACAGGATCCGATCGCCTGCGGCGCGTCATCAACAAGACCGTGACGAACGACGAGATCCTCGATCGCGCCGAGCTCATTTTCTCGAGCGGCATCGAGAACCTGAAGCTGTACTACATGATCGGCCTGCCGACCGAGACCGACGACGATCTCGTCGCGATCCGCGATCTGACGCTGCAGCTGCGGGAGATCATGCTGAAGCACGCGAAGAGCAAAGGCCAGATAGGCCGCGTGATCGCCAGTGTGAACCCGCTCGTCCCGAAACCGTCGACCGCATACCAATGGCTTCCCATGGAGGATCCGGCTGTGGTCGAAGCGAAGGTCCAGCGGCTGCGTGCGCTGACGTCCGATATCGACAACGTCTTCTTCAACATCAAGTCCGAGCGTCATGCGTTCTACCAGGCGCTTCTTTCGCTGGGCGACAGGCGTGTCGCGCCCGCGATCGAGGCCGCCGAATCCAATGGCGGCGACTGGCGGCGTGCCGTCGCCGACACCGGGGTTGACGCCGCCTTCTATGTCTTCCGCGATCGCACCGGTGACGAGGTGCTTCCGTGGAGCATCATCGACGGCGGCATGAAAGACACGTTCTTCCGCGGCGAGCTCGACAAGGGCTTCCGTGAGGAATGGACGCTTCCGCCCAAGCGCGCGGCGGAGAACGCGAAGCTGATACCGACGATCTGAACGAAGACCGGTTCGTGGGTTCGTCGGTTCGTCGGGTTCGTCGGGTTCGTCGAGTTCGTCAGGTTCGTCGAGTTCGTGGAGTTCGTCAGGTTCGTCGAGCAGTTCGGTGGTGCGGCGCGTGGTGACGCGGTTCGCGCACACCATGTTGAATACGCGCGAACCTCATGCGGCTTGAACCGCCGAACCTCACGAACTTGACGACCCTGACGAACCCACGAACCCGACGAACCCATCCAACCGTTCCCCCGTTTATTCCGCCACTGCCAATTGCTCTTCGTGCTCGCGATACGCCTGCAGAATGAGGTCGCGAAGGCGATCCTGCGCCGTCGAGTCGGCGATCGGGCGCAGGAGCGCGAAGCTGCGCCGCTCGCCGTTCACCGAGTACTGCCGCGCCGGAAACGTGACGTTGCGGCCCGAGCCGTTGCGGCGCTCCCACACCGCGAAGCCCACCAGCTTGAGACCCTGAAAGTACCCGTCGTCGAAGTGCACTTCTGCTTCCGCGAGCTTGCCTGGTGGGGTGCCTTTGTCGTTGGTGGTGATCTTGACCGTCATATCAGCTCCTTCCGCGCACCTGAAGGGCAAGCCCGATACCAGGCGGCGCGTTCCAGAGCCGTTCTGCCAAGATCCTGACCGGGAAGACGTTGCGAGGGCCCGGATGCGTTGGCGCGAACGTCGCCTCGGCATCCGTGTCGGCGATGACAACTAGAGGAGCAGCATCACCTGCGCCAGCGCGAGCGTTTCGGAATGGGTAATCGTCAGAAGCGAGCTGTTTGCCTTCAACATCGCAAATCGACGGCCGGCGCCGCCGTGAAACCGCAGTTGCGGGGGACCGCCCGGTGCGCGCACGACCTCGATATCGCGCCAGAGCACGCCTTGCGAATGTCCCGTGCCCAACGCCTTCATCGCCGCTTCCTTGGCGGCAAACCGGCCCGCGAAATGCGGGACCGGATCGCGCCGGCGCGTGGCGTACGCGATTTCGCCTTCGGTGAAGATGCGTCGGAGAAACCGGTCACCGTAGCGCGCGATCGTGGCCGCGATGCGGTCGATTTCGGTGGCATCCATACCGATGCCGATAATATTGGTGGACATGATAGACCTCCCTCAGCCTAGCGGCGACTTCGAATGGGTGCAAGCGCCATGGGGTGCGGCGCTCCGCTGCCGGCCGCTCGAGGCGGTCGCTCCGCATTGCTTCACGACGCGCGATCTGGCGCTCGATGGCGTGCGCGACGAAGACGCCGGAAGCTGGCAGGTTCTGAGCCGATCCATGGGGGTCGAGATCGACATGCTGGTTCGCATGCGGCAAG
>Ga0310899_10000232_pt1 | contig 11781 bp, 6 predicted proteins | sample C8D4metaG_FD_203909 | JGI IMG/M metagenome (GOLD analysis project Ga0310899, IMG submission 203909) | Lab incubated soil microbial communities from West Virginia University Organic Research Farm, Morgantown, WV, United States - C8D4 | ecosystem: Environmental > Terrestrial > Soil > Agricultural... | reverse complement strand
CAGATCGATCCATCAGGCGCCGGCGCCACCGAATAGAACGCGGCCCCAAAGCGTTTGTCTTTCGACGGATCGACCGGTTCGTTCGGCTCGACATACGCGTCGCGCCGGCCGTTGCCGTTGGTGTCCATGATGAGCGGCGTCCAGCCTTGCGACTTCTGCGCGTCGCCGGTCTCGTCGAACATCTTGCGATTGAGCCAGCCCACGACCTGGCCGCCACCGCTGGTCCAGAGCGTATTGTTCGCGTCTTCCGCGAACATCAGGTGGTGCGTGCCGAAACACGTCTCGATGTGCGTCAGCTTCTTCGTCGACGGATCGTAAACCTGCAGATGGCGTCCGGCGCGCTGGATCGGGAACACCTTCGCGGACGGATGTAACGCGCCGTCCTGGCACCACGCCGGATTCTCCGGCGCGCGCACCGCCGATGTCAGCCACAAGCGGCCCTTCTCGTCCAGCATCGGGTTGTGGACGTTGTTCTTGCTGGTCCAGATCACTTCCTCGCCCCAATACGGTGACGGCGCCGGCATCTTCGGATTGGTCGGCGGCGTGTTGGCATCCCGGACCGACAGTGGAATGCGATCGATCGTGTGGGTGTTGGGATTCAGGACCGGCGTGTAATCCGAGCTGAGCTCAAGCGCTCCGTAGAGCAGCCCATTGGCGTTCACCGTGGGCTTGCGGCGATCCGTCGACACCACGTCGTGCAGGTACGACTTCGGATCGGCCCAGTCCCACATCGTGATCACGACATTGCGCTCGACGCCTTGCGGGCGCGGCGGCGCCGGCGGCACCTCGCCGCGGTTGACGCGATCGGTCCAATCGGCGAACAACAGCAGCGCGCGTTCCTTGCCGAGCTGATTCAATCCGCCGACCATGTTGCCGCCGGCCTGGCCGGACTGGATGCGGCGGTCCCACGCGTGGACGAGCGACGGAAAAGTTCCAAGCTCCTTCGGGATTTCCCGCGTGCCCTTCGTGCCGAGCTGATGACACGCCGTGCAGCCTCCGGATTTGATCATTCGCACCCAGTCGGACTGGCTCTTGACGTTCGGCGAAATGCCGTTGCCTTGCGGACCCGTGCCGGGGAATTCACCGGGCTCGGGAATGCGCAGCATCGATAACCAGTAGCCGGCGGGGTAATACTGCGCGGCGGCATGCGGGGTCGGCGCGATCACCGCGGTCAGATTGAGCGCCTTGCCGGGCGTCGCGCTGACGCGCGGCGAATCGACGAGGCCGTAGCCGCGCACGAACACGCTGTAGCTGGCCTTGGGAAGATCGGGAAGAAGATAGCGGCCTTGATCGTCGGTGACGACGATCTTCGCGTAGGGCGTCGGCAGATCCTTGGTTTCGGCGATCACCCAGACGCCGGCCTCGGGGCCCTTACTGCTCCGCACGACGCCGCCGACATCGTCGGCATCCACCGCCGGCGCTCCAGCCTGCTTCGCATTGATGGAGGTGAATGAAACGGCCAGAAGGGCCGCGACACCTACGGCGAACATGATCGAACGCTTCATGGTGTTCTCCCGAACTAAATCAGCAATCCGAGATCCGAGATCCGAAATCGACTACTGCTGTTGTCTTGAATCCGTCGTCTGTCTTTGGCTGCGGCGCTTCGCGAGCTCCTCTTTGTATTGTTCGTCCGTGAGGAAGGCGATATCCGTCCAGCCGTGTCCCATTTCATCCATCGTCCGGCTGCCCCAGCCAATCCACGCCGTGGGATCCGGATTGTGCTTGTTGTTCGCGGTGTTGTCGTGCACTGACACCGTGTGGAGGATCGTGCCGGCGGGGAACAGATGCGGCACCTTGTACTTATAGGTGACCTGCCAGTTCTGCTCGTAATGCGTGGCGTTGGTCAGGATCTCGCGGCGGCCATCCGGGTGAATCGCCTCGAGCAGCATCTTCGAGCCACGGAAGTGCATGTGCGGCTGGAAGCTGATGATCAGCGCCGGTTTCGGCAGCGGCCAGTAGCGATCGTGGGTGACGATGCTGTTCGGGGGAATGCTGAGGTACGCGGCGCCATGCAGCGGGTTCTCCGCGATCAGCGCACCCGTCGGCATCGTGGGTTCATCGATCGAGATCTTGGCGCCGGCGCGCAGCAGTAGATCCTCAACGCGCTCGCGATTCAGCACCCAGTCGTTGCCGACTCCCGTGCGAATGCGATGCGACGTCACAACGTGCTCAGGCTTGTAGCCTTTCGGATAGAACTTGATGCCGACGCGCATCCGATCGAACTGCTCCTCGCCATACGGGTGGTAGTGGCCTTCGAAGCGGAACAGCGACCCCTTCTTCAGGATTTTCGTGGAGCCATCCGGGAAAATGTCCGCGTCGTTGCCGGCGCCGTATTCGATCAAGTCCATCGAATTGCCGACGTTCGATCCCATGCCGAGACCCATGTCGCTGGTGTCGGTGCCTTCAGGAAAGTCCACGTACACATGCGCGTGGTGCACGGCCCTCCAGGCATCGGGAATAATCTGCACCCACTTGACGTAGCGATCTTCGGTCATGCCGGGATCGACGACTTCTTCAGGAATGAAATCGGGACCGTTTGCAGGAATCCTGAAGCCCTTCGCCATGCGGACGATCAAGTCGGGCTCGCCGTAGGTCCATTCGGTGGTGGCCGGGAATACCTTCGGCGGCGGCGCGTCGCTGGCGCGGCCTTCCGGCGCGCCGGCATCGACCCACTTGGCGATCGTGGCGACCTCGGCGTCGCTCAACGAGGGATCGTTGGAGTACTCGCCGATGGTGCGATCGATGTGCCAGGGCGGCATCTCGCGGCTGACGACCTTGGTCTTGATCGCGCGCGCCCACGGCCTCACTTCGGCAAACGTCATCATCGACATCGGCGCCGGTGTGCCGGGCCGATGGCAGCTCTGACAGGAACGCTGCATGATCGGCAGCACGTCCTTCGTGAACGTTGGTGCTGCCGGAACTGCTTGTGCCGATCCTTGGGCGTGAGTGACCGATTGGGCGGAGAAGAGCAGGCTTGCTGCGAACGCCGCGCTAGTGACACCGGCCAGACGCGAAACGGTGACCATGAGGCCTCCTGATTAAGGCATACTTTACACCCTCAAGCCAGGTAGAGGCGGGTCTTTAGACCCGCCTGGAGAGACACATGAGGCGTGTTTTCAGTTGGTTGTCGGCTGCGGTTCTGCTCAGCCCGTTCGCTGCGTTTGCGCAGCAAAACCAGCCGATTTATCCCGTGTACGACGGCTACATCAAGAATCCTGACGGCAGCTACACGCTCTCGTTTGCCTACTTCAGCCACAACGCCGACACCATTACGATCGCTCCTGGAGCCAACAATGCGTTCGGTCCGGCGCCGGGCGATCGCCTGCAGCCGACGACGTTTCTTCCCGGGCATTGGCGCTACCAATGCGTCATGGTCGTGCCCCCGGACTTCGACGGGAAGCTGAAGTGGACGCTGACCTATGGCGGCGTCACGACCGGCACCAGCGAGCGGATGCTGCAGTCGAACTGGAACCTGTTCGACCGCGAAGGCGGCGCGGCGCTCGCCAAACTCGATTTCGCGAAGCTGCCGAAAGGCGTGTGCCTGAATCAGCCGCCGACGGTCCGCGTGCTCGGCGTCACCGCGCGTCCGAACAATCCGCCGACGCTGTCGGTCGCGGTGAACGAGGAGCTGAATCTCTTCGGCAGCGCTCACGATGAAGGTCTGCCGCGCGGCAAGGGCCTCGTCGTCGAATGGAAGATGTTGAAGGGACCGGGAACTGTAAAGTTCACGATTCCCGGATCGGCGAGAACGAAAGCGCTCTTCTCCGCGCCCGGACTCTACGAGCTCGAGCTCACCGCGACCGACTCTGAGTTCACGCGGACCACGAGGATCAACGTCAAGGTCGGCTGATTCAAATATGCGACTGCAGCGGCTCGTGCATCCGCTTCCCGTGCGTCAGGGACATCAACACCACATCTGACGTCACCGGCGCGCGGCGGAAGGCATCGACACCGATGGCATCGGCGATCGCGTTCAGCACCGCGCCAAGTCCCGCACCCACTGGCGGCTCGCCCACGCCGCGCGCGCCGACCGGCGTTTCTGGATCCGCCATGTCGAGCGCCGACGAATGCATCTGCGGAATATCGAGGATCGTCATCGGTTTGTTGTGATGGAACCGCCGGGCGAGCGACAAACCGTAGTGCGGGTCGTAGACCAGCTTCTGAAACAGCGCGTGGGCAATACCGAGGCAACAGCCGCCGTTGATCTGCGCCACGAGGCTGCGCGGATTCACGATCGTGCCGACATCGCCGACGCTGTAGAAGTCGACGAGTCTCACGACGCCGGTTTCGACGTCGACCTCGACCTCGGCGAATCCCGCCACGAAAGAATAGGTGTCGCCGTCGCGCGGGTACACGTCCTTGGCGACGCCCATCAATCCGAGGCCGGCGTTCACCGCCGCAGCCGCTTTCGTCACGGCATGAATATCGGCGGGCAGCTCGTGGCCGTCAAAGGCGCCGCCGAGCGCAATCGCGCGCGTCGCGGCCTGGGCGTAGGTGAGACCTCGCGACGGATTGCCCTTCCTGAACACGCGCTCGTTGCCGATCGTGTAGTCGGCAGGGGAGCCGCCAAGATCCTTCGCCGCGATCTCCTGCAGCTTCTTCTTCGCGTCCATCGCGCCGGCGTGATTCGCGCGCGTCATCGCGTGCGTGGTCTGGCTGCCGACCGACAGGCAGGTCCACGGCAGGCCCTTGCTCGTGTCGCCCCAGTTGACGACGACCTTCTCCCACGGCATCTCGAGGATGTCGGCGGCGACGCGGGCGAGATCGATCACCGAATGGGTCCCGAGATTGCCGACGCCGGATTGGACGTACAACTTCCCGTCGGGCCGGATCGTCATCAACCCGTCGAAGCCGATCGATCCCGCCGGGTGCGAACCCACCGCGACACCAACACCGCGGACCTTCGATCCGCCGCGCGTGCCGGCGCGCGCCTTGCGCATGTCCCAGTCGAACTGTTGCGCGCCGCGATCGAGTGCTTCTTTCACGAACGCGCTCGTGATGTGACGGCGCGCACCTTTGGCATCCGGCGGGCCATAGAGGGCTTTGCCCTCCGGTGAATTCATCCGGCGGATCGCGACCTGATCGATGCCGAGCTGCTTCGCGGCCTTGGTGATCACGCCTTCGCAGATGCCGTTGGCCTGCATCGGTCCGGGCGATCGCTGTTGCGTGCGCGGCGGGGTGTTCGTGACGACATTGACGGCGCGCCAGCGCATCGCCGCCGGCTGGTAGATCAACGACGCCGCGTTGCCGGCCGATCGATGATCGCCCATCGGCCCGTACGGACCGCTGTCCTGGACGATGAAGAGATCGAGCGCGAGGATCCGGCCGTCCTTCGCGAACCCGGCCCTGGCGCGGCCGACCATGTTGGTGCGCGCGCGGCCGATGTAGCTTTCTTCCTCGCGGCTGATCCGCATCATCACCGGCGCGTTGGCTTTCTTCGACAGCAGCGCGGGAATCGCCATCGAGACGGCGCCGCCGCCTTTGCTGCCGAACCCGCCACCGGTGTACTCGCAGATCAAGACGACGTCTTCCGGCTTGATGCCGACCCAGCGCGCGACGGCATCGACCGTGCGCACGACGCTCTGCGTCGAGCAATGCAGATGCAGCTTGCCGTTCTGCCAGACCGCCATGGCGCTGCGCGTTTCCATCGGGTGGTGGCCGGTCGAGGGCACGACAAACGATTCGTCAACAATCAGCGCCGCGCTCTTGAAGTGCGCGTCGAGATCGCCGTACGACCATTCCTCCATCGCCTTGCCCGTCGGCATCCGCCCGTCGGTCGCTTCGGCGAAATCAGCGTCGGTCCACTTCAATTCCTGGATCGTCGGACGCGGCGGCTGGCCGGCCGCGGGTCCCCACACGTTGCCATCGGTTCGGGCATTGGGACTCCCGGCCCGGAGGCTTTCGATCGGATCGACGACGTGGGGAAGCGGTTCGAGGTCGAGCTCGATCAGCTCGATCGCTTCGGCGGCGATCTCCTCGCTCGTCGCGGCCACGGCGAGAATCGGCTCGCCCGCATACAGCGGCTCTTTGGTGAGGCAATGCTCGGTGGTGCCGCCCAGCTGCGGCACGTCATCGGCAGTGATGATCGCGCGAACGCCGGGCAGCGCTTCGGCGCGCCGCAGGTCGATGTGGCGCACCCGCGCGTGCGGCCGCTCGCTCAGCATCAGCTTGCAGAAGAGCATGCCGTCGGCGCGGAAGTCTTCGGCATAGCGGGCGCGGCCCGTGACCTTCGCGATGATGTCTGGGGTGATGTAGTTGGCGCCGACAAGTCGTTCCGCCATGGGGTGATTCTAACCGAGGACACGGAAGTACAATCGCCGGTTAGTGTCCCGCTCGCGCCTCTCTTTCCTGAACATTCTCGTGGCCATCGTCGGCGTCGCGCTGCTGATCTTCACGGTGCAGCGCGCCGGCGGCTGGGGCGCGGTCGTCGAGGGCGTCGCCAGCGTCGGCTGGTGGTTTGTCGTGATCGTTCTGCTCGGCGCCTTCCGGATGGCCTGCCGCACGCGCGCATGGATGATCTGTGCGAATGAGGCGGGAACCGGACGCCGGGAACCGGGAACCTCCGAATTGCGATTCATCGACGCGTTCGGCGCCTGGCTGGCGGGCGATGCGATCGGCAACCTCACGCCGCTCGGCTTGCTGGCGAGCGAACCGACCAAGGTCCTGATGGTACGCACGCGCATTTCCACCGTCACCAGCATCGCGTCGGTGACGATCGAGAACGCGTTTTACACCGCATCGGTCTGCGTGGTGCTCCTGGCTGGCACGTGGTTGTTTCTGCAGCGTGCGGATGTGCCGCCGGGCCTCGTCCAGGTCGCCGAGCTCATTCTTACCGCCGTTGCGATCGCCGCCGTCATTGGCGTCTGGGCCGTGCGAACGAGGCCGGCGGTGCTGTCACGATTTGCGCCCGTCATCGCCAGGCTGGCTGGTCGATCTGATGCGCCTGCCGAGGCGATGCGGGAAGTCGAAGCGCGGATCTATGGGGTGCCGCAGTGGTCCCTCGGACGCATCCTCCATGTGGTGTCGTGGGAAGCCGCGTTTCACGTCGCCGCTGTTGCCGAAGTGTGGATCGTCCTCGAGACCCTCGTCCCAAAGGTGACATGGACCGACGCGTTCCTCCTCGAAAGCGCCGGGCGATTCGTCACCGTGGCGTTCAAGTTCGTCCCATATCGATTGGGGATCGATGAAGCCGGATCCGGAGCCGTCGCCACCGCGATCGGCTTCGCCCCCGCCGTCGGCGTGACCCTCGCACTCGTCCGCCGGCTGCGGATCATCGTGCTGAACGCCGTCGGCTTGATCCCTTTGGTCGGCAGCCGTCACGGACGTTAGCCACGGAGCCACGGAGAGCACGGAGTCATTTTTTGCTCAATCCCGCAGTGTCCTCCGTTGCAGATTTCACAACAATCAATTGAGTGGCGCCTAGATCTGGCCGAAAAGTGGCGGCATTCCCCATGCTTAGTCCACGGCATGGATCACGACCATCTCGTCACCGACCGCGTCATTGGCTGTGCGATTGAAGTGCATCGGGCCTTGGGCCCTGGACTATTGGAGCGCGCCTATCTGCTGGCGCTTTGCGCCGAGCTGGCACACGCGGGCATCGCGTTCGAGCGCGAGCGCTCCTTCGCAATGGTCTATCGGGATGTCGATGTTGGCGTCTACATCCCGGATCTGATTGTCGAAGGCAAGGCCATCATCGAGGTCAAGAGCGTCGCCTACCTCGAGCCCATATTCACGGCACAGTTGGTCACGTACCTTCGTATCACCAACCTGAGGGTAGGTCTCTTGCTGAACTTCAATCGTCCCAAACTGATGGATGGCATCAAGCGCATCGTGCTCTAGGCCCCCGGAAGCCAGGAAATAGTCTCCGTGTCCTCCGTGCCTCTGTGGCTAACGTGGACAGCGTAAAATGCTGACCTATGAGAATCACTCGCGTAGTGGCCGTCGGTGTTGTGCTGGCATGGATGCTTCCGGTCTCCGCCCAACAGGGATCAACCGTCGATCCGGGTTTGTACGGTGGCATGCGGTGGCGAAGCGTCGGGCCCGCGCGCGGGGGGCGGTCGATTGCGGCTGAAGGCAGCGATGCACGGCCGAATGAGTACTGGTTCGGCGCGACCGGCGGCGGCGCGTGGAAGTCGACCGACGGCGGCACGACGTGGAACCCGATGACCGACGGCAAGATCACGATGTCGTCGATTGGATCCGTCGGCATCTGTCCGTCGAATCCCGACGTCGTCTACATCGGCGGCGGCGAATCGGACATCCGCGGCAACATCATGATGGGCGACGGCGCCTACAAGACCACCGACGGCGGCAAGACGTGGAACCCGGTCGGCCTCAGAGATTCGCAAGTCATCGCGAAGCTGCGGCTCCACCCATCGACCAATTGCGACACCGTGCTCGCGGCGGTGACCGGGCATGGCTTCGGCACCAACGACGAGCGCGGCGTCTTCAAGACCACCGACGGCGGCAAGACGTGGCGGCGGACGCTGTTCCGTGACAACAAGACCGGCGCGGTCGAGCTCGTCTACGACCCGAAGAACGCGAACATCGTCTTCGCGGCGCTGTGGGAATCGCAGCGCTTCCCGTGGGGCATGTCGAGCGGCGGTCCCGGCAGCGGCCTGTTCCGATCGACCGACGGCGGCGACAGCTGGAGCGAGATCACCAAGAACCCGGGATTGCCGAGCGGATTGTGGGGCAAGGTCGGCATCAGCGTGTCGGGCGCCGACGGCAACCGCGTCTACGCGTTGATTGAGAACGAACCCGAAGGCGGCCTCTACGTGTCGGATGACGCGGGCGCGTCGTGGAAGAAGATCAACGACAACCGCAACATTCGCCAGCGCGCGTTCTACTACACGCGGATCTACGCCGATCCAAAGGTGAAGGACACGCTCTGGATCCTCAACGTCAACATCTACAAATCGACTGACGCCGGCAAGACGATCACGAACGTGCGGGTGCCGCACGGCGACAATCACGACATGTGGATTGCCCCGAGCGACTCCAACCGGATGATCGAAGCGAATGACGGCGGGCAGACGTGGACCGACCAGGACTATCCGACGGCGCAGTTCTATCACGTGTTCCTGACCACGCACATTCCATATCAGATCTGCGGTGCGCAGCAGGACAACTCTACGGCGTGCATGTCGAGCCAGGCCGGCAGCTTCGGCCAGGACGCGTATTACTACGACGTCGGCGGCGGCGAGAGCGGCTACATCGCGCCGGATCCGCTCGACCCCGACGTGTATTACGCCGGCAGCTACGGCGGCCTGCTCACGCGCTTCGATCGCCGCACCGGCCAGCAGCGCAACATCAACATCTGGCCCGACAACCCGATGGGCTACGGATCGGAAGGCATCACCGAACGATTCCAGTGGACGTTCCCGATCATCTTCTCGCCCGTCGACAAGAAGACGATCTATGCCTCGTCGCAGCACATCTGGAAGACGGTGAACGCCGGGCAGACGTGGACGCGCATCAGTCCTGATCTCTCGCGTCACGATCCGAAAACGATGGGCGCCTCGGGCGGCCCGATCACGAAAGACAACACCGGCGTCGAGACCTACGGCGTCGTGTTCACGATCGCGCCCGCGCCGCAGGACATCAACACGATCTGGGCAGGATCGGATGACGGCCTGATCCATGTCACCCGCAATGGCGGTCAAAACTGGGACAACGTCACGCCGAAGGATTTGCCGGAATTCGCGCGCATCGGCCTGATCGAAGCATCGCCACACGCGAACGGCACCGCGTATGTCGCCGCCAATCGTTACCAGATGGACGACATGAAGCCGTACGTCTACAAGACGACCGACTACGGGCGGACCTGGACGAAGATCGTCAACGGCATCAAGGACACGCACTTCGCGCGGCAGATTCGCGAAGACCAGAAGAAGAAGGGCCTGCTGTATCTCGGCACCGAGAACGGTATTTACGTCTCGTTCGACGATGGCGCCAACTGGCAGTCGCTGCAGTTGAATCTTCCGGACACGTCGATTCAGGGCATTCAGGTTGCGGATCGCGATCTCGTCGTCGCCACCCACGGCCGCAGCTTCTGGATCCTCGACAACATCGGCGTGCTGCGCCAGGCGACGCCGTCGATCACGACCGAGAACCTGCACCTGTTCGATCCCGTCGATCCGCAGCGCGGCCTCGATCGCAACATCGCGATCGATTACTACCTGAAGAACGACGCCGACACGGTGAAGATCGAGTTCCTCGACGCCCAGGGCAATCCGATCCGCACGTTTACGGGTGACTCCAAGCCGATCACGCCGCCTGCCGATGGCGAGGGCGGCGGGTTCTTCGGCGGCCCGCCGGCGCGCGTCGGCGTCAAGAAGGGCATGAATCGCTTCACGTGGGACATGCGCTACGAAGGCGCCACCGTGTTCCCGGGCATGATCATGTGGGCGGCGAATCCGGCCCGCGGTCCGCTCGCGCCGCCGGCGGACTTCACCGTCCGTCTCACCGCCGGTGGAGAAACGAAGACCCAGGGCTTCACGATCGGCATCGACAAGCGGCTCGACGGCCGGGTGACGGCTGCCGATCTGCTCGAGCAGTTCAAGCTCGCCAATGAGATCAGGAACAAGGTCACCGAGGCCAATGCCGCGGTCGTCCAGATTAGGAACATTCGCGACCAGGTCAACAAGGCGCTCGAGAAGGTCTCGCCGAAGAAGAAGCAGGAAGTCCAGGCGATTGCCGACACGCTCCTGAAGCCCATCGCGGTGATCGAGGAAGAGGTCTACAACACCAAGCTGCGAAGCGGCCAGGATCCGCTCAACTTCCCGATCCGCTTGAACAACAAGATCGCGGCGCTGCAGGGCGTGGTCGAAAGCTCCGACAACAAGCCGACCGATCAGACCTACGTGGTGTTCAAGGAACTGTCGGCGAAGCTCGATGCGCAGATGCAGAAGCTGCAGCAGTCGCTGAAGACCGACCTGCCGCGAGTGAACGCCGCGCTGAAGCGCGAAAAGGCTGGAGAGATCGACCCGAACAAGAAGCCGGATCCGCCAGCGCCACCGGCGACGCAGAAGCCGCCTCTGTAGAGGCGGGTCTTTAGACCCGCCTTATTCGGTCAAATGAAAGGGCACTGACGTCGTCACGACGCGCGGGCGGAAGAGTAGCGCCGCCTTCAGCGTCAGCGCGCTCTGGTTGTGAAGCAGGTGATGCCACCAGTGCTTGACGACGAATTCCGGGAGCACCACGGTGATGTAGTCATCGGGGTGCTCCTTTTCCATGCGATCGATGTAGTCGAGCAGCGGCTCGGTCATCGATCGGAACGGCGACTGCAGCACGACCAGTTTCACGTGCGAGCCCCACGTCGGCCAGTCCTTCTTCAACTGCACCAGCGAATCCGGGTTGACGTTGACGTAGACCGCGCGCACGTCCTTGGCGAGCGCCGACGCGTAGCGCAACGCCTCGATCACCGCGCGGTGGACGCCGCCGATCGGCACAATCACGATGTGGCCGTGCGGCGTCGTGTCGACTTCGACATTCGCCAGCGACAGCTGGCCGGCGACGCTCTCGTAGTGGGTCCGGGTCAATTTGAAGATCGTCACCAGGATCGGAATCATCGTGATCACGATCCAGGCGCCGTCGAGCGTCTTGGTGATGGTGACGATGACCAGGACCACGGCGGTCAACAGCGCGCCGAAGCCGCTGACCGCGGCGCTGATGTGCCATCCCGATTCCTTCGCCCGTGTCGTCCGCAGGAACATGCTCGACTGCGACAGGGTGAACGACAGGAACACGCCGATCATGTAGAGCGGAATCAAGCGGTGC
>Ga0310899_10000220_pt1 | contig 12033 bp, 9 predicted proteins | sample C8D4metaG_FD_203909 | JGI IMG/M metagenome (GOLD analysis project Ga0310899, IMG submission 203909) | Lab incubated soil microbial communities from West Virginia University Organic Research Farm, Morgantown, WV, United States - C8D4 | ecosystem: Environmental > Terrestrial > Soil > Agricultural... | reverse complement strand
GTCCCGGTGCCGATCTTCCCGATGTCGAAGACATCGACGAGGGGGACGAGGTCGGCGCGATCAACCGGGATTAAGCCGCTAACCGGTCGATCGTCGCTGCGGTGTCGTGGTTCGCAACCTGGCGAACATCCGCTCGTACTTCGCCAGGATCACGTCCCACCGGTAATTGGTTCTCACGTAATCGCGGCCGTTGTGGCCCATTCGGGCGCGGAGCCGGGGCTCGGCCATCAACGTCTTCAGTGCCTCAACGAACTCATCGCGATCGGCGTAGTACAAACCGGCGTTGCTCTTGCGGCAATGCTCGACCAGCACTTCGCTGCGTGCGTTAGCCAGAATCGGCGTACCGACGGCGAATGATTCAAGTGCGAGGAGCGACAGGCTCTCGTACGGAGACGGAACGACGACGACCGTGGCGGCCTCGAGCGCCTGCACCCGTTCCTGGTCGGGAAGATAGCCTGCGAAACGGATGAACGGTTCCTCAGGCAGTGGCATCAGCTTGACGCCCATCAGCACCAGTGAGGCGTCCCCTCCGTCCTGCACGTAACTGCTGAAATATTCGATCAGCTCCTCGCAGCCTTTGCCCGGATCGATCCGTCCCCCGTACAAAGCGATCGGTCCGTGGAGCCGATGACGCCGCCGGAACATCGATCCGCGATGCGCGAGATGGGGACGAAACGTGGGGGACGAATCATCGACGCTCGCGTGATCGTCTGAGTCCTCCGATTCACCATGCCGCGGTGAGGTATGCTCGCGGGGGTAAGGCTGTGCGTGCGGCAAATCGACGCCGCAGCCGACCGTCTCTTCTTCGATGGCCCGAATCGAGAAGTGCGTCGTCAGGAATCGCCGCTCGACATCGGTGTTGTAGGCGAGCCCGGCCGGAAGGCTGAACAGCTCCTTATAGATGTCGAGGTGAATGGCCGGCTCGTCGTGCGCCGTTGGCACGAGGATACTCTTGTGGGGCGCGATCCTGGCGCCCATCACGGTTGGAGCGTAGAGGTAAGTGAAGAAGATCAGGACATCGTACTGATGTTGATTACGATCGATGTACTCGAGCAGTGGTGGACACCATGGACCCTGCTGCTTGAGCCACTCGATTTCGTCTTCGCGCGTGTGCGAATTGTTGAATATCCATTCCGAGTAGCGATTGAAGGCGTGGATATCGCGCGGATGGGCATTGGCGAAGCGTCGGACCGTGACCCCGCGCACCCGATCCGATCCTTCGGGATACTCGTTTTTCCAGGTGATGTAGTCCTGAGCACACGTCGTCAACACCTCGACGTGATGCTTGGACGCCACGCGTTCGGCAATGAGCCGGCAGTGATATTCGGATCCACCGAGGATCTCCGTGCCGTAACGCTGGACGATAAACGCAATCTTCAATCGATCCTCAAATCAGCAGCAACTTCAGCGCAAAGTTGCCACGATCTCCATGAGCCGGCTCTCGATTTGCGCGGGTGAAAAATCAGCGAGCCGCCGCCGCTGTCCTTCAATTACCCGATCCCGCACCGGTCGATCGTATACGAGCATCCCCAGCATTTCGGCAGCTAGTTCCAGATCCTTCGGTTTGAAGAGCATTCCTGCACCGCCCAGTGTCTCCGGTACCGCCCCGGCGGCGTAGGCGAGCACCGGCACGTCGGCCGCCATGGCTTCGACCAGCGGTACACAGAATCCCTCGTGCTCGCTGAGCGAGACGTAAGCATCTGCCCAGCGATAAAACGCGGCGAGATCCTCGTCGGGAACCGGGCCGGTAAACCAGAAGCGATCGGGCAACATCTGGAATTCCGCGATTAACGCCTGCACCCGGGCGTGATATCGCGGCAGGCCGTCATAGCGGCCGACGAAGATAAAGCGATAGTAATTATCGATGTAGCGCTTGTAGGCCTCCGCCAGCCGGATGTGATCCTCGATCCGTTTGTTCGGGACGATGCGTCCGACAAACAGGATGTTGATGAGGCCATCGCCGAGAATCTTCTCGAGAGCGGGGCGCCGCGGTGCTGACGTTATCCGTTCAGTGTTGACCGCAATCGGCATCACGCCGGTCGGCTCGAATCCAAGGTCCTCCAGCTCCTGCCGATTGAACTCGGAGTCGCCGAGGGCAAGATCAACGTGCCCGACCAGCGATTGCAGCTCCTGGCGTCCGATCGCGGCCAGTCGAAACAGGCCGGGATCGTAGGGAGCGAAGAACGCCGCGGGAGTGATGTTGTGATACTGCAGAACGCGAGTGCCGCCGAGCGTTGTGAACGCCTGCGTCATCGGCGAGGGGAGCGCGAAATGAAAGATCGTGATGTCGCCACGGTGCGCATCCGGATCGCTGAACGGGCGCACATCTCCGCGAAGCGCATCATCCATCGTCAGTGCGAACAGATCTGAGGTGTGCCCTCCAGCACGCAACATGCCGCGTACCCGGCGCGCGCTGTCACCGATGGCGTCACCCTGGTGAGCCGCAGGGACCCACTGGTTGATGATCATGACGGCGGCCGGCGGCTGGCGGCTAGCGGCTGGTTTGTGGGCGTTTTTGCCGCAGTTTCGTCGTCGTTCGCCGATCGGCAATCGCCGGTCGCCAGTCGCGGATCGGTCGGCAGCGCCTTATACAACGCCGGCCGAAACTGGCGGAGCTCCTCGAATCGGTCGAACTGATCGAACTGATACCAGAAATCCCACGCGACTTCTGGTGGTTCGCGAGGTGGCGTCGCCAGCGCCTGGTCAACGTACCGTAGAAGCGTTCCCTCGAAATCGCGGGCGCGGAGACGCTGAAGCGAGGCGTCCTGCGATTGCAGGACCGCTTCCTCGATAAGCGGATCGAGCATGGCGTCCATCAACCGCGCGATCTCCAACGGATCCTTGGTGTCGTAGAGAACGCCGCCGCCGTCCATCGTGGCCGGAACGGCAGTCGCAGCGTAGGCGAGCACCGGCACCCGCTTGTAGAAGGCCTCCATAATCGGCACACAGAATCCCTCGTGTTCGCTGGCACACAGAAACAGGTCAGCCACGTCGTACAGCGCCGTCAGCTCCTCGTTGGAGACGTGGCCGAGGAAGTGCACGTCGGGGGTGCCGAGCCTCGCGATGAGCGCCTGCAGCATCGCCAGGTATCTCTCGAAGCCACTGTAGGAGCCGACGAGCAGCAGCCGCGATCTCAGGTTGTGACGCGTTCGGTAAGCGTGGAAGGCGCGGATCACATCCTCGAACTTCTTGTTCGGGATCACGCGCCCGACAAACAGGACGTTAGTCCACTCGTCGTCGAGGTCCGCAAGTCTGCGATCGGGGTCGCCATCGAGGTGACTGAAATCGGGAACGACAGGGAGGACCGCGGTCCGGGGATAGCCGAGGTCGCTGAGCTCCTGACGGTTGTATTCCGAGTCCCCGAGTGCCAGCTCACAGCGATCGATGTATGCCGTCAGCTCGCGGCGTCCATGAAAGCAGAGTTTGACGAGATCCTTGTGAATCCCGATGAAGTACGACGGGGGCGTGATGTTGTGGTAGATGAGCACCATCCGCCCTGGCAGTGCGTAGGCCGTCCGCGACGCGCGCGAGCCGATCGAGAAGTGATGAATCAGAACATCGGATGGACCGACGGCGCCGACGAGATCACGATAGTCGATGGTGAATGACTCGAGTCTCGGATCGGCGGTCTCGACGAAGATCTCGGATTGGTATCCCGCACGGCGCAGCACACGCTGAATCCCGAGCACTTCGTGTCCGATGGCGTCACCGTACCCCAGTGTCGCGAGGACCTGATGGACCCGAGGACGGGATGGCTGCGCAGCGTTCATGCCGATCTGGAGAGGTTCTCCGCTGCCCCGCTGCCTGGGACGACTGCGTTGGACGGAATCTTCGTGAGCACTTCGGCTGCCGGGCGCTGGTGACGCTGTCGTCGAGCCAACCATCCGCCAAGCGACTCGACCGGCCGGCGCGCGCCGGACGCGTCTTCGCGCTTCAATTGGTCAAACATATCGAGATACTTGCGCTCGATCACCGGCCAGGTGTAGTGCTGGGTGAAGTAATCGCGGCCGTTTCGGCCGAGCCGCGCGTGCAGCGGACCGTTTGACTCGAGCGCATACAGCGTTTCTGCGAACTCCTCGTAGCGCTCGTAATACAGCCCGGCGGCGCTGCGGATACATTGCCCCTTCAACACATCGCATCGGCCATTGGCGAGCACCGGCCGGCCAAGCGCCCACGCTTCGAGCGCAACCATCGATAGGCTCTCGAAATACGACGGCATGATCAACAGGTCCGAGGCGGCAATTGCGTCGAACTTGTCTTCATCAGGCAGGAAGCCCAGATGATGAATGCGCGGATGCTGTGGGATCGGCATGATCGCGCTGCCGATCAGGACCAGATCGAGGCCCCGAGGGAACGTGTTGGCGTAGCGCAGAAAGAAATCGAAGAGCTCCTTGCAGCCTTTGTTCTCGTCGATGCGCCCGACGTAGATGGCGAACGGCTTTCGCACGTTGTGCTTACGCCGAAATCGTTCGCCGTCAGTGCGGGCCGGGATGTCCGATCCGATGCCGACGACCACGCCAGGCACCTCTTCGTTGCGCGTTGCCGCCTGGATCATCGCCCGCTCTTCGTGCGAGTTGTACATGACCGCGCGCACGCTACGAAACGTCGCGCCAAAGATCCCAAGACCGATTGCGGGATCGCGTTCTGCCGTCGGCACCAGTAGTGCCTTCGCCGGAACCCGCCGCGCGCCGTGCCACGCGTGGTAGTAGCGGTAGCTGAAAAGAAGAATGAAATCGAGCTTCGACGCCGATCGTTCGAGGTAATCGATCATCGCCGGACTTGCGGGTCCCTCGCTCTCGAGCCAGGCGATTTCATCCGCGATCGAGTGGGGCTGGTCGAACACCCGTCGCGATTGTCGGCCGAAATGATTCGGGTCGCGTTCGTGGGTCACCGGGAACCGGCGCACCGGGATGCCATTGACCTGGTCGACGCCCTCAGGCCGTTCGTTCCTCCACGTCACGTAATCGCGCGCACAGGTCGTGACCACCTCGACCTCGGCGTGACGGGCCAGGCGTTCGGCGATGTATCGCGCATGCAATTCAGCGCCGCCGTTGATATCCGCGCCGTAGCGCTGGACCGCAACCGCGAGCTTCACGACTCTGAAGGTTCCCCGTCCGTGTCGCGGTGTACAGGGGTCAGACCCCGGTCGTCGCGGTCGTCGGACTGCTCACCAATCGGCTCCGCCTCTCCGCCTTCCGACATCGGCGTGCCGCCAGCACCCAAGGCACCCTGGGCACCCTGGGCACCCAAGGCACCCTGGGCACCCTGGGCACCCTGGGCACCCTGACCACTCCTGCCACCCGTTCGCTCCTCAGGCCTCCGGCGTCCGCGCCGGCGTCTGCGCCGGTTCCTGCGCTCCGACTGCTCGGCGGACTCCGGCGCACGGGAATCCCCTCCGCCGCTTGGTGGCTGAAGTGGCGGAACGGCGCCTGGACGATACTGGACGACCCCTTCGAGGGCGCGTGCTCGGCGCTCATCGAAATCCAGGCGGCTCGACATCGACTCGACCCGCATCTTCAAGTTCTTGACGTCGATGCCGAGTCGTGTAGTCTCCAACACGAGATTGTGGATGACTTCGTAGTACAGCGGCTCCAGCGCCGCCTGTTGTGCATTCAGTTTTGATTGAATGTGCAGTGCGTCAATCAATGGATTGGGATTGAAGAACAGCTTCAGCACGGGTCTCAGCAGCCGGCGGATGAACGCCAGCAATCCCCGATGCGTTTCGAAGAGCGTCGTGTCCTCGAACTTGAAATTCGGCGGCAGTGACGCCTCTCGCTTGCGGCGGAACTGCTCGAGCAGATCGGATCGAACACCACGCGGATCGAGGAACTTCTCGAGCTTGACGTTGGCCAGCTCTCGGATTTCCTCCTCGGTATAGTCGACGCCCCGCTTCTCGCGAATGCGCGCCCTGATCTGGCGCATGATCTGCTCGACGTCGACGTTGTCGGAGCGGATGGAGAAATCAGTCATTAGTCGCGCGCTCCCGCGCCTTTCTTGTGAACGAATTCCGGTGCCTGGACGATGCAGGTGCCGAGAATGCCGAGTGATCGCGCGAGCGCTCGGCCGCCGGTCAACGTGATCTCGCCGCCGCCAGCTCCAACATCGGGGTAGCCATCGGCATTTGCTGCCGCGGTCTCCCAGTTGCGGAACAACCGTCCCCACGGGGCGTCCAGCACGTCGCGCATCATGCGTTTGGCGTTATACGGGTACCAGAAGCTGTCGTGATAGATGACGCTCGCGATATACGCCCACGGCGCAAGCACCGTCTTCAGCGACCATTCGATCGGCTTTTTCATCGGTCCCCAGTAGATCTTGTGCTGCATCCGGGACGCAAACGTCATCTTCTTGAACGGTCCGACGAAATGCCAGTCTTCTGCCGCGGCTGACGTGTCCCCGACAATCTCGATCTCCCGTGGATCGCCGCAGCCGAGGCCGAGATCGTGCGCCATCCGGATGAACTTGATCGACATGGGATCGAAGCCCATCAACTTTGCCGCCACCGCGTCGATGGCGGTCTGATCGGCGCTCGCAAGAATCACGTTCTTCGCATACGGCATCATGCAGCGCGGCCCAGGGCCGTCGCCGGCGAACGTGCCATCCATCACGGCAAACACACCGCGGTGGATCTTCTTCTGGATCATCAACAGATCCACGAGCGTCTCGTGAATCACCGGGTGGGTCCAGTGGCGATGCTCGTTCAGGAGTCCCCCGAACGCGTTCTTCATCGCCCCGGTCGTCGTGGTGAAGACGTGCGTCTTCACCGTGGGAAGGTGAATGATGTTCTCCCCGATGAACCGCTTCGGGATCATGAAGCCCTTCGGGTAGACCTCGTTCAGGCACGTGAACTTCTTCGTCAGGTCGCCAACAGCCTCGCGGATGTTGATCCACTCTTCGGTTTCATAGATGTGGATGTTGCGCAGCCCATGCGCCTGGACGACATTGATCTGCTTGTTTTCACGCTCACCGAGGTGGGCGTCGATGACGACGGTGCGGTTGTGGCAGGCATGAATGAGCGACGGATCGTAACCGTCCTGTTTCATCGCCCGGATCACGCCTTCGAGCTGCCATGGCGTTGTCGAGCTGCCGGGAAAGAAGAAGTGCCACGAAATATTGACCTTGAGCGCAGTATCGGCATCGCGGGCAATGACGTCCTGATAACCCGCAAGATTCAACAGAGTGTGATAGTCGCGCAGCACCGTGCCTGGCGACGTTCGGAGAATGGCAACCTTAGCTTTGGGCATCACTTCACTTTATCGGTCCGTAAATGATCAACGCGACTGCGAGCGCCCACAGCGCGACGCAGACGAGCAGGGGGCGATCGTTGAGCAGCATCGCCGCCGGGCTGCCGCCACCTTCTTTCTGGTGAACCAGATACAGGTAGCGGAAGATTCCGTAGAGCAGGAACGGCAGCGTCAGTGCGAGCCGCGTCGTGTGAAACTTTTCAACCGTTTCCGGATTCACCGTGTAAAACGCGTAGGCGACGAGCGTCGAGGCAGTGACCACGGAAATCATCTGATCCAGCAGATACGGCGTATATTCCTGCAGGATGGGCCGATGGCTCGTCGCATCGTCTGCCAGCAGCACGAGTTCATGACGACGTTTGCTCAGCGCCAGAAACAGGGCCCCGAGGATCGTGATGAAGAGCAGCCAGTTGCTGATTGGTACGTCGATCACGGCGGCCCCCGCCGCGGCACGTAGCACAAAGCCGATGGCAATGGTCAGCACGTCGACAATGACGACGTGCTTGAGTGGCCCCGAATAGAACGCCAGCAACGCGACATAGGCCGTCGCGAGGAATCCGAATTCCGTGTGCAGTGCGAACGAAACGGCCAGGGCGGCAATGCCGATGATCCCGGCGGCGACGAGCGCGGTTGAGGTCGCGAGCTCGCCAGATGCAATCGGCCGGCGCCGTTTCAGTGGATGACGGCGATCGGCGTCGCGATCCGCGACGTCGTTCAACAGGTAGACGACCCCCGACAGCGCGCAGAACACCGCGAAGCCGGCGGTTGCGAGCACGACGGAACGGAAATCGAATAGCCGCTGACCGAACAGCAGACCGCCGAAGATGATGAGATTCTTCGTCCACTGCTCGGGGCGCAGCGAGCGGATCACGTTCCAGGCGACCGGCCGCGCGTCGGTACGGACTTCTCCCTGGCGCGGCTCGGCCTGATCGATGATGTCCGGAATACTGTGTCGCGCCATCTACAGCGCGGCGGGTATGTACGCGGCCTGGCTAACTGCCGAAACTTTTGACGGCATCCGGCTCGGACTCATAGGTCTCGAACACGGTCAACAGCTTCGTAATGGCGAGCAGATCCTGAATGCGCTTGGTGAGGTTCAGCAGCTTCAGCTTCCCCCCTTGACGGCTCACCGTAGTATACGTGCGGACGATTTCACCCAGGCCCGCGCTATCGATGTAGGGCACGCCTTCGAGGTTGAGCAGCAGCTTCTTTTGGTCCTTCTGGATGAGCGAATCGATCTCTTTCTTCAGAAGCTCGTCGCCCTCTCCGAGCGTAATCTTCCCCTTGAGATCCAGAATCGTCACCCCACTGACGACCCGTTGGTCGATCTGCAGCATCGCCGCTCCTCCAAGTCCGACTGCGCCGGCGGGTCCGTCTGAGCCCCCGCCGTTGGCCTGACGTTCAACCGCCCGAAGCGCCTGCCAGGCCCTACGGTTTACAAGAAATAGACCGGGCAGCGTACTACGCGCATTGTAAGAGTGTCAAGAAATGCACGGGTTTTTGCCGCCTGACACGCACCTTCTTTGACACCCGATTCGCCGAAACGGCCGCCGAGTTGGCAGGTTTCGGCCGATGGCCGCAGACCATTACCGCCTACCGACCGGGTCTGGCCTCGGAGGCCGGGACCAACGTGATGGCACACGCGGGGTTACAGACCACCGTTCCCCGGCGGAGCACCTTGAGCGGCTGGCTGGCGGAACTAATGTTTTGAAACTGGACGGTTTTCAACGTCGCCGACAACGGCTTGAGGGTCTCGTCCCCGCTGGTGAATTCGGCATCTTCGACTTTGCCGTCACCACCCACGAGCAGGAAAAAATCTGCCTTCCCCGAAATCGCCGGGGTTCCTTTGATGCCGATCGACCGAGTGCGCGACAGCTCTGCCCTGTACTTCCGGACGAGCTCGTCGATGTTCACGTTCTTTCCAGCCGCGGCCCCCAGGCGATCCCGTGTCGCAGCTTCAGGGCGGTCTCCGTTGAGGGCAAACGCATACCAGCGCGTTGCCTCGTCCCTGTTGCCGCGACGATCGGCGATCTGACCGAGATGATCCCCGACTTCGGCGTGTTCGGTGATCCACCACGCCGCCGAAATCAGCGTCTCGGCAGACGCGAAATCGTTTTTCGCGAATGCCACCCAACCCAGCGTATCGAGATACGAACCGATTGATTCGGTAATCGCCAGCTCGCGCGCCGTCACATGGCCGATGCTGAAATTCCGCGAATCGGCGGCGACGGCCGAGAGTGCCGACTCGGCGTATTGCTGCGCGCGATCGAGGTAGGCCCCTTTCAGCGCCAGCTGGTACGCGACGTTGTTCCACGTCAGCGGTGTGGGAGCCAGCTCCGCGGCTCGCGCGAATGCGACCATCGCACGTTCCGAGTTCCCCAGGTTCAGGTGGGCGGTGCCGAGATCGATATGCAGCGAGGCCTGGTCAGGTGTCAGCGAGATCGCTTTCTCTAGTTGCGGAACCGCTTCAGCGTATCGCTTCGCCTCGATATAGAGGTTCCCGAGTGCGCCGGCAGCGTACTTGTCGAGCGGGTTTAGCTCGATCTGTTTGCGGAACGCCGATTCCGCTTCATCGTAACGGCGCTGAAGTGTATAGACGCGGCCCAGATGGTTATGTGCGTACTCATCGTACGGATTGACTTCGAGTTGTTTGTTGAATGCGGCGATCGCTGGATCGTACTGACGGAGAGCGACGTAAGCGGAGCCCAGATTGATCCACGCGGTCTTGCTCTTGGGTTCGAGCTCGACGACCCGCTTCAAGAGCGTGACCGCCTGGTCGTAATTACCGGCGCGAAGCGCCTCGTAGCCGCTTTGGTACAAATCCGATGCTTTCAGATCAGTGACTGCTGCATTCCCCGCGGAGGCCGGCAGGGTCAGGGCGAGCGCCTGCGCATCATCAGCGACGACGACACGGCGAAACGCATTGTAGTCACCGCCGCGATCCGCGGGGATCGTACGAAGTCGCGACGCAAACGTGCGTTCAGCCGTGAAGACACGTTCCTTCAGCCCGTACACGGCCTCGTAATCCGCATAGTCGCGCTTGATCGAAACGGCGAGCGGCGAGCGGGCCTCGTACCCAGCATCCATTTCCAGCCGCAGCCGGTACTGAACTCGCATCGGAGAACCGAGCTCAACGTCTTTTTTGTCGTCGGTCGCAATCGGAAGCTCGAAGTCCGACAATGGCAGCTTGAGCTGAACTTCCTTCTTGGTCCAATCGATGAAGTTGGCCTTGGCGACGTGATACTCGATCACGAACGGTTCCCTGGTCGCCGCCGGGTCGGTGATTTTCCAGTCACTGAGCTCGCCGCCAACCCCGGCGGAATCGTTGATGCCTTGAAGCACATCCTGCCAACGGGCCGCCGGCGTTCGCCGGAAAATGGTTCGTAGCAACAGCTCGACATCGCCTCGTGCGGTGAGTTTCACTCGGCCGGTCAGCTTTCCCAGGTCACCCAACTTGCCGTCAACCTCCTGAATCTGCTGGTTGAGAAAAGGGGGATCAGCAGGTGTGTCGGCGAGATGTGCCGGCTCCCGTGTGCTGACCACCAACGCCTGTTTCTTTCGCAGTCCCGGCATGAGCAGCCGGAACGGTGCGATCTCTGCGGTCGTATCGAGCCACACCGCGTCCTGTCCCGCCCACGCGAGCGTAATCGCATGATCGAATTGCGACGGCGAGGGGAAATCGGGATCGATCTTCCGCGAGGAGTTGATCAGGACCGTTGCGACCGGTAATCCGACACTCTCGATCAGCGAGGCGAGGAGCGTGTGCTTGTCTTTGCAGTCTCCGTACTGATCGCGCAGGACGTCTGCGGCACGGCGCGGCTGGTATCGGCCGGCGCCAAGCGAGATGCTGACGTACCGGAAGTTGGGGGCGACGAAATCGTACAGCGCTTCCAATTTCTCGAGCGCCGTGGTTTTTCCGGCGGTCAGTTCTGTCGCCTTCTTTTGAATCTCCGGTGTTGGCGTGCGTGCACCGCCTTCGATTGACGAGTACCAGCGGCCAAGTTCGTCCCAGCTCCGGAAGGTCGTGAGCCGAACGGCGGCGACGCGATCGCCGTCTTCCGCGTCGCCCGTGGCTTCGTCTTTCTCCTTCTTGGGTGACTCTGTGTGCGAACTCTTCCAACGATAGACTCGTCGTCGGTCTGCGTCCGAGAGCGCGGGCTTCCGGTTGTCGGCCGTCTTTAAGGTAATGGCGCGTGCCGACGGGACGTTAACCTCGAGCTGTTCGTCGAGATTGATGCCGCGCTCCTGAAAGTTGTATTCCAGCCAGAAGTGGCCGGCTGCCAGCGGCGTATGAATCGTGGTGATCGTGTTGAATTCAAGCGTCTCGCCGGGACGAAGCGATGGCACGGTGACATGCTTCTGTCGGAAATCCGTGTACATCGGTGCTTCGCGCTGAACCGGCGCGCTGAGATCCTGGACCGAGTCGGCTGACGTCGTGACAACACTACCGTCCGCCTTGTGAACACGGACGAACAGAATGTCGAGTTTTTCCGTCGCGGCGTTGTAGCCGAGTAACAGTTGCCCCCAGAACTGCACGCCGGCCTCGCTTTGAACCTTGACCCTCAGATAGGTGTCATGCCGGCCGGTCCCGTCTTCCTCGAATCGATATGCGTTGCGCGACTGCTCGATGACGAACGCTTCCTGCGAGAAATCCGGGACGGCAGGTGTTGCAGGGCTTTGCGGCGCTGGCGTCTGAGCCGTCAGCAACAATCCAAGCAAGGGTGCGAGAACGCGAATCAACACAGTGGCCTCTCTCGCTCACGCTGGGGCGCCACCGGATTATATCTTCGTC
>Ga0310899_10000218_pt1 | contig 12108 bp, 11 predicted proteins | sample C8D4metaG_FD_203909 | JGI IMG/M metagenome (GOLD analysis project Ga0310899, IMG submission 203909) | Lab incubated soil microbial communities from West Virginia University Organic Research Farm, Morgantown, WV, United States - C8D4 | ecosystem: Environmental > Terrestrial > Soil > Agricultural... | reverse complement strand
CTCGTCGGCCCAGCGTGTATCGTGGTTCCGACGCGGGATGGAGACGGGCGATCCGCGTGCTTGCGACACGTTCGCCGATGCTCGATAATTCCCGGCCGGATGATCCACATTGCGGCGCTCGAGCAGCTGATGCACACGCTCACGCAGGAAGCGCGGGCCAGCCTGACGAGCGCCACGCCGCTGAATGAAGCGGTCAAGCGCCTCGAAGAAGCCGTACGGGTGCATCCCTTTGCCGTAATGTTTTTGGACAACACCGGCCGCTACGTCGGGGCCAATGCCTCGGCGGCCGAGCTCACCGGCTACTCGCGCCGCGAGTTGCTGATGGCATCGATCTTCGACATCACGCCGCCAATTGACGAACGAGAGGTGGAAATCCTGTGGCGGGCGTTTCTGCGGACGGGCCGTCAGGATGGAGAGGTCACCCTCCGTCGGCGGGACGGATCGCAGGTGGTCAGCCGCTACCTCGCGACAACCAATGTCGTACCCGGCGTCCACGTATCAGTGCTCGCCAAAATCTAGAGAAGCCAGCTTTCGATCGCGATCACGATCGTAATGAGCGCGAACATCTCGAGAATCACGGGGGTCATTTCCCTGATCCACTGGATCGGCGTGTAGCCGGCGTCCACGTCGCGCTGAATGAACGAGTAGGCGACGACCGACTGCGCCGATCCGATGTGCGTCCAGCAGCCGCCAAGCGCATATCCCGCGATTTGCGCCATCGCGAACAGGTGGAGCAACTGGAGGTCGAAGTTCTCGAGCGCCCGCGAGGCGAAGTCGGCGACGATGTTGTTGTCGAGTATCGCGGAGAGAAAGGTGGCGCCCGCGAATTGCGCCCACGCGACTGCGCCATGACCGAGCGTGTCGACGCCGTGGCGGATGAGCGCCGCCATGTCGTCGAAGAAGCCCGCCTGTGTGAGCAGCGTGATCGACAGGAACAGCGGAAACAGGAAGTAGTACTCGGCGTACTCCTGGCGGCCCTCATGAAGCGCGAGATCGCGCATCTTCGGAATCTTCGAGATGCCGAACATCGCGGCACCGAAGCCCGCGAACGAGGCGAGGAAGAGCGGCACCTCGTGATTGAACCCGTGCACGACGAGCAGCCCGGCGAAAGGAATCAGCGCCAGAGCGCCGTAGAGCTGGGCCCGGCGCCGGGCCTGCGCCGACGCGGCCAGCGTGTCGTCGACCCACTGCTCGGCCCTCATGGCACCCTCGTCGTCGCCCATCGAGTCGAGCACATAGTGGCGGTCGAGCGACGTCGCCAGTTCCTCGCTGACGTAGTGACCGAGCAGCAGCTCGCGCGTTTCCCAGGGCAGATTTGCGTCGACGAGCGCGCGCCCGAGCGATGTGCCCTGCTGCACCCGCTCGATGATCTGCGGCGCCTTGCCTTCGAGATCCTGTGCGTGGAACTCGACCAGCTCGACGGGCGTCAGGACTTCCCCATGCCTCGATGCCTGGAGAAATCTGACGTCTTCGGCGTTGGCATCAATGACGTCCATCGTGTCGAGGTTGATCCGCCGCCCTTCGAGATCCTTGCGAAGGTGCCTGGCCACGACGAAATAGGCAACGAGCGCTATCGGCCCGCAGTAGCGGAGGAAGAACGTGCCGCCGAGGTGCGGATCGAGATTGGCTTTCATGATCAGGTTCGGGGGCTCTCCGTATGCGAGCCACACCCCGCAGATGGTCGTCACGGTCGTACAGATCATGACGGCCCGCAGAACCGCCCTCTTTGGCGCGGCCGCCAGCATCAGGATGATCACCAGAGTACGAATGGTGAGGCCGATCATCGACACACCGTCGAGAATGCCCGACGAGAACGCGACGACCGCCGTCACCGCGATCACCGTCGGCAGAATCGCTCCGGAGTTTCGGCGCAGGAGGAAAAACGTGACACCCTCGAGAATCCGCGTCTGGGCGATGACCGCCACGAAGAAGGTCAGCCCGAGGATAAAGAGCATCGTGTCGGCGTGAATCAGCTCGTCGAGCCCGTGAAACGACAGGACGTGCTCGCGCAGCCACGGCCACCAGCCGTCCGCGGCGACCTGCTGGTGCCAGGCCGTTGATTCCAGCCCCAGGAACGTGGACACGATCACGAGGACCATCCCGTAGGTGAGGGCGTTCTTGTGGATCTGATACTTGAACGATCCGAACACGAAGAGCGAGAGGATGGTGATGAAGACTTCAGCGGCGACGAGCGAGACCGGGAGCGGCCGGATACGTCCGATGACGGCCAGCCCGCATGCGACAATGGCGCAAGCCAGCACAAACTTGCGGCCTGAGAGCATGATCACGGGAGAATCGGCTGTGCTCATCTACACGAATCATAAAAGCAGCACGCGATGACCTCCACGGCGCCGACAAAATTGGTCCGAGCGACAAAAACGTTCGTTGACAACTCCGGCTTACTGGTCGTCGGCACGGCGATCGCGCTCGTCTGGTGCAACCTCGATCGCGACGGCTACTACGGCTTCGCGCATTCGATTCAGTTCCTCGTCAACGACATCGGGATGGTGTTCTTCTTCGCGCTTGCGGCGAAGGAGGTGACCGAGGCGACGGCACCTGGAGGCGCGCTCCATTCGCCTAAGCGCGCCGCGATGCCACTCGCCGCCGCGGTTGGAGGGATGGTCGGCCCGGCGCTCCTCTTTCTCTGGATGACGATGGCGCTCGATCGCCCCGATCTCGAGCGGGGCTGGGCGATTCCGTGCGCCACCGACATCGCGTTCAGCTATCTCGTGGCACGAATCGTGTTCGGCGCGAAGCATCCGGCCATTCCCTTTCTGCTGCTGCTGGCGATTGCGGATGACGCACTTGGACTGCTCATCATCGCCGCCTTCTATCCGTCGGGGATCTTCCGGCCGATCGACTTCTCGGTGCTTCTTGCATCCGGCATGCTGGTGGCCTGGTGGCTGGCCAGACGCGGCACCAAGACGTTCTGGCCGTATCTCGTCACCGCAGGCGTTCTGTCGTGGATTGGCTTTCTTCGTGGGGGGCTGCACCCGGCGCTGGCGCTCGTGCCGATCGTGCCGCTCATGCCGCACGCCGCGCGCGACCGCGGGCTGTTTATCGACGCGCCGGACGCTCACGACACGCTGAACGAGTTCGAGCACACCTTCAAGCGCCCGGTCGCCGCCATGCTGTTCTTCTTCGGTCTGGCGAATGCCGGCGTGACCTTCGGCAATGCCGGGACCGGGACGTGGCTCGTGGTGGTGGCGATTCTCGCGGGCAAACCGATCGGCATCTCGGCGGCGGTGTTCGTCTCGTGGCTGGGCGGCCTGCAACTGCCGCGCGACGTCACGTGGCGCGACATGATCGTCGTCGGGATCATCGCCGCCATTGGCTTCACGGTCGCGCTCTTCTTCGCGACGGCGGCGTTCCCTTATGGGCGCCTTCTCGATGAAACCAAGCTCGGGGCGCTGCTGAGCGGCGGCGCGGTCCTGGTGGGCTTCGCTGCGGCCAGGGCGCTTCGAGTCGGCCGGTTCAGTTGACGATCGTCGTCTGCGAACAGCCCGACGCCGGCGGCTTGTAAGCCGTCGTCGCCGCAGCCACTACTTCCGCGGCGATCCACGCGTAGCCGGCGTCGCTCGGGTGGAATCCGTCGCTCGAGTAAGTCGAGGCTTCGTAGCTCCGTGGGTCGCACATCATGTCGACCACGAGCACGCCGCTCGCGGTCTGCGCGTTGATGACCTGCGTTGTCATGCCCACCGACAGCATCTGTTCTGCCCGGCGTTGCTGAATCGACGCGTTGGCGTGCCGTGGCATGCCGGCCATGTTCGGCAGATTCACCACGACCAGGCGCGCACCAGCCGCCCGTTCGCGGACCGTGCGGACGAGCGTCGCGAAATCCTGTCCGAACGCCTGAATCTGGCTGTTGATGTAGCCGACCTGATCCGTTCCGCCCGCCCCGCCTCCCAGCGCGGCCACGATCGAGTCGACGTCGTTGGCGCCTGCGAAGATCGTGACCAGCGTAGCCGTGGGCAGCACGAACGGCGCCTGCTGGTCGAGGAAATTTCCGGGAATCGTTCGGCCGTACTGCGTGCCGAGATCCTGGATGCGGCGGCTGAGCACCATCGCGGGAAATCCCAGATTGGTGAGGTTCACCGTAAAGCCTCGCGCCTTCAACTCGCGGGCCGCCACCTGCACGTAGCCTCGTCCCTGTGGGCAGTCGACAAGCGGTATGCAGGGAGCGGACGACCCGACGCCAATCGCGTCGCTCGCGCCAATGGCTACGTAGGTAATGGCGGAACTCGGTTGAGGAATCGGCCCAGGTCCGGTGGGACTCTCTCCGCCCTTCTCCTGGCAGGCCGCGGAAATCAGTATCGCGAACAACAACCCGACCCGAACGCCCCTTGTGCTCATCCCCTCTGCGACTGTAGCACGTTCGGTTTCGGGATCTTCGATCCCACCGACGGGATCACGAAACCTTCGGCCCCGATTTGTCGTAATCTTTTTGTATGAAATACATCTTTGCGTGCGCCCTCGTCATCTCGATTGCCCTTCCCGTTTCGGCCCAAACACGCCTGAAACTGCCCGCGAATTTGTTTCAGGGACAGGTGACTCTCGGGCAGACGGCGCCGCCCCGGCCATCGCCGACACCACCGGGCGCGACAGGACCTCGCGTGACGTTGACGCTCGAGGACGCGGTTAAGCGCGCGCTCGAGAACAACCTCGACATCGCCGTCCAACGCATCGGCCAGCAAACCTACGACGTCGACATCGCCAGCATCCGATCGGTCTACAGCCCGACGCTCTCGTCGATCGTCAGCAGTTCGAACTCGAAGAACGCGTCGACGAGCACGATTTCCGGAGGACAGACCGGCGCGACGATCAACAACTCGACGTTCCTCTTCAACGGCGGGCTGACGCAGGACGTGCCGTGGGCAGGCGGCGGGTTCAACCTGCAGCTCGACAACCGGCGGTCGGAGACGTCCAACACGACCGCGACGATCAATCCGCAGTACAACCCGACGTGGTCGGCGGCCTACAACCAGCCGCTGCTCCGCGATTTCAAGATCGATACGACGCGCCAGCAATTGCTCGTCACCCGCATCAATCAGAACATCTCGGACATCCAGCTGCGGGAGGTCACGATCAACACGATTGCCAACGTCCGCAACGCGTATTGGGACTTCGTGTTCTCGGTGCAGTCGGTTGAAACGTCGAAACAGTCGCTCGCGCTCGCCGAAGAGCTGTACCGCAACAACCAGGCAAAAGTTGAAATCGGCACGATGGCGCCGATCGACGTCGTACAGGCGCAGGCGCAGGTTGCCGCGCAACGGCAGCAGCTCGTCACCGCCGAGGGCTCGCAACGCACGGCCGAGATCGCGCTGAAGCGCCTCATCGTCAGCGGCACGAACGACCCGTTGTGGATGTCGACCATCGACCCGACCGATCGCCCCGATTTCGCGCCCGAGCCCATCGACGTCGTGGCCGCCATCCAGCGCGCGCTGTCGGCTCGCACCGACATCCTGCGCGCGCGCAAGGACCTCGAAGCGAACGACGTGACGCTCCGCTATCTCCAGAATCAACGGCTGCCACAGGTCGATTTCCAGACGCGGTACGCATCGACCGGCATCGGCGGCAACCGGCTGATCACGGCCGGCAGCGACGGCAACGGCGTCAATCGCGGCGAGGTCATCGGCATCGATCCGGGCGGTTACCTCGACGCGCTGAGCACGCTCTTCCGCAACCGGCTGCCGACATGGAGCGTGGGGCTGAACATGACCTACAACATCGGCACGAGCTCGGCCGATGCGTCGGTGGCACGGGCCAGGATTCAGCAGAATCAGATCGAGGTGCAGCTGCGCCAGATCGATCTCGAAGTGACGAGCGACGTCAACAACGCCGCGATCCAGGTGCAGAATACGGCCGAGAGCGTGCAGGCCGCGCAGGCGGCGCGCGATCTCGCGCAGCAGCAGCTCGACGCCGAGAACAGCAAGTTCAGCGTCGGCATGTCGACCAACTTCCAGGTGGTGCAGTTCCAACGCGATCTGTCGACGGCCCAGAACAACGAACTGCGGGCCGTGCTCGCATACAGAAAGGCGGTCGTCGAATTCGATCGCGTGCAGCAGACCGGAGCCGGCGGCAACATCACGGTGTTCAGCAGATGAAGCAGATCGCGGCGCGCGGCGTGACGATGGTAGTGCGCAGCGCCGCCATCGTCGTGCTGGCCTCGATGTCGGTCGTCGCGCCCGTCTCTGCCGCCGACGAGCCCGTCAGCCTCGACGTGGTCGTGACCGACGCGAAAATGCGTCCGCTGCAGGACCTGAAGGTCAGCGACTTCGAGCTGACCGATGCGGGGGAGGTACGCGCCGTCGACGCCGTCCGGCCGCAGTCTGGCAGTCCTCGCGTCTTCGGCATCCTTCTCGACGAATTTCACGTGCATGCCGGCGAGGCCACGTCGCGCGCACACGACGCGCTGCTGCGTTTTGTCGACGCACAGCTTCGTCAGGGCGATCTCGTCGCCATCGTGAAACCGCTCGATCCGCTCCACGCCATCACCTTCACACAGGATCGAACGGTTATTCGCCAGGTGATCGCCGCCTTCGAGGGGCACGCCGGCGACTACTCGCCGCGAAGCGAGTTCGAGCGGAATTTCATGAGCCGCGATCCACGCACGGCCGATCCGGCTCGCGCCCAGGTCGTCTCGGCCGCGCTGCAGGCGCTGGCGCGCCGGCTCGGCGATCAGCCGGCCAGCCGCAGAGCGCTCATCTTCGTCAGCGAGGGGTTCCGTCCGGAGCAGCCGCGCGCCATCACGTCGGCGGCCAACCGCAATCACGTAGCGATTCATCCCGTCGATCCTCTTCCGGCTCCGGGCGACGATGATGCCCTGCTGCGCGCCATGGCCGACGAAACCGGCGGGAGCGCGAGCGTGAACGACGCCGACCTGGCGCCGGCGTTGGCGCAGGTGACCAGCGACCTCGATCACCATGTCATCCTGACATTCACGCCCCAGGGGCCCGAAGACGGGGGGTTTCATCGGGTGCAGGTACGGGTGAAGCGAACAGGCGCTGTGGCGAGAACGCGCGCCGGCTACTGGGCGCTCGATGCCGCGGCGATTGCGTTGACCGCCAAAGCCAGCGTGCCCAAGACCGTCTTCCGACCGTCGCACTCGAGCCCGTACATCCGTCCGTGGGTTGGCATGTCGCGCGCTCCGGCGCAGGGGCTTACGCGCGTTACCGTCACCTGGGAAGCTGGCGCCGCGCCGCCGCGCAACCAGCGGGTGGTCGCGGTTACCTTGAAGGCCACCAACAGCGAAGGACAGGTGCTCGTCGAAAAACTGCTGGGACCCGGAGACGCGAGTCGCGCCACCTTCGATGCGCCGCCCGGTCTCATCGCGATCGAGATGGCGATCCAGACGAGCAGCGGGACCTCGCTCGATACCGACTATCGCAGCGTCTCGGTGCCCAATCTTCAGGTGTCGAGACCCACGTTTGCGACGCCGCAGATCCTGCGGACGCGTTCGGCCCGCCAGTTCGCCGAGGTCAGCCGCGACGCCAACGCCGCTCCCACCTCGTCGCGCTCGTTCAGCCGCACCGAACGCCTGCTCGTGCGCGTCTCGGCCTATGGCGCGGCCGGAATGCAGCCGGTGGTCTCGGCGCGCCTGCTCAACCGCCGCGGCACCACCATGCGGGAGCTGGAGCCGGTAGCGGAACCATTGGCGCCCGGCATTGACCAGTTCGACCTCCCGCTCGCGTCCCTGGCCCCCGACGAATATCGCCTGGAGCTGGGTGCGGTCAGCCCCACGGGCCCCAGGAACGAAGTGAAGGAAATTCTGATCTTCCGCGTGATCGACTGAGCCGGAGTATTCTCGTATTGCGCATTCATCAGTAATGGCGAGAAAACTGGCAGTCGCACTCTGTCTTGTTTCGTACGCAGCGGTCTCGGCGGCCGAGCTGCAGCCGCCCACGGCGGCGGCCTTCACTCGGTACGCACGGCTGACCGAACAACGCATCGACGCCGAAGTGGCGCGTCCGCGGGACTTCCTGTGGGTGGACACGCTGCCGCCGGACCGGCGAAACGAGATCGTCAAGGGGCTGCAGCAGGGCGGCGTCACCATCGAACGGCTGCAGACACGCGAGGGAACGAAGGAGATCGAGGTCCCTGATGGCCTCATCCATCACTGGGTCGGCACGGTCTTCGTTCCGCGCATCACCGTGAAAGACGCCGTGGCGCTGATGCAGGACTACGATCGCCACTCCAAGTATTTCGCGCCCGCCATCGCCCGCTCGAAGACCCTGGAGCACCACGGCGACCGCTTCCGCGTGGCGTTGCGCTTTCACGTCAAGAAGGTCATTACCGTCACGATGGATACCGAAAACGAGGCGGAGTTCTTCCACCCCTCCGACGATCGCGCGTACAGCCGCATCCGCAGCACCAGGACCTCCGAGATCGCCGACGCCGGGACGCCGCAGGAAAAACCGAAACCTGCCGCCGACGAAAACGGCTTCATGTGGAATCTCAACACCTACTGGCGCTTCGCACAGCGCGACGGCGGGACGTATATCCAGTGCGAATCGCTCACGCTCACCCGCGACGTGCCGTTCGCCCTTGCCTGGATCATCCGTCCCATCGTCACGCAGATGCCTAGGGAATCACTGACCTTCACCCTTGAAAAGACACGCCAGGCGCTGGCGCGGCCGTAGTCGTCACGCGCGCAGTCGAAGCGCACCGGGATGGACGCGAGCCAAAAGCGTGTCGGTCCCCTGCACGGCTTCTCCGTCGACGTGGAACAGCATCGGATTTTTCGATCGGATCGTGATCTCGCGGATCTTCGCCGTCCGCACCCCGGCTTGACGATCGAGGCGGCCCGTGAACAACGATGGCACCCTCACGATATTGCCCGCGAATCCCCGATCTTCAATAGCGATCAGGTCGAGCATGCCATCATCGAGGTGCGCGGCGGGTGCGATTTGCGCGCCGAAGCCATACTGTTTCGAGTTGGCGAGCGCGATGACTATCGACTTCGCATGTTCGGTGCGATTCTCGAGCTCGAGTGTGTAGTCCTCGGGGGTGTATCGAACGAGATCGCCGAAGCTTGCCGTGAGATACGGCAGCAGGCCACGATCGTGCACGCGTGTCGAGACCAGGGCCGCCACGTGCGCGTCGAACCCGACGCCGGCCACGTTGAAAAACAGGCGTTGACCAATCTCGCCGGCGTCGATCGATCGTGGTGACGCTCGCACGGCGTGCTCGATCGCGAGCGCCGGATCGAATGGAATCTTCAAGTCCCTGGCGAGCCCGTTGCCGGATCCGCCAGGCACGATGCCGAGAGCCGCGCCGGAAGCGCTGCCTTCCGTTTCGCGCTGCACCAGCGCGCGCCCTACTTCGTTGATCGTCCCGTCGCCGCCCCATGCCACCACGAGCTCCGCGCCCGAAAGCACGGCGTCGCTGGCCAGATCGTGGGCGTGCCCGGCGCGTTCGGTGAGAAGGACTTCCCCTGTAACGCCAAGCCGGTCGAGCGTACGGCGAGCGAGCTCCACGCGCGCGGGACCACGGCCGCGGCGGGCGGGCCCGGATATCGGATTGATGATGATGACGACGGAAGGCATGAGAGGGGACAGTCTACAGTCGAAGAGTCGTCAGTCGGCAGTCCCAGTCGACAGTCTCAGTCGGGCAGTTGACGCGTGGAGTCGACTTGTCGACTAACGACTGAGACTGGCAACTGTGACTGTCGACTGTCGACCGCCGACCGTCGACTAACACGCTTCCTTGCGGAATAGAGTAATCGCGATGTCGGTGTTTGCCTTGAGGGCGGCTTTGACGGCGGGCCACGTCTTGGCGGACTTCACGAGCGTCTTCCACGAGTAGAGGTGCTTCGGTTTGTGGAAATCGCTGTTGGCGACATACGGATAGTGTTTGAGGCTGGTCACGGAAAACAGATCGTCGCGGTTGGCGGCCTCCCAGACGTCGACCAGGCCGGCCAGTTCCTTGCGATGGTCCCACAGATGGCACGTCCCGATTTCCATTCTGGTGGTCGTGCGGTGATGGGGATGGCACGCGATGCTGACCGCGTCCTGCCGCCGGATCTCTTCGAGAATCTCTCTCGCCTTCAGGTCGGCGCTGATGAATTTCTTGAGCCCCAGCGCGACGATGTGCGAGTTGTGTTTGGCGCGGAGATAGTTCTGTGTCACCTCGGCACCCGGCACGACGAGCATGCCGTACTGCCGTTTGGCGCGGGCGCTCTCCTTCTCGATGTCGGCCATGTAGTCGTCGAAGCTTTCGGGCGTAATCGAGAACTTCCGCTTTCCGAGCGTCGCGATGCGGCCGATGCGCCCGAGTAGATCCTTCTTGCAGAGGATGTGATCGGTAATCGCGAGCACGTCGAACTTTTCCGTCTGACCGTACAGATCGACCACTTCGCGAAGCGTCAGACGGCCATCGCTCCACGTCGTATGAACGTGGAAGTCGCAGAGCAGGAATGGTTCGTATCCAGGCATGATGATTAAGTGCGCACATCCTCGTGAACGGTATCGGACGGGCGATGGAAGAAAATTTCAGCACAGAAATTCCTGACGTAGAGGCCGAACACCTTGCCGCGGCCCATGATCTTGTAGCGGCGCGCCGAGGTGAACACCCAGCAGGCCTGCTTCAATCGGACGCGGCCGGCTCTCGAGACTCTCCGCGCCAAATTGGTGTCTTCACCGTGGAACTCGATCGTGGTGTCGAATCCGCCGATGGCCGCCAGTGCCTGGCGGGTCACCGCGAAATTGCCTCCGTACAGGACAGCGCCGAGGCCGAACACGTATTGCGCCAGCAGGTGCGTGGCCGGCGCGAGGCTGTAGTCGTACATCCGGACGAGCACGCGCCCGATGAGGTCCCAGTCGTAAAAGCGGTAGGGCCCCGTCACCGCGACCGGGGGAGTCGGACCTTCGAATTCGCGCGCGATCCGCCGCAGCCAGTCGCGCGGCGCGCGGCAATCGGCATCAACGTAGACCAGCACGTCGCCGGTGGACACCTTGCGTCCGGTCTCGCGGGCGATGACCAGGCCCTTTCGCGGCTCGTCCACGACGCGGATACCGGGAATGGAGGCAACCGCCGCCGTGCGGTCCGTGCTGGCATTGTTGATGACGATGATCTCGGACGGCGGGAACGATTGCTGAAGCAGCGAGTGGAGGCAACCAGGGAGCAGTTGCTCTTCGTTGTAGGCGCAAACAATAACAGTGAACGTCACAGCGGCGGCTCACTTTCTGTCACCACCACTATGAGGAACCACCCTGACGGTCCGGTCGCGCGCCTGTAACGTTGGAGTTAAACCTTTATCCGCGCCTGATGGACGCGACGAGTAGTCCCGGCGCAGGCAGACTTACAGACGGAACAGGAGCGACAACGCCATCGTGAACCCGACGGCGATGACAATTCTGCGCACACCTTTCGGACCGATGCGGCGGGCCATCCCCGCTCCCCACACGCCACCGGCAATGGCGCCCACTGCCATCACCAGCGTGTGAGGCCACGAGACCATCCCGTTCCAGATGAAGTACCCGGCGGCGACGCCGTTGATGCACAGCGCGAGAAATGTCTTGAGGCCGTTCATCTGATGAATGTCGGTGAATCCCATGATGCCGAACGCGGCCAGCATGAGGATGCCGATCCCCGCGCCGAAGTAGCCGCCATACACCGAGACGAAAAACTGAAAGACGAGCGCGCCGAGGAGCCAGTTCGTCGATCCGGCGTGTGTGTTCCCCGTCGTCTTGATCAGCCGCTGCACGGGCTCCTGCAGCATGAAGAGCAGCGTCGCGAAAACGATCAGCAGAGGAATCAACCGATCGAAGACGTCGGTTGGCGTCAGCACCATCAGCACGGCGCCCACCATGCCGCCCACGAGGCTCGGACCGATCAGCATGTAACTCGATTTCGGAACGCCTTCCAGATCGCGGCGGTAGCCCCACATCCCGCCCAGCGAGCCGGGCCATATCGCCACCGTGCTGGTCGCGTTCGCAATCGTCGAGGGCAACCCGACCCAGATGAGCGAAGGAAACGTCAGGAGCGTGCCGCCACCAGCAACGGAGTTGATGGCGCCGGCCACGAAAGCAGCGAGGAAGATGACGGGAAAAGACACCCGACACATTCTATAGGTGCGATAGGTGCGATAGGTGCGTTAGGTGCGAGGGG
>Ga0310899_10000191_pt1 | contig 12625 bp, 8 predicted proteins | sample C8D4metaG_FD_203909 | JGI IMG/M metagenome (GOLD analysis project Ga0310899, IMG submission 203909) | Lab incubated soil microbial communities from West Virginia University Organic Research Farm, Morgantown, WV, United States - C8D4 | ecosystem: Environmental > Terrestrial > Soil > Agricultural... | reverse complement strand
ATATCACCGACCCGAGCGCCTGGTCACTGTCTGGGAAACCAACCGCGGCGGCACCACTCGCAACGTGATCGCGCCGGCAAACTTCGTCGTCTGGCGCGAGCGGGCGCGAACACTGGAGCACCTCGGCATGGTGGCACCGGTCGGTCTGTCGATCATCATCAACGGGCAGGCTCAGCGCATTGCCGGGAGCGCGTTTTCCGCCGATGTGTTTCGCGCCCTCGGTGTTCAGCCGGCGCTCGGTCGCGCCTATACGGCACAGGAAGATTTCGGCGGCGGCAATGGTGTGATCGTGATTGGCCATGAATTCTGGCGTCGCCGTCTTGGCGGGCGCGAGGACGTTCTCGGGCTCACGCTGGCCACCGACGGCGGCCCGAGAACAGTCATCGGCGTGATGCCTCCCACCTTCACGATCGTGGGCGAGAAAGCGGATTTCCTCATTCCTTACAGTGAAACGATCGACCAGCTTCGCGTCCTCGCGGGGCGCGGGAATTCCTACGCGATCGCGCGGCTCGCCGATGGCGTCTCATTTGAGCAGGCATTCGCCGAGATGCGCAGCATCTACGCTGATCTCGAGCGCGAGGTGCCGCAGCGCAACGCTCGCCGCACAGTGATGATGTTTCCCGTGCAGGAGCAGATGGTCGGCGATGTTCGGCCGGCGCTCGTCGCGCTGTCCGCCGCGGTCACGCTCGTGCTGCTCATCGCCTGCGTCAACGTCGCGAACCTGCTGCTCGCCCGCGGCGCCGCTCGCGAGCGCGAGATCGGCATGCGGTCGGCACTCGGTGCGAACCGCAGCCGGCTCGTCCGCCAGATGCTCACCGAGAGCCTGATCCTCGCGGCAGCCGGCGGCGTTGCGGGACTGGCGGTCGCCGCGCTCTGTCAGCGAGGTCTGCTGGTACTGGTCAGCGATCGCATTCCTGTTCCCCGGTTCGATCAACTGTCGCTCGATTTTCCGGTGATCGCGTTCACGATGATGATTGCGCTGGCGACGGGCGTCGTCTTTGGTGTCGTTCCCGCGCTGGTATCGACGGCGCACGCGCGCGACGCGCTCCGCGACGGTGGACGTCACGGCGGCGGCCGGCGGTTACATCGGATCCTCCATTCGCTGGTTGTCGTCGAGGTGGCCCTGTCGCTGGTGCTGCTCGGCGGAGCCGGCCTCTTGATGCGCAGTTTCATCAAGCTGCAGCGTGTCGATCCCGGTTTCCGAGCCGAGGACGTGCTCACCGCCGAAGTACAGGTCCCAGCCATCCGATACAACGTTGCACAGGCCGGTCGCTTTTTTGCCGACTCAGTGGCGCGCCTTGCAGCGCTACCGGGTGTTCAGCACGCCGCAGGCTCGATCTGTCCGCCGATGCCAGGATCGTGCATCGGCACGAGTTTCTGGCGCGCCGATCGACCGAGGCCACAGGACGGTCAGTCGTCTTCCGGACAGATACGGCCGATCACGCCGGCATTCTTCAAGACGCTGGCGATTTCACAGATCGCTGGGCGCGATTTCACCGAGTCGGACACAATGGATTCACCGCCGGTGGCGATCGTCAGCGATGCGCTCGCGCGAGAGCAGTTCCCGGATGGGAGCCCGCTCGGCCGGCGCCTTCGCATCAATGTCGATCATGCCAACGGGAGGAGCGACGTTGAATGGACGATTGTCGGCGTCGTCGGCAGCATCAGATCGGCGCTGGACGGGCCGTTGCGTCAGACCATCTATATCCCGATCGCGCAGCGCGGCGCGCGCAGCATGAGGCTTTTGGTGCGAACGTCGCACGAGCCGAAGCTGTTGGGCCCAACGGTGGAGAACACCATTCACACGATCGAACCGGAAGCGACGGTGGAAATACGTACGCTGGAAGACATCATCGGCACCACGATCGCGCGCCCACGAGCGATTGCAGTACTCGTCACCGTCTTCGCCGTCGTGGCACTTGCGCTTGCGGCGGTTGGCGTCTACGGCATGATGGCGTATTCGGTTCGGGCGCGAACACAGGAAATCGGTGTCCGCATGGCACTCGGCGCGACGTCGATGTCGGTGTTCCGGCTTGTGCTCACCCAGGCACTTCGCCTCGTCCTCTTCGGCATCGCCGTCGGACTGGTCGTTTCAGCGATGCTCACCCGGCTGCTCGAACGTTTGCTGTACGAAGTAGAACCGCTCGATCCGTGGACCTTCGCCATTACCTCACTTGTACTCCTGGCGGTTGCGACGGTTGCGTCTTACGTTCCGGCGCGGCGCGGCATGCGCATGGCCCCGGTCGACGCACTGCGGACGAACTAGCGAATTTCTCTACAATAGGTTCGATGTCGCCGCCGCAGCGATTGCAGAACCCGGCCCCTCCCGGCGAGGCGCGCCGCTGAATGTCCGAAATCCCATCGTCGCAGTCGCCCGCCCGCTACGCATGGCTCGTCGTCGCGCTGCTCATGCCGGTTGCGCTCCTGAACTATCTCGATCGCCAGATGCTTGCGTCGATGAAGTTTTCGGTGATGCGCGACATTCCCGACATCGGCCTCGAGGCGAATTGGGGAACGATTCTCGCGCTCTTCAAGTGGGTGTACGCATTCCTCAGTCCGATCGGCGGATACCTCGCGGATCGGTACAGCCGCCGCCATGTGATCGCCGCGAGTTTGTTCGTCTGGTCGCTGGTGACGTGGACCACCGGGCACGTCACCACCTACGAGCAGTTGCTGACGACGCGAGCGCTCATGGGAATCAGCGAAGCGTTCTACATTCCGGCAGCGCTCGCTCTCCTGGCGGACTTCCACACCGGACACACCCGCTCCCGCGCCGTGGGTCTTCACCAGATGGGGATTTACCTCGGTGTGATCATCGGCGGGTTCGGGGGGTATGCCGCCGACAGTCCACAGCTTGGCTGGCGCTGGGCCTTCAGCGTCTGCGGGCTGATTGGCATCGTCTACGCCTTGCCCCTCTTCCTCGCATTGCGCAATCCGCCGCGACCTGCGGATTCACCGTCAGAACGACCGTCACCGTTCGGTGCGCTGCGCGAGCTCCTTGGCAATCCATCGTTTGTGCTGCTCGTCCTCTACTTCACGCTCCCGGCACTGGCCGGCTGGATCGTGCGCGACTGGATGCCGGCGATTCTGAAAGCGGAATTCGGCATCGGTCAGGGTCTCGCCGGTGTGTCGGCGACACTCTACTGGCAGGTGGCAGCAATAGTGGGTGCCGTGACCGGTGGTTGGCTCGCCGACCGCTGGATGCGTCAGACTGTGCGCGGACGCATCTATGTCAGCGCTATCGGCATGTCGCTGATTGTTCCGGCAATGTTCGGCGTCGGCTATGCGCCGCAAACGGGGCTGCTGTGGGTGGCAATCGCTTTTTTGGTGCTGTTCGGAATCGGCTGGGGATTTTTCGATTCGAACAACATGCCGATCCTGTCCCAGCTCGCACGGCCGCAGCTGCGCGCGACAGGTTACGGCATCATGAACCTGGTGAGCATCAGCTGCGGCGGGTTTGCCGATTGGGGATTCGGAATGCTCCGCGATCGTCACGTCCCGCTGTTCGGCATTTTCTCCGTCTTCGCGAGCGCGGCGGTGATCTCGATCGTGCTGGTGCTGTTGATCAGGCCGCAGTACCTTGAAAAATAATCTTGTATCAAGGATGCTTCATCACCTCGTCGCTGCCGTTCATTCGCCCTTCAACGCTGATGGCAGCATCGCTCCTGAAGTCGTTGCCCCGCAGGCATCGTTCCTCGCGGCAAACCGCATTCGTCGCGTGTTCATCACCGGCACGACCGGAGAGTGCCATTCGCTCACCTGCGACGAACGTCTGGCGCTCTACGATGCGTGGGGCGAGGCTGGTCGAACGAATGGCCTCTCGGTAATCGGTCACGTTGGCGGGAATTCGATCGAAGATGCCCGCCGGCTCGCGTGCCGGGCGCGCGAGCGCCAGTTTACCGCCATCAGCACCTTGCCGCCCTCGTACTTCAAGCCGGCAGATCTGACCGCTCTGATTGACTGGTGCGCCATCATTGCGGCGGAAGCACCTGACCTGCCGTTCTACTACTACGACATCCCGTCGATGAGCGGCGTCTCATTTCCAATCGAGCGATTTCTGATCGAGGCCGCGGCAAGGATTCCAAATCTTGCCGGTGCGAAATTCACCAACCTCGATCTCGTCTCGTATCGCCGCTGCCTCGATGTTGCTGGCGGGCGGTTCGATCTGCCATGGGGCACCGACGAGGCACTCCTGGCGGCGCTTGCAACCGGTGCGCGCGGAGCCGTGGGATCGACCTACAACTGGGCACCTCAGTTGTACGTCAATTTGATCGACGCCTTCAGCCGAGGTGACGTCGACGAAGCGAGGCGGCTGCAATCAATTTCCATCGCGATGATCGACGCGATCGCCTCGACCGGTTTCATGGGCACGGCAAAGGCACTCATGTGCCGGCTCGGCGTGCCGGTCGGACCCGCGCGACTTCCCTTGAGCAATCCGACGTCAGCCCAGGTCGACACACTCATCTCACGTCTCGACGATCTTGGATTCCGACAGTGGGGCGCTCGGCCCCTCGACCGATGATCCGGCTGTTCGCAGCACTCGGTCTCGCGATCGCGACTGTGCCGATCGCGAAGCAGCACGTGCCTCCGACTCTGCAGTTGACCGACGCGCTGGTGGTTCGACGAGTGCGCGATCGGGCCCGGCGGAGACAGCGTTCGTCCTCCATCGTCGACTTTTGGCGATCATCCGAAAGTTCTCCGGCTTGGGAGGGTGATTCCGCCGCGGCAACAGCTCAGGATCGGAACCGATTGCTATTCGTGAATCCTGCCAGCTCCGGGCGGGCGCGACTGACGGTTCGACTCAGTTACGACGAGGGCACCAGCTGGCCGATCGCGCGAGTCGTCCACGCAGGGCCGGCTGCTTATTCCAGCATCGTCGTGCTGCCAGACCGATCCATTGGTGTGTTGTTCGAGCGCGGAGATCGATCACCGTACGACCGAATCACCTTCGCTCGTTTCACGCTCGACTGGCTGACCAACGGCAGCGATCGATGAGGTCCATCCCGGCACCTCCTATCGACGCGGACGACGAAGGAGCACGCCGGCGATCTGCTCGAGCACCTGGGTCGCGACTTTGCGCCGATCGATGCGCGGCGATGGCGATTGCGGCCGACGTTCCGAGACCTGGACCGTATCGTCTGAATCCGACAGCCTGCGCGCGAACATGAACCGTTCGACCCAGTAGTCATCGTCCAGGCTGTCGCGGCGGACCTTGCCGTGCCGTTTGCTGGCGTCGATCATCACGCCGCTGCCTTCATAGATGCCGACATGGGTCACAACCGATCCGCCCGGGTCGGTTGAGAAGAACACGAGATCTCCGCGCTGGAGTTGCCGTCCGACTCGATCTCCGATCTGCGACTGACTGATCGCGCGACGCGGCAAGTCGACACCGTACTCGCCGTAGACGTACTGGGTGAGTCCCGAGCAATCAAACTCGCGCGGCCCCTCAGCGCCCCACACGTAGGGGCGGCCGATCAGGCTGGCTGCGAGTGCCACAGGATCTGCCGAGGCGGAGCTGGCAAGACAGAAAAAGGATAGAGGGATCGCGCACGCGGTTCGTGGAGACACGAATACCTACTTCCTGGAGCGAGGCAGATTGTGCGGATCGCGAAACGGCGAGAGGCAAAAGAAGCGCCATTGAGCCTTGAAGATTGATCATTGGACATTGACATGCGACCGCCGCCGGCCGTGGAAGAGCTGTCCCGTCGCAGGGACGCCGCGAACACTAGCGGTGACACTGCATTATCCTGACGGGGTGCCCGAGCTTCCTGAAGTTGAATCGGTGCGGCGGCGGATCGCGCGCAGTATGGTGCGCGCGCGGATCGATGCCGTCGATCTCCGGCGCCCCGACCTGCGACGACCGTTCCCGCGCCACTTCGTCCGGCGGTTGAGCGGTGAGACGGTCACCGCGCTCGACCGTCGCGCGAAGTATCTGGTGGCGACGTTATCGTCTGGCGAGACGTTGCTGATGCACCTCGGGATGTCCGGCTCGTTTCGGGTGATCCGCGAGCAACTGCCGCGCCGGGCGCGGCGAGAGGCCTCACCACTGGACCCGCACGATCACGTCGTCTTCCACATGTCATCCGGGCGTGCCGTGGTGTTCAACGATCCACGGCGGTTCGGCATCATGGAACTGGTGGCGGCAGGGAAACTGGACCGCCATCCTGTATTGAATCGACTCGGCCCTGAGCCGTTGTCGAAGGATTTCGACGGCGCGGCGCTCGCACGGGCGTGTCATCGCAAGAACACGTCGCTCAAGGCGGCGCTGATGGATCAACGCGTCGTCGCCGGCCTCGGCAACATCTACGTGTCCGAAGCGCTGCATGTGGCCGGGTTGTCGCCGCGCAGACGGGCGTCGACGATCGCCACGCCCTCCGGCGCACCACGTGATGCGGCGCATCGTCTGGCGTCTGCGATCAAACGGGTGCTCGAAGATGCGATTGCGCGACAGTCGCGCGCGGCTTACGGCGATGCACGATTCCTTGTCTACGACCGCGAGGACCAACGATGTTCGACGCCGGGTTGCAGTGGGACCATTTGCCGGCGCGTTCAGGCGGGACGGTCGACGTTCTATTGCCCCGTGTGTCAGCGCTGACTCGATCGCGGCGGTTGCTGCAAGAGCCAGATCCCCCCGATTGGATAGACCGTGCGAACAGCCAGTCCGCCTCGAGCGACGGCGCTCATCGCCGTCGCAAGCGGCATGAACTCTCCCTGCCCATCGAAGTCCGTCACCCGGAACGGTTTGGCAACTACTCCAGAGAGAGGATCGAAATCAACAGCCCACACATTCGCGAATCCATCGCCCGCCGACGCGAAATACAACAGCTTGCCATCGACCGACCAGCGAGGATCGTACATGGCGATCGGATCCAAGTACCGCCAGTTCCCTTCCGGTTGCGGCTCACTCCACTGCCCGTCGCTCGAGCCCACGAGGGCGATGCGTGCAGCGTGATCTTGCACCTCGAACGCAATCCACCGCCCGTTCGGAGACATGACCGGATTCAGGAGTCCGCTCCTACCCTGGTGCGCCGTGACAATCTTCATCTGAGAGTCGGCTATTGGCGCTGCTGTCAGTGGCACAAGCACAACGCTCATACCTTGAAGGCTCGATTGCGGCCGCGATAAGCCGGCGATCACGAATCGGCCGTCCGGGGAGAAGCCGCCGGGCGTCACGAAGCGCGGTGCTATCGAGGATAGCTCTGATTCCTGACCGGTGTTGACGTCGAGCACGCGGAGCTGTTGTGGTCGCAATAACGGGTGGATCACGCCAGCCCCCGCGGCTGATGGACGGACGTACCTGAAAACGATCCGCTGACCATCGGGAGACCAACGAGGTCGCTGCCGTTGTTCGTTCCGTGCCTGGTTATTGATCTGAAGCGGCCGCTCCACTCCATCGGGCAGCTCCCTCATTCTGAGCTCCGATGTTGAACCGCCCGGACGGGTGACTGAGAAGATGAGGCGCGAGCCGTCGGGTGTCACGTCTGCTTCGGAGGGAGGCAGGTCGCGTGATGTAAGCGGACGTGGTGTTCCTGTGATTCGCCGCCCTGAGCCGTCCAAGGAGTACCACAGTATGCGCGGAATGCGCGCCGCTGCCGCGAACGCAATCGCATCGGTCTCACGTGAAGTCGTCACGCTTGTGGCGTTTTCAGCCATCGTGACCGCTCGATGCGGTCCGGCGATGAGACGCCGCGTCGCGCGATCGATTTCCACTTTCCACACCGCGGACGTGCCGCCCGTGCTGGCAGTAAAGTAGAACGCATTGCCGTTCGGATCCCACGCCAAGGTTGTGCGGAGGATGGATAGTCCGAGTTGTGAAAACTCTTTCGTTACGGCAGCAGCCGCATGCCACTGATCCGCGGTGTCGTTCTCCAAGTCGACGATCCGGAACTGCGGCTCGTACTGCGGAGCGGGCCCGGTCGAGAGCGTCGCCACGTGGTGTGCGTCGCCGAACCATCCATATACTCCGCCGTAACACTGATTGCAGGAACGTGGCGGGGCGGCGTCCACGCCAATCGTGTACAACTTTAACGACGGGTACCGGCCGAAAAGAATTTTAGTTCCGTCTGGCGACCACAATGGCCTGTCGCCAAACGCCGCGATGCGCTGCTCGTTACCTCCCGTAGGACCGACGAGGTAGAGTCCACCATCGTCGCGCTCGGAGCGAAAGACTATCTGTCCGTTGATCGACCAATCGGGCTGCCAGTCGTGCGCCGGATGTTTGGTGACTCGGACGGGATTGCCTCCGCTGGCGGGCAGGGTGTAAAGGTCGAAGTTCCCCTCCCTGTTCGAGGCATACATAACGAACCGTCCATCTGGTGACAGAGCCGGATCGATCTGCAGGCCTTCGTCGAACGTCAGGCGAGTGAGGTGCACGAGCGCAGCAGGCGAGGAGTGTCGAAAAGCGAACCAAAGGATTGATCCAAGGACGAGGGCTCCTGCAATCCCGAGAAGAAGGCGCGGCGCAGCAAAGGACAGGACTCGCCCTGAGGGGCCGTCCTTCGCAGGAACCTGGGCAAGGGCCGCTGCGATTTCCAATCGCGCTTCGCCGATGTCGGCAAGTCGTTGCGCCGGCTGCTTCTCGAGGCACCGACGAATGAGTCCGCATAAGACTTCCGGAGCGGCCGGCGGGATGGCAGACCAATCAGGATCGCACTCGAGCACACGCACAATCGTGTCTGCCTGGGTGCTCCCTTCGAAGGGCCGTCGCGCAGTCAGCATCTCGTAGAGAACACAGCCGAAGGCCCAGACGTCCGTCCGCTTGTCGACGGGCAGCCCTCGAGCCTGTTCAGGGCTCATGTAAGCCGGAGTGCCGAGGATCCGTCCTTCCACAGTGCGGGTCGAAGCCGACGATGGCGAATCCACCCCCAACACGGTCTCGTCATCGGTGGTCTCCATGGGGATCTTCGCCAGCCCGAAATCGAGCACCTTGGCCCGCACATCGCCGGCACGACCGGATATTGGCTGCAGCACGATGTTCGAGGGTTTGAGATCACGGTGGATGATGTTTTTTTGATGCGCCGCGTCCAGGGCGTCCGCCACGTCCCGTGCAACGACCAACCCCTGCATCGTCGGCAGCGGCCCCTGCTCGAGTCGTTGCGAGAGTGTCTGCCCCTCGACGAGTTCGAGGACCAACGCGGTCAGTCCGTCTGCTTCTTCGAGCCCATAAATGGCGCCGATATTCGGATGATTCAAGGTGGCGAGCAGCCGCGCCTCGCGTACTAGACGGGCACGACGATCCGGATCGCCAGTGAAGTGGGACGGAAGAATCTTGACCGCCACGTCACGGCCCAGTTTGGTATCGTGGGCACGATACACCTCCCCCATGCCGCCGGCACCGAGCGGCGCCAGAATCTGGTAAGAACCGAGTTGACGACCGATCACGTCGACTGGTTTGCGCACGAAGTCGACGGCCGGCCGCGCAAGGAAGTGCGCCGACGCCGATTCGTAGGCGAGCAGCGACTCCAATTCTTGGCGCAACGTTTCATCGTCGGCGCACGCCGCGTTCAGGAAGGGGGCACGCTCTGCCGGGGCGCGCTGTACCGCCGCATGGTAGAGGTCCGAGATTCTGTTGTGTCGATCAGGCTTCATCGAGGTCCTTTTCGCCCATTACAAGAAGGCGCAAAAGCCTGCTCGGAACTGTCACCGTTGATCTCCGCGCGCCAGTTCACGCATCAACCAGCTCTTGGCGAACTTCCAGTCGCGCAGGACGGTCTCCTGCGAGATGTTCAGCGCCTCGGCGGTCTCCTCGACGCTCAACCCGCCAAAAAACCGCAGCTCGACGACTCGGCTTTTCCGTTCGTGCTCCTTGGCGAATGCCTGCAGCGCGTCGTCTATGGCAATCAGATCTTCCGGAGTATTGCTCGTGATCGGCAGATTCTGATCGAATGTCACGCGCTGAAATGCACCACCGCGTTTCTGGTTTTTCTGCGCGCGGGCAAAGTCCACGAGCACGCGGCGCATGAGGCGGGCCGCCATCGCAAAAAAATGCGCACGATCCTGCCACTGGACGCGACGGATGTCCACGAGCCGAAGGTAGATCTCGTTGACAAGTGCCGTGGCCTGGAGCAGATGGTCGGGGTCCTCCCGAGCCATTTGGCGTTTCGCCAGTCGCCGCAGCTCGTCGTAGACGATCGGCAGCAGTTTCTGAACCGCGCCCTCGTCGCCGCATCGCCAATCAAGCAGCAACGCTGTGACGTCGTGAGTTGGGGACACGGCACCTCCATCGTACCGCGGCCATTCTACGCGGCATCGCGTCGGTTCTGATGCTGCTGATCGTGTTCGCCGACGCAGTCACACAGGAAAACGGTGGGCTCGCTCGCTACGCATACCGGGTGAACAAGATGTTCGCGCCCCACCCGTAGACAACCGTGCCCAGGAGAAACACGCCGAAGAGCAGATCCCCTATCCCCATCCTGCTAAACACCAGAAGTGCGGATGCTATCCCACAGGCGCCAAGCAGCGCGGCGGCGACGAGAAGTGGACGAAATGCGCGACTCCCGTGTGCTCTCGCGGTTCCGCCGACCGGAATGAGCAGGAAGGCGCTAACGATCGCCAACACTATCCACCCGGCGTTGCTCGTCATCGCGTACGCGGCGACCCCGATCACTGCCGCAACCAGGCATCCGCCAACGACGTTCGATGCCACCGTCTCTGCTCGGTTCAGCGCGAGCCGACCGAACGGATTGAGTCGTAATAGCAGGTTTGACAGAGGATTCGCAATCCAGCTTCCAAAGACAACGAAGATGTAGAGCGCCATCAACGGACCGAGCACGGGCCAAAGTCCCGGGTTGGACCGGAGCAAGGCCCTGACGACGCGACCACCGAAGAACAGACCGAGGATGAGAAACCATTGAGCCCGAGAGGTCAGCGACGCCACCCACAACTCGTAACGAAGAACAAAGCGGTAGAGCGCGCTCCGGGCTTTCAACGCTTCGACGATCCCGGTGCGCGCCCAATCGAGCGTCGGGTCAAGTCTGAGTGCCTCGCGGAAGCTCTCGAGCGCTTCCTGCGGCCGCGACTGACGCAACATGAGCCACCCTCGATTGGTCAGGCCAAACGCGTCGTCGGGATCGAGGGCGAGGACATCATTCACGAGCGCCGCCGCAACGTCCGTTCGGCCGAGCGCGCCGAGCGAGAGCGCACGCAAGTTCGCGCAACCTGGATGCTCTGGCTCGATCTGCAGACCCTGTTCCGCGGCCTTGATCGCCTCGGCCCATCGCTTGCGGCGCACGTAGATTTGCGCCAGCAGCGCGTAGCCGTGACTGTCCGGCTCGAGACGCAGCGCTTCCTGCGCCGACCGCTCGGCGGCATTCAGCTCAGCGCGTTCGAGGAGCGCCCAGCCGAGCGCGTAATGGGCAAAGGACAATTCAGGCGCCAGGGCAACCGCGCGTCGACCAGCGTCGACTGCGTCCTTGCCCTGTTCGAGATGTGCGAGTGCGAGCGCTAACAGCGCATGCGCGAGCGCGTCATCCGGTTCGTTCGTCAACGCCTGGCGCGCCGCGGAAACCACGCGCGGCCAGTCAGCGTGACTTGCGAACGCGAGCGCGGCCTCCAGGTTCGAGGGCATGGTTCACACGATCCTGCGAGCCCGGAGGTACTCGAGAAGATCGTCGTATACCCCGCCATCGTTGGCGAAGAGGGCGTGATTCTTTGCCGTCTCCAGCCACGCCCGGATGCTCGGTCGGACCTCCTTCATCGCGCGCTTGAAATGCGCAGCGGAGATTGGCCGCACATTCGACGTGCCGAGTGATTCCTCGAGCGCCAGTTCCGCCGCGGCCTCGCAGAGATGCGCAACGTCGGCGCCCGAATAGTCCTCGAGCCGCGAGGCGATGGACGTGTAATCGACGTCGTCTGCCATCGGCCGATCGCGGCAATTGGCGCGCAAAATGGCCTCGCGCGCCGATCCGTCCGGTGGCAGAACGAGCAGCATCCGATCGAGGCGCCCAGGCCGCCGGAGCGCCGAATCGACGTCCCACGGATGATTGGTCGCCGCCAGCACAAAGACGCCTCGATTGTCGGCCTTCAGGCCATCGAGTTCTGCGAGGAACTGACTGATGACACCGCTGCCGGCGCTATGACGCATCAAGCTGCGCTTGCGTCCGAGCGCGTCGACTTCGTCGAAGAAAAGCAGACACGGCGCCTGCCGCCGCGCCGTTTCGAAGTGCCCCTTGAGATTCTGTTCGCTCTGCCCGAGCCACATGTCGAGCACGTCTGAGATTCCAATGGCGATGAATTTGGCGCCGAGCTCACCCGCCGCGGCGCGGGCGATGAACGTTTTGCCGCAACCGGGCGGTCCGTACAGCAGCAGTCCGCCTCGCAGGGATTTGCCGAATGTTCGTCGGAGCTCAGGGTTTCGCAGCGGCGCCAGGAACGCGACGTTCAAGCGGTGCTTGACCTTCTCCATCCCGGCGACGTCCTTCAACGTCATCGCCGGTTGCTGAATTTCGACGTCCGGTTCGGAATCGTCCACGCGATTGCCTTCGACCAGCCGAAGACCAACGCGGTCCTTGCGGCCGCCGTGCGCCGGCGAATCGGCGGATGGCATCTCCGGCAACGTCGATGGAGCGGCCTCGGAGGATGCCGTACCGAGAGCGACTGCCATCCGCCGATAGCTCTCGGCCTTCCC
>Ga0310899_10000181_pt1 | contig 12872 bp, 8 predicted proteins | sample C8D4metaG_FD_203909 | JGI IMG/M metagenome (GOLD analysis project Ga0310899, IMG submission 203909) | Lab incubated soil microbial communities from West Virginia University Organic Research Farm, Morgantown, WV, United States - C8D4 | ecosystem: Environmental > Terrestrial > Soil > Agricultural... | reverse complement strand
GCTCGCTTCCCCACCGGCGGCTCGTCGAAGAGGTCTCCATCCAAGGCTATGACACCACCGTGCTGTCGGCCATCTTCCACGTCGTCGAGCACTTTTCCGGGCACACCTATCAGATCATTCTCCTGACTAAGCGCTTCACTCGAAAAGATCTCGGTTTTTACAGTTACTTGGACAAAACTGGCCGGAAAGAGATAGAGCAGGAGGCGAGCGATGTTCCTGTCGCCGAGTAACCCCTGCCTGGTCCACACGTGGCGATCGATTTGCCGAACCGAATCGGCAAAACCTGCGGCGTTACTCAGGAGTGATTCTGCCGAAAACAGCTGGAACGATCACGAACCGCCGCTCCGCTGATTCGCTGTCGCGTCTCATCGAAGTAGAGTCTATTACGGGCGGTTGAGCTCTTTTTCCGCTTCTAAGAGAAGTTGGTACCGATCCGTGGTATCACCGCCGGATCCACGATAGTTTTTCTTAAACTGCTCCTTCGCCAATGCGACCGCCGTGCGCAACTGTTCGGAATTGGTCTGCCGCAACCCCCGGACGCTCGACAGAAGCGCCATCGCCGCGTGATACCCAACAAAGGGCTTTTCAATACCCAGTCGCTGGGCCAGCCACGTAAGGAAATCGGGCTTAGGCACCGCCTGCAGCATTGTCACCGCCGCGAGTCGTAGTCCGGGTGAGCTGCTTACGGAGAGTTCCGGTATCAAGGTGTGAGCGGCCAACGCCAGTGAGCGCATGCGGGATGCGATGTCTTCCATTCTTCTGGTCCGTGCGTCACCAGCATCCATCGTTGCACGTATGTGTTCATACTGTTGGGCGAGCCCGGCAATCTGTTGACGGACGCCAGACGTCTCAACATTCTCACGTTGCTGTGCCAGTTGATTCGCCAGCTCGGTCGGTGACTGAGTTGGCGCCAGCATTTTGCCGATCACCAGTAACAGATGGGGCCGGATTACATCTGCAAACTGGCTGTGGTCTGCGTAATCGGCGACGAGTCCCATCGCGGATACTTTGGCCTTGAAGTCGACGACCTTACCAAGTTGATCGACCTCATCTCTGAGGCGTGGTAGCGGAAATGGCTGCTGACAGAAGTAGAGCAATATCGGAAACGTTCTGTTCCGTTGCCAGAGCTCATACGCGCGGTCAAATTCTTCCTCGGTTCCGGACGTGGCGACGGCCGTGGGCGTCCCCATTCTCTTCCAAAGGATGCCGACAAACACATCGTACTCTCCGATCTGCCGGTTGACCACATCCTGCGGATCAGAGCCGAGGCTTGGCGCCGCGTGCGTCTCCCAGCGGACCAGCTCGAGCAGAACACGTTTTTCTGGAGCGATCGCAGTAATCGTCAGATTCAGCTCATTGATTACCTTTGCGAGCTGTTCACGTTCGAACTGCACGTCGCCTGGTGAGGCAACGAAAACGCGAATTTTGCGAAAATCAGCTTGCATAATCGATGTGGGACTGCGAGAGCGTTACACCGCAGTAACTAGCTGAGAACTTGCACCGTACCCACGACAAGGAACCAAACAGCTGATCCAGATCGATGATCTCCGGTCCACTCAGGGCACGGCTACAATACCAGAGGCTTCGTGCCGGTGGTCAGCACCCGTGGTTACACCTTGGTGACACTGGCCAGGAATTCGCTCTACGACCTGGGATAGACTCGCGAATTCCGGCCTGACTTCAGTATGGAGAGGTGGCCGAGTGGTCGATGGCGGTGGTCTTGAAAACCACTGTACCCGGAAGGGTACCGGGGGTTCGAATCCCTCCCTCTCCGATTTGCTGCGAGCTTCGCCCGGACTTCCGCCTAAAGCCGGAAGCCACAGAGTCTGACGCAGAGTCCGTCAGCGATTGACTGTCCTGCCTGGCCGCTTGAACGTGTAGATCGTCTCGGTCATCAACGCATCATCGACGCGCATTTCGCGGCGGGTCATTCCAACGAGCTCCCATCCCTGCTGTCCGAGGCCGTTCAAGATGACGTCCGGGTTGCCCGTTTCGCGGCGAGTTTCGACTCGGCTGATCTCGGTGTGGTAATCCCACAGCTGAATCGTGTCACCGGGACGTTGGGTCTGAGCGGCGATACCCACGGCTCCCAGGGCCAATACTGTGACAACCAACATGAGTGCGAGCGCACGTGTACTCATTGTTCCTCCGGCGTTCTGACGTGGTGGTTTCGGGGTTGGCTGGATTGATTATCGCCCTTTGACGTGTCAGGACGGCGGGCGTATCCTCGAAGAAGCCGAATTCGCGCGTGTCAGGCGCGAAGCGGGGGAACCAGTGGGCGAGCCGCAACTCGCCAGGGGCATATCCGGGTGGATATTCCGGAGGAGGACCTTCAACCTCCAGCCCGTCAGCTAACCTCGCAGGCATTTGGGGGATGTTTGAATGCCGTCATTGACCGGGGTATGGCGCCTAATTTCCGGTAGTCCTGTCCTCATCGTCGCGCTCACAACCTGTCCCATCGGTTTCGCGCAGTGCCGCTCAGTCGTCGGATCGAGAGACGAGCCACCGGTCGAGCCTCGCGCTGCTGACTCTCAGCGCAATCGGCGTGGTCTACGGCGATATCGGCACCAGCCCGTTGTACGCCCTTCGCGAATGTTTTCACGGCCAGCACGGCGTTGCGCCGACGCACGACAACGTCCTCGGGGTTCTCTCACTGATCTTCTGGTCGCTCACACTGATCATCTCGATCAAATACATCCTGTTCGTCATGCGCGCCGACAACAACGGCGAGGGGGGTATCCTCGCGCTCCTCGCCCTCGTGGCGAAGTCTCCTGAGGCGAAGAGAAAGAGCCGCGCGAGCCTGATCGCGCTCGGGCTCTTTGGGGCTGCGCTTCTCTACGGCGACGGAATGATCACGCCGGCGATTACCGTGCTCGGCGGCGTCGAAGGACTCGACATCGTGACTCACATCTTCGAGCCCTACATCGTACCGATCACGCTGGTCATCCTCGTGATCTTGTTCATGATCCAATCGCGCGGGACGACGCATGTCGGCATGCTGTTTGGCCCGGTGATGATCGTCTGGTTCGTGGTGATTGCTGTCCTTGGTCTCACCTGGATTGTGAAGGAACCGCGTGTGCTCGCGGCGTTCAATCCGCTGCATGCAGCGACATTCTTTGAAGCGAACGGGTGGCACGGCTTCGTCGTACTGGGCGCCGTTTTTCTTGTCGTGACCGGTGGCGAAGCGCTCTACGCCGACATGGGCCACTTCGGCCCGAAACCCATTCGACTCGCGTGGTTTTCGATCGTATTGCCGGCGCTCTTCCTGAACTACCTCGGTCAGGGCGCGATGATTCTTCTCCATCCGGATGCCGCTTCCTCGCCGTTCTACCTGATGGCACCGCGGTGGGGGTTGTTGCCGCTTGTCGTACTCGCCACGTTCGCGGCAATCATCGCGTCGCAGGCTTTGATCTCAGGTGCATTCTCGTTGACGCGCCAGGCGATTCAGCTGGGTTACTCGCCTCGTCTCGAAATCCTGTACACGTCCGAGCATCATCAGGGACAGATCTACATCCCGCAAGTGAACTGGACGTTGATGTTCTGCACGCTCGGACTGGTTCTGGGTTTCCGGTCGTCCAGCGCCCTGGCGGCGGCTTACGGAATCGCCGTCACCTTGACCATGCTCATCACAACGATGCTGGCGTATCTCGTTGCGAGAGGGGCGTGGGGAGTGCGCCGCGTGGTCGCCGGCTCAATTGCGTTGTTCTTCTTCCTGATCGAGCTCAGCTTCTTTGGCGCGAACCTGCTGAAGGTGACGCACGGCGGTTGGTTCCCGCTTGTCGTCGGAGCGGTCGTCTACACTGTGCTGTCGACCTGGAAGCGCGGCCGTGCGCTGCTCGCGAGCCGCATGCGGGAGAGGTTGTATCCATTCGACCAATTCTTGCAAGACATCGAAGCGTATCCGCCGCAGCGCGTGACCGGCACTGCTGTTTTCATGACGAGCAACCTGACCGGCACGCCGCCCACGCTGCTCCACAATCTGCAGCACAACAAGGTATTGCACGACCGCGTCATTCTGCTGACGGTCGTGACCAGCGACATTCCGTATGTGGCATCGAACAAACGAACCGAGGTCGAGGCGCTGGGTCATGGTTTTTATCGGCTGACCCTCAGGTACGGGTTCATGGAGGAACCCGACGTGCCTGACGCTTTGGCGCAGGCGTCTGTCCACGGATTCAAGATCGATTTGAATGAAACGACGTTCTTCCTTGGACTCGAAACGCTGCTCGCGACGCGGCGGCCAGGGCTGCCTCTCTGGCGCGAGCGCCTGTTCGTTTTGATTGCGCGGAACGCCGTTCGCGCCAATGCGTTCTTCAAGATTCCGCCGGAGCGGGTTGTAGAGCTCGGCATGCAGGTCGAGCTCTGAGAGAGCCTCCGTCCGCTCCGCGGCTCTCGTGCCACAATACTGAGCAGTGCCGGACTCGTCCTTCGTTGACTGGCTGACCTCCCTCGACAAGCGGCATCTGGCCAATCTCCGACCCTCTGAAGTCTCTCGAGCGCTGCGTTCCCTCTCGTCGTATTACGTCGAGCGCCGTTCCAAACTCGGCGCCGGTGCGGCACTCAACACGGCGGGAAAGCGTGCGGCGTTTGCGCTCTTCTACGGCCCGATTCACTTCCTCGTCACGCGCGAAATCATCATGGCGATCGAGCGCGCACGATATGTCGCCCAGATTCTCGACCTTGGCTGCGGCACCGGCGCGGCGGGTGCTGCGTGGGCACTCGCGAGCGGACGCTGCACCATGAACGGCATCGACAAGCATCCGTGGGCTGTCGATGAAGCGAACTGGACCTACCGGCAGTTTGGCATCACCGGCTATGCAGGTCAGGTGAGCATCGCCCGCGCGCCGATTCGCGGACGCAAGGGCCACGGGATTCTTGCGGCCTATTCGATCAACGAACTCGATGATGAGACTCGTGCCGGACTTCTCTCGCGGCTCCTGGAGGCGAAGGACACCGGTTCCCACGTCCTGGTGATTGAGCCGATTGCGAAACGCGCGCTTCCCTGGTGGTCCGAATGGGAGGGGATGTTCACCGCCGCCGGCGGCAGAGGTGACGAGTGGCGGTTCCGAGTTGAGCTTCCCGAGCGGCAGCGGCTGCTCGGACGTGCTGCCGGCCTGGATCCTCGCGAGCTGACAGCCCGTTCTCTCTGGATGTAGGACCCCGCAGAACGTCGTTGAACCTTCTAGAACCTTTGTCGAACCCGAACGATATAGAATTCCTGACCAGCCCATGGCACAGGCCACAGCTCCCACGACACCGCGCCGCGGCCTCAGTCTTACTCAACAGATTTTCATCGGCCTCATCCTCGGCATCATTGTCGGCGCGATCGTCGATGCCACCCACCCCGAGTACGCGGTCTACTTCCGTCCGTTCAGTCAGTTGTTCCTGCGGCTGATCAAGATGGTGATCGCGCCTCTGATTTTTGCGACCCTCGTCGCGGGAATCGCCGGCGCCGGTCATTTCAAGGTCGTTGGACGAATGGGATTACGCGCGCTTATTTATTTTGAGGTCGTGACCACGCTGGCGCTGATCATTGGCCTCGCCGCGGTCAACTTCACAAAGCCTGGTGTTGGCGTCAATCTCCCGATCGGCGCGCACTCCGACATCACCGCCAAGCCGCAAACCTGGGATCAGATCCTGCTTCATGTCGTGCCCGAGTCGGTGATCGACGCGATGGCGCGGGGCGACGTCCTGCAGATCGTCGTGTTCAGCGTGATCTTCGGCATCGCCCTCGGGATGATCGGCGAAAAGGGACGTCCGGTGATCGTCTGGTGCGAGGCGCTGGCCGAAACGATGTTCAAGTTCACGAACATTGTGATGCACTACGCGCCGATTGGCGTCGGTGCAGCGATCGCCTACACCGTGGGACATGGCGGGCTCGGCGTGCTGTACAACCTCGCCTGGCTCGTCGCAACGTTGTATGGCGCGCTGGCGGTGCTGATCCTTGCCGTGTTTCTGCCGGTTGCGATCATGTTCAAAGTGCCGCTGCGAAAGTTCATTCGCGCGGTGAAGGAGCCGGCAATCATCGCCTTTTCCACGACGTCGAGCGAGGCGGCCTTACCGCGCGCCATGGAGGTTCTCGAGCGGCTCGGGGTGCCGCGACGAATCGTCTCGTTCGTCCTCCCGCTCGGCTACAGCTTCAATCTCGATGGCACGACGCTGTACTTGTCGTTGGCCGCGGTTTTCGTCGCGCAGGCAGCCGGCGTGCAACTCTCTGTGACGCAGCAGATCACGATGCTGATTACCCTGATGCTGACGAGCAAAGGAGTGGCGGGCGTACCCCGGGCCTCGCTCGTGATTCTCGCCGGCACACTTGCCAGCTACGGTCTGCCCCTCGAGGGTGTAACGCTCATTTTGGGCGTCGACGAGCTGATGGATATGGCGCGGACCATGACCAACGTGATCGGCAATTGCCTCGCCACCGTCGTGATTGCCAAGTGGGAAGGGGAGTTCGTCGAGGCCACCGACCAGGAGCTGGAGCTCGCGGCGGCGCGCGGCGAAATCTGAGCATTACGTCATGTTGTACGGCCTGACGCGTCGCCGGCGGCGCCGCTTCCTCCTCTGGTTCCTTGAAGGCGTCCGGCGGCAACCCGGTCCGCATGCCAGCGAAGACACAGCTCACCAGTCCGCCTGGTGGAAGGTCATGTGCCTGACCGGGGTCGATTACTTTTCGACACTCGGCTATCAACCGGGGATCGCGTTCCTCGCTGCAGGGATGGTGTCGCCGCTGGCGACTCTCGTCCTCGTTCTGTTGACGCTGTTTGGCGCGCTGCCGATGTATCGTCGGGTTGCCGAGCTGAGCCCGCACGGACAGGGCAGCATCGCCATCCTCGAAGAATTGCTTCCCCGGTGGCGCGGCAAAGCGCTGGTTTTGTGTCTTCTCGGTTTCGCCGCCACCGGCTTCATCATCACGATCACGATGTCGGCCGCCGACGCGACCGAGCACATCATCCACAATCCGCTGGTGCCCCGATGGATGGACCATCCGATCCTGGTGACGCTCGTCTTGCTCGGCGCACTCGGTGCGGTCTTTCTCAAGGGGTTTCGTGAAGCGGTCTGGCTGGCTGTTCCCATCGTCGCCGTTTACCTGCTGCTGAATCTGACCGTCGTGATATGGGGCATGCATTACGTGCTGAGTCGCCCCGATCTGTTCAGTCATTGGAAAGGCGCTGCGCTCGCAGAGCACGGCGGCAGCGCGATCAAAGTGATCGTTGTCGCGCTCGTGCTTTTTCCAAAGCTGGCGCTGGGACTGTCAGGATTCGAGACCGGCGTCGCAGTGATGCCGCTGGTCGCCGGCGGCCCAAACGACAGCGAAGCACGTCCCGAAGGAAGAATCCGCAACACCCACAAGCTGCTGACGACGGCCGCGCTCGTGATGAGTGTGCTGCTGGTAACGAGCAGTGTCGTGACGACGCTCTTGATTCCACCAGCGGAATTTCAGGCTGGTGGTGCCGCCTACGGTCGCGCACTCGCGTACATCGCACACGAGCATCTTGGAGAAGTCTTCGGAACGCTTTACGACTTCAGCACGGTGGCAATTCTTTGGTTTGCCGGTGCATCTGCGATGGTCGGTCTCTTGAATCTGGTGCCTCGCTACCTGCCTCGCTACGGCATGGCGCCGGAATGGGCCAAAGCGAATCGACCCCTCGTCGTCATCTTCACGTTCATTACGTACCTCGTGACCGTGTTGTTCAGCGCCGACGTGAATTCACAGGGAGGTGCCTACGCCACGGGCGTCCTTGTACTCATGGGATCGGCGGCTCTTGCCGTCACGTTGGCCCGTCTGCGCTCGCGCCAGCCATGGCATGGATATCTTCTACTGACCGTCATCTTCGGGTATACGACACTCGTCAACATTGTCGAACGTCCCGAAGGCATCAAAATCGCATCGATTTTCATCGTCACGATAATTGTGACGTCGATGACCTCACGGGTGCTCCGCTCGACAGAGCTGCGCGTGCACGGCATCGATGTAGATCCCGCGGCGCGCGAATTCATCCATGCCGCGGCCGATGCACCGGTGAGAATCATTGCCAACCGGCCCGATGCCGGCGACGTCGAGGAGTATGCCAATAAGCTTCGAGAGGCGCGCGAATCGCATCATCTTCCGCCCGACGAGCGAGTGCTGTTTGTCGAGGTGCGTCTGGGAGACGTCTCGCAGTTCTCGGACACACTGAAAGTGACAGGTGTCGATATCGGAGGCCATAGGGTTCTCCGATGCGTGAGCTCGGCGATTCCTAACGCGATTGCCGCACTGCTCTTGTATTGCCGCGACGAGACGGGAAAGATTCCGCATGCCTACTTCGGATGGACTGAGGGAAATCCGATCGCGTACCTTCTTAAATTTCTCGCATTAGGTGAGGGAGACACGGCTCCAGTGACGCGCGAGGTCCTCCGTCAGGCCGAGCCCAATCCGATGCGCCGACCGCGGATTCATGTGGGGTGAACTGGTGCAGCCTGACTTCCACCTAAAGGCGGAAGCTACGCGGCAAGCCACACGGCGCACTCGTCGACACCGTGGCCTTTGACGGCTGTTACTTCCAGCTGAAGCCGGTCATACCGGACGCTGTCCCCGACGCCGGCAGGTCGACCGAGAAGCGTCAAGACGAGGCCGCTGACGCTGTCGACATCCTCGTGTTCCAGATCCAGATCGAAATGCTGCCCCAGCTCGTCGAGCCTCATCGTCCCGGGGACGCGGAGCCGCCCCATCGGATCACGATAAACATGACGCGCCCCGCCAGGACCTTCCTCGATCTCCCCGACCACCTCCTCGAACAGATCCTGAAGCGTGACGACGCCGGACGTTCCTCCATGCTCATCGAGCACAATCACCATCTGCGTCCGCTCCTGTCTCATCGTCGAAAGCAGAGAATCCAGGGGAGCGGTCTCAGGCACGAGCGGCAGCGCACGCGCGTGACTGCGTCGAATCGGTTCGTCGTGGAGCAACACTCGCAACAGGTCCTTGATGTGGACGATCCCAATAACGTGATCGAGGTCGCGTTCGTAAATGGGATAGCGGGTGTGAGGTTTTTGGCTCAAGAGTTCGCGGATCTGTTCCGGTCGGGTGCCGAGCTGGATCCCGACCACCCGCACCCGCGGCACCATAACTTCGCCGGCTGTGAGGTCGCCAAACTCAAAAAGCTCCTGCAGCATGCGGCCTGACTCGGCGCGTATGGCGCCCACTTCCTCGCTCTCCTGCACGATCAGCTGCAATTCCTCGGAAGTGTAGTACTGATCCGCGTTCTGCGCCTGACGGTTGACACCAACGGCCTTCAGCACGCGGTTGCCGAGACTGTTCAACACCAGCACAAATGGAAACAGCGCGTTTCGGATCCATAACATCGGCGGCGTGATCCAGAGCGCCAGGGTCTCTGCGTACTGAAGCGCCAGGGACTTCGGCACCATCTCGCCGATGACAATGTGAAAGTAGGTCAGGATGGCCACCGCAATCGTGCTCGCGATCCCGTGCGACGCCAGCCACTGAGGAAGGCCGTACCCGCCGAGAATTGCGTAAAGCGCGTCGGCCAGCACGTGCTCGCCGTACATGCCGAGGCCCAGGCTCGCGACCGTGATCCCGAGCTGTGCTGTTGCGATGTAGCGATCCTGCTGTTTGGGATCGTCGAGCACGCGCTGGACCAGTTGTGCGAGGCGGTTGCCGTCCTGGGCCTTGCGGTCGATTGCCGCGCGCGGAGCTCCCACGATCGCGAATTCGGCCGCGACGAACACGCCGTTCAGCAGAATCAGGAAGGTGATGATGAGAAGGGCGGTCATGAGTTGCTGCTGTCGTCGTGTCCCGGGCGATCGCCGACAATGACCGACATGGTCGCACCCTCGACGGCCTCGACTTCCACGTGCAGGCCATCCACCTCCACCGCTTCACCAGACTCCGGAACGTGACCGAGCGCGCCGATCACGCGATCGCCGACCGTGCCCTCGCGGCCGCGCCATTCGGGGCCAACGAGCGGCGCGGCCTGATCGAGCCGCATCGATCCGGGAACGCGAAGCCGCCCGTCCGACAGTCGAATGGGACGAGCCTGCACCGACTTGAATTCGTCGGCAACGCCGCCGAGCAGTTCGCCGACGACATCCTCCAGGGTGATCAGGCCGACGACCGATCCGCTGACGTCGACGACGAGTGCCTGGTGACTCCGCCGCTCACGGAGAAACGTCAGTAGCCGGTCGGCGGGCATCGTATCGGGAACGCGCACGATCGGCCGCATCAGCGCTGCAACCGACAAGCCGCCGCCGCGAACGTATCGCATCACGACGTCCTTGGTGTGCAGAATCCCCACGATGTTGTCGATCGATCCGCGATAGACGGGCAGGCGGCTGTAAGGACTGGCCGCCACCTCACGGAGAACGTCGTCAAAAGGAAGCGACGCGTCGATCGCGGCGAGGCGAGGGCGCGGAACCATCAACTGCCGGGCACTGCGTAGACCGAGACGAAGGGCGCGATGCAGCCGCACCTGCTCCTGTGGCTCGAGCAGGCCACCATCCCGGCTTTCTGCGATCAGGAGCGCGATCTCCTCCGGCGAGTGCACGTGGCGATGCCCGGTTGAAGGCAATTGCAAAGCGCGCAGGAGCAATACGCCGCTGCCGTTGAGTAAGGCGATCGACCACGAAAATGCGCGGATCGACCACTGCATCGGAAGAACGGTGAAGAGCGCCGTGCGTGTCGGATTCTGCAGCGCCAGCGATTTTGGGACGAGCTCGCCCAGGATCACGGCGAGAGTCGTCAGGAAAATGAGGACGATGGCCGCCGAGGCGGACTCGACGGTTGAGGGCTGTAGCCGCTCGAATTTGCCGACGAGCGGCATGAGACGAGGCGCCAACGTCGCCTGCCCGTAGGCGCCAAGAATGAGGCTGCACAGCGTAATCCCGATCTGGGAGGCGGCGATGTATCGATCCAGCGCCCGCGGATTCTCGAGCACCGGCAGCAGGCGAGCCGCCAGCGCGTCTCCGTCCTCCGCCAGCCGGCGGAGGCGGCTGCGCCGTGCGCTGACTGCAGCGAACTCCGCAGCCACGTACAACCCGGTCAGAACGATCAGCAGGAAGATGATTACCCACGCCGCCACCATGCAGCCGGATCGTACTGCAAAAGATGGCGAAGTCGGGCTTACCTGCGAGTTTGTCGGTAACTGAACGACCGGGGTCTTACCCCAGTTACGCGGGGGTCAGACCCCGGTCTGGGGTTTACACACAGCCGGAATCATTCCGCCCTGAGCGCAACGACCGGGTCGACGCGCGTTGCGCGGCGGCCCGGGACGTAACTGGCGAGAGCCGCGACACAGACGAGGAGAACGGCGACCGCGATGAAGGTCAACGGATCCTGCGGCTCGACGTTGAAAAGCAGCTTCCTCATCAGCCGAGTCAACGTGAACGCGCCGGCGGCGCCGAGCGCAACGCCCAAAACCGCGAGGACCATGGCATTGCCCACGACCATTCGCAAAAGATCGCGGCGCTGTGCACCAAGCGCCATGCGAATGCCAATCTCCTGCGTGCGCTGTGTGACCGAGTAGCTGATGACGCCGTAAATCCCAACCGATGCCAGCAGGAGCGCGACGACAGAAAAAATCATCAACAGCGCCATTGTCAGCCGGCGCTGAGCCGTCGATATCTCCATCACCTCCGACATCGGTCGGATTTCTGAAGCCGGGACGCTTGGATCGAGTTCGTGCACGGCGCTGACGATCGATTTCGTCAGGCTCACATCGCCGGTCGATGTCTTGACCACAACGGTCATGAACGGGTAGGCGAAACGCGCTGGCGGCAGGTAGGTCGCCCCGCGGGGTTCGAGCTCGAGACTCACCGAATGAACATCTCCGACGACGCCGATGATCTCGTCCGGCCCCTCGTTGTACCAGCTCAGTACGATTCGTTGCCCGATGGGATCTCTATTCCCGAAGTATTTCTTGACCAGCGTTTCGCTGACGATCACGCGCCGGGTATTGGGCGCGGTGTCGCGTCCATCAAAGAGCCGGCCGCGAAGGAGCGGAATCCCCATGGCCCTGAAGTAGTCGCGGGTGGCGACCATCACTTCCGACACGGGCTCGTCGCCGGCCCGCGGCTTTTCCGCGCCTTCAATTGAAAAGCTCGTCGCCGAACCGAGGCCGTTGAGCGGCAGGAAGCTCACGCCACCAGCGTCCTGCACACCGGGCAGCGTACCGATCCGTTCGAACAACCGATCGAAAAACGTGATGATCTGCGTGTCGCGGCTGCTGATGGGTAACGTCACCCTCATGGTCAGTGTCCCGGACGGATCGAACCCGGGATTGACCCGCATCAGACTCTGAAAACTGCGCACCAGCAGCCCTGCGCCGACCAGCAGAACGAGCGCGAGTGCCATTTCGATGATGACAAGCCCCTGGCGAACACGCCGGCCGCGGTGGCCCGTGCCCGTGCGGCCCCCCTCTCTGAGCGCATCCGTCAAGGAGATGCCCGCGGCCGTGAATGCAGGGATGACGCCGAACAGAAGACCGCTTCCCAGTGCCGCAGCGCCAGCAAAGAGCAGCACCCATCCATTGATCCCGACAAACTCCAGCCGCTGAATTGGAAGCATTGCGGCAACCGACGTGCGCAATAACTTCAGGCCCCACCACGCGAGCCCGAGACCGGCGGTGCCACCGACGAGCGAGAGCAGCAGGCTTTCCGAAAGCAATTGTCGAATCAATCGCGCGCGGTCGGCACCGAGCGCCGCACGAACGGCAAGTTCACGATGTCGTGTCGTCGCCCGCGCCAGCAACAGGTTGGCGACATTCGCGCACGCGATCAGCAAGACGAAACCGACTGCGCCGAGTAGAACGAGCAATGCCGGACGGACGTCGCCAGTCAGTTGCTCTTTCAGCGGCACAACTCGAGCCGTCCAGCCGGTG
>Ga0310899_10000176_pt1 | contig 12945 bp, 12 predicted proteins | sample C8D4metaG_FD_203909 | JGI IMG/M metagenome (GOLD analysis project Ga0310899, IMG submission 203909) | Lab incubated soil microbial communities from West Virginia University Organic Research Farm, Morgantown, WV, United States - C8D4 | ecosystem: Environmental > Terrestrial > Soil > Agricultural... | reverse complement strand
GCTGCTCGGCATGTTCGCCATGTCCGTTCCGGCGTCAGCCGCGAAAGCGCCAGCACTCCGCATTGCGCCTCAGGGGTTTGTGTCCACGAGCGAGGCATTCAGCGCGCTGCCCGCCACGATCGCCTATAACGACACCATTGCCGAAGCCGCCGACCTCTACAGGCTCGATCCCAGCCTGATTCGCGCCATCATCCTCGCCGAGTCGGCGTTCAACCCGTTTGCCGTCTCTAGCGCGGGAGCCCAGGGTCTGATGCAGTTGATGCCTGCCCTGGCCGAAGAGCTGAACGTGCTCGATCCCTTCGACCCTCGCCAGAACATCTTTGGCGGCGCGCGCTACCTGCGACAGTTGCTCGACCTCCACAAGGGCAACGTGAATCTCGCGGTAGCCAGCTATAACGCCGGCCCCGGCGCGGTCGATCGATTCAACGGTGTTCCGCCCTACCGCGAAACCCGCGCATATGTGAAGAAGGTGAAGGCGTTCATGAAAGTGGAAAGTAAGAAGTTAAAAGTAAAAAGTGAAAAGGGGTGAGAAGCCGTCTCCGCTTCCCACCCCTTCGACTTTCGACTTCGACTTTCGACTTCGACTTTCGACTTCGCCTTTTTACTTTCTACTTTTCACTTTTCACTTTCTATTTTCTAGAACGAGTATCTCAACGACACCTGCGTCTGGCGCGCCGTGCCGAGTCCGACCGTGCGATTCAGCGGACCCAGCATGTAGCCGAACGTGCCGGCCTGCGCGTCGGTAAACGGCACGCCGGGCGTGCCGTTCGGCAGCGTTGACGCCGGGTTCTCGTAGTTCAGGTGGTTGACCAGATTGAACATCTCCACGCGAACCTGGAACGACTGCGACTGCGCAAACTGGAAGTCCTTGCTGAACATCAGGTCGAGCTGCGCGAATTCGGGCCCGCGCAGCGCGTTGCGCGGGAGATTGCCGAACGTCCCCGGCTGCGGCGTCGTGAAGGCGGCCGGATTGAGCCACCGCACGCCGTCCTTCAGGTACGGGTCCACGCCAGGGACCACATCCGGGCGCTGCGTGCCCCGGCTGTTGCCGCCCGGAATGTTGGTCACCGTCGCACCGTTCACCGTGGCGTTGTCGGGCCGGCTGATGATGACGTTGATGGGTACTCCGCTGCGCGCGTTCACGATGCCGCCCACGCGCCAGCCGCCTTTCCATGCGCCCTGGCCGGGGATGAGATATACGAGCGAACCGTTGAACGTATGCGGGATGTCCTGCGGGTTCGTGCCGTATTCGGTGTTGTAGTCGAACGTGTTCCCCGAAGTCGCCGCCTCATTCGAACCCTGGGTCGTGCCCTTGTTCTTCGAGTACTGATAGTTCACGCCGCCCGACAGGCCCGAACGGAACCGGCGGGAGAGGCCGAGCTGAAACGCGTCGTAGGAGGCGCGACCGCACCCTGCGATCGCCTGATTGTTAATCACCAGCCCATCCAGGCATCCAGAGGTCTTGTAGTCGACCTGTCCGTAGCTCGGCTGCGGCCGCGTTCGCGTATTGAAGTCGAGCGTGTTCGCCACGCCGCGCAGGAACATGTCCTTGCCGCGGCTGCCGGTGTAGCCCACGGTCAGGTTCACTGCGCCCGGCAGCTCGCGCGACACGCTCGCGCCGTACTGCATGTTGTATTCGTCCGGCCGCTCGTGGGTGTATCCGCGAATCGAGAGCGCGTTCAGGTACTGTGAGGGGGGCACCGGATACGCAAGCCCGTTGTTGGGAACGTCGGCGGCGCCCACGCGGCGGCGCTCGATGGCGTTCTCGATGGGCTGGATGCGGTCTTCGAACTGGCCCGGGCCGTAGAAGAGGCCGAAGCCGGTGCGGAAAACCGTCTTGTCGTCGATGCGATAGACCGCCGACAGCCGCGGCGCGAAGTTGTTCTTGTCGGCGTTGTAGAAGTTGTCGGGGTCGGCTCCGAAGTTGTTCTCCTCGACGAAGAAGGGCTTCGAGTTGCTGTTCTTCTCTTTCACCGGCGAGTAGAAGTCATACCGCAGGCCGAGCTCGAACGTCAGGCGATCGTGCGCGCGCCACGAGTCCTGCATGTAGCCGACGAGGTAGTACTGCTGGGGGTAGAACACCGGCGAGTCGAGTGCCACCGCAACTGCGTTCGGCCGGTTGTCGATGAAGTCGTTGACGCTGTTGTAGGTAATCTCTGTGCTGCCGAGGAACTGGAAATCCGACTGCAGCTCACGGTACTCGCCGCCGAACTTGAACGTGTGGGCGCCCCTGGTCCAGGTCACCGCGTCGCTGAACGAGAGCGAGTGGGGTTCGAAGATCGAGCCGGTTGTCGACGAGGCGCTCGTCGCGCGAATCAGCAGCCCGCTTCGCGCGATGCCGGTCGTGCCGCGCGCGTCGATCGACGACGAGGTGACCGTTCCCGACAGGGAGACGCCGACAGGGTCGTACCCGGCGACACCGCCGAAGGCGGTGGCGCTCGTCGTGGGCTTGTTGTACCCGATCTTGGCTTCGTTCACGATGTTGCGGCCGACGAGCGACTGGTAGTTGAACACCATGTTCTGCGGACGCTGCTTGGCGTGAACGCGGCGCGGCGTGACCGTCCGGTCGGGCGTATCGAGATCGCCGTCGCTGAAGAGGTAGCGCGCGTAGAAGGACTGTGAATCGCTGAACCGGTGATCGACGCGCAGCGACAGGCTGTTTTCCTCCTGCCGGGCGGTCGTCGTGTTCGTGGCAAGTGCGAGAAGAGGGTTTCCCGCCACCGCCACCTGACCGACCGGGAAGCCGGCCAGCAGCGGCGCCACCGCCTGCGTGCGGGCCGCGCTCTGGCCAGCTCCGGAGCCAATCGGCTCCCCCGCCATGATGCGGCGTCTCGCTTCGTCGCTCGGCACGGCTTCGGTGAAGCTCAAACCGGTCGTCTGGCGAAGCGCCTCGAAGCTGCCGAAGAAGAACGTGCGATTCGACACAAGCGGGCCGCCGAACGACCCGCCGAACTGGTCGAGCTCGAGCTCCTGCTTCTTGTCGTCGTACTTGCTGGCCGAATCAAGGGCATCGTCCCGCTTGTATTCGAAGAGCGAGCCGCGCATCTGGTTCGTACCGCTCTTGCTGACGACCGTGATGTTGCCGCCGGCGCCAAGGCCGCTCTCGGCCGGTGCGAGGCCCGAGTTCACGCGGAACTCCGCGACCGATTCCATCGACGTCTGCAGGCGGAACTGCGAACCGGTCGAGTTCAGATAGCCAGGGCTCGCGTCCCATACGTAGGTGCCGTCGACGCCGTCGTAGTTCAGGTAGTTCTGCTGATTCGATTTTCCATTGAAGCGCACGCTCGCCCAACCACCGTTGCCGTCGGTCGTCGCACCGGTGGCCAGCGTCATCAGGTTCGCGAAGTTGCGGCCGTTCACCGGCAGCGTCTCGATTTCCTCAGGCGAGACGTTCACGCCGATTTTCGCCGATGACATGTCGAGGACCGCCGAGTCGGCGGTCACCGTCACCGCCTCCTGCACCTGGGCCACGGCCATCGTCATGTCGATGGATTCAACCTGGCCGACGCCGAGGAGCACGTCGCGCGACTGCGTCGCGAATCCCGACAGCTCGAAGATCACCGTATATGTTCCGGGACTGAGGTTTGTGATCGTGTACGTGCCGTCTCCACCAGAGACCGCGTTCCTCGCCGCACCGGTTTGCTTCGAGGTCACTGTGATCGTCACGCCCGGCATCGCTGCCCTGGAGTCGTCCAAGACACGACCCATAATTCGTGACTCGGTCTGCTGGGCCCCGACGACTGCCGGCACGAGCAGTGCCGCCAGCGCGACGAATGCTGCCACGAGCCTGAAATAACGCTTCATGGAATCCTCTCCCCTCTCAAGAAAAATGGCCATTAGTTCAGGAAGAGCTTAGGGAGCGGCCGTGATGCGGCTGTGACGAGGTCGTAAAAAGGACGTTAACTCACCAGAGACAAGCTGTGGATGCCGCTCAAGTGACTCACTGTCAGAAGGTTACGCGCCGATGGATTGCTCGTGGGCTAACGCCTGCGACGGCCGATAACGCTACCGCGGATCTATGGCAGCGCGGTGCGAATCAACAGGTAGGTCACCGCGCCAATGGCGGCTGCGGCGGGGATCGTCAGGACCCACGCCCAGACGATTTGCCGGGCCACTCCCCATCGGACGGCCGACAGGCGACGCGTTGCGCCGACGCCGACGATCGCGCCGGTGATGGTGTGCGTAGTGCTGATGCCGACGCCGAGCATCGTCGCGGTGTAGATGGCGACGGCGGCGCCCGTTTCCGCGGCGAAGCCGCCTTCGGGCCGAAGCTTGGTGATCTTCGATCCCATCGTGTGGATGATGCGCCACCCGCCAGACAAAGTGCCGAGCCCGATGGCCGTATGCGCCGCGATGATCACCCAGAACGGGATCTGCAGCTGGCCGTTCTGCAACTCGAGATAGCCGCCGGTGACGAGCGCACCCGCGATGATGCCCATCGTCTTCTGCGCGTCGTTCGCGCCATGCATCAAGCTGAATCCGGCGGCCGATGCGAGCTGGAGACGCCGGAACCAGCGGTCGACGCGGCTCGGCGGTGTCTGGGCGAAGAAGAAGTAGATGGCGTTCATGACGAGCAGGCCGACACACAACCCGATCAACGGGGCCAGCACGATGAAGATGAGCGTCATGGTCCATCCCGACACGATGATGGCGCCAAAACCGGCCTTGGCAATCGCCGCGCCCGCGTACCCGCCGAAGAGCGCGTGCGACGAGCTCGTCGGGAGCCCCCAGTACCAGGTAATGAGGTCCCACACAATCGCCCCAACCAGGCCGCCGAAAATCACGCCGAAGGTGACGATATGGAGGTCGACCATGCCGGCGCCGACGGTCTTGGCCACGGCCGTGCCGAACCCGAATGCCGCGATGAAGTTGAAGAACGCGGCCCAGATGACGGCCTTCCCTGGCGAGAGGACGCGCGTGGACACCACTGTCGCAATGGAGTTCGCGGCGTCATGGAAGCCGTTGATGTAGTCGAAAATGAGGGCCGTCAGGATGATGACGGCAATGATGTAAATCGGCGGCATCGGACCGTCGCGGCTCCTCTAGGCGTTCTTGACGACGACGCCTTCGAGGAGATTGGCAACGTCCTCGCAGCGGTCAGTGGCTTCCTCGAGCACGTCGAGGATTTCCTTCCACTTGATGATCAGCACCGGATCGGTTTCTTCGTCAAAGAGGCGCCGGAGCGCGCTCTCGTGGATGCGATCGGCCTCATTCTCGAGCCGATTGATCTCGACCGCACGCTCGTTTACCCCGGTGTGCTTCTCGAGCGCCTGCAGCGCGAGCCGTACCTGGTCCACGCTGAGCGAAATGACGCGCGCTAGTTCCCGGGCGCCGTAGCGAAGGGTCTTGATTTTGTACAGCCGCACAAAACGCGCGCACGCGTCGATCGCGTCCATGACGTCGTCGAGCGACTTCGCCAGGGCGTGGATATCCTCCCGGTCGATCGGCGTCACGAACGTCGAATTGAGCCGCTGGATGATCTGGTGGGTCAGGTGGTCGCACTTGTGCTCCACCTCCTTAATCTCGTCAACCTTGTCCCAGACGACGGGCTCCTGGGCGAGCATCTGCTCCAGCAGCTCGCCACCGACCCTCAGCTCGTCGGCTAACACTATGAATTGAGAGAAGAAGTCCTCGTTTCTGGGGATCAGTCCAAATCGAAATGCCAAGGGGTCTCCTTTAGAGGCCCGGTGATCTTATAGGAGGCATGGCGGCCCTGTAAACGCCAGTTAACACCCCTGTAACGAGAATTAACACCCCTGAAACGCGTCCGACATCCGCTGGAAACCCTGCGTTTATATGCTCTTTGCATGCGAACACTAACCTCGATTGTGCTGATGCTGGCTCTCCCCACGCTGGCCGCCGCGCAGACCGCCGCCGCGAAGAAACCTCCTTCCGGTTACGACAAGGTGTGGGGCAATTTCACGGACCTGTACACCGACGACGGAAACCGGGTGGTTCAGCGCGTGCTCCTGACCGGCCGATTCCACTACGACTTCGCGGACTCGGAGTCCGACCAGGGGGACAACAGCGAGTGGAACGTCCGACGGCTCCGCATCGGGCCGCGCATTACCTTTTTCAAGAAGTTCCTCCTGCACAGCGAAGTGGAACTGGATCCGCAGCGGCACAACCCCCTCTACGTCCGTTTCACCGATTTCTACGTTCAGTGGACCAAAAACCCCAGGATCGTGCTGACCGTCGGCAAACAGGGCGCGCCCTTCACACTCGACGGCGCGAACTCGTCGCGAGAACTGCTCACGATCGACCGCAGCAACCTGGCGAACAACATGTGGTTCCCGATGGAGTACCTGCCGGGGGTCAGCCTGTCGGGCAGACGCTCGGCGTGGGTCTATCGCGTGGGCCTGTACTCCTCGGGCGCGGCGAACCGGGAGTTCGGCAAATTCAACGGCGGCACCGCCACGCTCGGCGTCATCGGCTACGACTTTGCGCCGAAGCTCAAGGTGAAAGAAGCGCTGCTGTCGGGCAACTACGTCTATCAGACCGCGGACCGCAACAACACCTTCACGCGGCCGTTCGACCACATCGGCTCCGTCAACTTCAGATTCGAAGAGGGCAAGTGGGGCGCGAGGACCGACTTCACGATGGGGTCGGGCTATCTCGGGCAAAGCGACATGTGGGCGATTCAGGCCATGCCGTTCTTCAACGTGACGAACAAGTTTCAAGTGGTCGGGCGCTACACCTACCTCGACAGTACGGATCCGAATGGGGTGCGGCTCGCCACCTACGAAAACCGCGTGGTGTTGGGACGGGGCGACGAATACAACGAAGGGTACCTGGGCGCGAACTACTACTTCTACGGACATCGGCTGAAGCTGCAAACCGGAATCCAATTTGTAGACATGAACGACCAGGCCAACGACGGCGGCGCCTTCACAGGCGTGTCGTGGACGACCGGGCTTCGTGTCGGCTGGTAGGAAACGCACCACTTTCTGGAGACCTACGATGAGAAACCTGATGGCAATCGTCGCCGCGCTGGCCCTGACCGCGGCATGCGGTGGTGGCGGCGGCGGACCTGTTAAGCCCCCCGAAGATGCGGCGGCGGCACTGAGCCAGATCAACGGCGCGGGAGCAACGTTCCCGAATCCGATCTATTCGAAGTGGTTTTCCGACTACAACAAGCTGCACGCGAATGTGCGGATCAACTACCAGCCAATCGGGTCTGGCGGGGGAATCCGGCAGCTGAGCGAGCGGACGGTGTTTTTCGGCGCGAGCGACCAGCCGATGACCGACGAGATGCTCGCCAAGGCTCCGGGCCCCGTGCTTCACTTCCCAACCGTGCTCGGTGCCGTCGTGCCCGCCTACAACGTCGAAGGGGTCGACGCCCAGATCAAGTTCACCGGTCCGATCATCGCCGACATCTTCCTCGGCAAGATCACGAAATGGAACGATCCCGCGCTCACGAAGATCAACCCGGGCGTGAAGCTGCCGTCTACCGCGATTACGGTCGTCCACCGTTCCGACGGCTCGGGCACGACCTTCGTCTTTGCCGACTACCTGTCCAAGGTGTCACCGGAGTGGAAAGAGAAGGTCGGCGCCAGCTCGTCGTTGAAGTGGCCGGTCGGCGTCGGCGGCAAGGGCAACGAAGGAGTCTCCGGGCTCGTCAAGCAGACGCCCGCGTCAATTGGCTACATCGAGCTCGTCTACGCACTGCAGAACCAGATCAGCTACGGCGCCGTGCAGAACCAGTCCGGCGAGTTCGTCAAGCCTGAGGTGAAGTCGGTGACCGCGGCCGCGGCCGGCGCGATGGCGACCATGCCGAAGGACTTCCGTGTGTCGATCACGGACTCTCCCGGCGCGGGCGCCTATCCGATTTCGTCGTTCACCTGGATTCTGCTCTACGAATCGCCCGACGACAAGTCGAGCGCCGCGGCCATGAGCGAGTTCATGAAGTGGGCGCTCACCGACGGCCAGAAGATGGCCGCCGATCTCGGTTACGCGCCGCTGCCCGACGCGCTCGTGCCGATGGAACTCGAACAACTCAAGCGGATTAAGGTACAGTGATGCGCTTCATGGCCCGCTCGGGGAGCGATCTCGGGTTCAAGGTCGGAACGGGCGCGTTTGCCGCGCTCGTTCTGGTTCTCGTCGGGGCGATCGGCGTCGTGCTGTTCCGCGAGTCGATCCTCTCAGTGCGCGAGTTCGGGCTCGGGTTCTGGGTCACCGACATCTGGGATCCGGTCGCGCACGACTTCGGAGCGCGGCCGTTCATCTGGGGCACCCTGTACTCGTCGTTGCTGGCTCTGCTCATCGCGGCGCCGATTTCTCTCGGCATCGCGACCTACATCTCCGAGCTGTGTCCAGCGTCGCTCAAGCAGCCGCTGATTTTCCTCACCGAGCTCCTCGCGGCGATTCCGTCGATCGTGTACGGCCTGTGGGGCCTCTTCGTGCTGGTCCCGCTCGTGCGCGACGTGGAAAACGCCATGCCGGAGGCGCTGCGCGCGCTGCCGCTCTTCAGCGGGCCTCCGATCGGGCTCGGCATGCTGTCGGCGGCGCTCATCCTGGCGATTATGGTCACGCCGTTCATCTCGTCGCTCGCACGCGAAGTGCTGAAATCGGTTCCCCGCACGCAGCGCGAAGGTGCGTATGCGCTCGGCGCCACGCGCTGGGAAGCCATTCGCGTAGCGCTCTCCTACGGCCGCACGGGCATCGTCGGCGCCATCATGCTCGGGTTCGGCCGCGCGCTCGGCGAAACGATGGCCGTGACGATGGTCATCGGCAACAGCCCGACCGTTTCGACGTCGCTCTTCGCTCCGCAGTACACCATGGCCGCGGTCATCGCCAACGAATTCGCCGAAGCCTCTGACGACCTGCACCTTCACGCGCTCATCGAAATCGGCCTGGTGCTGTTCACCATCACGCTCATCGTCAATGCGTTTTCGCGATTGCTCATCTGGAACATGAACCGTCAGACGCAGCCGACAACGAAAGCGACGCTTGAACCCGCAGCCGTGGGTGACGCCGCATGAGCCGGAACACACGCCGCCGCGTCTTTTCACAAATCGCCGTGATGCTGTGCGCGTCGTCGGTGATCCTTGCGCTCATCCCGCTCGCGCTGATCCTGTTCTTCGTCGCGTCGCGAGGCGTGCAGTCGCTGAACTGGGACTTTTTCACCCAGCTTCCGGTGCCGGTCGGAGAATCGGGCGGCGGCATGGCGAACGCCATTCTGGGCACGCTCATGCTGACGGGATTCGCGGCGCTTGGAGCGGTGCCCGTGGGGATTATCTGCGGCGTCTATCTGTCGGAGTACGCGGGCACGCGACTGGCGTCGGCGGCGCGTTTCGCTGCGGATACGCTCAACGGCGTGCCGTCGATCGTGATAGGCGTGTTCGTGTACGCGATTGTCGTACTGCAACTGCGACAATTCTCGATGATCGCGGGTAGCATCGCGCTGGGCGTGATGATGATTCCGATCATCGCCCGAACCACGGAGGAACTGCTCTTGCTGGTTCCACAGACGCTGCGGGAAGGGGCGCTGGCGCTCGGGGCCACGCGCGCCCGCGCGACGTTCAGCGTGGTGCTGCCCGCCGCGCTCCCTGGCATCATCACGGGCGTCATTCTGGCATTGGCGCGGATTGCGGGTGAAACCGCGCCGCTGCTCTTTACCGCATTCAACAATCGCTACTGGAGCACGAACCCGCTGCAGCCGACGGCCTCACTCACGGTGCAAATCTTCACCTATGCCAGCTCCCCCTATGAGGACTGGCACCGTCAGGCCTGGGCCGGCGCGCTCGTGCTCGTCAGCATCGTGCTGATTTGTTCCCTCCTCGCCCGCACGGCGACACGCCGCCTCGAGCGGATGAACACCGGCAGCTAGTTCCCGGACGGCGGCTGCGGGGTTGCCTAAGGCTTCGGCTTCGGCTTCGCCTTCTTCACTACGGTTTTCAGTTCGACGTCTGCAGCGCCGCTCTTGTTGGTCTGGAATGTGCCCACCAGCGTCTTATCGATATAGATGGAGTACTTCGTCTCCGGTGGGAGACCCACCACCGTCAACTCGACTTCCTGATCGAGGCCGGTCGCGAGCTTCTTGGTTTCGACTTCCGATTCTCCGGTTGCCTTGGTATCGACGCCGCAACCAACGAGCTTCGCTTCGCTTTCGTATTCGTTTCCCTCGATCGGTTTCTTGTCGAGCGGGGCGCACAGCACGGCCTTTCCGGTACTGTCCCTGACCTCGATCACCTTGCCGACCGACAAATCGCCAACGTCTGCGGGTAGAAGCTCCTGAGCCACGGCGGGACCGGCCAGCCAGGCCGACGCCGCGATGCCGAGGGCGATGACACGCGTTCTCATTCTTCCTCCTTACGGACACTCGCGCCCGTAAGAACAACGCTACCAGACGGAATGTGAAGAGGAAGTGAATAAAAACGGGTTACTACTTATGGGTTAGTCACGACTCCGACCGGACAGGAGACGCCTGTTCCGCCGTGCCCGCAGTAGCCGCGCGGATTCTTCGCGAGATACTGCTGATGGTAATCCTCGGCAAAATAGTATTCGGACGCGGGTTGAATCTCCGTGGTGATCGATCCGAATCCTGCCGCCGTGAGCCGCTTCTGATATTCGTCGCGCGACTGTTCGGCTGCGCGGCGTTGCGAGTCGGAGTAGTAGTAGATGGCCGAGCGGTACTGAGTCCCTACATCGGCACCCTGCCGCATTCCTTGCGTCGGGTCGTGCCCCTCCCAGAACTGCTTGAGCATCGCTTCGTAGGAGGTCCTCGCCGGGTCGAACACGACGCGCACCACTTCGGTGTGCCCGGTCTGGCCGGAACAGACTTCCTCGTAGCTCGCGTTGGGCGTGAAGCCGCCCGCATATCCGACCGACGTGGAGTACACACCCGGCAGCAGCCAGAATCCTTTTTCGGCGCCCCAGAAACAACCCATGCCGAAGAGCGCCAGTTCCTTTCCGGCGAACCCATCGTCGAGGGGCGTTCCCTGGACAGCGTGGCGATCGGCCACCATCATCTTCGCCGCGCGGCCGCGCAGCGCTTTGTCGCGCTCGACCATCGTTGCTTTGCGTGGACCAAACATGTGACCTCTCAGCTGGTAGGTGGTAGGTGGTAGGTGGTGGGTAGTAGCTAGTAGGAGTTCGCGCCCCGCGACGGCCCACAACCTACTACCTACAACCCACTACCTACAACCTACCACCTACAACCTACAAGTAATATAGCCCAATGGCGACGATGATTCTGGCAAGCGCGACGGTCACGGGAGAAGCAGGATACGCACAGAAAATTGTGGCGGCGGGGCACCAATTCACCTCGGACGAGCCCGAGAAACGAGGGGGCACGAATACCGGCGCACCACCATTCGAATTGCTGCTCAGCAGCCTCGGGGCCTGCACCAGTATCACGCTGCGGATGTACAGCGAGCGCAAACAATGGAAGCTCGGCAGGCTCGACGTCAGGCTGCGGCTCCTGAAAGACGGTGAGGAGCCGCTTCGAATCGAGCGGAAGATTTCCGTCAGCGAGGCGATCGACGCCGAACAACAGGCAAAGCTGTTGGAGATCGCCGACAAGACGCCCGTGACCCGCGCGCTGGCGCCCGGGGTGGCGATTCAGACAACACTTGAGCTGGAAAGCAAAAATTCTAGATTTTAGCTGTGTTGTACCAGGACATAAGTTACACCCCTAAGATGCGGTCGCACGGAGGCGACCGATGCGTGGTGTGGCACATGACCCGGTTCTTCGCTCGAAATTGATGGCGCTGCACGAACAGGGTGTGTCGCTGACGGCGCTGAGTGACGAGTTCGGCATCGCACGCCAGGTATTGTCGCGCTGGTGGCAGCGCTATGCGGCCCAGGACTTGGCGGGCTTGGCGCCGAAGAGCCGGCGTCCGCACGACTCGCCGACGCGTATCCGTCCCGCGACCGTGCGCCGCGCCTTGCAATTGCGGCACCAGCGCCGCAGCGCGGTCTGGATCGCCCGCGAACTCGATCTCGGATACGGGACCGTCCAGCGCTTGCTGGAAGCGCATGGCGTCAATCAGCTGCCACGGCCAGCGCGCCAGAAACCGCGCCGCTATGAGAAACAGCGGCCGGGTGAGCTGATTCATCTCGACCTGAAATATTTGCCGGCGCTGCGAAATGCGCGACATGACTTCGAATTTGCCGCTGTCGATGATTTCAGTCGCGAAGCCGTCGTGTCGATCCGCACAGACGCGACAAGTGTTGCGGCCGCCACGTTCCTGGAACACGTCGCGGCGACGCTGCCGTATCCGATCGAAGCCGTGCTCACGGATAACGCCTTGGCTTTTACGATGCGCCATGCGCGCCACAGTGCTCGCTCGACCAGGTTTCAGCAAGCGTGCCTCGCACTCGGCATTCGCCACGACCTGCTGCGCCCGTACGCGCCGCAATCGAATGGCAAGGTCGAGCGCTTCTTTCGCACCATCGACGATGAATGCCTGTACGTCCGGCAGCTCTTTACCTTCGCGGCTCGCAGCCGAGCCGTCGAGGACTTCGTCTGGTATTACAACCATGAACGACCGCATCTCAGTCTCGGCGGTATGACACCAGTCGCTCGGCGTAAACTCTATTTCCGTCAGGCCGACTGAGCACTTATGTCCTGGTACAACACATTTAGCTTCTAGGTTCAGTCACCCACCCGTCTCGTTCCAGCTGCGTCGCCTCCAGCCCAAATCGCATGACGGCGTGCTCCACACGGTGCCAGTCGTGCAGCCAGGTGCGCCTTACGACGCGATGGTCCTCCTCTTCACGGACTTCCCACCCGCGTTCGTCCGCTTCATCGACAACGAATGCCTTGACGTGGTCTCGACTCTGGAGCCGCCTGGTGAAGATCATGCCTACCTCCGTAACTTACCAGACAGTGGTGTTGCCAGAACCGAGCCAGCCGAAAAGCCCCATTCCGACGCCGGACAGATCCGGAACAGCGTGCAAAACTGTCGTGTTTTCAGACGGACATGACGGGAGAACGGTACG
>Ga0310899_10000168_pt1 | contig 13199 bp, 6 predicted proteins | sample C8D4metaG_FD_203909 | JGI IMG/M metagenome (GOLD analysis project Ga0310899, IMG submission 203909) | Lab incubated soil microbial communities from West Virginia University Organic Research Farm, Morgantown, WV, United States - C8D4 | ecosystem: Environmental > Terrestrial > Soil > Agricultural... | reverse complement strand
GCTAAACGCCCAGGTGGCTGCGGCGAGCCCGAAGATCAAGCCAAGGACGGCGTGCCAGCGTTTCGCCCCGGCGTACGGAATCCGCACCGGCACGCCTGCGATTCGGTAACGCCTGCCTGGCGAAAACACCGAGATGCCGATGATGATGCCGAGAATCGCGGTACCCGTTCCGAGCCCGGACAGCCAGATGACCAGCGTGCTCCATAGCGGCGCGTGTTTCCGAAGCGGCGTGAAGTACAGCCAGTGCGGAATCGGGCCGAGATAGGCTCCAAGACGCGACGCCGTCGTGGTGTACTGCACGACCTCGCCCGAAGCCTGCGATACGTACACGTGCTCTCCGCTCGCCCACGCGTACTTCCACAGCGGTTTTAGCCCGCGCACCTGAATCGTCCATTGATCGACATCGTCAATCGATTCGACGGTCACAGGGCCGGCGGCCTGCCCCGTCCAGGCCGTCGCGACGCGCAGCATCATCTCCTGCGTGATGTCGCCCCTTACTTCCCCACTGTCGGCATACACGGTGGCATCACGGCGGCCCGATCGAAAGCGATAAGCCGGACGTCCGTCGAACACCGCAAGACTCGCGTTGGTCACCGGCTCCGAGAGGCGTGTTTTCGCGAAAGCCTCTGCCGGAGTGAGCCGCACGGCGTCAGGGTCCAGTGCGGAGGCGTGGGCGAGGCGATCGGCGGGACCGACGTCCGGGAACTCCCAGTACATCATGCCGATCCCGGAGAGGAACCACAGAACGAAGAAGAGGCACAGCCCAACGCCGAGCCAGCGATGGATGAGGATCAAACGCTTCGTCTATCTCAAGCGGACCCGGACAGTGGCGAGCGCGTTGACCGGCTCGCCTGGATACAACTGGCTGTCGTACAGCACCGACGCGTAGTACTCGGTATCGGTGACGTTGTTGACGTTCACCGCGTACTCGACGCGTCCACGGCGGTAGCGCGCACCCAGATTCAGCAGGCCGTAGCCGTCGATCGTGAAGTTGTTGTCGCGATCGACGAACATCTCGCTCTGGGAGCGGATGCCGACATTGAGGCCAAATCCACTCGGCCAGTCATAGGCCGTCCAAATGTTGAAGATATGCCGCGGGGCCATCACCGACGCGTTGCCCTTCAGGTTCGTCTCTTCGTCAACGACATAGTCGCCGAACTCGGCATTGGTATACGCATAGCCGCCGTTGATACGCCAGTTCGACACGAGCGCGGTCGTCACGTCCGCTTCGAATCCCCGCGATCGCACCTCGCTGGCCTGATCGAAAAAGCCGCCGGGTCGCGAGAACGCCACGTTCTCGCGCACGATGTGAAAGAGCACCGTGTTGAGCTGTAGTCGATCGCGAAGCCAGTGAAAGCGCTGCCCGAACTCCACCTGCCGGCCCCGCTCTGGCTCGAGCGTCGTGCCATCAGGCTGAGCCTGAGTCAGCGGCCGGAATGAGTTCGCCACCGATCCGTACAGATCCAGGGTCGAGAGCGGCTGATAGACGAGGCCCAGCCGTCCGGTCAACGCATCGGCGTCGCGGCGAAGCACTGGACCTTCGGTTTCCGTCCCTCCGGTCACGGGATTGTTGTGGCTCGTCCGCCTGAACACATCGACGCGCGCGCCGGCCATCGCCTTGACCTTCGGACCGAGCGCCAGATGATCCTGCGCGTAGAACGCGTTCGTGTTGTGCGTGAAGTACGCAATGCGGGCCAGCGGTTGTGGAATCTCCTGCTGCGTTTCGACCGGATTGTAGAGATCGATGTATTCCGCCTGCGCGACGCCACCGTCCGGAATTGTGTTCGTGCGGCTCGTGTAATGCTGCGCTTCCCAGCCGAAGACGATGTTCTGCTCGACGCGGCCGCCGATCTGCGTCGTCATCTCGGCGAGGTTGGTCAAGGGCCGTCGGAAGTGCTTGAACTGCAGGTACTCGCGATAGATCGCGCTGGGCGGCTCGACGAACATGTACTCGGCAAGAAAGTAGTCGTCGTTGACGGGGCGGTACGAGAACGTGTTGCGGAATCCCCACGAGCCGTTCAATTGGCGGGCGTATGCCATCTGCAGGTTGTGGTCGTAGGACTCGGCGAAATCAAACGGCGTCCGGTAGTTTCGATCGCGCGGCACGTCGGGAAAGGCGCTCTCCGGCAAGAGCGATCCCCCATCGGTATTCAGCATCGGAATGCCGGCATCGCCATCGAACCGATCGCGGTTGAAGGTGTAGTACACGTTGAGCTGATCGCTCGCGCCGAAGCGCCAGGCCATCGACGGCGACACCTGTATCCGCGCCGGCTCGTTGTGACGATAGCCATCGGTGTGCTCGAGACCGACGTCCACGCGATAGAGCATCGTGTCCGACACGAGCCGTCCGGTAGCGCCAAACGTGCTCCGCACCAGACTCCAGCTTCCAGCGCCAACCGAGAAATCGTACGCCGGCTGAGCTGACGGCTTCTTCCGGATCATGTTCACCGTCGCCCCAATCGCGCCGCCGCCGTAGAGCGCCGACGACGGTCCCTTCAGCACCTCGACGCGTTCGACGTTGGTCAGCTGAGCATTGATGCGATTGCCTTCATGCCGGACACCGTCGACAAGCTGATTGGCGAGCGACGGAAACAGGTCGACGAATCCGCGAAACGTGTAGCCCTCGTACACGCCGTAGTTCGTGAACGCGTACACCCCGGGAACGTTCTGCAGCGCGGCGACGAGGTCGTTCGCACCCTGCTCGCGGATCACCTCGCTGGCAACGCTCTGGATGGTAAGCGGCAGATCGCGGACCGGCAGGTTGGTTTTTCCGGTTGCGGCCGTGCCCGTCATCGCCCCCTGCACCGTCACGTCTTCGGCGATGGCGGCGATATCGAGCGTCACCGTGGCGACGGCCGGCGCGTTGCCGACCACGATCGGCTGTCGTTTGTCGGCAAAGCCCGGAGCGCTGACTTCCAGCACGTAGTCGCCCGGCGTCACGGCGTCGAACGCGAAGGTCCCGTCAGCCTTGGAACGCGTCGCATTCACGCGCTGTCCGGTGTTCGACACGAGCGAAAGATCGGCGCCGGCGACGAGACCGTCGAGCGGATCGACGACGCGGCCGGTCAGCGTAGATGTCTGTGCGGACACCGGAACAGCGATGGCGACAAGTACAAGAACAACGGTCGACAGCAAGCGGAGGGTGTGCATGGCGCGCCTGATTCGCGATCGAAAAAAAAGGACGTTGTGGTTGCCCCACAACGTCCTTTTGTATCACGGTCACCGTCCGGCTGACGCCGGATAATACTGCCACTACACCGTCAGGAGGTCGATCGCCGACGTGCTGTCGCCGAACTTGCCGGCCTTCACGCCGTATCGGTCCGAGATACCGAGCATGAGGTTGGCCAGCGGCGTCCCCTTCGGGTACTTGATGTGACGATTGGCCTTGATGCCCTGGGCCTTGCCGCCCACGACGATGACCGGCACGTTGTAGTTGTTGTGGACGTTGCCGTCGCTCATGCCGCTGCCAAAGAGCACCGCCGTCGCGTCGAGCAGCGTGCCGTCGCCGTCCTTGATCGAGTCGAGCTTCGTCAGGAAGTACCCGAGGGTCTCGACGTGATAGGCGTTCAGCTTCGAGTAGTTCTTCATCTTCTCCGGATTGTTGCCGTGGTGCGAAATCGAGTGATGCGCTTCGGGCAGGCCAATCTCGGGATACGCACGGTTGACGTTCTCGCGCGCCATCATCAGCGAGCTGACGCGCGTGATGTCGGCCTGGAACGCGAGCACCTGCAGGTCGAACATCAGCTCAACGTATTCCTTGAAGCTCTCGGGCACGCCGACGGGCGTCTCGGGAACTTCGAAGTTGGCGTTGGTCGATTCCGCCCTGACGATGCGCTGTTCCACGTCGCGCACGGCGTCGAAATACTGGCCGAGCTTGGCACGGTCGGTCGTGCCCAGCTTGCGGCGCAGGTTCGAGATCTCTTCCGTGAGCCCGTCCAGGATGCTGCGATCTTCCTTGGCGCGGGCCAGCCGCTCTTCGGCGGTGGCGCCGACGCCGAACATCCGCTCGAACACGAAGCGCGGATTGGTTTCCGACGGCAGCGGATCGCTCGGCGTCCTCCACGACATCGAGTTCATGTAGGCGCACGCATATCCGTGGTCGCACGCGCCCACCACGTCGTTGCGGTCGACCGAGACCTCCAGCGACGGCAGCTTGGTGTCGCGGCAGATCGTCTGCGCAATCAACTGGTCGATGGTGGTGCCTGCCTGCACGTCGGCGCCCTCGGTCTGCTTCGGATGGGCGCAGCTCATGAAGGCCGGTGCGGCACGCGGGTGCTGCCCGCCTACGTCGCCCTGATCCGTCGCCTGGTAGTTGTCGAGACCGGTGACGACCAGCAGCCGGTTACGGAAGGCCTCGATGGGCTTCAAGCTGGACGACAGTTCAAACCCGACGCCCTCGGCCGCCGGCGTCCAGTCGAACATGTTGGCGCCATTGCCGCAGTAGATGGCCGTGAATCGCGGCGCCGATTTCGACTGCGCCCTCATCGCCGGTACCATTGCGTCGAGGAACGGCAGCGCGACCGTTGCTCCGATGCCGCGGATGAACGTTCGCCGTGGCAACGCTAACTTTGTGATCACCATTCGACAGCCTCCATAATCGTCCGGCTGGGGCCCGGACCCGACATGCTCTCTTAGTTCGCGTCTTCTACTGCCAACCGCATCGTAAAGGGTGTACTGGTCACGATGCCATGAATCAGCGCACCGAACCGGAAGTTCTCACGCTCGGCCTCCCGCTTGATCTTGCGGACGGCCGGCATGTCGGTCGCCTCGAGCCCTCTGCCCAGTGCATAGGTCAAGAGCTTTTCGGTGACCGTCGTCAGGAACTCGTCCGAATGCGTCAACAGCACCTTGCGGAGCTCCGCCGGACCATTGAACTTCGTGCCGTCCGGCAACTGGGCTGACGCGTCGACCTTTGCGCCCGACGTGTAGATGTCGCGCCATTCGCCGATGGCGTCGAAGTTCTCGAGCGCAAATCCCAACTGATCCATCTGCGCATGGCACGACGCGCAGGCGGGATTGGCGCGGTGCGCCGCCATCTGCTCGCGCATCGGCAGCACCTTGCGCGGGTCTCTCTCATCTTTCAGAAGGGGTACATTCGGCGGCGGTGGCGGCGGCGGTGCGCCAAACACATTCTCGAGGATCCACTTGCCGCGGATGACCACCGACGTGCGGTTCGGATACGACGTGGCCATCAGAATGCCGCCCTGTCCGAGCAGGCCGCCACGCGGGCTGTCGGCCGGGAGCGAGACCCTTCGGAACCGCTCGCCGTAGACGCCCTCGATACCGTAGTGCCGGGCGAGCCGCTCGTTGAGGAACGTGTAGTCCGCGCTCAACAAATCGAGGATGCTGCGGTTCTCGCGCACGACGCTGTCGAAGAACAGCTTGGTCTCCTGCTCGAATGCGCTGCGCAGGTTGTCGTCGAAGTGAAACAGGGTTTCCGGACTCGGCTGATGCACGCTGACGTTCCGGATGAAGAGCCACTGACCGGCAAAGTTTTCGACGAGCGCCTGCGCTCGCGCATCGTTGAGCATCCGCTTCATCTGCTGTTGCAGGACGTCGGGCTTGCTCAGGGCCTTCTTGGCCGCGAGGTCGAGCAGCTCATCGTCCGGGATGCTGCTCCAGAGGAAGAACGACATCCGCGACGCCAGGTCGAGATCGCTGATGCGATACGACACGTTGGCCGCGGCGGCCGGCGGCTGTGCTTCGAAGCGGAACAGGAACTTTGGATTCACCAGGATGCTGCGGATCGCCATCTCGATGCCCGGCTCGAAACCACCGCGGCTGGCGCCATCGCGATACGCACTCATGGGCGCCTGCAAATCCGCCTCGGTCACCGGGCGGCGATACGCACGCCGCGCCAGCGTCGAGACGATCTTCCGCGCGCAGATCCCCTCTTCTTCCTCGGTCTGCCGCGCCGGCGCGCCAGACGCGCGCGAGCGAGGCTGACAGGTCAGAATCTTCGCGCGGCTCGGCGTGTCGGTGGTGGTCACGCTCTCGGGAACGGGACCGGTAATCGTGAGACTCGAGATCTTCGGCTCGCCGCCGCCCGCGCGATACGGATCGCGGCGCAGCGACGGGTCGAACAGATCCTCGACAAACGCCGACGTCTTGGAGACGAAGTAGGCCTGAACGAGATGCGATCCGGCCTTCACCTGCAGCCGGAACTTCAGCGCTTCGAGAATCTTCTTCGTGCGGTCTTCCCGCTGATAGTCGGTTCCGGCCGCCGGGTCACCACCACGGCCGCGCCCGAATTCCGGGCCGCCCAGCGTCGTGGTGCCCATCTTCACGTTGTCGATGGCCACGTCGATCGTATGAACTTCGTTCGTCACGCCCTCGAACCCGCCACCGGCACCGCTTTCCTTCGGACGCATCTCGAAGACGTACTCACCGTCGGCCGGGAAGTAGTAGCGAACCGCGAGTCCGCCGCGCGATCCGAAGGGCAGATCGTCGCTCAACCGCAGCCCCTGGTTGCGATCGGTCGGCACGAAGAACGTTTCGGGAACCGGAACGCCGCGTGGCCGCGCGAGCGCCAGCTGGCTGATCTTCGCGGCGGCTCCGAGATATCGTTCGGTCAGCGCGGGCGACAGCGTCAGCGCGTCGGCGTTGTTGTCGAAGCCAAAACCGGCGACGTCGGCGGGCAGCATCGACGCGGCGTCGATCTCGATACCGAGCAGATCGCGAATCGCGTTTCGATATTCCGCGCGGTTCAACCGCTGGAGCGTCGGACGGCCTGGATTCGGATTCGCCGTCGCCGCCTTGTCGAGCTCTGTCTCGAGATAGGTCACCAGGTTCTCTGCCACAGCCTTGTCAGGCCGCGGCCGGCCTGCCGGCGGCATCGCGCCCGTGCGAACTTTTCGAATGACGTGCTCCCACGGCTCGGCGTCCTTGGGCACGCGCGTCATGTCGAGCGCGCTGAGCGCGAGACCACCCGACTTCAGCTTCTCGTTGTGGCAGCTGATGCAGTACTTCTGCACAACCGCCTGATTGGCGGTAACGGCCTCAGCGGCTGGAGCGGCTGGCTGCGCCGGCGCATTGGCCTGTCTCGCCGCAGCGACGCGCGGCGTCTGCGCGGACGCGGGAGCCTGCTGCGCGCTGCTTCCGACACTGGCCACGACGGCTACGACAAAACAGGTCGCCGTCCCCAACACTAAGCGCTTCATCGCACGGGCTCCTCTGGTGGTAGTTTGTCTTCCGGAACGACGTTCAAGCAGAGGTCCGGGCACGGAATCTCCTTGGCTCCAAGCTTGCGCAGGAGCTCGGCAGAGAGCGGGTTGGCCGCGAACGAGTTTCCGTATTCGACGCCCTCGGCCACCTTCAGCGGAGTCCGCCCGCTCAGATCCTGTACGTCGAGCTTCGCACCCTTGTCGTAGAGATACTGGATGACATTGTTCGCGCCGCGGTACGCGGCGGCGTGCAGCGCGGTCTCGCCGGTATCGGCCACGTAGTTCACGTCGAAGCCGAGCTCTTCGACCAGGTACTTGGCCGCGTCGAGCACTTGATCTTCGCTGGCGCGATCCTGATTGGACGCCCACGAGATACCAGACACGAGCATCAGCGCGTTGATGTTCACGCCCGTGTTCAACTTCGGATCGGCGCCATTGGCGACCAGATACTTCATCACTTCGAGGTCGGCCGACTTCGCCGCAAACAGGAACGCGGTGGAGCCGACCTGACGTCGGCGATACCGCGCACCCGACCAGCGCGGCTCCATGTCGGTGTTGCGTCCGTTGATGTCGGCGCCATGCGCCAGCAGCGACTTGATGACACGCAGCCGATCGATGTTGACCGAGATGAACTCGTCGCTGATGTGCCAGTTGGCCACGTGCACGGCGGCCTGCAGAGGCCTGCCCCAGCTGTTGTTATTGCCGTTACCACCTTCTGTGCCAACGTCGCGAAGCTGCTCGCGATACGACGGTGTCTTGAGCGTGATCCGCTGCGGCCGCGCGCGCACGCCGGGTACCGTCAACGCCGTCGATCCGCCTTCGGCATTCGGATCGGCGCCCTTGTCGAGCAGCAGGTCCACCAGATCTTCATGGCCGTTGATGATCGCGACGAGCAGCGGCGTCGCCAGGTCGGGCCGTTTCTCGTTGACGTTTGCTCCGGCCTTCAACATCGTCTGAACGGTCGCCATGTCGCCTCTGCGCACGGCAAAGATGAACGGCGTCGTGCCGGCGTTCGATCGTTCGTGAATGTCGGCGCCACCATCGAGGAGCGCCTGCACCACGGCGGCGTGTCCCTCGGCCGCGGCCCAAGCGAGCGGCGTCTGCCCGTTCCAGCCCTCGCGTGCGTTGACCTTCGCGCCGGCCCGGATGAGCAGGTTCACGGCGTCGATGTTGCCCGCACGCGCGGCGTGCAGGAGCGGCGTTTCCGTGCTGTTGGCAAAATTGATCGGATCGTTCGGATCGACGCCGGCCTTGAGCAACTGCTCGATGATCGCGGGGTTGCCCTGTTTGGCGGCTAGCGCGAACGGCGTCACGCCGTAATTGTTCTTGGCGTTCACGTTCGCGCCGGCGCGGATGAGCGCGGCGGTTGTCTCGGTGTCGTTCAAATAGGCCGCCCAGTGCAACGCCGTCGCACCGTCGCTGAGCGGCGCGTTGACGTCGACCTTCTTCTTGAGCAAGGCCTGGACAGTTTGTTTGTCGCCGCGCTTGGCCGCATCGGCGATCGGCGAATCCTTGACGACGGTCTCGGCTGCAAACACGCTCACAGACAGCAATACCGCGAGCGGCAAACCGAAGAAGGCTCTGACACGCATATTTGGGCCTCTTTTGTACCTAAATATTACTATGCGGACCTTCACAATCCGTCCGGTTTTCTTGTCGCTCTTTGTCGCATTTTCGCCCTGTCGTTTTCCGGAATCCTCCCTTGAAATCACGACTTTCGGTCTCCCCGGCACCGGACAGGCGAAACGCCCTCTGCGGCAGGCTTTTGCGCGCCTTTTCGACCCGACAAACGGGGGGCTTCCGCCCTAAACCGCCCGCGAGCGCACGGGCATTCGACGCCCTCAGGCAAAGACCGAAATCAGAGCTCGTGGGCCGGGACGCGCGCGCGGGCGCGCTCTCTCGCCTCTTCGGCCGCGGGCGGCAACGGGTCGCAGGCCAGCAGGTACAGCACGGCCGTCGTGAGCACGATGAGGGAAGACGTCAGAATCGGGGCCTGCAGCGGAATCTTGAGCTCGGCGAGAATCGCCGGCCTGGAGTAGGCAAAGACCATCGCCGCCAGAAGGGCGGCCGACAGCATCAGAAAGGAAATGCGAAGCAGGGCGTCGCGCACGCGGCGAGGGTTCTTCAGGCCTTTCTGGACCCGGCGAAACGCGTTGTTCTCGTAAGTCTCGATCGGCTCCTTGAACAGCGTTTGCATCAGTACGTACAGCACGCCGACGCAGAACAGTCCGACGAAGAGCCTGAGGCCGGATTCCGCACTCCAGAACGACGCACCCGCCCACAAGAAGTAGACGACGATACTCAGGTTCGTCAGCTGGAGGGCGAGCCACACATTGCTCCGGCCGGTCAGCTGCTGAAACCGGCGGCACGCGCCCTCGACCAAATTCAAGATGACCGTATCGACGAAGATCATCGCTTGTGAGGAATAGACACCAATCTGGGTTCGTCGGGTTCGTTGAGTTCGTTGAGTTCGTTAGGTGCGTTAGGTGCGCGAGTCCCGCGCACCCGTCGCACCTATCGCACCCGTCGCACCCGTCGCACCCGTCGCACCTAACTACGCGTGTTGCGCTTGCTTGAAGAACTCCGCCGCACGCTCTTCCATCTCTTGCTTGGAGAACTCTTCCTTCCGCGTGGCAATCCACCAGGTGTAACCCTCCGGATCGGCAAACGCGCCGGCCCGGTCGCCCCAGAACTGATCGGCCATCGGCATCTGCACCGTTCCTCCGGCGCTGACGGCCCGATTGAACAGTGTGTCGCAGTTCTCCACGTACAGCCACAGCGACGCCGGCGAGCCGCCCATCGCCTTCGGTCCTCGTCCTCCCGCCATGACGTCGTTCACGTAGATGCGCGAATCGCCGATGGCGAGCTCGGCGTGCATGATCTTGCCGTCGGGCGAGCTGCTGCGGCCCATTTCCTGGGCACCAAGCGCTCTCTTGTACCAGTCAATCGACTGCGCAGCATTGTCCAGCGTCAGCTGGAGCGTGATCGTATGCAGACCATCCGGCACTGGTTTGGATGCTTTCGCCATGTGAGACCTGCCTTTCGCGTGTAGTAAAGCGCGTCACACCATCGTCGCGCGCTCAAACGATCACTATGAGTCGATTCAACAGCGGACGCAAGTACCGTGCGCGGTATGATTTTGCCATCGCGGGATGTCGAACGATCCCTGGCTGCGGGTGAAAGAGGTGCTTGCCGCCGTGCTGGAGGCGCGTCCGGAAGATCGGGCCGCGCTCATCGACACGCTGTGTGCCGGCGACACGTCGTTGCGCCGCGAGATCGAATCGCTCGTGCGCGCCGAAGCGGGCGCCGCCACGTTTCTCGAGCAACCGCTCCTCGATCTCCCCGATCGGGACGCGCCAGATAGAAATCTCGGCCGCACGATTGGACCGTACGCTATCGAAAGCTGCATCGGTCGCGGCGGCATGGGTGCTGTGTATCTCGCACGCCGCGCCGACCAGGCCTTCGAGCGCCACGTCGCGATCAAGATGATTCGGCGCGGCATGGACTCCGACCTGGTGGTCCGCCGGTTCCGTCACGAGCGCCAGATCCTCGCCTCGCTCGAACACCCCAACATCGCGGCGCTCTTCGATGGCGGGACGACGCCCGACGGCCTGCCGTACTTCGTGATGGAGCACGTGTCGGGCACCCGCATCGATCGGTACGCCGACGAGCATCGGCTCACGATCGTGGACCGGATTGGGCTGTGCCTCCCGATTCTCGACGCGGTTCAGCACGCGCACGATCGCCACGTCGTGCACCGCGACATCAAGCCGACCAATGTGATGGTCTCGGCCGACGGTCATCCGAAGCTGCTCGACTTCGGCATTGCCACCATTCTCAACCCCGGGGCCGAGGGGCCGTCGACGGTCACCTCGCTCGGCCGGCCGATGACGCCAGACTACGCGAGCCCGGAGCAGATTCGCGGCGAGGCGGTCACCACGGCCACAGACGTCTACGCTCTGGGACTTCTGGTGTACGAACTGCTCACCGGCCACCGCCCGTACCGGCTCGTCACGCGCACACCTGAAGAAATCGCGCGCGTGGTCTGCGAGCAGGATCCCGAGCGTCCCAGCACGGTCATTTCGCAGGTCGGCACGTCAACACTCGAGGACGGGGCGATCGCGACGATTACGCCGGCGGCGGTCAGTCAGACGCGTGAGGAAACCATCGACGAGCTTCGTCTACGGCTGCGCGGTCCGCTCGACGACATCCTGCTCAAGGCGCTCCGCAAAGAGCCGGAGGCACGTTATCCATCGGTGGCCGCGTTCGCTGACGACCTGAGGAAGTACGTCTCCGCGCAGCCTGTGTCGGTCTCGTGGGACCGCCGGCGCTATCGGGCCAGGCGGCTGCTTGTTCGCTACCGCACTGCGTTGGCGATGGCGGCGCTCGTGATACTTGCGGTCGCTGTGACTGCCGTCGCAACCCGTCGCTCGCGCAGCAACGCGGATGCTGCGGTAAACAGCAGCACCGCGCCGCAACAGCCCATCGCCATCCGTCCTTCGGTTGCCGTCCTTGGATTCCGCAACCTGTCCGAACGCCCCGCCGATGCATGGCTGTCGAGCGCGATGGCGGAAATGCTGACGACCGAGCTCGCGGGTGATGGTCAGCTGCGCGTACTACCAGCAGAGCGAGTCGCGCGCGCGACCGTCGATCTCGGCCAGCAGGCGCCGGCCACGCCCTCTCAAGACGCCATCGAGCAGCTTCGTCACACGCTCGCGTCCGATTTCATCGTCTTCGGGACGTTTCTCATCAACGAGGGGGCGGCGCCGCGCACCATGCGAATCGACGCACGCATCCAGCGTGCGGGCCTCGAGCCGATCTCGGTCTCGACGACGGGCGAACAGGGCGAGCTGTTCGCGCTCGTCGCCAACCTTGGGCGCGACCTGCGCGCGCAACTGGGACTGCGCGAAAGCCCGGCCGACGCCACGCGCAGCGTACGTGCCGCGTTCCCGCAGACGACGGAAGCGACGAAGCTGTTCGCCGAAGGCGCGGCACGCCTTCGCGTGCTCGACGCCGTGGCCGCAAAGGACTTGCTCGAAGGCGCGGCTGCGCGCGAACCGAACAACCCGGTCATCCAGACCGCGCTCGCCGCGGCGTGGACCGCGCTCGGCTACGACGCGCGAGCCGCCGAAGCCGCCCAGAAAGCGTTCGATGCCTCGGGCGAGCTCGGCCGCGAGCAGCGCCTCAACGTCGAAGGACGCCTGTACGCCGCCCAGCGCAAGTGGCCCAACGCCGTCGATGTGTATCGAACGCTCTGGGGCTACTTCTCCGACAACATCGAGTACGGCCTGCAGCTCGCGTCAGCCCAAACGGCGGCGGGCCGTCCGGCCGATGCCGTCGAAACCGTTTCGGCACTGCGCCGCCTGCGGCCGCCGCAGAACGAAGACCCGCGCATCGATCTCGAGCAGGCGCAGGCCTCGACGGCGCTGGGAAAGTTTCCCGACGAGCTCGCGGCCGCGCAGCAGGCGCTCCGTCGCGCCGAGCGCGGCGGCTCGCGGCATCTCGTCGCGCGCGCGCGACTGCTCGAGGGGCGCAGCTACTTCAATCAGGGACAACTGCGTCAGGCCGAAGCATCACTTCAGACCGCACGGCAGATATTCGTGGATATCGGCGATCGTGCGAGCGCCGCCTCGGCGTTGAACATCCTGGGCAGCGCCATGTCCGACCGGCACGACCTTGCACGCGCGGTGGCAATGTACAAAGAGGCGCTCGCTGCGAGCGAACAGATAGGCGATCGTCGTGGCATGTCGTCGGCGCTCAACAACATGGGAGTCGTGCTGAAGGATCAGCGGCGCTTCGAGGAGGCGCGCCAGGCGCACGAGCGCGCCCTGGCCCTGCGCCGCGAGATCGCCGATCGCAACTGGATCGCCATTTCGCTCAGCAACATCGGCGTCGTGCTCTTCGAGCAGGATCGGCTCGGCGAGGCGGCCCGGTACTACAAGGAGTCGCTCGCGCTGAGCCGCGAGCTGGAGAATCGGCGCAGCGAGGTGCGCGCGCTGCACAACCTCGCCATCGTCGATCGCGAGATGGGACATC
>Ga0310899_10000157_pt1 | contig 13507 bp, 7 predicted proteins | sample C8D4metaG_FD_203909 | JGI IMG/M metagenome (GOLD analysis project Ga0310899, IMG submission 203909) | Lab incubated soil microbial communities from West Virginia University Organic Research Farm, Morgantown, WV, United States - C8D4 | ecosystem: Environmental > Terrestrial > Soil > Agricultural... | reverse complement strand
GAAAAGGGACAAGAGAAAAGAGAAAAGGATTTGTTGACCACCTCGTCCGTCCCCGGCGCCCGATTCGTTGATCCCGTTGTGCTGTCGCGCATCGGGAATCTCGAGCTCGTGGCGCGGCATGTCGTGGATGGCTTCATCAATGGCATGCACCGTTCGCCGTACTTTGGCGCGTCGGTCGACTTCGCCGAGCATCGCGGCTACGTCGCCGGGGACGACATCCGTCGCGTCGACTGGCGACTCTACGCGCGGACGGATCGGTTCTACATCAAGGAGTACGAGGCCGACACCAACGCGAACTTCTCGGTGTTGCTCGATGTGTCGAAGTCGATGGGGTTTGGCAGTCGCGGCCTTAGCAAACTCGAATACGCCAAGATGCTCGCCGGTTGCCTGACCTATCTCGTGCACAAGCAGCGGGACCGCGTCGGCTTGATCGCGTTCGATTCCGACATTGTCGCCCACGTGCCACCGTCGGCGAAGCACATGGACGTCGTGCTGCACACCCTCGATCGCCTGGCCCCGTCAGGACCCGGCAGCCTGCGCGCACCCCTGCACAAGATGGCCGAGCATTTCGGGCGCCGCGGTCTGCTCGTGCTGGTGTCGGATCTGTACGAAGAGCCGGACGCCGTCCTCGAGGCCATCGGCCCCCTGCGGTTTCGCGGCAACGACCTCATCGTGTTTCACCTGCTCGATCAGGCGGAACTCGACTTCACGTTCGATACGCCGGCGGCGTTCGAGGACCTCGAAAGCGGCGTCCAGATTCCGGTTGTGCCCGACAAGCTCGCGGAGCAGTATCGGTCGCTGGTCCGCGCGCACATCGATGGTCTCCAGGAACGTTTTTCCGCCAACCGGATCGACTACAGCGTGGTGAACACGTCGTCGCCACTTGATCACGCGTTGTTCTCCTATCTCACAACGCGCGAACGGTTGACGAGAGTGCGGTAATGTCCTTTTTAACCCCGTTGTTCCTGGTCGCCCTGGCCGGCCTGGCCGTGCCGGTGATCATTCATTTGATCCAGCGGGAACGGAAGAACGTCGTCCAGTTTCCGTCGCTGATGTTCCTTCAGCGGATTCCGTATCAGTCCGTTCAGCGGCGGCGCATACGCAATTGGCCGCTGCTGCTGTTGCGGCTGGCGGCGCTGGCGCTCATCGTTGCCGCGTTTGCGCGCCCGTTCTTCCGCCGTCAAGCGCTGGCCGCAGCCGGCAGCGGGGGCGCGCGCGAAGTCGTCATCCTGATCGACAACTCGTACAGCATGGCCTACGGTGATCGCTGGAGCCGGGCGACGCAGGAGGCACGCACCGCGATCGGCCAGATCGGACCGTCGGATCGCGCGTCGATTGTCTTCTTCTCGTCGGCCGCGGAAGTTGCGCTCAAGTCCACTCCCGATCGGAGCCGGTTGACTGCCGCCGTCGGTACCGGCAAGCCCGGCGCGGGGGCCACGCGATATGGTCCGGCGCTGAAGCTGGCCGGCAGCATGGCGAGCGAGTCGACGCTGCCGCGACGTGAAGTGATCATGATCTCCGATTTCCAGCGGACTGGCTGGCAGGGGGCGGAAGGAGTTCGACTCCCGGACGGTGTGACGTTGAGGCCGCGCCCGATCAGCGACAGCAATATCTCGAATCTGAGCATCACGCCGGTGTCGCTGCAACGATCGACCTTCTCGGAGCAGGATCGGGTGACCGTCACCGGCGGCGTCACCAATCATTCGTCGTCGCCGGCGTCGAACGTCGAGGTGTCGCTCGAGATCGACGGCCGCGCCGTGCAGACTGAACGGGTGTCTGTCGAGCCGAACAGCTCTGCCTCAGTGACCTTTGCGCCGTTCACGCCGGCAAAGACCAACACGCGGGGCACGGTTCGAATCGCCACCGACAAACTCCCGCTCGACAACTCGTTCAATTTTGTCGTCTCGCCGAAGGAGCCCGTGCGGATCATCATTGCCGAGCGTCCCGGGGCACTGCGCGATACCAGTCTGTATCTGTCGCGGGCGCTGGCGCTCGGTGAAGCGCCTCCCTTCGACATCACGACCAGGTCGGTCGACTCGCTGTCGACCGAAGATCTGCAGCGCGCATCGGTCGTCATTCTCAACGATGCGCCGGTGGCGCAACTGACGGCCGAGCGGCTGGGCGCATTTGTCGCGCGCGGCGGTGGCCTGCTCGTGGCCATGGGCAGTCGTGCGACGTGGCCCTCCGGCGCCGGATCGACCGACATTCTCGGTGCAACTCTCGGCCAACCGATCGATCGCAGCACCGGACAAGCGGCGCGACTCGGTGCCCTCGAGTACGGCGATCCGATCTTCGAGGCGTTTCGCGCGCCCCGCAGCGGCGACTTCTCGGGGGCGCGGTTTTACTCGTATCGCTCGGTCCAGCCGGTCAAGGATGGACAGGTGCTCGCGCGATTCGACGACGGCGCACCTGCGCTGGTGGCGAGACGGGTTGGGAATGGCCGAGTGCTGTTGTGGACGTCGTCGCTCGATCTGCAGGGGAATGATCTGCCGCTGAAAGCCGTATTCCTTCCGTTCGTTCACCGGATGGTCACGACACTGGCGTCCTATACCGAGCGGCCATCATGGTTGAAAGTCGGCGATGTGCTCGAAGCGGGACGAGCGGCGCCGGTTCCTGGAGCCTCGCGCCAGGTGCAGCCGCGCGTCGTGCTGACGCCATCGGGCGAACGCGTGACGCTCGATGGAGAAGGACCCGATGTGCTCGAGCTCACCGAGCAGGGGTTCTATGAAGTCCGCGCTCAGGGACGCGACGCGGCGCCGCCGATGACGGTGGCGAGCAACGTGGATTTGTCCGAATCCGACCTGACGCCGATGGATCCTCAGGAAGTCGTCGCCGGTGTGTTGGGACGGGCCGGGGGAGCCGTACCGGCCGGGACGAATGTCTCCACGACCGACCAGGAACAGGAGAAGAACCAGCGCGTGTGGTGGTATCTCCTGTTTGTGGGGATCGTGATTCTCGGGCTTGAAACTCTGGTGGGAAACCGGATTTCGCGTTCGGGACCGGTGCAGGTGTGAATCCCTGAAACGCCACGAATTTGTCGTAATTGTCGAGCGGGGTGTGGCGGAGGGCGGTGTTAAGCTGACGAGTAGGCGCGCCACGGGCGCGTGGGGGGTCCGCGGCGGCGAAGCCCCCCGGATCTATCAGGAGAACCGCGCTTATGACTGACGAGTATCGGCGCACAGATTCGGCCTCGGAACTGGTCGAGATCATTCATCAGGTGCGACGGCGGTGGCGCATGAAACTGGCGCTGCGCGGCGCGCTCGCGGTCGTCGGGCTCGGCGTGGCGGTGTTGCTGGCCTCGGCCTACGGATTGGAATCGTGGCGATTCACGCCCGGCGCGATCATTACCTTCCGTGTCGTGCTCGGCCTCGCCTTCGTCGGCCTGATTGGATACTTCTTCGTTCGGCCGCTGATGCGGCAAGCCACCGACGAACAGGTTGCTCTCTATCTCGAGGAGCATGAGCCGTCGCTGCAGGCGGCGATCATCAGCGCCGTCGAAGCCGAACACGGCGGAACCGGTTCACCATTCTCTGCGACGCTCGTGCGTCGCCTCGTCGAGTCCGCGGTCGAGAAGGCACGCGACGTCGACGGCGGTCGACGGGTCGAACTGGTGCCGATGCGCCGCTATGGCACGACCCTGGCGGTGATCAGCCTTGCAACGATCGCGTTGTTCCTCCTCGGTCCCGCATATCTGCGACATGCGCTGTCGGCGCTTCTGATCATCTCGCGCGATGTCGAAGCGGCCGCGCCGTACAGCATCGAAGTCACTCCCGGAAACGCGACGGTGGCGCGCGGTGCCGATCAAGCGATCGCCGCGAAGCTATCCGGGTTCGACTCGGAGCAGGCGTCGCTCATGATGCGCAAATCGCCGGACGCGCCCTACGAGCGGGTGCCGCTGTTGCGCAACGAGAACGGCTCGTACGAAGGAATGCTGTTCGATCTCGCAGCGCCGGTCGAGTATTTCGTTGAAGCCAACGGCGTCAATTCCAAGCACTACAACCTGAAAGTCGTCGACCTGCCGTATGTGCAGCGCCTCGAACTCGAGTATCACTTCCCGGCATATACCGGACTGGCGCCGCAGAAGGTGGAGGACGGTGGCGACATCGCCGTTCTGAAAGGCACTGAAGTTCACGTCCGCGCGGTGCCGACGATGACCGCGCCCGGCGGGCAGGTCGTTCTTGGCGACAAGAACAAGTCTGGTCTCTCACCCGATCCGGCCGGTGGATCACCGGCGCCGCTGCTCGGCGCGTTCAAGGTTGAAGCCGACGGGTTCTATCACATCGAGCTCGATGCGGCGTCCGGCGAGCGCCTGACCGCGTCGCCGCAATACACGATCGATGCGCTCGACGATCAACCGCCGACCGTGTCGATCTCGAAACCCGGGCGCGACACGACGGCGTCGCCGATCGAGGAAGTCTTTGTCGAAGCCCGCGCCGAGGACGACTTCGGCGTGCGCGGCCTGGATCTCGTGTACTCGGTCAACGGCGAGACGGAGAAGACGATCCGTTTGTTCGATGGCAAGAAGCGCATGACCGAAGTGTCCGGCGGTCACACGTTCTACCTCGAAGAGCTCAACGTGAAGCCGGGCGATTTCGTGTCGTACTACGCGAAGGCGGCCGACAACGATTCGGTTCAGGGTCCCAAACCCGCGATGAGCGACATGTACTTTGTGCGCGTGCGCCCGCTGAGCAAGGAATTCCGTCGCGCACCCTCTGATGCAGGAGGCGGCGGCGGAGGCGGCGGCGGAGGCGGCCAGGTTGGCGCGCTTTCCGAGCAGCAGCGTCAGATCATTGCTGCGACATTCAACGTGCAGCGCGATCGCAAGAAGATGACCGCCGATAAGCTGCGCGAGAACAGCACCGTCATCGCGTTGTCGCAGTCGCGGCTGCGCGATCAGGTCGAAGGACTGTTGACCCGCATGAACAGCCGGTTGGTCGAACAGGATCCGGCGTTCAAGAAGGTCGCGGATCTGCTGCCGCTGGCGGTCACGGAAATGAAGAACGCCGAGGGGAAGCTCCATGCCGTCAGCCCCGACGGCGCATTGCCTCCCGAGCAGAAGGCGCTTCAGTTCCTGCAGAAGGCCGAGGAAGAGTACGAGACGCAGGTGCAAATCCAGCGTCAGCAGGGCGGCGGTGGCGGCGGTGGTGGTGGACAGATGGCGCAGGATCTTGCCGACTTGTTCGAGATGGAGCTCGACAAGATGGCGAACCAGTACGAAACGCGCCAGCAGGCCTCGCAGCAGCAGTCGGATCAGAAACTCGACGAGCTGATGGAAAAGCTGAAGGACCTGGCGCGCCGGCAGGAACAGGAAGCGGAGCGTCAGCGGCGCCGCCAGGCGCTCGGCCAGCAGGCGTCGGGCAACGGGGCAGGACAGTCGCAGCGTGAACTGGCCGATCAGGCGGAAGAGGCCGCGCGCCGGCTCGAGCAGTTGTCGCGCGAAGAGAATCGTCCCGATCTCGCCCAGGCGGCGCGCCAACTGCGCGACGCGGCCGATGCGATGCGCCGGGCCGCAGCCAACGGTCAACAGGCGTCGGCCGCGCAGGCGGCGTCGGCGCTCGAGCGGCTGCAGGAAGCGCAGAAGCGGCTGCAGCAGTCACAATCCGGTCGCGCGGATCGCGACGTCAAGAATGCGCTCCAGCAGGCTGAGGATCTCGCGCGCGAACAGCGTGGCATCGCCGACGACGTCAAAGGTCTCGAGTCGGCTGGCGATCGTCGGCAGGAGAAGGCGCAGCAGTTGATTGAGCGCAAGAATGCGCTCGAGCAGAAGGTCGGCGAACTCGAGCAGCAACTCGATCGCACCGCGGGTGACATCCGCAATCAGGAAAAGGACGCGTCTCGCAAGCTGAGCGAAGCCGCCAACGGGATTCGCGACAACAAGGTGCGCGACAAGATCAGGTATTCGGGCAGGATGTTGCAGCAGGGTGCGGATCGGTCCTACCAGGACCCGATGGAAAACTCGATCAGTTCGAACCTTGACGCCTTGAAGAACACGCTGTCGCAGGCCGCTTCGGCGCTTGGACGTCCGTCGCAGGCCGACGCCATGAACCAGGCTCTCGACAAGGCGCGACAGCTCGCGCGCGGCGTGGACTCGCTCGATCAGCGGATGCGTGAACGTCAGCAGCAGGGACAGCAGGGCCGCCAGGGGCAGCAGAATCAGAACGGTCAGCAAGCACAGAACGGCCAGCGCGGACAGGAAGGTCAGTCCGGGCAACAGGGTCAGCAAGGGCAGCAGGGACAGTCTGGCCAGCAGGGGCAACAAGGACAGTCGGGCCAGCAGGGCCAACAGGGCCAGAGCGGCCAACAGGGTCAGAGTGGCCAGCAGGGTCAGGGCGGTCAACAGGGCCAACAGGGCCAACAGGGAAATGGTGGCAACGGCGACCGCACGCAGGCCGGCGCGGGCGGAAATGGCGACACGTTCGGCGGACGTTTCACCGACAACGGCGGTTATGGCGATCGCCGCGGTCAATGGCTGGGCGGGCAGGTCGATCCGGGCGACATCCGTCAATGGCGCGGTGAAGTCCGTCAGTTCGCCAACGACGCACAGCAGCTTCGCCGAATGCTTCAGGGGCAGGGTATCGATCCGCGCGCGCTCGACGATGTCCTTCGCAATCTGCGCGCGCTCGACGACGACCGCGTGTATAAGGACGCCGCCGAACTGGCGCGGCTGCAGGGCGCAGTGGCCGAAGGGATGAAGCGCTTCGAATTCAACCTCCGTCGTCAGGCGGAGATGAAGGGGAGTGAAGTGTTCCTGTCGGGCGCCGATGATGTGCCCGAGGAATACCGGAAGCTCGTCGAGCAGTACTACAAGTCGCTCTCGAAGGGACCGGAGAAATCCAGCGATACTCCGAAGAACGACGCTCCGAAGAAAGACGACAAGTAATGACCGGGCGGCGCTTTCCGCTGATAGTGATGACGCTGATCATCGCGGGGAGCGCCGTACTCAGCGCCCAGAATTTCATGCGCCGGAGCCGCGCGCCGTTGCGCGAGCCCACGGCGGAAAGTTTTGACGGCGGGTTCACGTTTTGCCGCGGCATGTACACGGCCGTCCGCCGAAACCCGAGCGGCGCCGGGTGGACGACCGATTACCCCGACGCCGACATCAACTTTTCAATACGCCTCTCTGAACTCACAAAAACACGCGTCAGCAAGCGACCGGATGGCGAACCGAATCATCTGACGGTCCGGCTCACCGACGACAACCTATTCAATTGTCCTTACCTCCACATGGAGGACATGGGCGCCGCCGAGTTTACGGAGGAGGAAGTCGCCCGCCTTCGCGATTACTTGATGAAGGGCGGCTTTCTCTGGGTCGACGATTTTTGGGGACATGCGGAATGGAATTACTGGGTCGAGCAGATTTCGCGTGTCCTGCCGCCGAAGGATTACCCGATCTTCGATCTGAAGCCCGATCATCCGCTCTTTCAAACCCAGTATCCGGTCAAGGGTGTGCCGCAGATCCCTTCGATTCGCGTGTGGCGTCCTGGCGGCAGTACGTCCGAGTACGGCGAAGACAGCATCGAGGTCCACGGTCGCGGAATCAACGACAAGGCGGGGCGGCTGATGGTCTTCATGACGCACAACACCGATATCGACGACGCGTGGGAGCGTGAGGGAGAGGATCCGAGGTATTTTCTCGAGTTCGGCCCAAACGGTTATGCGCTCGGGATTAACGTCATCTTGTATGCGTTAAGCCACTAGGCGGGAATGAAGCGTCTCGTCCTTGCCAGCGTCCTCGCGGTCCTCACGGCGGCCATCGTCGCCGCGCAGGGCTTCGACCAGGGCTGGGGACAAGGGTGGGGACGCCTGCGATACGCGCCGCCACGTTTTCCAACCAAAGACAGCTTCGACGGTTCGTTCAACTTCTGCCGCGGCATGTACGAATCGGATCGGCGCGAAGCGGGCGGCATGGGCTGGTGGACGGACTATCCCGACGCGGATATCAACTTCTCGATCCGTCTCTCGGAACTGACGAAAACACGCGTCAGCAAACAGTCTGACGGCGAGCCCAACTACCTCGTCGTGCGATTGACCGACGAGGCGTTGTTCAACTGCCCGTGGATCGAGATGGAGGATGTCGGCGTGATGCGGTTGAGCGACGCCGAAGTCAAACGGCTGCGCGAATACCTGCTGAAGGGCGGCTTCCTCTACGTCGACGACTTCTGGGGCGAGCAGGCATGGGAGCAATGGGCGGAGGAGATCGGCCGCGTCCTCGATCCGAAAAAATACCCGATCGTGGACCTGTCGCCGTCACATCCGTTGTTCCGTACGATGTTCGAGATCGCCAAGCTGCCGCAAATCCCGTCGATCAATCACTGGATGCGGAGCGGCGGCGGAACGTCGGAACGCGGTGAGGACAGCGCGATCCCTGACATCCGCGGCATTTCCGACGAGCATGGCCGCCTCATGGTTCTCATGACGCACGACACCGACATTTCCGACGCCTGGGAACGTGAAGGGGAGGATCCGCGCTACTTCTACCTGTTCTCGCCTGATGGCTACGCGGTCGGTATCAACGTCGTCATTTACGCGCTGACGCACTGACGGCGCAGTCTAAAGACTGCGCCCCGCATCACCGGGTAATCGACAATCGCCCCGCCGCGGTGTTCGTACAAAAGTAGACAGCGCCGTCCGGTCCGGCGACCAGAACCTGTATTGGTCCGACCTGGTTCTCGAGAAGCTGTTCTGAATCGACGACTTTGATCGGATTGTCGTCGGCAAAGCGAAGACGCAAGATGAATCCCTGCGCCGACGCGACGAATGCGTTGTTTCGAAACTGCGGGATTGCGTCGGCCGTGTAGAAGGCGATCGAGCGGGATCCGAGAGGCAATTCAGTGCGCGCGCGAGCGATGGCGCGGACCGGCGGTTCAGACATCGATACACCACTGAGGTGGCCTGCCGTCGAATCGTCGTCGACAATCCAGAGGAGCGGCATGCGCGGATCCCAGGTCAGGCCCTGGGCGCTGCCGACACCGCCGGCGAGCGCCGGTGACGAGCCCGGCTGGTCGCGCGGCGTCGTCCCATCAGGGTTCAGCCGAAGAACCTTGCCGGCGGAATCTTCGCTCCCGAGCACGATGTAAAGTTTGGCGTCAGGGCCGAAGCGCATCACCGCGGACATGTCGCCACCGCTGTCGAGCACTGATTGAAACAACACCGCTCGCTGACCGAGCACTCCGCGCAGCTCACGATATCGCGCCAGGAAGACGACCGGCCCGTCTCGTGAATCAATCGTCTGCAGCGCGAACACGAAACGAGTCCGTTGAAAATCAGGATCGAAGGCAATCGACAGCACGCGCTGCGAGGTGTCTTCGGCGGGCAGAGAGAGCGCCGCAGCGTCTTGCAGGACGCCGTTAGAGAGGACACGGACCTGTCCCCGCTCAGCGATGAAGAGCCGCCCGTCAGGCGCGAATGCGGCGTCGGCTGGACGATCCAGTCCCTCCGCAACCCGATCGACGTGAAGCCGGACGCCGTCCCGAGTCGGTTCGGGCTGCAGCCGCTGCCACTCGTCCGCCGGCGCGCTGTCGGCCAGGAGCGCGGCAGACACAACCACGTGGAGCGGACCGGATCGATCGCCTTCGTTGACCGCATCCTCGGAACCACTGAACGCGGCGATCTGCAACGTATGCGGGCCGCTGGTCATCGCCGGCAGTTGTCCACTACACGGGAAGCCGGACGCGCCAAGTGTCGAGGAGCACGAAACACCGGTCATCTCGTTGCGTACGTTGTCGACGTAAATGGCGAATCGCAGAGTACCGATGATGTCGGCGTCGGATGCCGGCTGATCCCACCCGATCCGCTCGCGGCCTGTGATTGAGGCGGTGCCGCCACCCGAACCGGTCGAAGGCGTCGACGGCTTGCTCGAACCGCATGCGGCCACAAAAAGCGTGATCAAGATCCAGAAACGGCCCATTCCCCCCATGATAGTTCGCTTTGGCGCGCCTCGAATGATCGGCCCGATTCCTGCAACAATAGGCCTGTTATGCGCCCGATAAGACTGTCGATTTTTGCGGTTCTTGTCTTTGCTGCCGTCGTCTCCGGGCACCGGGTGGCTGCACAGTCGCTCCTGACGGGCCGGGTCTACGCGTCCGGGTTCTCGTCGCCGGTCGCGTTTATCCAGGATTCCACGAACAATTCGCGTCAATTCGTCGTGCAGCAGGGCGGCCGCGTTCGTGTCGTCGAGAACGGTTCTGTTTTGGCGACGGATTTTCTAAACCTGACGGGCTCAATTGCCTCTGGCGGCGAACGCGGACTGCTGGGCATGGCGCTTTCGCCGGACTATGCGACGAGCCGCAGGTTCTACGTCAACTTTACCGACCTCGCAGGAAACACCGTCATCGCCCGCTTCCTGCGTTCGACAGCGAATCCCGCCGTCGCCGATGCTGCGTCGCGATTCGATCTCCAGTGGCCGTCTGGACTGAAATACATTTTTCAGCCCTACAGCAACCACAACGCCGGCAATCTCGCATTTGGTCCCGATGGTTATCTTTACATTGCCTTGGGAGATGGCGGATCTGGCAACGATCCTGAAAACCGCGCGCAGAACCCGGCCGAACTTCTGGGCAAGATGCTCCGCATCGACGTGAATGTCCCGGCCAGCAACGTCAACGGCTACGTCGTCCCGTCAACGAATCCATTCGTCAATAGCGGACCGACAGGAGTTCTGAAAGAGATCTGGAGCTTTGGACTTCGCAACCCGTGGCGCTATTGCTTTGACATGCCGTCGCTCGGTGGCACAGGGGCGATCATCATTGCCGATGTCGGTCAGGGTGCATGGGAAGAAGTCGACTACGAGCCTGCGAACCGTCCCGGCCGCAATTACGGCTGGCGATACAGAGAAGGCGCTCATCCGAACGTCACCACGCCGCCGCCGGTATACGTTCCACCCGGCGGACTGACGGATCCGATTTGGGAGTATGGCCGCACGGTCGGACAGTCGATCACCGGAGGTTTCGTCTACCGTGGCAGTGCGATACCCGGCACATTCCGCGGCCGCTATTTCTTTGCTGACTACGTTCAAGGCCGGGTGTGGTCGATGGCGCTCTCGATCAATCCGACCACTGGCGAAGCGACTGCCTTGACGCCGACCGATCACACGACCGAGCTTGGAGGGTCGGCGGTGCTTGGCAACATCAGCTCGTTCGGCATCGACGCAGCCGGGGAGTTGTATGTCGTCAATCACACCGGCGGCACGATCGTGAAGATAGTCTCGAACACACCGCCAAGTCCGCCGACCAATCTGCGAATTATCAAGTAACTGTCGGCGAGGAACTCGGCACAGACGACTTGTGTCGGCTCGCATACATCCGTTCGAGCCGATGTGCCGTCATTTGCATGACGTGCGACAGCGTCGGGTCGCCAAAAGTCGTGCGCACGAGTTCGAGGTATCGCCGGTTCGTGAAGTAGTGATGGAACGCATCATCGCGGAATCGGAGAACGTCGCCGGCAGACACGTGACGGGTCGGCAACGGGAGCGTATCGATCGCATGCTGCGAGTATCCGCTCCACGTCCGAGGCAATTCCCATCCGCTGCTGAGCGCCTGCTGATAGAGCGGGGAGCCTGGGTACGCCATGGCGCAATAGAAGTTTGCGAATTCGCAGTTCAGATTCAGGGCCAGGTCTAATGTCTGCTGCATCGTCTCGGCGGTGTCTTCCGGAAGACCGAAGATGTAGTTACCGATGATGTGAATGCCCGCCGACTTGACCTTCTCCACGGCCTCGTACACCTGATCGACACGATAGCGCTTATCGACGTCGTTGAGCACACCTTCGTTTGCCGCCTCGATGCCGAAGGCGAGCCAGTTGAATCCAGCGCGTTTCAGCTTGTCGAGCATTTCGTCTTTGACGGTGTCGACGCGCGCGTACGCCCAGATGTTCAGGTTGTAGTTCCGCTCGATGAGGAGGTCGCAGATCCCGAGCACGTGGCGCGGATGGAGCACGAACATTTCGTCGGCGAACTTGATGTTGCGGACGCCGTACTTCTGCACCAGGAGATCGATCTGCTCGATGACCTTCGCCGGCGGCCAGAACCGGTAACTGTTGACGCTGTCGCGAAGCCCGAGCGCCTTCTCGCCTGACTTGAACGGCGCCTGGATACAGCAGAACGAGCAGTGGTACGGACAGCCGAGTGTGGTGTAGATCGCCGCATACGGCTCGCGTTCGATGCCGCCAAAGCAGTGCCAATTGTGGGCGCGGTAGCGCGACATCGGTAGCAGATCCCAGGCAATTGCCGGCATCTCGCGCTCGACATCCTTCACGAGCGGCGCTGCGGCATTCGATGCCACCGCGCCATCGCTGCGATACACCAGGCCTCGCACATGACGCAGGTCCGGAGTGTCGGATTCGCGCAGAGCCGTTAGCAGATCACTGACCCCGTAGAGCCCTTCATCGCTGGTGACGTAATCGCACGATTCCTCTCGCAGCGTCCGCTCGGGGAGCGCTGCGACATGGCCACCGAGCATCAGCACGCGCGTCTCGGGGCTCACCGTCTTGATCGCGGTCACGATTGCGGAAGCGCCGGTCATGTTCTGCGTCGACGCCGATGGCTGATGTCCGTAGACGACAACCGTCACGAGGCGCGGACGACGATCCACGATCCGCGCCGCCGTTTCTTCAGGACTCAGATCGTCAGCTTCCGCGTCGACGATCTCGACCGAAAACCCACGTTGCCGGATGAACGTCGCGATCAGGCCGGCCCAGACCGGATTCTCGACCGCGGTCAAACGCTTGCCCAGCGCTTGGTACAGGCGCATCCGGCTGCCCGGATTCACGAGCACGAGATCGAGTGGGGCGGTCTTCACATCGTCACCCTCTCGACGGCAGCCTTTTCAGCCGGCATCGACACACCGAGTGTCGACGCGACGATGTACTGCGGACGATTGCGGATGTCTTTGTAGATCCGGATGACATAGATGCCCACTGCGGCGACGGCGACGAGGGTCGTGGTCCAGAAGAACGCACCGATGGCGGCGAGCACCAGCGCCGTCGACACGTCCCCGAACAGCAGTTGCCGCAGCAGGACGTAGAGGACGAGCAGCACGGTCACCCCGCTTGCGCCGAGCGCCAGCGCGATGACCGCAAAGATCGGCATGAAGGAAAACGAGGTCAGGCCCATCGCGAACGTTTTCCAGGGATTGCGGCTGAAGAACGGAAAGTGGGTCTTTCCCGCATGCCGCGCGTCACGTTCGTAGGGCACGAATGCCTGTTGAAAACCGATCCAGACAACGAGTCCGCGAATGTAGGGATCGGACTCGGTCAGCGCGAGAAGATGGTTCAGCGCCGGCCGGGAAAGCAGTTTGAAGTCCCCGGCGTCAACCGGCAATTCGATCGACGAACCGAGATGAATGATGCGATACGCCAGTCGCGTCATCATCATCTTGAGCGCGCTTTCACCGTGACGGCGGGTTCGCACCGTGTGGACGACGTCGGCGCCTGCGCGCCACTTTTCCAGGAGTTGTGGGATGACCTCCGGAGGATCCTGCAGGTCCGCATCCATGATGATCGTGGCATCGCC
>Ga0310899_10000149_pt1 | contig 13855 bp, 10 predicted proteins | sample C8D4metaG_FD_203909 | JGI IMG/M metagenome (GOLD analysis project Ga0310899, IMG submission 203909) | Lab incubated soil microbial communities from West Virginia University Organic Research Farm, Morgantown, WV, United States - C8D4 | ecosystem: Environmental > Terrestrial > Soil > Agricultural... | reverse complement strand
CCGCTGGCGGTCGTCCGGCCGTCTGAACTCGTCAACCTCGCCGCGCCCGGACCGAAACCCGGTTCGAACTCCTGCGGACAGGCCGGGAGCTGCCAGGAAATCTTCAGCTATCCCATGTTCCGCGATGTCGAGCGGCTGCAGACCGTGTTCACAGGCGTCGCGGCACATGTCGGTTTCGGCGCCAACCTCGCCTACCGCGGCCAGACACTGAATGGCCAGGGCATGCTGGTGTCCGGATCGTACTTCCCGGTCCTCGGACTTCAACCGGCACTGGGACGGCTCTTGACTGCCGACGATGATCGCAACGTCGCCAATCACTTCGTGACCGTCCTCAGCTATCACTACTGGACCGGGACACTCGGCTCGAATCCCGCGGTGCTGAACGACACGATCATCGTCAACGGTCAGGCGCTCACCGTCGTTGGCGTGGCGCCGCGTGGGTTCTCCGGGACCACGCTCGGCAGCGAGCCGAAGGTATTCGTGCCGCTGACCATGAGGGGATTGATGCTGCCGGGCTGGAAGGGGTTCGAGGATCGACAGACCTACTGGGCCTACCTCTTTGCGCGATTGAAGCCCGGCGTCACGCTCGAACAGGCGCGAGCGTCGTTGAACGGTCTCTACCGCCCCATTATTACCGATGTGGAAGCACCGCTTCAGAAGGGACTGAGCGATCAAACGCTGGCGAAGTTCAAGGCCAAGGTCATCGAGGTTGAGCGTGGCTCCCGCGGCCAAAGCTCGGTGCACCGCGAAGCGAAGACGCCGCTGTTGTTTCTCTTGACCGTCACGGGAATCGTGCTGCTCATCGCCTGCGCCAATATCGCGAACCTGCTGCTCGCGCGCGGCGCGGGACGAGCCACTGAAATGGCGATTCGCCTCTCTCTTGGCGCGAAGCGGCGGCAGCTGCTCGGTCAACTGCTCACGGAATCGTGCGTGCTGGCTGTGCTCGGCGGCGCTGCAGGACTGGTCGTCGCGCGCTGGACGATGAGCCTCGTCGCATCGTTGCTGCCGCCGGAAGCTACGACCACGCTGCAGTTCGAGCTGCAGGGCCGCATCGTGCTGTTCGCTGCGCTGTTGTCGGTTGCCACCGGCATCATCTTCGGGATGTTTCCCGCGTGGCATAGCACGAGGCCGGATCTCGTGTCTGCCATCAAGGCGCAAGCGGGGCAACCTTCGGGTGCCCGGGGTGCAGCGCGCTTTCGCACGTCGCTGGTCACGGCACAAATCGCCCTGTCGACGGCGCTGCTCATGTGCGCCGGACTGTTCGTCAAGAGCCTGAGCAATGTGAGCCGCGTCGATCTTGGAATCAAGACAGACAACGTCATCGTGTTTGGCGTGTCGCCCGGCCTGAACGGCTACACTCCCGAGCGTTCGAAAGCCTTTTACCAACGGCTCGAGCAGGAACTCGGCACCATTCCCGGAGCGACCGGAGTAACCATGGCGCGCATCGCCCTGCTCGCCGGCAACAACTCCGGGACGAACGTATCAGTCGAAGGGTTTACGAGCGGCCCGGATACCGATACCGATGCGAATTACAACGAAATCGGGACGGGATATTTCCGGACGCTGGGTGTGCCACTCATTGCCGGTCGTGAGTTCACTCCGGCCGACTCCGAGACGGCACCGAAAGTGGCGATCGTCAACGAAGCGTTCGCGAAAAAGTTCAACCTCGGACGTGACGCCGTCGGCAAGCACATGGCGCGAGGAAAGGGAAAACTCGACATCGAAATCGTCGGCCTGGTGCAGAACGCGAAATACAGCGAGGTCAAGCAGGAGGTGCCGGCGCTTTTCTTCAGTCCTTATCGACAGTCGACCCGCGTCGGCTCGATTAACATCTACGTACGCGGCGCGGGTGATCCGGCGCCAATGCTTCGCAGCGTGCCAGCAGTCGTCGCGCGGCTGGATCCCAACCTTCCGATCGAGGATCTCAAAACCCTGCCACAGCAGGTTCGCGAGAACGTGTTTCTCGATCGAATGATTAGCACGCTCTCCGGCGCTTTCGCATTTCTGGCGACCCTGCTTGCCGCCGTTGGTTTATACGGTGTACTCGCCTACACCGTCTCGCAGCGAACGCGCGAGATCGGCCTGCGCATGGCGCTCGGCGCCGACAGCGCGCGGATTCGCCGTTTGATCCTGAAGCAGGTTGGTTGGATGACGCTGATCGGTGCGGTTGCCGGGGTAGCCGGCGCGTACTATCTCGGTAAAGCGGCTGCCAGTCTCCTGTTCCAGCTGCAGCCGTACGATCCACTGGTGATCGTGAGTTCCGTGGTGCTGCTGACGCTGGTCGCGCTCGGGGCGGGATTTATTCCGGCGTATCGTGCCTCGCGAGTTCACCCGATGCAGGCGTTGCGTTACGAATAAGTTCGCTGTTCGCTACCGTGGCCACAACCACCCCATCGTCCCCGCGGTCAGGCACGCGTAGATCAGGCCGTCAACGGTCGCCTTCAACGTCGTTGTCCAGGATCGCCGATACCAGATCGACATCTGCCACAACGCCACTGCGTAGCCGATGAATGCCGTGGCGCCGGCAAATCGGAATACTTCGAGATACTCCGCGTTCGAGGACAGCGCTCGCCCAGCAATGTAGCCGGCGAACAGGCTGACCGCAACGCAATAGAGAAACCACAGGCCCATATTGCGCAGCATTGGCATCGGACCGTTTGGCATAACCGTCAAGATCATCACCGGGCCGGTATTAATCTTTGCGGCAAACTCCGGTGAGCGAAGATCGGCGCGGCTCGATGGCCGCGGAATCATGTAATCGCCCGGAGGTATCGCCAGTGCGCGAAGGGCCTCACGCACCCGATCCTCGTTGGGCACTTTCGGGTAATCGCTCCGGTGCCACGGTGACGCCATGTGAATGATCGAGCTCGCGATGAACACAAAGACAGCCGACAGCACGATCGGGAGCACCAGCAACGACAGCTCGGTCATGCGAAACCCTCCAGCTTAACGATCCCCCCACGAGTCGCGTTTCATCCGGCCTCAATGCACATTCAGAAGAGCATTAAACAATACTCGAAACGTCCCGAATGGCTGGCCGCGCCACTCCGGGCGAAACCCCAGCAGGACGACGTGTCCGGATTCGAGCGGCACGTCCAGTGCCGCGCTCTTCCCGGAAAGATATTTGTCGCCGATCAAGTAGCCAGACAGCAGCGGGGAGCCTTGGGTCGTATATCTGGCGAGTATCGACCCCGCAAAGCCTGCTTGTGTCTCGAAGACTGGCCCCCCGTCGACGAACAACGCCGCCGTCGCCGGCATTCCGGCCATGATCGGATGTGCCGTGTCGATCGCGGCTTCGACGATCGAGCCGCGGAGGAAGAATTCCTCCGGTCGTACTCCAGTGACGCTGTTGGTGACGGGCAGCTTGAACTGCTGAATCGGGAATCCGCAGGAGGTACTGACACAGACGAACGTTCCACCGTTCCGTACAAATGCTTCGATCCCGGCGAGATCTTCCGGCGTCGTATCGTCGCCGTACTCCGGCCTGACGGTGCTCGCGCCGCGGCCGCCGGTGGCCGCACCTCCTCGCAGGCGTGTTCCGTCCGGCATCACCAGCACGTCGATTCGGGACAAGAGCGGTGAATGAAAGTCCGCCGGCCGCAACGTGATGTACTCGAAACCATATTGATCGAGCAGCCACCGCGTCCATCCGGCGGCCATGCTGCCGCCCCAGGGTTCGAACACTCCGATCCGGGGCTTCCGGACCGTCACGCCGGTCTCGTCGGTTCGTTCCGCGACGAGCGCAAGCGCGCGCACGAGATCGGTCTGACGATCGGCCGGTAAGCCGGTGACAATGTAGCGCGGCTGCCGCGATCCGTTCGCCGCTCGGAACTGCACGCCGGCGCCTTCTTTCCACGCGCGATTGATCGCTCTGAAAGCATTGTTGGCGGCAGGATCGACGGCAAGTGCCGAACCTGTGCCAGCGATCCTGCCGGGCGGCGGCACGATCGCCGATGCTGCCGGATCCGAATTGAAACCGGCACCCGGCACGCTGTCGAACGCAGCTGCATCTGTTTCGCCGTTGACGTAGCGCGTCGGGGACGACTTGAAAGACACACCTGGTCCAATGGCAACCAACCTTCCGACCGTATCGTCGGAAAGCGGTTGTGCGACCGGGATCACGCGAACGTCCATCTGGAGCGGTAAAGTCCACCCTGCGGCATCGTAGGGACGTTCCGGTGGTCCGCCGGGGGACTGCCGCAAATCCGGATACTTCTGAATGTCGAGCACCTCGCGCGCCAGCGCGGCGTACTCCTGGTCGGTTCGGATAATCCAGGTGCCGCCGGGATACATCGTGTCGTCGAATCTCGCCGCCGCGGTCAATTGTGAAATCCGCACGCCACCGAACGCGAGACGCCGCAACAGCTCGACGGCGGCAATGACGTCGCGTTGATCCTGCGGAATGACGTATGCGTAGGGTGACTGCGTACGGCCGCGCGCGATTTGTTCTCGTCCGGCGCGATACCGGTTGAGCAGTAACGAGTCTTTGTATTTCGCCGCGTACTCGAGTACCGACAAGGACGCCGTCTCCATGTAACTGACCGCATCGCGCAGCCGCCACCAGCCGGGGGGCCAGGGACTCGAGTAAAGACTGCGCGGACGCAGGTCGCGCATGTTTTGAGGAAAATCCTGAATCGTGTATTCGTGCGGGGTCGCGTATTGATACAGCGCGGTCTCAGTCCAGAAGGCGGCAATGTTCTTGAAGTTCGGCGCGTAGTCGATATACCCGGGATACCACGCATCGAATGCAGTACCCATGTGCGTGGCGCCAACCTGCCCGCGCTCTTCGAGTCCTTTGGCGATCGCCATGCCAATCATGTTCACTTCACGCGCGATGAGCGGCGGCGCGTCCTTGCCAACAGGTTCGGAGAATGGCGGCAGCCAGATCCGTGTCGGAAATGGTCCCGATTGGTGGTGCACGTAGATGATCTGCGGTTCCCACTGCCGCCACGCGTGCTCCATCACACGCGACTCGATCATGTTCAGCATGTAGGCGTCGCGGTTGTTGTCGTGACCGACGTACTCCTGATAGAGCAACGGAGGAGCAGACTGCTCGTACGGCGTTCCGACATTCTTCATGTACCACTCAGCCACCATCTGTTGGCCGTCGGGATTGATGGTGGGCCAGAGCATCAGCACCACGTTCTCGAGGATCGACTTCCAGTCGCGCTCCGATGCTCGCGCGAGAAGATTGTAGGCCAGCAGCGGTGTGTGCTGAGGACCGGCGACCTCCGTCGCATGGAGCCCGCCGTCGATGTGGACCAACGCCTTTCCTTCCGCCGCAAGCCGGCGCGCTTCCGCTTCCGACAAGCCGGAAGGATGCGCCAGCCGAAGAGCGATCTCACGATAACGATCGATGTGAGCGAGATTGGCCGGAGTCGAGATGAGCGCAAAGTACATCGGCCGCCCCTGGGAAGTGCGGCCGGCTTCGATCAGCGTCAGATACTTGCTGGCGGCATCAAGCTTCCTGAAGTACTCGATTGATTGGTCGTAGGTGGCGAGCTTGTAGTCGGCGCCGGGCTGAAAACCGAACGAGGCTTCCGGTGTCGGAAGCCTCTGTGATTCCGCCGAGGGGTGTGCCGCGACGATGCATGCGGCAAGGACCACAATTCCGGCGGCAACCTTCATCGGTCGCCGTTACTTGGTGACGAGTCCGACCGGACACGACACGCCGGTACCACCAATGCCGCAGTACCCGCCAGGATTCTTCGACAGATATTGCTGATGATAGTCCTCGGCGTAGTAGAACTCTGGGGCCGGCGCGATTTCAGTCGTGATTGCGCCATAACCTGCGCGAGCGAGTTCCTGCTGATATGCATCACGCGAACGCTCGGCAATGTCCCGTTGTGCATCGTCGAAGTAATAGATTGCCGATCGGTACTGCGTGCCAACGTCGTTGCCCTGACGCATGCCTTGTGTCGGATCGTGGTTCTCCCAGAACATCTTGACGAGATCCGCGTACGAAACCTTGCGTGGATCAAACACCACAAGGACGACTTCGGCATGCCCGGTTGCGCCGCTGCACACCTCTCGGTAGGTTGGGTTCGGCGTGTAGCCACCGGCATAGCCGACCGCGGTCGTGTACACGCCAGCGTCCTGCCAGAACTTTCGCTCGGCCCCCCAGAAACATCCAAGACCGAACATCGCACGCTCGAGTCCGTCAGGAAACGGCGGCTCGAGAGGCGCGCCATTCACATGGTGTGTCGCGGGAACCGCCATCTTCTCGGACCGCCCTGGCAATGCCGATTCTTTGGTGGGGAGCTTGAGTTTGTTGGCAAACACTGGGTACTCCGAATTCCTGTCGGTTTTTGGTTTCGGGCTCGTAAACGAACACGCCTTCTGCCCTAGTTATTCTGACTCAACATGACAAAAATCATGAACGCGATGATCGCCAGCAGCACGAGCAGGGCAATCTTCCACGGGCTCATCGGATATTGCCCCGCCATTCGACCGTCGTATCCGTTGACGACGACCTGGAATGTTCGGGTTCCGTAGAGATACGACAGCAGCCAGATCGGCACGAGAACGTGCTTGAACGTCTGCGCAGAAAATGTCGGACTCATTTCGAGATTTCGATATGTGTCTCCCGGGATCTGCTGCACACACATCTCTCGCAACTGGGTCACCATCGAGTCTTGCGACGTTTGCGCCGCCTCGACGAGAACAACCTGGTAATGCTCGACGATGAAGCCCGAGAGAAAGGCGGTGTCATATGCGACGAGTTCCTTCGTCGCGAACGGCTCGATCTGTCGCAATAGCGCGTGCGACACCCCGTGAGTTCCGGACACCGGTTCGTCGTCGAAGAAATGCTCGACGACGCCCGATGCCGGCTCCCATCGGACGTGCCGAACCTGGCGCGTTTGGGTTCGCCCCTGGTTATCACGGTAGCTCTCGGTCGTGTAGTAGTAGTGCCCGGCTTCGGCCTGCCACGGACAAACCGCCTGCGCGTCAAACGTCCAGTACGGGATGTAGACACCGCGCACGCGGTCGACAAGCGCCCGATTCTTCAGCTTGCCCGGCGCGAGCCACTTGCTCGCGTACCAGTGACGAATCTGCTCACGAACCTGGCTCTCACTGATCTTGAACGGCAGCAGACTCTGCGGCCGAATCGGAGCTTTGATCTCGTTGTACGCAACCAGTGACGGCGATCCGCAGAACTGGCAGTTCTGGCCCACGCGCTCCGGATCGAACACCGAGACGGCCTTGCAGCTCTGACACTGCACGGTCCGCTTCTCGGTCAGCCAGCCGCGCGCCTCATCCGGAAGCTCACGCAGCGCTTTGGCAAGATCGTTTTCAACCAGCGCGCCGGACTCTGGATCGACGGTAAACGGCGTCGCCGCGCCGCAGAAGGGACAGACCAGCAGCTGCTTCGACGGGTTCCACTCAGCCTGCGCGCCGCAATTGGCGCATGCATGCTTTTCGAGTGCGGCAATATCTGGCATCGGCGGACGCGCGCGACGTTATCGGGCGAGATACTCGTCGAGCGCGCTGCGCTTGATTCGGTACGACGTGCCGATCTTTTTCGCCGTCAGCTCACCGGACTCGATGATCGTCATCACATCGGATTCCGGCACGCCAAGCGCCTGCGCGACGTCGGCCGGCGCCAGAAGATCCGCCAGCGCATTCGCGGGCGCGGCGGCGGCGGCTCGCGGCGCGGCCGCTCCAGCAGCAGCGGGCATTCCCTGCTGCTGCATGATCTGCTGCGCAATCGACAGGCCGACCGCCAGCTCCGTCGCCATCCCGCCGGAGCTGCCCCCCTTCTCCATGCCTTGCGCCATCTGGAATTTCACGTAGTCGTTCAGATTGCCGACGGCGGCCATGCTCGAGCGCTTGTCGATCGCCTGCTCGACTTCAGGCGGCACCGAGACGTTTTCGATGATGAAGCTCGTGATCTGCAGACCGTATTTCGCCGCAACCACCGGATTGATCAGCGGAAGCAGCGCCTCGCCAAGCTCGCCGTAGCGACTGGCGACATCAAAGACGGGAACTTTGGCGGACGCGAGCGCATCGGCAAAGATGCTCACGATACGCGAACGCATCGTGTCGGCAAACTCGTCGAGCCTGAAATTCTGATCCGAGCCGGCCACCTCCTTGAGGAATAGCTTGGGCTCCGTGATTTTGAAGTCATAAGTCCCGAACGCACGGGCGCGGACGATGCCGAGGTCGTCGTCACGCATCATGATCGGGTTAGCTGTTCCCCATTTGTTTCCCGTGAACAAACGCGTCGTCACATAGTAGACGTCCGCTTTGAACGGCGAATTGAAGCCGTACTTCCACGACTTCAGCTTGGTCAGCACCGGAATGTTGTCGGTGGTAAGCGTATGCTTTCCCGGACCGAACGTGTCCCCGAACTCCCCGAGGTAGACGAACTGAACGACTTGCGATTCCCGAACGATCAGCTGCGCGCCGTTTTTGATCGCTTTGTCGTCATCCGGAAAGCGGTACGACAGCGTATCGCGCGAGTCGTCGGTCCATTCGATGACATCGATCAGCTCGCCCTTGATGAAATCCATCAGACCCATCGCACACTCCTTCTGCCTGTTCTCTTTCCATTATTCTATGGGTCGAATGACGGACGTTCAATCGCTTCACTGTCCGAACTGCGGTGCGGCGGCCGACCCGCAGGCGGCTCGCTGTCCCTACTGCCGCGCACGTTTGGCGGCGATCAGCTGTCCCGACTGCTTTGCGCTCATGTTCGCCGGCTCTGCGTTCTGCCCGAAATGCGGCAGTCGAATCGCGAAAAGGTCGCCTGAACCCTCGACGACCGCGTGCCCGGCGTGCCGGGCCGCCCTGGAACAGATCACGCTCGGCGGCATTTCGCTCCTCGAGTGCCGCAGTTGCGACGGTGTGTGGATCGGATCCAACGACTTTGAGCGCATTTGCGCCGATCGCGAAGCCCGCGCCGCGGTCCTGGCGAGGCCAAGGGCTGCGTCGTTGAATCCCCAGCAAGGACCTCCCGTGCGTTATCGGCCGTGTGTCGTGTGCGGCAAAATGATGAACCGCGTGAATTTTGGGCGCGTTTCTGGCACGGTCATCGATGTGTGCCGCGGGCACGGAGCATTTCTCGACAGCGGGGAACTCCATGCGATCGCCACCTTCATCATGGAAGGCGGACTCGATCGCGCGCGACAGCGCGAGAAAGACGATCTCGAGGACGAACGGCGGCGCCTGGAGATGCTTCGCACGATCGAGTCACGACGCCACATCGCCGACGCCGAACCCGGTTCTGCGTTCGCGCGCGGAGTGCTCGACCTGCGCCGGCTGCTGAAGGATGAATAGCGACCTTATTCGGCAGCGAAATTCAGCACCACGCCATTGATGCAATAACGCAAACCGGTCGGTGGTGGACCGTCTTCGAAGACGTGCCCCAGATGTCCGCCACAGCGGCTGCAGTGCACCTCAGTGCGAGTCATGAAGTAGCTGCCATCGGTCGACGTGCCGACCGAGCCGGGAATCGGCGCGAAGAAGCTCGGCCAGCCGGTGCCGCTCTCGAACTTGGGTCCGGACTGGAATAGCGCCTGGCCACATCCGACACAGGTGAACGTACCGCGGCGCTTTTCGTGGAGAAGGGCACACGTGCCCGGACGTTCGGTGCCATGTTCTCGAAGGATGTGATACTGCTCGGGCGTCAACTGCTTCCGCCACTCGTCTTCGGTTTTCGTAACTTCGAACGTTTCACCGGTGCGCATTATCGTTTCTCCGTCGCCTGCTTCGCAATATCGAGCACATCGTCAGCGGGCAAGATCACTGGGAGGAGACCGAGGCCTTCGGCGCCGCTCATCGTGGCAAACGCGCTCGGGCGATCGGTGGCGACCTGCCTGACCGTCAGGATACCCACAATCTTTCCGTTCGGAAGAAACGCCGGCGTTCCAATTCCGGCCGACTCCCCCGCCAATACATAGAACGTTCGAGGCTTGAGGACTATTCCCCCGATGTCGCGCAGCGCGGCCGACGGCGCCCAGCCGCCGACACGACCGAACCGCCCGAAAACGACTACTTGATCGAGGAGCGCCGGTTGTCCGGCGTCGGAAAGATTCACCGCAACCAGCGGCTTCGCCGGCGGATTGATCGGCCGGATGAAGGCGAGATTCAAGTCCTCGTCCCGCAGCGCGATCGTGGACTGGAGCTCACGGCCATCGGCAAGACGGATCTTGAGGTCGGTTGGCTCGCTCGCAATGTCGACGGCCTGACCACCGCTGCCGCTGCCCGACATCAACTTGGTCATCATCGCCCCCGGATTGATCGAGCTGAGTGAGACGACGGTCAAACCGCCGGGATCGACGACGGTACCAACTGTCTCGATCGTGTCGTCGTTCGACTGCACCTCGCGACCGCCCATCGACATCCGCATCTTGACGACGACGCGCACGTTGACGATGGCGTCTTGCCATTTCTTCACAAGATCGCGGGCGGCGGCGCGGCTCTCCTGCGCGCCGGCACTCGTCGACACGAGCAGTACGGATGTGACTACGGACGCGGCAAGTCTGGATCTCAATTGCGTTTCCACCCAGTCTGGAGTTCGACGAAAAACGTTCTGATTCCGCGGCGCACTTTCATCACGACAGATGCCGGTTTGTCGCGAGCGACCCGCTCCATCTTCTGCTGAACCGCCGCGACATCGGCAACCATATCGCCGTCGATTGCCAGGATGATGTCACCGTCGGCAAGGTGGCTGAGTGCGGCCCACCCTCCTTCCCGCACGGTCTCGACGAGAACTCCCTGCTGCCCTTCCGGCATCGCGGACGCGGCGCGATCGGCCGCGGCGAGGTCGCGGACGCGGAACTCGAAATCGCGATCCTCGTACTTCTTCATTTCGCGCGGCAGCCGCGGTGATGCCGCAAGCTTGATCGCCAGTTTCTGTTCCTGCGTACCGCGGCGTATCGACAACTCGACGGTCGAGCCGATGCGATACTGGCGGATCATCGTGGCGAAGAGATCGACGTCCGACGGCTGTGACGCCTCCACCGGCGTTCCATCGATCGCCGTGATGATGTCGCCGATTTTCAGCCCCGAGCCTGCACCATCGGCGAACACGCGCGTAACCCGCACGCCCGGCACGTCCGGAACACCAACCTTCTCGGCCAGCTCGCGCGTCAGCACCTGCACGCTGACCGGCACCCATGCCTTTCGTGCTTCGAGGCCGGGATCCTCGAGAACCGCGCGACCGACTTCGATGACGGTGAGCAGACGTTCCCCCTTGCGCTCGAATGTGACCAGCGTCTTGACCGCTCCCTTGGTGCCGCCGGTCAGCCGATCGAGTTGTTGTGCGAGGCCGCGGACATCATCGACCGTCGTCCCCTCGATTGAGACAATCACGTCGTCTTCCAGGAGCGACGGTTTTGCATCGTCTGACGGTCCGCCGGGCCTGACGCCGTTCACCCGGACGCCCTTGCGATCCGCGCGCCGCAGCTCCTTGGCGGCCCACGTCGTCAGATTCGAGGCAGTGATCCCCAAGCCAGGCAATTCTTCAATCGGCGCTTCCACACTCTCGCGCTCCTGAGCAGCAACGGTGAGCGTCCGTTCGACACCACCGCGCATGACGATGGCGGTGACGGGCTTCCCGAGAGGAAGGCGCATCAGCAGCTGATTGAAGAGCGGCACTTCCTCGGCGAACCTGACGTTGACGTCTCGGCCGTCGAGCTTGACGAGCACGTCGCCGGGCACAAAGCCCGCGGCCGCCGCTGGAGACCCTTCGACCGTCCCGCCGACGAGCGCGCCGCGCTGCACGGCGGACGATTTCAGCACTGGCTGCACGTCGAGTCCGATCCACGCCCGTCGCACTTTGCCGTCGCGCATCAGCGCCGTCGCGACCTCCTGGGCGAGATCGCTCGGAATGGCTCCGGCGAGACCCATGCTGATCTCGTTGACGCCAACGATCTCCCCCGACATGTTCACGAGCGGTCCACCCGAATTGCCGCCAAAGATCGCGGCATCGTGTCCAATCCAGCGCACGATGGATCCAACGTCCTCGCCTTCGAGGGTCATGCGATTGAACGGCCAGAACATGCCCGGCATGATCATCTCGGTGTTGCTCACAATCCCCATCGTCACCGACTGTGACAGCGCGAGCGGGCTGCCAAGAGCCATGACCGGATCGCCAACTTTCAGCTTCGCGGCATCGCCGAAACGGGCCACGGGAAACGTGCGCGGTTTCTCGGGCCGAAGCTTGATGATCGCGATGTCCGATAGAGGATCGGTGCCGACGAGATCGGCGGGAATCTCTTCTCGATCGGCAAGCGTGCACAGGAGCGATCGGGTTCGTCCCGCGACGTGATGGTTGGTGAGGACGTGCCCGTCGGCGGAGATGATCGTGCCACTGCCCGACGCCTCGCGTTTGACTTCGCGCCCCTCTTCATAGCTGTAGGTGACAACGTGGATGCGAACGAGGCTCGGTGAAATTTTCGCGAGCGCGTCGCGGAGACTCGACTCCGATGGCGAACGCTGTTGGCCTGAAACCGGGGCGCAGATCGCAAGACCGACAACAATGGCAGCGCCTCGCAGCAGACGCCGCCCGTACATAACGCTCAAATGAGACATCCTCCCGACAACAAGTGTTTCAAACTGTATCAGTGCGCAGGGTGCACGCGAACGATGGAGGACAAAAAAAGAGGGAGACAGCGTCGCTGCCCCCCTTTTCCGCCTGCATTGCGCAGGAGGGTCCGGTTCCGACTCAGCGTCGTGGTCCGAATCCCTCGCGATATCCGTTTCTAAAGCCGGCGCGGTAGCCGTCCTGGTACTCAGTGCGGGCGCCGAGTTCCGGCGTATAACCGGAGTCGGCCTGTTCGAGTTCCCGCTGGCCCTCGAGATCCCAACGTCCGCCGTTCACACCTTTGTCTTCCTTGCCCGCCTGCCGTCCCTCTATCAATCCCCGGTCGTAACCGGTACGGTACGCGCGGGTATTGGTTTGGCGGATGTTGTTTTGTGGACCAAATCCCTCACGATACCCGCTTCTGAAACCGGTGCGGTACCCCTGCTGGTAGTCCGCGCGGGCGCCCATCTCCTGCGTGTAACCGGAATCGGCCTGCTCCAGTTCCCGCTGACCCTCGAGATCCCAATGACCGCCATCCACGCCCTTGTCGGCCTTGCCAGCGTCGCGCCCCTCGATCACGCCTCGGTCGTAACCAGCGCGGTAGGCACGCGTGGTGTTTTGCGGAATGCCGGTGCCCGCCGTACCGACGGCGCCGTCTTGAACGAAATCGAAGTATTCCGGGCGCGTCACTATGCCGTCGCCGTTTTCGTCCAATCGCTTGAATGCCGCAGTCGTGCCCGTCCACTCGCTGCGCGCTATCCGTCCGTCGCCGTTGCGATCCGCTCGCTCGAAGCGAGCGGCCATTTCCTCGCGCCTCGATCGGTCCGCCCGATCGTCGACGACGCGAGGACGGACCTCTTCGCCTGAGAGGACGCCGTCGTGATTGAGATCGTGCTCGCGGAACGACTGGGCGTTCCCCTGCCACTCGTCGCGGGTTATCACGCCGTCGTTGTCGGTATCCATCGCGCGAAATCGCATCTGTTCACGGGAATCTCGGGTTTGTCCGTTATCACGGCTATTGCCGCTTCCCGTGTTTTGCGAAAGCGCGAGTGCCGGCAGCATGACGGCGCTGAACACGATGGCCGTGATGGTTCCTGCCTTCTGCATCGGTTCCTCCTTCGCGACACGCACGGTCGCTTGCGCGACTAGCGCTATTGGAACGTCTGACAGCCGTCTGGCGTGCCCTTGTCGAACCCGCGGCGAAGCCACGTCACACGCTGCTCGGACGAACCGTGTGTGAATTTCTCGGGAAACACGTGTCCCGTTTGCATCCGCTGAATGCGATCGTCGCCGATGGCTGCTGCCGCCCGCAGCCCTTCCTCGAGA
>Ga0310899_10000135_pt1 | contig 14122 bp, 10 predicted proteins | sample C8D4metaG_FD_203909 | JGI IMG/M metagenome (GOLD analysis project Ga0310899, IMG submission 203909) | Lab incubated soil microbial communities from West Virginia University Organic Research Farm, Morgantown, WV, United States - C8D4 | ecosystem: Environmental > Terrestrial > Soil > Agricultural... | reverse complement strand
AGTCAGCGGGTTCTCCGCCACCAGAACGGGCAGACCGGTCTCTTCGCGCAGCCGCTTGTCGAGATTCCTCAAGAGCGCGCCGCCGCCGGTCAGGACGACGCCGCGATCGTAGATGTCGGCCGAGAGTTCGGGCGGGATACGTTCGAGCGAATCGCGCACTGCCTGGACAATCTGACGCAGAGGCTCGCAGAGCGCTTCACGAATATCCGAGTCGGTGATCGTCACGGTCCGGGGAACGCCCTCGACCGCGTGACGTCCCTTGACTTCCATCACGAGCGGTTTCTCGAGCGGCGCTGCCGATCCGACTTCGTACTTAATCGCCTGGGCGGTGCGTTCGCCGACGTGCAAATTGCACTGCTTGCGCATGTACTGAATGATCGCTTCGTCCATGGCGTCGCCGGCCACGCGCAGCGACTTGCCGTAGACGGTCCCGGCCATCGAGATCACGGCAATGTCGGTCGTGCCGCCACCGATGTCGATGATCATGTTGCCCGCCGGTTCGGTCACGGGCAGGCCGGAACCGATCGCGGCCGCCATCGACTCGTCGACGAGAAAGACTTCACTCGCCTTCACGCGGAACCCGCTGTCTTTCACCGCGCGCCGCTCGACGGGGGTAATCTCGGGAGGGACGCCGATGACGAGCCGCGGTCTCACGAAGCTGCGTTTGCCGTGCGCCTTCCGCACGAAGTACATCAGCATCTTCTCGGCGGCGTCGAAGTCGGCGATGACCCCGTCCTTCATCGGACGGACCGGCTTGATGTTTGCCGGCGTACGGCCCAGCATCTCGTGCGCCTCGATGCCCACGGCTTCGATCTCGCCGCGCGCGATGTTGAACGCCACGATGGACGGTTCGTTGAGTACGATGCCGCGTCCGCGGGCGAAGACGCATGTATTGGCGGTTCCGAGATCGATCGCCACGTCAGTGGCAAAGGTGGACATCAGGCTCATGGCAGCACGACCTCGTTTGCAGAGAGAGAGTGTGTGTTCGGGCGCAATTCATGAATCGTTCCCACTCTCTTTCGGCACCGAACCCCAAAAGCTTCAGGAATTTATCGACCGCGTGCCAACTCGCCGCGACACGATGTCAGGCGCAATTACAGAATTGCGAGACAACGACGGTTTTTGTTAGGCGCCGTTAAAAAGCGCAACACGAACGGGTTACGTGCGATCGAGATCGGGGGTCCAGGTTGTTACCGCGCGCTTGATCGCGTCCGGCTTGAGATTCTCGCGCACAGCGCGCTCGAGCAAGGCCGGCAGCTCGGCATCCGAAGCAAACCTCAACGCCGCGATCTGTTTGTTGTGGAGCTGGCCCAGCAGACGCTGTTGATCGGGTGTCAGCAACGCCGTCGTCCGAACGCGCATTTCCAGCTTGATGATTCGATCCTGCAGCCGGGTCGTGTATCGCCGGCTGATCATCAGGAGGACGATGACCGCCGCGCACAATGCGAACAGTCCGATCAACAGCCGATCGCCGGTGGCGCGCCAGCGGAGCCAAAAACTAATCAGCGCGATACCGACGAACCAGTAGCCGACGGCGGTGAGCAGCGGGCGATGCGCGTGGTTCTTGTAGGTCTGCATGTCAGCTCCCAGCTCCCAGCTCCCAGCTTCCAGCTTCCAGCTTCCAGCTTCCAGCCGTTATCTCGCCTCAATCACACTCAAGGGGGATTTGGTTGGAATGATTCGCGTCAGCGGGAAGCCGGCTCGCGCGAACAACTCCCGAAACTCCTGTTCCGTCCGTTCGCGCCCACCGGGCATCAGCAACATTTCGAGATCGATCATCTTCGCAAAGTCCGGCTGGTTACCCGGGCTCACGACCGAGTCAAGCAGGATCACCCGTCCTCCACGGTTCATCGCGGCGCGAATGTTCTTCAAGATCGTCGTCGCGCGCTCGTCATCCCAATCATGGATGATGTGCTTCATGATGTAGGCGTCTCCCCTTTCGGGCACCGCCTCGAAGAAGTCGCCGGAGACCGTGTCGCATCGGTCCGAGAGACCGAGCGATTCGATCACAGGGCGTGCGCCGACGAGCACGTGCTCGAGGTCGAACAAGACGCCGCGCATCGACGGATACTTCTGCAGAATCGACGTCAGGACCCGACCATGCCCGCCGGCGACGTCGACGAGCCTCCCAATTCCGCTGAAATCGTACACTTCGAGGACTGCTGGGATGACCATTCCGCTGAACATGGTCATCGCGTTGTTGAAGATTTCAGACTCTTCGGGATTCTTCGGAAACCATTCGAACACCGGAACTCCGACCGTTTTCTCGACCGCCGGATCGCCGGTCTCAACCGAATGCAGGGCATTGGCGTAGACCTGGAAGTGGAACGGATCGGTCAGCCACAGCGCCATCGCGTGCATCGAACCGGGTGTTTCGGAGCGAAGCATGGACGAGGCGAGATTGTTGGCGAAGGTGCGGGCTCCTTGTTCCTCGAACACCCCGAGGCTCGCGAGCGTTCGCAGCACCCGGAACAACGCGTCCTCGTTGACGCTGAGCTCGCGCGCGAGATCGGCGGCGCTGCGCGGCGCAGCGGCGAGGAGATCCGCGAGTCGTAGTTTCACGGCCAGATACACACATGTGGACGCGATATACCCGGTGCTCAGCTGCATGAGGTGCTGAGCGGCAGCGGCTTCTGGAGACACTTCAGGTGGATTCGTCACAGACAACGGAAAACCTCCGGGGACAAAACTCTGATTATAACTGTGCGGCCACTAGTCGTCCCCAACGGACTTCTGGCGTCTTGCTTTAATCTGTCCACGGCGTTTCTTGGTCGCCAGGCGCTTTTCCTTCGCCGCTTTTCCTGGTTTGGTCGGGCGACGCTTTTTGGGTTGCTGAGCGGCTCGCTGAACAAACGCGATCAACCGCGCGCGCGCAGCCTCGCGATTCTGCGCCTGGGTGCGATGCTCGCGAGCCTCGATCACCAGCACGCCCTCGTCGGTCATTCGACTGCCTGCCAGTGCAATCAGCCGCTGCCTGATGGCATCGGGCAACGATGACGTACTGACATCGAATCGCAGTTGGACGGCCGTCGCGACTTTGTTCACGTTCTGTCCACCCGGACCGGACGATCGGACGAACCGCTCTTCGATTTCCCGGTCGTCGATGGACAGTGATGGACTGATGACGATCATGGCGCCAATTAGACCTTGAACAAGATCCCGCGCGCCCGCCTGCCGGTCGCCCGTTCGACGGCGCCGACATATTGCTGCACCTGCGCGCGGTAACGCGATTCGCCGGCGGCGAGTTCATGGTCGGTCTTGAAGTCAACGACGGTCGTGACGCCGTTCTCCTCGAACGCAAGATCGAGCACGCCTTCGATCATCGTTCCGTCTTTCTGTACCCAGGTCACCGGTGTCTCGCGCGATAGCACCCCCGCACGGCGGGCGCGTCCCATCAGATCGTGCGCGAGAACCGCGGAGCCGATGGCAGCGGCGGCGCGAATCTCCTCTGTTGTCGACAGCAGGATCCGCCCCTGCGTTTCCGCGGTCGCCACCACGTCTTCGGTGGTGGCATCGAGAGCGACCGTCGCGAGGACCGCATGGACGAGCGTACCAAATCGTGGACCGCGGGGGCGTCCCGCGGCTCCCGCCAGCTCGACGATCTCGATCGAGCCACCGGCCGCAATCTCCTCGTCGATACCGAGCTCGGCGACCGCCGCCGCCCACGCCGTCGCCGTCTGTACGCGCACACTGGGCATCTGCGCCGTTTCAATCGTGGTGGATCGATCCTGCCGCCACCGCTCGTACTCCGCCATGCGCTCCTCGACGGCAAACATGTCGCCGTCTTTGACGATCAAGTCGTCGCGGCGCAAACCGAGCGTCGAAACCGCATTCAAGTGAAGGATGTGGGGGTCCCACCACACCACTGAATAACTGGTCAGCGGTTGGCGGTTGGCGGTTGGCGACTGGCGAAACTGATAGGCGCCGGGAGCAACCGTATGCGGACGCGCGGGATCGCCGTCGGGGCGATTCATGACCGAATCCTTCGATCGAAACGCCGGGCACCCCAAGGCGCGCGCGGGATTGCGACGCTCGGGTTCCGTCGGGTAGACCGCGGCCATCAAGGGATCGAGCCACCCGCCGTCATACGGACCATCACCGATGACAGGAACGACCAGCAGATCGCGCGCACGAGTCGCCGCCACGTAAGTCAGTCGCTGTGCTTCCGCCTGCTCGCGCGCGCGTTCTTCCTGACCGTGCAGAACGAGATCGATAGGCGCCCAGCCTGCCAATTTCAACGCGCACAACCGTTCGTCCTTGTTGATCCACCGGCTGGGCTCAGCCGGCGACAGCTTACAGGTCGGGTCGGCCAGGACCACCACCGGAAACTCGAGGCCTTTGGCCTTGTGGACGGTCATGATGCGCACGCCGTCACTGCCTTCCTCGAGAATGGGCGCTTCAGACGCCTGCGACGCCTCGGCAGCAACGCGGAGCTCGTCGACGAAACCGCGAAAAGAAATCCCTCCCTCTGCCTCGTACTGCCGTGCCAGTTCGGCGACGTGCAAAACGTTCGCAAGGGCCTGCTCGCCGCCGGCGCGAAGCACGAACCCCACATGTGCCCGCGTCGCGTTCAACAGTTCCTGAATCGTTTCCGCGACCGGGACGTAGTTGCGGCGGCGATGGAGCTGTTGCAGAAGCTGGAGAGCGGAAGCTATCGGAGAGAGGTGCGGCGGAATGCCCGTGGGAATCCGAAACGGATGGAACACGCCGAAGCCGTGCTCGCGGCTTCCAAGCTTCCACTCGAGCAGTTCCTCGTCACCAATCGCGAACAGCGCGCCTCTAAGGGTCGCAAACACCGACAGCTCGTCGTCGGGCCATTCGATTGCAGCGAGCGCCGCCCGGATTGTTTCAACCTCCTCCCGATCGTGAAACGTCTTTCCGCCGACGAGGACATGACGCACGCTGCGCGCCTCGAGCGCCTGCACGTAAGGCTGCGTGACGTCGTCGCCGAAGCTGAGAAAGCGGCGAAAGAGCAGGCATACATGCTTTGCCTGCACTGGCACCGGTTGCTCACCGGTGCGTTCGGTCACGGTCCATCCACTCTCGGTCACCAGCCAGTCGACGAATGCCCCGATCGCGTCGGGTGTTGACGCCTCGATCGCGACCGCAGAAATGTTTCGTGTGCCGTACGGGGCCGGCACGGGCAGCGCGATGACTGCAGGCTGGCGGCTCGGATCTTTCCGATCGGGCGACAGTGGCACGTAGTCGGCCTGAAGCGTAAACCGATCGCCGGTCATCACCGGCGCAAACGCGGCGTTGACGATTGCCTGAATCTGCGGCACGCTGCGAAAACTCGCGGTCAATTTCACCGCGACCGCTCCGCATGCGGCGAGCCGCTCGCAGACATCGCGGTAGACGGCAACATCGGCGCGGCGGAACCGATAGATTGACTGCTTTGGATCACCGACGAGAAACAGGTGACCGGGACGGGGCGTGACCTTACGCCAGTCAGCTTCGGAAGGATCAGCGGAGGCCAGCAGGAGGAGAATCTCCGCCTGCAATGGATCGGTGTCCTGGAATTCATCGACGAAGATATGTGTGAATCGATCCTGAAAACCGCGACGCACGGTCTCGTTGCCCTTGACGAGATCGCGTGCTTTGAGAAGCAGGTCGAGAAAATCAAGGCTTCCCGAGCGCGCCTTCAGCTGCTCATACTTCCTCACAGCGCCGATGAGTTCCTGCTGAAGAACTGCCGCAAGATCCGCGTCGGCATCAAGGCGGAACCCGTCGAGATGCGTTCGAAACGCATCGAGTGCGGCTACCAGCTCCGCTCGGGTGACGCCTTTGCGGTATCCCGGTCCGCGCCCGTGTCGCGCTCGTGCGAAATTCCGATCGCGCGAGAGGTCAACGAGCCGCGCCTCGATGCCGTCAAGATCGACCAGTGCTGATGTCGCTGCCGCGGTCCCTTCCTGTTGCAGCTGGATCTCCTGGCTCAGGTGACGCACCGGAGCAAGATCGAGATACAGCACATCGTTGGCGTAGGACGGCTGCTCGCTCATCGAGGCGAGCGCGTGCAATTGGGTCACAAGGCGCTCAATCTGGTCGTCGCGATCGAACGGACGCCGCGTCCATGGTGTCGGGAAATCGCGCCATTGGGCCAGTTCCCACGCCGCCCGCTGCAGTCGATCGATCGGGCCATCTTGACGCGGGCGCGCGCCGAAGAACGAGAATGGCGTCGATCGTCTGAGGGCACGCCGCACACCTTCCGGCGGATCGGCCAACTGCTGTTGCAACCATCCGCCAAACGCCTCTTCGAACAGCCGCTCTGACTGCGTTTCCGTCAACACGCGAAACAAGGGGTCGACACCCGCTTCGACCGGCCGCTCGCGCAGCAGCTCGGCACAAAAACCATGGATCGTGTTGACGTGGGCTTCTTCAAGGCTGCCGAGTGCCTTGTCGAGACGATCGCGCGCTTCGGCGTCGCCGAGGGCACTGCGCTCCCGCTCGAGGGCCTCGCGAAGACGAAGCTTCAGCTCGCCGGCCGCCTTTTCGGTGAACGTCACGGCGACAATGCACTCGACGCCCGCGCGTCCGGTTGCCAACACTCGCAAGATGCGCTTGACCAGCTCGGTCGTCTTCCCCGTGCCGGCTGCGGCCTCGACGACGAGGGTGTCGTCGAGGGCAGTGACGATTTGATCGCGGGCCGGTTGATCGATGAGTGTCATCTTTTTTACTTTGCGCTGGCGCCCCACTCTCTTCGCCTGCCAGCGCTCGCTCCCTTCGCTCGCGCCGATTGATCGACGCGGCTTACCGCTCAGTCAACGCTGGCCTACGGGATTTGCCGCAGTGCCAACAAGTCTCCAAGCCGGTCCGCCGACTTCATCCTGACCCGTTGTGCCTCGTGCGGACCGCAGACCGATCGGAAATCGCACCACGTGCATGCGCGATCGGCGGGAGCGGCAGGCAAAAACCCGAGCTCGATCGCGCGGTCGACAATCTCGAGCGCCTCGAGCCCGGCGCGGCGATTTGCGTCGTTGATCGGAATCTCGTGATCGGTAAAACCGCCGGCCGCGGTGCAGTAAAACAATCGACCCGATGTGACCGCCGTGTTCAGCGCCTGAGTGACGGCGACGCTATATAGCACCGGTTGGAGCATCGCGCCTCCGCCAATCACGGTTTTCCATGTCGTTCGATTCTTCCCGGTCTTGTGATCGGTGACGCGCAACGATCCTCCATCACGCCGGCGTTCGATCAGATCGACCGATCCTCGTAGGAGAAATCGTCCGTCCAGCCGCACCGGGTCCGGCACGCTCCGCCGGTCGCGTCCCTCGTCGCTCAAGCCGAAACTGAATTCGAAGTACTCGGGAATCCAGTCCGGCGCCGACGGAAGCCGGCGTGCCCACACCCTGAGATCGCGCGCGATGTCGTTGATTTCGTCGCGCCACACGCGCTCGATCGCGGGCGCCAGCTGTTCGTGGTACTCGGCAGCGGTCTTCAAGACAATTCGGTCGAGGCAGGCAAGCACATCGTGAAGACGTTCCTCCGTTACCGGCAACAGCCCGTCGGTTTGCAGGGATCGGAAAAACTCCGCCTGGACCTGATGAAAGAGTGCGCCGCGCGTCAGTGGATCAAGTTTTTGCAGCGGCTCCGGCTCCTGCGCCGGCTCCAGACGGTAGATCGCCGAGAGCAGGAACTGATACGGGCAGGTAGAGAACTTCTGGAGCGCCGACAACGAATAGGGGCGCGCCGACAAACGCTGAGTCGCCACGAGCGGCGTCGTCATGCCGGTCAGGCGCGTGAGGCCATCGAACGGAGTCCACGAGCCACGCGCGCGCGACCAGCGCGTCGTCACCGAACGCTTCAAGGCATCGTTGAGGCGAAGCAGATAGTGCGCCTGTCCGCGCACCGACTTCGGGTTCTCGACGAGCAGCAGCATCCGCAGGACCGCGAGATCGTGCTCGAGATCGTCAATCGCGCGCGCCGGTTCCTGCGGCGACGGCCAGGCGAGCATCGCTCCGCCTTCTGAAACCGCGCGCTCCTGAAGTTCCTCGTGGTGTGGAATCCTGCCGGTGATCGCGCGCATGACGTCGAGTGCGTAGAAGGAGGGAACGCGCGGACGGGATTCGGCGACATCGATCCGCGGATACGAGAGCCACAATCGCTCGGTCGGGGCACCTACCGCGAGCCGGAGCAGAAGGCGCTCCATCCGTCCGCGGGTTTCCTGGACCGCGAGGCCGGCCTGGAGCGGCGTACGCATCTCCTTGTCCAGGAGCATCGGGTCTTCATGCGGCTTTTGCGGGAACATGCGCTCCGCCAGACCAGCAACGAAGACGACGCGAAACGTGCGGCCGCGTGCCTGCTGTGGCGATCCAACGAACACACGCCCGTACCGATGCCGGGGAGGATCGACTTCAAGAGCCAGCAGTCGATCGGCAATGACGTCGCGCGCTTCTTCGAGCGACACCGGGCCAATCTCGCTCATCGGGCGGAGCTCGGCGATGACGCGCAACACACGTTCGGGCTGACGAAGAATCCTGGGCGCCAGATCGGAGAATCGATCGAGCCACTCCGCCCACGTGCCGCTCGAGGGCCATGACGCGAGCCGGTCGATGATCGGCAAGGCAAACCCGCGCAGATGCCCCAGGTTCGTCAGCTCGCGCTCGAGTCGCAGCGCCCGGGCCGACTCGGGATCTTCGCTCAGTTCCTCCTGCATCATCAGGCGGTATTCGCGCGCGAGACCGTCCAGCCGTCGATGCCATCGCGCCGGATCGCCGCCGATGACCGCGGATTCGACAATCAGCGTCTCCCATTTCCACGGAGCGCGCAGCGACCCAGCGACAACCGCTTCGGTCACGTCGGGTGCGCGGCGCGGACGATTGGCGCCGCCGGGCTCGGCGACAGCAGAAGGATCACGTTCGGATCGGGCGCCCTCGACACGCGAAGCTGCGTCCGCAATGACCGGCAACGCTTCATCGTCGGGCACGATGAACTCGAACTCGACACGATCGCCCGTCAGTTGAGGAACCTGGGCGAGCGACAGGTATTCCGCAAACCGTCGCGCCGACAGTTTCTCGCAGGCACATGCCAGAATCGCGAGAAACGCGCGCCCCGCTGGATGGGGACGGCTCGTACCACGGTCGAACCAGGCAGGAATACCGGCCCGCTTGAACGCGTGCTCGAGCAGACTCGCGTATCGCTGCGGCGATCTGACGAATACCGCGATCTGGTCGAACGGCACACCGCGCCGCGCTTCTTCCACGATGCGCCGCGCGATCTCCACGCACTCTCGTCCTTCACCTGGCGCAGAGAACAGCCGCACGTCTCCCTTTGGCGTGCGTTCAGGCGGACGCCGGCTGGCAAAGAGGTATCGCCTCAGCGCGACGAGATCCGTCTCCCCTTTTTGCTCGAGTACTTCCGGCTCGAATCCGCATGCGGCGAGACGATCCAGCGCTTGCAGGTCGCCGAACGGCACCGTCAGCAGCGTGTTTGGCGCAACGGCAATCAGCGCGCGAACGAAATCAAACTCCGCCGTGGAATCAAGCGGCACATCCAGGAGCACGAGCGGGATCTCGAGCAACGACGTTCTCGGTCGCTGATCGCTAACGACGGATATCGCCGCGGCAAACAGGGTCGCGCGATCGGTGGCGGATGCGGAATCGAACTCGCGCTCGAACTGATCGAGCAGCAGCGACAGATCGGCACCGCCCAGGGGGAGTCCGGCAAGATCGGCAGACGACACATGCGCGAGCCGCAGTTCCTGCAGCGTTCGCGCCAGCGCGCGGGGAAAACCGGGAGTAGCAGCCACGGGTCCGAAGTAGGTGAGGGCGTCATTCCGGACGGACTCGAACGCCGCGCGCGCGGCCACTGCCTCGGACCCGAGATGGGTCGCCGGCGATCGACGATCGACGGCAAGAATCGGGGCCGCTAGGCGTGCGGCCAATTGCGTGAGACTGAAGCGATGCAACCCGAGCGTCGCGCCCGCTTCGATCGCAATGGATCGCGCAAGATCGTCGGCCGCGCCTCGCGAGGCAGCGACGAGCAGAAGATCACCTTTACCGAGTTCAGATCGGATGAACGCGCGAGCTTCCGCCAGGCGCAGTTCGTTGGAGGCAGATTCGACGACGCGAATCATGAGGGACTCCTTCCCCGGACGCTCTGCCGGGTCACCGGGAACGATCGCGCCTCGCGATCGTGAGATGAGAGGATAACAGAAACTGGCAGCCTGGTGACTTCGGCCCTAGGCGGAAGTCATCGATTCGCCGCTAACTTAATCTCCGCCCAAATCTTGATTGGCTTCGGCGCGTCGTATCCGCGCTCGCCACCACCACCACCGTGGCCGCCCATACCACCTCCGCGCCCACCCATGCCACCGCCAAACCCGCCGAAACCGCCACCGCGTCCTTCGCGCGATGGCTGCTCGATCTTGGGCGTCTCGAGTCCTAGTCCGATCACCGTGCCGGGCCTGGCTTCGATCGCATAGGGCGCGTCGGCTGTCTTCCGGAGCGGCACCTTCAACTCGTAGACCGCATAGCCGTCGACGTTCCCCGTTTTCACGGCGATGCCAGGCGCCATCGTCGTCACGAAACTGTGAGCATCATCTTTCTCCGGACCATACACTTCGAGCCGATCGATGGGCTCTGGATCGGCAGGTGGTGCCTGAGTAGGATCGCCCGAACCAGACCCGGACGGTGAGCGCGCGCCGCCGTACCCCCCTCGACGGTATCCGCCGCGCCCACCCGTCTCTTCTGAAACACCGACCGGATACTTCAGACCGAAATGCTTCTTGTCGCCGCCGGATGGATCGAACCAGACGATGAGGCCTTGCCGAAATATCTGGCGCCGAACAGACGCGTCGTTTGTACTCAGCACCAGATACAGATATTGCCCGTCGTTCATGGCCCCCGTGAGCAGTGGGTGGTTCTCCTCGACCGGCACGAGCGGCCCCGGCCACTCGCCGTTGTCGCCATCGATGGCAACATCCCGATCGCGCCAGTGACTGTCGATGACCTGGCGTTTGGACGCGAGCACGATCGCCACAGGCGCGATCAAAACCACCACCGCAGCACTCGTCAAAAGACGTCGCATAGAACCTCTAGAACCTTAGTGGGACTTTGGCTTGAGTCCCCTTCGACCGGCTGCCTTCCCGAGCGCGTCGCGCGCTTGCGCACGTTGTTCCGGCGTGAGCACCTGCGCGATTCGTGACTGCAGTTCGATACGCGACGTGAGTTCCGCCGCGCGCGCTGCCGCAATCGAGTTCTTCAGCTGCTCTATCTTCGCCTGATCGGTAGCATCAGCGAAGATCGCGGTTTGCAGTTGCCGTTCCAGATCCATCACATGGCGGCGCGGATTGTCTCCCGTCCGCTGCGCTTCCGTGATCGAACGGATCTGCTCGCGTTGTGCCTCGGTCAAATTGAGACCACGAAGAACTGGCGCACCGTCGAATGCTGGGCCTCGCCCGGGACCGCGACCACCCTGTGGGGGTTGAGCTATGACCGGAATCGCGACCGCCCCAGCGACCACCAGCGCCAGCGCGACGGACCAAATTGTTCGTTTCATTGAACCCTCCTTACACGCTAGTTAGACAAGGCGGGGGTCCTGTTTAGTTCAATTCCAGCGCCGAAGTCACGCTTTCTTCACAATTTACGGCCGACGAACCCCGTAAAAGGTGGCTGGCACCTTTCAGGGAAAGGTGCCAGCCACCTTTTACGGTTTCCGTCGGCTATCATCCACTCATGCCTACCCGATTCGTCCTGGCGATTCTGTTCTCTCTCGTCGCCGCGCCCGCGATGGCAGACGGACGGTATTCGGCGGATCGGTATGACTCGCGAATCGAAGTCCTCGACGGCGGGACGATGCGAGTCACCGAGACCATTGCCATCCGTTTTGAGACCGGGACGTTCAAGCAGTTTTTCCGTTCCATCCCGGCGCGGATGACCGACGGGATCGAGATCGTCGCGGCAAAGATGGATGGCCAGCAGCTCACCGAAGGCGACGGTCCGGGCCATGTCGAGATCGGCGGCTCGTCAAGCGTCAAGGTCACGTGGCGCTTCCCACCGACCTCCCCTTCGACTCACACATTCGATCTCGTCTATCTCGTTCGTGGTGTCGTTCGCCAGGAGGAAGACGCGGATATCATCGCGTGGAGAATCCTGCCGGCCGAGCATGGCTACAGCATCGCTTCGAGCACGGTTGACATCCTCGTTCCCGCCCCCCCGACACGTGCTCCGGTGCTCGAGACACGCCGCGTCGGTGACTCGAGTGTGCAGGTTCGCGACGGTCGGATCCGGATCGCAGCGAGCGATATCGGCAGGAACGGATGGCTGGAAGCATGGGTTCACCTGCCTCGAGGCAGCGCGATCGATGCACCACCGGCGTGGCAGAGCCGTCAAATCGCAATTGCCGAGACGTCGGAAACCTGGATGTTTGCCGGTGCAATGGTGGTCGTCGCAGGCCTCGCTCTCCTGTTCTTTGTTCGTCAGCGCTACGACTCCCCAGCGCGCGACTTTTCGCCAATGGGGCGGTCGGCCATGCCTCCCGATGCGCTGCCGCCGGTGATCGCCGGAACCATCCTCGCGAACGGCTCCCCGCGGATCGAACACGCCATGGCCACTCTCGTGTCGCTCGCCGATCGCGGTGAACTGCGCATCGAAGAACAGGGACGCCTCCTCGGCCAGCGGCAGTTCGCAATCGCTCGGACCGGCAGCCGTCGACCGCTGTCGCCATACGAGGAGAAGCTGCTTGAAATCATCTTCGGCGCAAGCGGTGGCACTGTCCCGCTGGGGAAAGCGCGCAACCGGTTGATGCGCCAGTTCGGAAAGTTCAAGACCGCGCTGGAACCGGTTCTGCAGTCCGCCGGTTTGTTGGACGAGGACCGGCGCGCCGTCCGCCGTCGTTTTGTTTTCATTGCCACTATCTGTCTTATCTCGGCTGGCGTCGCCGCAGTCGGCCTGGCGTTCGCGGTCCGACAATTCGGTCCCTGGCCAATGCTTATTCCTCTTGCCCTGAGTGTCGTCGGCCTGGCAGCACTCATCTGCTTCGCGGCGCACACACCGCTTTCGAATCACGGTCTTCGGCAAGCACAAGAGTGGCGCGGCTTCCGCCAACATCTGCGCGACGTGGCGCGGGATCGTGAGCCGTCTCCCGGCGATGCCATCATGCGGCAGACGCTCCCGTACGCAATCGCACTTGGGCTGGGGCAGTCGTGGGCGTCGTACGTGAAGAAGCACCGATCGGCGGCGCCTGAATGGTTTCGCGCGGTTTCAACCGGCAGCGACAGCGCGGCCGCGTTCTCCAGTTTCATCGCATCCGGCACCGCCCACCCGGGTGGCGGCGGCGCGCATGGCGCCGGGGCGGCTGCCGGCGGCGGCGCCTCCGGAGCTTCGTGATTACGCGCGTTTGCGCGTGACAGAAGCCAGGTAATCCAGCATGCGCTGACGGTGGGCGAGCGCCTGCTTGCTCAACGGCTTCGGCGCAGACGATTCCTCGAATGGGAGCGCTCGTTGTGCCCAGGCTTCGCGGCGGGCGCGCGTGCGTTCCATGCCGGCGCGGAAACATTCGAAGCACAGGGTGCGCCCGTGCGCGTGGCTGGCAGAGGTCGACGACGTGTGGGCACAGCGCGGCATGACTACTTCCTCTCCGGGGATTCAATGAAGTCGATCAAATCGAGCACGTGGCGCGCCTTGATCTGGGCGGCGCGTCGCCGTCGCTCGAGCACCTTGTACTTGTCCGGTCCTCGTAGTAGCGCAAGCCGTCGCAACGATCCGGGTCTCGCGGTCCGGACTTCGGTCGTTGTGTCCCCGAACTCCAGTGTTCTCGCCAACGCTCCATCAACGCGATACATGGGTGCTCTCTCCTGATAACGGCGAACCTCATCAATCCGTACAAGGAGTCTAAAATCAGGGCGTGACAGGGTAGGTCACAGCCAATTTGACTCGTATCCGGCACTGCCGGAGAATCATCCGAGCCTACGGAACCGGGTTTCCCGCCGGCACCACTTCAAACACTTCCAGGGGCACCATGATTCGAGTTCGCTCGCTCGCAGCCGCTTTGTGCGTCTTCGCGAGTTGTGTGGCATCACTCTCCATTCCTGTTCTTCGCGCGCAAAGCGCCGCCGGCGTCGTGATCAGCGAGTTTCGTTTCCGCGGTCCGAACGGCGGCAGCGACGAGTTCGTCGAACTGTTTA
>Ga0310899_10000134_pt1 | contig 14131 bp, 10 predicted proteins | sample C8D4metaG_FD_203909 | JGI IMG/M metagenome (GOLD analysis project Ga0310899, IMG submission 203909) | Lab incubated soil microbial communities from West Virginia University Organic Research Farm, Morgantown, WV, United States - C8D4 | ecosystem: Environmental > Terrestrial > Soil > Agricultural... | reverse complement strand
ATGATCCCGGTGAGGAACCGCATCCTGTTTTCGATCGAGCCGCCGTACTTCCCCGGGCGCGTGGTGGCGCCGAGCAGTTCGTGTCCGAGGTAGCCGTGACACGCCTTGGCGTCGACGAACTGATAGCCGCAGTCGTAGGCCAGGCGCGCCGCGCTGATGTAGTCGTCGACGAGGCGGTCGAGCTCGTCATCGGTGAAGAGGCGGACGCCGCTCGGAAACCGTCTGTCGAGGATCGGATGCGGGCAGGCCGCCAGCGGCGCCGGCACGTTCCACACGTCGGGGCGCGCGAACCGGCCCGAATGCGTGATCTGCAGGCCGAGGTAGAGATCGGCGTCGGCGTTCGATCCAAAGTGCTCGCGGTGCGCCGAGATGAGCTCGTCGCGCAGCGAGCCAATCGATTTCTGGGTCGCGGGCGTCAGCATCAGCTGGTTGGGATTGGCGCGGCCATCGTGGCGCACGGCCACCGCTTCTCCGCCCCACATCAGCTTGGCGCCGCTCTTCCCGAAATTCCTCCATCGGCGACGCGTCAGGTCGCTCGGCTCTCCCGACGTGGTCCCGTCCCACCCTTCCATCGGAAGCACGCAAAAGCGATTGCCTACGCGAACGCCATCCACCTCGATCGGCTGCGCGAGCGCGCCGGAGGCGTCGACGATGTCGTCGAATTCAAGGGAAATGCTGGAGCGTTCGAGATGCGCGCGAAAGGCCGCCGCCGTCTTGAGTGAAGCAACTCTGGGGTACGGCGAGGATGACACCGGGAAATCTTATGCGAATGGTGCGTCAGTCATTCGCCTTTTTCTCTTTCTTCTCATCATCCTTGCGTCCAAACACCTTCGACCAGAACCCGCGTTTCTTTTTCGGTTCTTCTTCGGTCTTCGACGCCATCACGACGTCATTGTCGGGCGCGGCCGACGAAACGGCTGCGACCGGCGCGGTCGTGCTTGGCGGTGCCGTGGGGAACGCCTCGGTCGCGCGGACAGTACCGTCCGGGAGCGTGGTGGCGAGATGGGCTGCAAGATAGAAGTTGTGGTCCTGACACACCTCAGTTGGCGTGGTGCCGCGTGCGAAGTACTCGGTCACGACGCGATTGCAGAAGGGTCCCGGGAGCTTGCCCGACTCGCGGCAAACGTTGGCCGCCATCAGCCCTGACGGCGACTTGAAGGTGTCGGGCTTGTCCTTGGCCGTGGCCTGTTTCATGAAGCGCGCCCACAGCGGGACGGCGATCTCGCCGGCGAACCCGTTGGCGATGATCGTGCGCCGCTTGTCGAAGCCAATCCACACGCCCGTCACCAGGTGAGGAGTGAATCCGACGAACCACGCATCCACGTAGTCGTTGGTCGTGCCGGTCTTGCCCGCCGCCGGCAGGGTGAAGCCTTCCTGACGAGCCTTGTACGCTGTGCCGTAGTTCACGACATCGGACAGCATGCTCGTCATCAGGAAGGCGGTCTGCGGCGTCATGACCTGCGCGGCCGACGGCGTCGCCTCGAACAACACTTTCCCCTGCGCATCTTCGACACGGCGAATGAATATCGCCGGACGCAATTGCCCGCCATCGGCAAACGACGCATAGGCGGACGCCATGGCCATCAACGTGACCTCGCCCGACCCGAGCGCGAGCGACGGCACGCTCGGCACGTTGCCCATGCCCATCCTGCGCGCCTGGTCAACCGTTTTGGCGATGCCAACTTCCTCCAGCATCCGCACGGCCGCTCGATTGCTCGACGTGCGTAGCGCAGCTCGCACCGTCATCGCCGCAGCCGTCGAATGTTCGTCCTCGGGCATCCATGCGCCCTCCAAGGTGTTGATCGGCTCGTCGAGGCCGGTCACCAGCGAAGACGGCGAATAGCCGGCTTCGAGGGCCGCGGCATACACGAACGGCTTGAAGGCCGACCCCGGCTGTCGCAAAGCCTGCGTCGCACGATTGAAGCGGCTCGCCTTGAAGTCGCGGCCGCCGACCATCGCACGTACTTCGCCGGTCGTCGGTTCCAGCGCCACGAGCGCGGCTTCGAGCGGATCGCTCTCGACGGCGGTCCCCGTCGCCGGTTTGCGATTCTGCATGCGCTTGGCGCGTCGTGCTTCGATCTGCGCCAGCGACGCGGCCACGTTCGCCTCGGCCGCCGTCTGCATCGCGGGATCGATGGTGGTGTAGACCTTCAGCCCGCCTTCAGACAGCCGCTCCCAGCCAAACTGCTTGACGAGCTGCTGACGGACTTCTTCCTTGAAATGCTGACCGAGCGGCTCTTCGCGGCGCAGGACGTCGCGCAGCGCGACTTTCTCTTTCGACGCCCGCTCGAACGCCTCTTTGGTGATGATTTCCTGGTCGTACATCGCCCTGAGCACGACCGCGCGGCGGCCGAGGGCTCGCTGGAGGTTCACAGTGGGTGCATTCGCCGACGGGGCGTTGACGAGGCCCGCCAGCAACGCCGCCTCGGACAAATCGAGCTCGGTGGCCGACTTGCCGAAGTAGCCCCGCGACGCCGCCTCGGCACCATACAGACCGTCGCCGAAATAGATCCTGTTCAGGTAGAGCTCGAGGATTTCCTCCTTGGAGTACATCCCCTCGATGCGCAGGGCCAGGGCAAGCTCCTGCACCTTCCGCCATAACCTTTTTTCACGGGTGAGAAAAGTTTGCCTGGCCAGCTGCTGGGTGAGCGTGCTGCCGCCCTGAGCCGCGCGTCCTTCCCGGACGTCGGCCCAGGCGGCTCCGAGGATCCTGACGAGGTCGAAACCCTTGTGGTTCTCGAAGCGCTGGTCTTCAACCGCGACAATCGCCTTGCGAAGGTGCGGCGACACCTGCGCAAGCGGGATTTCGATGCGATACTCCCGGAAAATCGTGAAGACCGGCCGATTGTAAATATCGTACAGCGTCGTCGCCTGGGGCATTTCGCCGAGCGTGTTGCGGAGCTCGTCGCGCCCTGGAAGGCTCGCGACGAACGCCCACATGCCGACGACGGACGCAATAAGAAGAGCGGCGGCCGACACAAGAACCGCGCGCTGGTGCTGGACAGCCCACCCCTTCAACGACTGAAGCGCCGTCTTCAGCTGCTGCAGTGTCTTATCAAACGACGGCTGAGGGGCCATGCACAGGGGACAATGCAACTCTCACGCCGGGACGAAAATCTTAAAGTTTGTGGGGTTCGTGAGGTTCGTGCGGTTCAGAACCTCGAACTCACCGAACCGCCGAACCCAACGAACCTGACGAACCTGACGAACCAACGAACTAAACGAACCTGTCAGGTTCAAACCGGCGCCCCGTCTGGCGCGCGCGCGGCGTACTGGAGCGGCTTGGTCCACAGGCTCTCGAGACCTTCCAGAATGTCCGATGCCCAACTGAAGACGTTGCGACCGGCGACAATGCGCCGCATGGCGCGCATGCGGAGGCGCCGCTCGTCGGGATCCATGTCGATCGCCCGGGTGAGCGCCTTCGCAAACCCGTCGACGTCGTACGGATTGATGATGAGCGCTTCGCGAAGCTCTTCCGCGGCACCCGCGAGCGCGCTCAAAACGAGCACGCCGTCTTCGTCGTCGCGCGCCGCCACGAATTCTTTCGCCACCAGGTTCATGCCGTCGGCCAGCGAGCTGACGACACAGAAGTGCGCCATGCGGTACAGCGCCACGAGCTCGGCCAAACCGAGCGCCTTCTTATGGAAGTACACGGGATGCGGGGAGCCCGGCACGGCATGCTTCTCGTTCACCTCGCGGACCTTGCGATCGATTTCCGACTCGATCGCGCCGTAGCGCTCGAGCTGCGATCGCGACGGCACACCGATCTGCACAAAACTGAAACGTCCGCGGAGATCGGGCCGCCGCGTCAGCACGCGATCGATTGCTTCGAGGCGCTCCGGAATCCCCTTGGTGTAGTCGAGCCGATCGACGCCGACACCAATGATGTTGTTGTTGGCCAGACCGAACAGCTGACGCAGCTCGGCCTTCTGCGCGTCGAGGAATTCGTCGCTGACCACACCCTGAATCCGGTCGTAATCAACGCCGATGGGCACCGAGACGACGGTGGTGCCGTGTCCCTTGTGTCGAACGCTCGAACCGTCGGCCTCGACCTCGGCGCCGAGCTCGTCTTCCACCGCCAGAAGAAAATTGCGCCGGTCGCGCTCGACCTGGAACGCCAGCAGATCGTTGGCCATCAACCCGGCCAGCAGCTCGCGACGCCACTGGCACATCAGCAGCCGATCGGGGTTGGGCCACGGGATATGCCAGAAGAGCGCCGTGCGCACGTGCGGCCGGCGCCGCCGCAGGTACAACGCCGCCATCGCGAGGTGGTAGTCCTGCAGGAACACCGGCGTATCGGGAGTCGTCATTTCGCGATCGATCGCGGCGGCAAACTGCGCGTTCACCTTCTTGTACGCGGCCCAGTCTTCCCGCCGGAACTTCGGCCGGACGTCGACGAGATGACAGAGAGGCCACAACCCTTCGTTCGCGAACCCGCCGTAATAGAGGTCAAACTCTTCCTGCGGAATCCAGAGGCGGCGCAGGTCGTAGGCCGGGCTCCCGGGAGGCACCTGTATCTTGTCGCGTTCGTCCACGGTTTCGCGATCCGCGGTCCCGGCGCCGTGCGCAATCCACGTCCCTCCACGCTCGCGCATCAGGGCATCGAGCGCCACGGCGACGCCGCCGGTTGCGGTCGCGCACGTGATCCGTCCCTCCTCGTCCAGGTTATGCAGATATGGCTCGCGGTTCGAGACAACCAGCAACGGCCGGGGCGCGTGCGCGTCGATTTCTCCGGCTCGCACGAGACCGGTCCGGAAGAGCGCGGGTCCCACCAGCTCGTCGATGGCGATGAGCGCCACGAGCAGCATCTGGACCTGCGCGCCCCACGTTGGAAACTCGGTCGCGACCGCGGCCGCCAGGCCCAGCGTGATGCCGGCCTGCGAGATGAGGCCCATCCAGACGTACTCGCCGGCCGAATCCTTGACGCCCGAGACGTGCAGCCCTGTCCGCACGCCAACCCAGATCAGCCCCACACGGACCAGGGCCAGTCCCACCGCCGCCAGGCCGGCGGTCGCGAGCGTATCGAGGCGCAGCGACGTCCCGATTGCGACGAAGAACACGATGAGCAATGGAAGCGCGCCCGTCTGGATGGCGGCCTTCAGCGTTTCGCCCTGCGCGACCGCCACGTTCGCGATGACGATGCCCGCCGCCATCGCGGCCAGGAGCGGCTCGACGCGCTGGCTCATGCCGACCTGGCTCAGCACCAGGCACACCACCAGCAACGCGAGCGTCACTTCGCGCCCGACGTATCTGAGATACAGGGCGAAGAGCGCGCCGATGAGACAGCCGAACGCGACGGCGCCGCCGATTTCCCACGACAGCCGCACCAGCATGTTCACATCGCCGGGCGCGTTGTCGCCGAATGTGGCGCGCGCGAGCTGCATGAACACGGAAAAGAGGACCAGCACGACGATGTCGGCGAGGACGACCGTCGCCAGCACGAAGTCGCTGAGCTTGCCGCGCGAGCCGGTCTCGGTGATGACGGCGGCGCTCATCGTCGGCGAAAAGCTCACAACGATGACGACCATCAGCGCGATCATCGCGAGCCTGGCCGTGCCGAAGGCCTGCGGCGCAATCGGCAGCCACGGCCAGAGGATCCACGCCACGAGGCCGAGGCCCGCCATTGCGATCCCGAGCGTGACAACGGTCGTCAGGCCCGCTCCGGGCACACGCCGTTCGAGTCGCTCGATGTTCAGCGTGAGACCCGCGATGAACGCGATCAGCGTCGTCGCAATGCCGTTGACTGTCTGGAGCTGACGCGCCATCACTTCGGTGATGACGTTGCCCAGATACGGCCCGACCAGGAGCCCGAACAGCAGATAGCCCGTCAGGCGCGGCATCCTGAACCGGCGCAGAAATTCGCCGGCGACCAGCGCGAGCGTCAGCGTGAAGCCAAGCGCGAGCGCCGCACCGCGAGGATCGCCGGTTCCCACGGGCCCGATGTGCCGGATGAGCAGCATCGCCGCGACGACGAGCACGATGGCCGCGGCCCGAATCATCGCATCGCTCCCCTGAACAGATCGAGCGCCAGGGCCACGGCCACGAGCGGGACCGGCATCGCCGCAATGGCAGACTGCGGGCGGTCGTCGTCACGCGCCGCAAGATGGAGGACGAGCACGACGAGCCCGAGCACCGCGGCTTCCACATAAGTCGAAATGGACGCACCGGTCACGAGCAGCAGCAGTACGACGAGCGGGTGTTGGAAATAGTCGAGCTCTTTGGCAATGCGCGCGCGGGCCAGATCGCCCGCGGCGTTCCACAACATGCCGGCGAACAGCCCGGCAAAGAGCGCCGACAGCGACAGGTACGCCGCGGCGCCGCCGACGAGCAGCAACGCGCCCACCACAAATACCTGCGGCTCGCGCTCGGCGTCGGTCTGCCCCACCAGCAGCCAGCTGGCAAACGCCACGATGATCGCGACGCCGGCCACGGCGAGCGTGACGAGGAACATCGCGATGGGCGAGACGTCGCGCGAAAAGATGATGGCCGCGCCGCCGAGCGCGGCGATGGCAATCGACGCGTCGATGCGGGGACGGTGCAGATCGACGTTGAGACCGACGAACACCCCGATCATGGCGAGCGCCATGGCCACGATGGGGTCCAGCAGCAGCACAACGGATGGCGTCAGGATCTTGAGACCGTGCGGCCCGAGCGCAATCCCCATCAGCAGCAACGCGGGAAGCGACCAGATTCGCATCATGGTGTGGTGGCGATCTTCTCGAGCACGACGACATGGTGCTCGCTGCCACGACTGAGGGCGACGAGAAGCCTGGCCTGGCGCGCGGCGTCGTCGAAGATCCGCACGATCTGGGCGGCCGCCGGTGCTTTCTGGCCGCCGAACACCGTGATGAGATCGCCCGGGCGAATGCCCGCCCTGTCGGCCCGCGATTGCGGCTCGACGGCCAGCACTTCCACGCCCACGCGCGGCACGGTACGCACGCGGAGCCCCAGCGACGAATCCTCGGGCGGCTCGACCACGGCCGCAGCCTTGATGGCGACGTCGCGGGTCTCACCGTCGCTCCGCACGCGGAGCTTCACCTCCTCGCCGTTGGCGATGTTCCGTGTGTGGGCGCGCCAATCGTCGGCATTCGCCACCGCCCGACCGTTGACCGATTCAACGATGTCGGTGGGCATCAGCTCGTCAAAAGCGGGCCCGGCGGGATCAACCCACGTCACTGCCAATCCGACCGTCGTCGGTTGCACGGTCATCCCGAGCACGCCGGGTGCGTGCGGCGTGTTCCGCGAGAGCTTCTTCGCGCTCTCGAGCACGAGCGGCGCGGGCACCAGCGACAGCGCACCCGCCTGCTCCACCGCCACGCCCGCGAGCAGTCCTTCGGTGCTGAAGAGGAAGGTGCCCGGAGAAAGGCCGACGCCTGGCGGAAGCCTCCAGATCGAACCATTCCAGTCGCGGCTCTCGACCGGGACGAGCGAGCCGACGAAGACAGGTCGCAGCGAGAGACTCCCTTCGACGATCTCGACCGCGACCAGATAGCGAGGGTAATCAAAGATCCGCGGCGTCCACGTGGCCAGAGACGCGACGTCGGCCTCGGGCAATGGCATGAGCTCGAGGTGCGAGGCAACGAGGCCGACGCCGACCTCTTCGGCGATGCGAAGTGCCGCCACACCTCGATCGGTCGCCGCGACGGTGGCGAAGACGCCGGGACGGAGTTCGGACATCGATCGCGCCAGATCGTCGTAGTTCGACTGCGCGCGCAACTGCGCGAGCACCGGCACGACCGGCGCGACCGTGACCGGACGATCCTGGAAGCGCAGGCGCGCGAGCAGCCACAGCGCGCCCACCGAGATCACGATCGTGATCAGGAGCAGACGCGTCTCTCGCGAAATCACCGGCTGGCCGTATTTCGTCATCCCGCCTGTCAGCTATGCGTGTCGGCTGTTATGCGTGTCGGCTGTTATGGTTGTCGGCGCGGCAAGCTCGACAGACTATCACTCAGACGAACGGGCGGCGACTCCGGTCTGAAGGCACGCGTTGATTGTGGCGACGTAGGTAGAAAGCCGATCGAGCTGACGCCGAAGCGTGCCGAAGCCCGAGCGTGTGAACGTGATGGTGTATTTGCCGGGAGGCAGATCCTGCATGACATACAGCCCCCGCGCGTTGCTGACGGCGGCACGCCTGCCGATCGCTCCCAGACCGAGGGCCTCGATGGTGACACCGGGCAGTGCCCGACCGCGGTCATCGACAATCTGACCAGTAATCCACATACACAACTCCGCGAAATGTGCCGTGTACTATGCCTGGTTGGGACGGGCTCGGGCATCCCGCCTCAGGGGGAATTTCCTGGCCGGATGATGTTACTCAGAGGCAGCCCAAACCGCCAGACAGGAATCGCGGAAAAAATATTTTTTTCTTTGTACGGTGTATGTCTTAACCGTGGTCACTTGGTACGAACGTGCAACCTCTTTAATACAAACTTTCCAATTTATACAAACTTGCCAAGCAGGAGCACGCCCGCCACGACAATGAAATAGCCAACGACGTCGAGAATGAAGCCGTTGCGCACCATTGCACCGAGCGGAATGTAGCCGCTGCTGTAAACGATCGCGTTGGGCGGTGTGGAGATAGGCATCATGAAGCCGAGGCTGGCGCCAAGCGTCGCCCCGAGCGCCGGCTCGAGTGGCGACACGCCGGCGGCCCTTGAGACGGCAATCGCGGTGGGCACGATGATATTCGCGGCCGCCGTGTTCGATGCGGTCTCCGACATGATGACGGCAATCGCGGTGAAGACCATCGTGAGCGCTGTGACGCTGGCGCCCGGAAACTGCGCCGCGATGCCGTGACCCAGCGCCTCGGAGAGCCCGGTCGATTCCGACAGCCGTCCCATCGCGAGCCCGCCGCCGAACAACAGCACGATGCCCCAGTCGATGCGCGAGGCCTCATCCCACGAGAGCGTGAAGCGCCGCTCCTGCCAGCTGACGGGAATGACGAGCAGCAGGATGGCCCCGACGATCGCCGCCACCGATTCGGGAACCAGCGTCGCAAATCGGCGCGTCACCGCGTGTGTCTCACCGAATGTGAGGCTGAAGACACCCGGCAGTACCCACAGTGCAATCGTGACGGCAAACGCGATGACGACGTTCCGCTCTCCGCGCGACATCGTGCCCAGCTTGCGCAGTTCCTCGGCGACGGTGCGCACGGCCTCGGCGCCAAGTTGAATGTTGCGCGCGCGAGGCACCAGAAACCAGAGCACCAGCGACAGCATCGTCGCCGCCATGACGGGGACGCCGACGATCATCCACCCGGTGAAGCTGACGTTGATGTCCGCGGTCGTGCGAAGCAGTCCCACACCAATCAGGTTTGGAGGTGTCCCGACCGGCGTGCCCATCCCGCCGATCGTGGCGGCAAACGAGGTGACGAGCATCAACGCCATGGCGTAGTGCTGAAAATCGCGATCGCCCTTTCGTTCGCGCCCGAGCTCGGTCAACACCGCGAGGCCGAGCGGAAACATCATCGCCGTCGTCGCGGTATTGCTCATCCACATCGACAGAACGCAGGTGACGCCGGCGTACGCGACGACAAGGCGAAGACCGCTCGAGCCCACCCATGTCGACGCCAGTGCGGTAAACGCCATGCGGCGGTCGAGCCGGTGCACCACCATCCCCTCGGCAAGGATGAAACTGCCGATGAAGAGAAAGATCACCGGGTCGGCAAACGGCGCGAACGCCGCCTGCGCCGTGGCCACGCCGAGAATGATGCAGAGCGTTGGTCCCACAAGCGCCGTGACTGCGAGCGGCAGCGCCTCGGTCATCCACAACACGATCATGAGCACGAGCACAGCGGCAACGCGCTGCGCCGGCGGGGGCAATGCCGTTGGCATGAACAGAATTGCCATCGCCACCAGCGGCCCGGCGATGAGACCGAATGTCTGCCGGTGCCGATTGAATCGTTCTTCCGCGGGCGAATAGGTCTCGGTGATCACGGGCGCACATTATGGTGTAGGATGGATTTCAACCCAACAGTCAGGCGAAGGCGGACCAATCCCTCGAGGTGGCCCTCATGTGGTGGATGTACATCGGTCTGGGCGTCGTGGTCGCGTTTCTCGTGATTTTTGTGTTCGCAATGCTGGCCGCCAGCTCGACCAATATCGGCGATCCTTCTTCCCGCACAGACTCACATAAATAAAGCGGTTCTAGGGCGCGCGCTGGATGACACCAGCGCGGCAGTACGACTCGATGACCTCGAGGACGTGCGGCCACACGTCCGGCATGGCCGACTGAATCGGCGCCATGCGGCGCAGGATCTGTGTGTCGGCGAGCGTCTGTCCGCGCCAACTGCCGCCGCCGCAATGCTCGTTCTGCAGGAGCGGCTGCAGGCGATCGACCGCGTTCGCAAAGCACGCCTCCGGCGTCTCCTGCGCTTCGAACTCGTCCCACAACGCGCGAAAGCGTTCCCGCTGATCGCCGGGCAGGAGTCCGAAGACGCGATCCGCCGCGGCCTGCTCGCGCTGCAGCTTGCGTTCGAGCCCCTGCACGTCGTACGCGAAGACATCTCCCGCGTCAATCTCCACCAGATCGTGGACGGCGACCATCTCCATCACACGCATCCAGTCGATGCCCGCAGGGCCGTATTCGCGCAGCACCATCAGGAGCAGCACGAGATGCCACGAATGCTCGGCCGAGTTTTCGAGGCGTGAGTCGTCCACGAGCGGGGTGCGCCGGACGACGGACTTGAGTTTGTCCGCTTCGACGAGAAACGCGATCTGCTGGTTCAGGCGCGGATTCATGCGCCCATAGATTAGCGGGGGCCGGCGCGCCTGTCGAAATAGGGACCGTCTCCGACCACCGCACAGTAGGTCGACGAATCGAGCACCTGGCAATCCAGCATGCGTCCGTCCTGGAGCGTCAGGTGCAGGGTCTCGCCGTTCTTCGCACGCGGACGCGTGTCGAATTTTACGACGCTCGCCTGGCCGCCCGTGCTCATTTCAACCTCGTACGGTATGAGTCCCAGGTCGCGTTCACCGCATTTGAGGCAACCGGTTCCGTGCAAGGGGCCCATAGCAGAATGATCTGCAACAGCTACGCCAGTACTCAAGACAACTCGGCGCTGGCCCGTGGGACGGCGTTCAATGAGACTCGACGAAGGGCTCTCGAGGGGCGCCAGGGTCGGCCCAGCGATCGTTCGGGACGAGCGGTGTCCAGCCCGGCCTGCCAGGGTCCTGATCGTACGGATAGGATCCAAGCTGGCGATAGAGATCCTCGTACTTGGCGAGCTTGTCGCGGTCCAGCCGCACGCCCAGCCCGGGGGCATCGGGCACGCGAATCGCGCCGTTCTCGTATGTCAGCTTTCCGCCTTCGATGACATCGTCTTCGAGGTGGTGATAGTGCGCATCGGCGGCGAACGACAGGTTCGGCACCACCGCCCCCAGATGCAGCATCGTCGCGAGCTGGATGCCGAGCTCGCCAGATGAGTGCACCGCCACGCCAAGCTGGAAGGTCTCGCACACGCCGGCCGCTTTGACGCACGGGCGAATGCCGCCCCAGAACGTGGTGTCGAGCAGGATCACGTCCACCGATCGGCGCAGTACGTTGGTGGCGAGCTGCTCGAAGTTCACGACGACCGTGTTGGTGGCCAGCGGCATCGACACCTTTTCGCGCACCGATCGCATACCGTCGAGTCCGAAGACGGGATCTTCGAGGTAATCGTTGTTCAGGTGCTCGATGGCGCGCCCGAATCGAACCGCCTGGTCTGTCGACCACACCGCGTTCGGATCGAACCGGCATCGATCGCCGGGAAACTCGGCAGCCAGCGCACGGTAGCACTCGAGCTCGTAGTCCGGGGGAAACACACCGCCCTTCATCTTGTGCGAGGTAAACCCGTGCGCGGACTTGAGCGCCCGCGCGTACGCCAGCACCTGATCGATCGTGCGGATCGTCCCGGTGCCGTTCCTGGCCGCGTACCTGAAGAACAGATACGACGCAAACGTCACGCGGTCGCGGACGCGGCCGCCGAGAATCTCGCTGACAGGCACGCCCCACGCCTGCCCGACGAGATCGAGGCACGCGAACTCGAGCGCCGCCGCCATCTGCGAGCGGTTGTTGTAGAGCGAAGCAGTTGGATTCGACAGGAGGAAGCGCATTTCCTCGAGCCGAGCCGGATCGCGACCGACGAGATACGTTTTCATCGCGCGAATGCCGGCGGCTGCTGATTCGCCGCCGCCACCCATTTCGCCGAGACCGACCAGCCCGTTGTCAGCTTCCACTTCCACGATCGTCCGCACAAAGCGGCCCCAGTGACAGCCGTTGGCGTGTCGAAGCGGCGCTTCGAGCGGAACGGACACGGTAGTGGCGCGCACGTCGCTGATCTTCATCGCTTGACGGTTCCTCCACGCAATCCAGCCCGCTCCATCGCGGCGTCGACAAGGCCGCCGTTGACGGCCTCAGCCACAAAGCCGCGCGCGTACGGCAGGCCAGCATCTCTGCCCTTCGGAATGCCCATCGCGAGCTGCTCGACACCATACCGGCCGGCGAGAACAATCGCGCCGGGCAGCGAGTCTGAGACCTCGAACAGGATGGATTTGTTGGTCGCGAACGCGTCGAGCGTACCCGCCGACAGTCCCTCGCGCACGCCGTCGATCGTCGGCACGCGTACGACCGACGCGTTCTTCAGCAGGGTCGGCAGCGCGACCGCCGACGTGCTGCCGTCCATCACGCCCACGCGAACGCCGGATGCATCGACATCCTCGAACTTCGCGATGCGCGACCCCTTCGGGACGAGAAAGCCGGCCTCGACCTCGATATACGGTTGCGTGAAATCGATTTCCTTCGCGCGCGCGGGCGTCGCGTTCGTGAACAGGACATCGAGGCTCCCGGACCGAATCCCTTCGAGCATCGCGCCGTTGTTCGGGTAGACGACCGGCTCGAACGGTACGCCAAGCCATCGGGCGAACTCGCGGCCGAGCTCGAACCCGACTCCCCTGGCCTGGTCGGTTGGTGGTTCCTTCACCAGAGAGCCGGGATTGCCCACGTACAGACCGACTCGCAGCGTGCCGGTCGGCGCCAGCACCGCGCGCGCTTCGGCTGTGGGCTTCAAATCCTGCGACACACCGCGACAAATAAGCAGCCCAAGAAATCCGACGGTTAGCCAATACTTAGCGCACATCTTTTGCTCAATTTAACAGAAGTGCAGAAGCAGCGGCTGGTTGTAAGATGCCTGCACCCAGGAGGCTCATCAATGAGAGGCACGAAACTTGTGTTGTCGGCGGGTGCTCTGGTAGCCGTAGTGACCGGCCTAGCCATTCCGCTGTCGCCCTCTTCAGAACTGATCGCCGCAAGACAGTCTGCGGCCCCGCTCAACTGCAACCTGACGCAGTACAAGGCCGGCGCCGGCCTGACGGCCGCGATCGAGAACGACGTGCTGAACGTGTCGTGGAACGGGCAGGCGACGTCTCAATTGCGCGCGCGGTTTGCGATCAATGGCGGCACGCCGACGATTCGCGATCTGTCGGTGCGGCGCGGCAGTGGCGAATGGGCGACGCTCGGACAGAACCTGACGCCTGAATATCAGGTGACGACAGGTGTGCGGCGCATGTCGAACGACCAGTCGAATGCGTTGTCCAGTCTGGGCACCGACATCACGCAGGACGTGATCGACAAGAACCGCTGGTACGCATTCTGGGACGCGCCGCTCAGCATTCCCGGATACAACATGCCGGGCGCGGGCAGAGGCGGCCGTGGTGCAGCAGAAGCCGCGGCAGACGCGCCGGCGACGGCGCCGCCGCCGGCCCCGACACTGGGACAGGGAGGCACGATCGCGGAACAGGTCGCCGCTCTCCAATCGGGCTCGCGCGGCAAGCCGGGCTACAACCCTAATCCCAATCCTCCTGGCGCGACCGGCGGGCGCGGCCTCGGCATTCCGAGAAAGCGGGAAGAAATCCGGCGCGGCGTGTCGGCGTTCTCCGCATCCTCGTGCGAGGTCAAGAGCGACGGCGGCAGCCTGGCGGTGACCTTTCCCGGGATGAAGCTCGGCATCTTCGACGGCAACCTCCGGTTCACCGTGTATCGCGGCACCAACCTCATCCAGATGGATGCCATCGCGCGCACGAACGAGCCGTGGGTGGCCTACAAGTACGACGCGGGTCTGAAGGGATTCTCGACGGCCGCCATGCCGATGGTG
>Ga0310899_10000130_pt1 | contig 14300 bp, 14 predicted proteins | sample C8D4metaG_FD_203909 | JGI IMG/M metagenome (GOLD analysis project Ga0310899, IMG submission 203909) | Lab incubated soil microbial communities from West Virginia University Organic Research Farm, Morgantown, WV, United States - C8D4 | ecosystem: Environmental > Terrestrial > Soil > Agricultural... | reverse complement strand
CAGATTGTCGCGAATCCGTTTGCCAATGGTGTCCTGTGGCGTCTTCCACAATTCGCGCGCGAGATTCTCCGAGACGAGCGCGACCTTGTGTTTCTCGTAGGTATCGCTCCAGGTGAGATCGCGGCCGGCAATCAGGCGATTGCCCATCGTCGAAAGAAGGCCAGGGGATACGAACTTGAACGAACGAAGAGGAGGTATTTGCCCTTCCTTATAGACGTGATCTTCGGCAAACACCGGGTCGTGCCAATTGCCTCCGTCCAATGGAATCACCGTCGTGAAAGCGACCGACGTCACGCCTGGAATTTCCGCCAGTCGATCGCGAATGTTCTGTTCCATTCGCACCACAGCCTCAGGCTCCTTCACCGCGGACTCAGGTATCGAGATGCGGAATGTCTGGACCTCCTGCGGCCGCAGAAACCCCGGATCGACATGACGCAACGCCTGAAACGTGCGGATCATCAGGCCGGAACTGACGAGGAGCACCAGCGCCAGCGCAACCTGAATGACGACGAGGACGCTCCGTGCGCGATGACGTTCGCGGCTGTCGCTGAGCGATCGACCTCCGGCGCGGAGCGCGGTTCCAAGCTGCGGTCCGGCGTACTTGAACACCGGAACCATCCCGAACAGCGCACTCGCGGCAAGCGCGACAATCGCGGTGAACAGCAGGACGGGCGCACCGATCGAGATCTCGTCGACCCGCGGGAGGTTCGCCGGGGCCATCGACTTCAGCACGGCCAGCGCACCATAGGCGAGCGCGAGCGCGAACAGACCGCCGGCCACGCCGAGTGTCAGACTTTCGATCAGCAACTCGCGCGCGATCCGCCCCCATCCCGCGCCCAGCGCCGCTCGAATTGACAACTCCTGCTGCCGTCCCTCGGCTCGTACGAGCAGCAGGTTGGCGACGTTCGCACAGGCAATCAGCAGGACGATACCAACCGTGCCCATGAGGACCCATAGGACCGCATTCAGTTCACCGACCAGACTTTGCTTCAGGGGCTGAACCAGCGGGCCGAGCCGTGCGTCCTCGAACATCGTCGCGCTGAATCCGGGAGGAGCCGGGAACGCCCGTATCGCGATCGGAATCATCCGAGCAACGTCGGCATTTGCCTGCGCGATCGTCGCTCCCGGCTTCAGGCGAGCGATTCCGCCAAAGTTGAATCGACCCAGAAGTATCTTGCTGCGATCGAACTGTATGGGAAGCACGACCGCGGGCCGCCGGTCGAGAAACCGGAAGTTCTCCGGCAGGACGCCGACGACTTCACGTGGACGTCCGTCGAGGGTAATCGTTCGACCGACGATCGAGCGATCGTCACCGAACCTGGAGCGCCAGTAGCCGTAGGTCAGCATGATGGTCAACGGCTGCTCTGATTTGCCGTCGGCCTCCGAGAACGCTCTCCCGACGAGCGGCTGCACTTTCAAGATCGACAACACGTTCGGTGTCACGTTCAGTGTTCCGATCTCTTCCGGCTCAGCGAGTCCCGTCACACTCGACGTATCGCTATTTACTAACCCGACATCCTCAAATGTTTTCGATTCCTCGCGGTAGGTGAAATACAGGAACGGCGCGGCGCCGGCGTTCTGCAGGTTCACTCCCGGCGCGGTGTGATCGACCGCCACGAGTTGGTCGGCCTGATAGAACGGCAACGGCCGCAGCAGGATGCCCTCGACGACGCTGAAGATCGCGGTATTGGCGCCGATGCCGATGCCGAGAGTGAGAACAGTGAGCGCGGTGAAGAGCGGTGTTCGAAGCAGCCGCCTCAGGATGTGTTTGAAGCCCATTTACCGCAATACGGAGGTTGTCGCAGAAGGTTCGGTCCGGGTGGGACTACACTCATCGGGTCATGGGATCAATCATGGTCGCGGGTTGGATCGCCTTCATCGCGTTCTGGTTCCTGCTGGTTTACGGATGGGCGGTCGACCAACTGTACCCGCCTACGATCACTGTCTTCCTTGTCCTCTGGTTGACGGCGCGATTCGGACTGCCCTACCTCCATGCCGATGGCTTCTTCATTTCGTATGTCGCGATTCTGGATATCGCGCTCGTCTTCATCATTTTCAAGGCGGATGTTCCGCTGACGTGAGCGCGCCCGCTTGACACAAACAGCAGATATCTGCTCACAATTCGCCATGCGTCGCAAACCTGGTGCACTCCTCCCTGTCGAAGAGGCCATCCTCCGATCTGCGATTCGGCTCTGGCGCACCGGCAGTGCCGAGTTTCACGGATACGAGATTGCCAAGCATGTCGCTGAAGAATCGGACCGGCGATCGTTGACGGCTCACGGCACCCTGTATCGGGCGCTCTCCCGCCTTGAAACGATGGGACTGCTGCAGAGCCATTGGGAAGATCCGCAGATTGCGGCCAACGAGAACCGTCCCGGCCGGCGCCTGTATGTGCTCACAGGTAACGGAGCGACGGCGGCGCAGGAGGCGACGCGCGCCGTGGCCTCGCGCCGGCCTGTCAAGAGACGGAAACAACGGTAACGACGGCCGTCAGCGTTTCAACGTGGGTGCGGCGAAGTCGCGCTCCCCGACGGCTGTGGGGCACCTTCGATGCCGCCCGTTCGGGGCGGAAAGAAAAGGGGAAAAGCATCAAGTGATCACGCTCCTCGGAACTTTGCTCGACGCGGTAGCGGACTTCCTGTGCTCCTGGTTCGTGCGAATTCTCAGGTCCGACAAATGAGACGCAGCGTCGTCACACGACGGGCGTTCACGGTGCTGTTACTTGCAGCCCTCGTACCCCAACCGGCAAGTACCGTCACTTCACAGGAACAGTCCCCCACCTTCAAGAGTCAGGCGAGCTTCGTTCGAGTGGACGTCTATCCGACCCGCAACGGTACGCCGGTCGACAATCTCCGCGCCGAAGACTTCGAGGTACTCGAGGACGGCGCCCCGCAGACAATTGCCGCATTCGAGCACGTCGTCATCGGCACAGAGAACGGTGCGTCGCGCGCGGAGCCCAGCACAGCGGACCAATCGCGTCGAAGTGCGGCCAATCCGCGGAGCCGCTTGTTCGTGCTCTTTCTGGACTTGCCGCACGTGAGCCCCGAAGCCTCGCGCGATACCGCCGGACCGCTGATCAATCTTCTCGACCGGCTGCTGCAGCCTGAGGATCTCATCGGGGTGATGACACCGGCCATGCGACCATCCGACCTCGTGTTCGGACGCAAGACTGAGTTGCTTCAGTCGTCGCTCCGCGAGCGTGTGCCGTGGGGAAAGCGATTACAGACCGACAGCGAAAAGATCTATGCGGATTGTGCGTCCGTGGTTGCGCAGGACCGTGGTCGCGACATGGCGCTTCGCGCCAACGAACGCGCGACGCTCGAAGCGCTTCGAGAGCTGGTCGATCACTTACGGATCGTTCGCGACGAACGGAAGGCCATTCTGACCATCACCGAAGGCTGGCAGCTCTATCGCCCGACCGATGAGTTGATGAAGCTGGCTGGTGATCCCGGCACCGGCAAGACCGAGCTCGTACCGCACGGAAGTGCGTGCGAGCGGGAGCGCATCCGGCTGTCGTCGATCGACGACGAGCGGTTCTTCCGGGAGTTGATCGATGCATCGAATCGCGCGAACGCGTCGTTCTACGTCATCGACCCGCGCGGTGTTGCCGTATTCGACACCTCACTGGAACAGAAGAGCACGCGTGGAAAGCCCGTCGTTTCCGGCTCGGGAACCGAAGCTCGCATCATTAACATACCCGGCGAACCTGCGTCCGCCAGTATTGATCGGTTAGGGCGCCGGCAGGATGTTCTGCGCACGCTCGCCGCCAACACCGACGGCATCGTCGTGATGAATACCGATCTCGATCGGGGACTTCGTCGCATCTCGGACGATGGCCGGTCGTACTATCTGCTCGGGTATTACTCGACGAACTCGAAACTGGATGGGAAATTCAGAGCGCTGAAGGTTCGGATCAAACAACCCGGCATCGACGTGCGCGCGCGCCGCGGCTATCGTGCGGCGACGGAGGCGGAGATCACCTCTATGGCTCCATCTACCGCTGCACCGGCGTCTGCTGTTTCACTCGTTGCTGCGGCCATTGCGGCGCTCGGGACTATTCGCACGGATGCACGATTGTATGTTGCGGCGATCCCTGGAACGAAGGAAGGCCCGGTCGCAACCGTGTGGATCGCCGGAGAGCTGACGCGCGGCCTGACCAGTGCAACAGCGGCCAGTACGACAGCCGAGATCGAGGTGACCGCGCAAGGCACCAGCGCTACGTCGCAGGTGACGCTCGCTCCTGGAAATGGCGGGTTCGTGACGCCAGTGAAACTGCCGGCCAGAATGGCCGACGGTGCCCTGAGCGTGCGCGTGCATGTCGCCGGCACGCCTGATACCGATCGCGAAAGTACTCGGATCGATTTCGCCGCTGGCAGCGGTTCGCCGCTTCTGTTCCGGCGCGGACCGATGACGGGCAATCGACTGCAGCCGGCTTCATCGAAACGCTTCATGCGAACCGAACGGGTGCACCTCGAGATCCCTGTCGCCGCCACCGACGCTCTACGGGTCGCGCGACTCCTCGACAAGACGGGCCAACCGCTCGCACTGACGCTCGCTACGGGCGACCGTATTGACCCCGCAACCACGCAACGCTGGCTCACCGCGGATCTGATACTGGCACCGCTCGCGATGGGCGATTATGCGATCGAGACGACGATCGTGACTGCAGCGGGCGAGCACACAACCGTCTCCGCTTTCCGAATCGTCCCTTGATTGATCTTTTCCCTTTCCCTTTTACCTGATCTCGATCCTTCCGCCGCTTTCCCTCACTTCGTAGCATGGCTGATCGTGCGTCGACGGCCCGTTCAGGACGTGGCCATCTTCGAGGGCGAACTCCGATCCGTGCCATGGACACACAACCGAGCCGTCTTTCAGCGTGCCTTCAGACAGTGGACCACCGAGATGTGCGCAGGAGTGCGCGAGTGCACATACCCGTCCCTGCTGACGGACCAGCAAGACGTCGGCATCGCCGACGCGAACCTTCATCATCGAGTTGTCGGCCAGCTGAGCGCTGTTGGCAGCAGGCGTGAAGTCGTCGGTGCTCGGCTGATCGGCGTGCGTCACACCAATTCGCTGACCATAGACCAGATCGCCGCCCAGGTAGGCGGACGCGACGGCGATTCCGTAGCCCGTCCACGCGCAAGCCCTGCCGGTCGCGTTCGAATCGCTCCGTCGTTGCAGATACGCGGTCGCGATTAGCGATGTGGCGACGATGTTCAACAGTCCATGAACCAGTCCCGTACGCCGCGACTGTCCATCGGTTTCGCTCCAGTCGGTCAGGCCCGTGATCGCCGCGCCGAGTGCGCCGAGGAGGCCCACGCCGAACGCGAACGTTGCCGCTCGCCGCATTCCCGGATCACCGTCTCCCGAGCAGTCGAGCGCAAGGGCCGTCGTCCATGCACCGACCGGCACGTCGGTGAACACCGGGTGCAGCGGGTGGCCAAGCCATACTCCATGCAGCGCATTCTTGGCTTCGTTCCCAACCGATCCCGCGGATTCGTAGGCCTGCCGAATCCCTTTGCTCAGCGGCTCGGCAATGCGATCGAGAGCCGGCTGATCCGTCACACGCGTCAACGCATTGGTCGTTCCCACACGTCCTCCTTACATTTGCCGACGTGGACGTATCCATGCAGCGTGCCGAGTCCGTTGGTCGCGCAGCAGCTGATCCGTTCTGAGTCCCGCGGCTTCCGCTTTCAGGCGGAAGCACCCGCACACTGCGCACACGATCTGAACCCTTGGTACATCTTGACGTGCGCTCGACGGGACGTTAGTGTGTCGGCCTCCGGGCTCACCGCCTCAGGAGACCTCACATTCGCATAGGGAGGCTTCGCATGCGTTGTCGCGTCTTCGCAGCGGTTCTACTTCTGACTTTTTGCGTCACGACTGCATTCGCCCAGGATGCGCTCACTCGAGAGCAACGGGACTCGGATCTGACTCAGCTCGCCAGTCAGTACGCCAAGAACTATGGACCGTACGAATGGAAGCGCGATGTCCAGGGATTCGACTTGCTGCGCGTGACGCCGTGGCTGCAGCGCATCGCGCACTCGGACGATCTCGATTTCCAGGAAGCGTTGATCGAGTACGTCGCCTCGCTCAACGACGCGCATGACACGATCGCGTTCCCGACCACGTTCAGCGCATCGCTGCCGATGAGCGTGGACATCTACGACGGCAAGGTCCTCATTGATGCCATCAACCGCACGGCGTTGCCAATCGCGCAGTTCCCGTTCGGCATCGGCGACGAACTGGTCTCGATGGACGGCCGGCCGGTCCAGGACCTGATCCAGGCGTTCAGAAAATACGCGATCGCGGCGAACCCGCGCAGCACCGATCGCATCGCGGCTGGGCGCCTCGTCAACCGTAGTCAGCAGATCATGCCGCACATCGTGGAGCTGGGAAATTCGGCGACTGTCGTCATCAAACTCGCCACGACCGGTGCGACCGGCACCTACACGATTCCATGGACAAAGATCGGAATCCCGATGCTGTCGCAGGGCCCAGTCCCCAGTCCGGTGAGAGGCAACGGGCGCATGTTCCTCTCGACCGACGGACGCGACATCAATGCCGACCTTCTCAGCGCGGCAGCGGCCACCTCGTCGGTTTTCAAGGTCGCCGACGGCGGGCCGTCCGACGACTCTTTGCCCGCGTATATGGATCCGGTGCGACCGCTGCTCAACGCCAGCGTGTCGAAGGACTACTACTCGGTGCTGAACTTCGGCAGCCGCATCCCGATCTTCACGTTGCCTGCTGGCTTCGTTGATATGAGCCTGCCCACTCCGACCGGGATCGTGAGGCCGGGGGAACCGGTGTTCTATCTCGTCGGAACCTTCACGACCGCTGCTGGAACCCGCGTCGGGTTCATTCGAATTCCATCGATGTCGCCGCCCAGCGCGGCGATCGCGCTGACCCAGTTGGATCGGGCCATGGCGCAGTTCGCGGCGACGACGGACGCGTTGATCGTGGATGTGACGAGGAACCCTGGCGGTCTCGTGTCGTTTGTCGAAGCCGTGTCACAACGTCTCATCCCGACCGCGTTCCACGCGATCGGTTTTGAAATCCGCTCGACCGGCGCGTGGCTGTTCAGCTTTGCCGCGCAACTGACCAACGCGAGACTGAACCCGGCAACACCGCCGGCCGTCCTGGCGAATCTCGAGGCGAACTTCAACGAAGTGATGAGCGCGTTCAATGAAAACCGGGGCCGCACCGCGCCTGTGTCACTGAACTCGACGGGCAGCCTCCAGCTCCAGCCCGTTGCTGGCGCCTACACGAAACCGATTCTGATGTTGACCGATGAATTCTCCGCGTCAGGCGGTGACATGCTGCCGGCGATTTTCCAAACCAATCATCGCGGTCCCGTTTTCGGCTGGCGCACCATGGGAGCCGGCGGCACCGTCGTCGCCTTCAACGGCCCGGCGTTCACCGAGAGCATTTTCCGCGTCACTGTGTCGTTGATGAACCGCGGCGAAGTGATCACGACGCCCGACTTCCCTCCTGCACCGTACGTCGAGAACATCGGCGTTCGTCCTGACATTGCCGTCGATTACATGACCCGAACGAATCTGATGACGGGCGGCGCGTCATTCGTGCAGGCGTTCGTCGCTGCGGTGGAGAATCTGGTGCATCCTCACTGACCGACAGCACTAGTGTCGATCGCGCGGGCGCTGGCGTCTCTGCAGCGCCTGCGCGATCCTCTTTCGCGCGGCGAGGCCGTCAAGAAGACGCGCGGGCTTGCCGGGTGGCGTTTGCGCCAGAATCACGTCCCAATCCGCGAGCACTCTTCGTAACTCGTCACGGAGGACAAGGAGATCCTCGATCTGGCGTTCGAGGATGTTGAGCCGCTCACCCACCATGACGCGAACATTTTGACAGGGAGCCCCGCCTCGATCCCGCACCGCCAGAACGCGACTCAAATCGTTCAGCGAGAATCCGACGACGAGAGCTCGCTGGATGAGCAAGACGCGTTCGATCGTCGCGGGCGAATAGCGGCGATGTCCGGACGCTGTTCGATGGACGCGCGGCAGCAGTCCTTTCCGTTCGTAGTGGCGCAGCGTGTCGGTGCTGACGCCGGTGGCACAGGCGGCCGCTTTCGCGGTAACCGTATCTGTCATCGTGATTGCACTGCGATCGAATCGCCCGTCTTATGTTCTTTGATCTGGAACATCAGAAACTCATGTACTGCCGCCACAGCTTGCGAGTCGGTGGTGATGATGTTCACGCGGCCACCGTCCGGAGTCTGGACGTATGTATAGCGGATGCGATCCTTGAGCGTCGCCATCGCTTTCGTGCCCGGGACAGTGGTCGATTCATGTACCAACATGGGAGCATCGAAACTGCCCTGTCCAAACATCATCGCAATGTGCGGCAGATGAGAACGGATCGCATCGCGGTTGGTCGTGTCAGCCGGGTCTTTCACGGTGACCTCGATCGCGCCGCCATCTCGATATAACGAAAAGTGATGTGTCGTCCGGCTTTGCTCGAATCCCATCACGCTCGCCCCGCGGTCGTGTGACGAGCCATGTTGCTGCTGTGCCGCAACAGGCACCGATGTCAACACCAGGACCGCCAGCCCACCGAAAATCTCAATACGATGCATAGTGACCTCCAGAGACAGCCTAGAGGGTGGAACGATTCCAGGATCAAGTATCTTCTTTCTCGTCGGGTTTTGATGAACAGCGAGCCAATCTGGACGTGTCAGCAATCGGTCGATGTCGACGTGCCGGTTGCGTTCGCGTGGCAATTCATGACTGATGTTCGCAACTGGAGCGATCCGCCGGCGGAGTTCGCGCTCGACGGCCCGTTTGCGGCCGGCACGCGCGGCACGACCAAGATGCCCGGGCAACCGGCGAATTCCTGGATGATCCGCGACATCGATCCAGGGCGCGCGTACACCATTGAGGCAGATTCGTTCTTCGAGAATGCATCGCTGATCGTTCAGTGGCGATTCGATCCGCTGACGGATCTTCGCACCAGATTGACGCAGCGTTTGCAGTTGTGCGGCGGGAACGCCGCTCGCTACGTGGACAATATCCGCGCCGCGTTTGAACCCAATCTCGAGCCCGGCATGCAGCGGATCGCGCGGATGATGATCGAGCGTTCTGCCGAAGCGCGGTGACTGCTTTTGCGCGGGCTCACGGCGTGTGCGCCGCTTGTCGGGAGCGCGCCGTCTGTTTTGAGAACAGCAGGTCACCTGTTATGATCGGGTGTTGCACGCCCCGTGACAAGAGCGAAGCGTGCACTCTCACTCGGGTCCCCATCGTCCAGAGGCCTAGGACATAGCCCTTTCAAGGCTAAGACGCGGGTTCGAATCCCGCTGGGGACGCCAGCTTTGCACGATGCCGAGTGAGGACTTCCGCGAGCAGCTATTCGATTCGACGCCCTTCAAACTTGAGGACGTGCGCCAGCCCGTTCGCCAGCATCTTCTCTCGACCATTACGTGGCTCGATGGATAAAAACAAGTGGTCGCGATCCGGCGCACCGCTCGCCCGAACGATCACGCCCGCTTCTCCCTCCGACCGTGGCAGATCGTGACTGGTCGGCACCAGCATGAGCGGCACTTTGGCGGACATTTGACGCCGCATGTCGTGGCTGACGCGATCGTAGGCTCGCTCCGCTTCGCGGACGATTGAATTCAGATCGGGTGCTTCCGTGTAGTAAATCTCAAAATGATCAGTCGATCGAACGTGCCACTCAGCGGTGGCCGGGCTGAACTGAACCTGTACGAGATCTGTTGGTCCGAGCAAGGTGAGGCCGATCGTCAGAACGCCTGCACCGCGAAGCCGCATCACAGCACACCTCCCGCAGCGTCCTAATTAACAGTCAGTTTCAGTCCTCACAGGTCAACGGCCGTCAGTATAAACCCTTAGTCAGGCCGCGCGGTCCGATCGCCACGCTGACGACGTAATGCCGGTTCCCGTTGGGGACGAATCCCATCTCAGCCGTCGGTCCTCCTTGAATCACGACGGCTAACGCAGTAGAAAATCATCGTGTCGTTTCCCTCAGTGTTATTCGTACTCGCCCTGGCTGCGTTAGCGACTTGGCAACAGCCGCCCGCACGGCCTCTCTCATCCCCAGCGGAAGCAACCGACGCACTGTGCCGGCCATCGTCGCTACAGAATTTTTGTCGAGTAGGCTGCGCTGATCAGACACCGCCGACGTTGACTCGCCACGTTGAGCCCAATACGAAAAGGCTGAAACATCCGTTGCCCAAGGGTGCGACGATCATAGAGCTTGGAGTTGATCTTCAAGGTGAAGTGGTCTCCGCCTGCGTGATCCGGAGCCTCCGGGAAGACTTCGACAAGGCGGCGCAGGCGGCGACATGGCAATGGCGGTTCAAGATTCCGAGGCTCACAGGCAACGAGCGCGGGTTCGTCCTGACTGTGAGCGTCTGCTCTCCCGACCAGCGTTGCGATCCGAAGACCGCGAGCACCCAAAAGAGAGCTAGTTAGGCGGCCTGGCGATCGGACACCCAAACCCCCTCAAAGCTGGGTTGGTAATTGAGGCGTTGGGGACGCCAATTCTCGTACAACGTCCGAATCTCTGTCCTCCTAGGGACACGAGACCTTCCACGACATGTCTGCCGATTGCGATCGCTTCGTCGAGCGGCATCGGTCCGCGTGCGATTCGCATGGCAAGATCTTGCCCCTCGACGAGTTCCATCACCAGCGCGCGATCCTCGACGCCGTAGACGTTTGCGATATTCGGATGGTTCAGCGCGGCCAGCGTCTGCGCTTCGCGCTCGAACCGCGCCACGCGGTCGGGATCTGCTGCGAACAACTCCGGCAGGGTTTTGACTGCGACGTCTCGGTTCAGCCTTGTATCGCGCGCGCGATAGACCTCCCCTTTCCGCCCGCGCCGATCGAGCTGATGATCTGATAGGGGCCGAGCCGTGTACCGGGCTTCGCGCCGGTGGAGCGCCGGTGGTGTCAGGCAGTGAATCGTGAACGAGTGGGTGGTACTCGCACTCGCGAATTCACGATTCACTGCCTGACACCGCTCCTGCGTGACACCGCTCCTGCGCGTCTCCTCACACCGCCGTCCTCGCGCACCGACAGCCCGCGCTCGGCTCTCAGGCGATCGATCGCGCGGTTCGTGAAGTAGTCCCGGAGCCACCGCTCGGGGCGCCCCCGCGGGCGCCGGGGCAGCCACAGCGGGCGTTTACGACGGGGACGTAAGTTGCTGGCGCGGCGGGCATCGAGCGCCAGGCGACGGCGCACGTTGCGGAGTTCAGCCTCCGCGTGGCGGACGACGAACTGCTCGACCGTTTCGACCGTCATCGCTGCCCTCGATGCAGCCCCCGAACGAATGAAAGAGCGAACCGGCGGGCGGGCACTGTTCGGGGTCGGTGCCGTTCGGGGATCAGCCTAGCCCGCCGAGTTGTGATCTATGCTACCGCCGTTGCCATGCCTACGCTGAATCAGAGCCACCTTGAGCTTGAGCGCTGTCCCCATTGCTCGACGGATAAGCCGACCCTCAACCTTCGGACGAACGTCCAGACCGTCAATCACCTGAATCAGTATCAGCGGCAGTGGGGCGTTTACGCGTGCGTCCGTTGCGGCGGCGTCATTTTGGCAGGTGCCGCGTCGTTTGGAGTGGAAATCGCGGAGTGCTATCCGCCGCCGCAGACCGTTGACAGTTCCATACCTGATCGAGCCCGAGCCTACTTGAGGCAAGCGATTGACACGCAGCATGCACCGGCCGGATCGGTCATGCTCGCCGCCAGCGCTGTCGACGCGATGCTTAAAGCAAAGAACTTCACAACCGGAAGTCTCTATGCGCGGATCGATGAAGCCGCGAAGAAACACGTGATCACACCAGAGATGGCACAGTGGGCCCATGATGTTCGGTTGGACGCGAAGGATCAACACCACGCTGACGACTCCGCCCCGCTGCCGACCACAGACGATGCAAGGCGGGCCGTTGACTTCGCTGGCGCTCGGACAGTTCATGTTTGTGCTTCCTGCACGAGTCCAGCGGGGCCTGTCTCAAGCCTCGAAACCGCAGCCGTAAAATCACGCCGCGATCCACCGTGAGAGCACGATGTCACACGCGGGCTCATCCCGCTGGGGACGTTACCCATTTACCGTAAACCGCTTCGAGTAGGCGCCCGTAGTCGGCATCGAACAGCCGGTATTCGCACTCGTTGGCGACGACGCAGGACCCTCGGTTAGAATCCCGGGAGTCACGAAACGGAGTCGCCTTCCGCGCGCGATCCTGATGACGCTGACTCGCCTCTCCGCCGTCGCGCTCGCCGCGGGCATTTCGGCCCGCACCTCACAGTCACGAGAGGCGTGTGGGCGATGAGTACCATCGCCCGCGCCGCGCTGTGTACCTGCGCGTACCTGCTCGTGCTCCAGCAACGGCCGTCGTTTCGGACGGATGTCAACACGATCGCGGTGTACGCGACCGTGCGCGACGCGAGCGGCCACCTCGTTCCGAACCTGACGAAAGACGACTTCACGGTCACCGACGACGGTCAGGCCACTGACATTGTCGTGTTCTCGAACGAGCCCGTTCCGATTGTCGTCGCGCTCATGCTCGACATGAGCGGCAGCATGGCTGCTAACTACCGGCGCGTGCGAGCCGCCGCAGGCGCATTTGTTGACGAGCTATGGGAGGGAGATCGCGCGACCATTGGGACATTCGGCGCCGAGGTCGCAGTCAGCCCGCATCTGACGAGCGATAAGGCGATCCTGAAACGGGTCACGGAGGAGGAAATCTGGCCCGGCGGCGGCACGCCACTCTGGTCCGGGTTGCGCGCCGGGATGATTGCGCTGACGGCGCAGCCCGGGAGGCGAGTCGTGCTGGCGCTGACCGACGGAGACGAGGCGTGCCCCGCGCGCGCCTACAATCGCGTGCCCACGGTGTCGTCGCGACCCGGTCCGGTGTTCCCCCGCATCGTCGAGGCGCTGGAGCCAAGCGACGCCGTTGCCGACTTGTGTGCAACAGGCCCGGAAGTCGAGCGGCGGGCGGTGATGCAGGACTTCATGGTGTACGGCGTCGAGTTCCACACAAGGCGCGCATTTTCGCCAGAGAGCGTCGTGTGTTTGCACGACATCATCGACGAGACAGGCGGGGGTCGATTCCAACTGGAGACGAACGCGGATCTCGCCACGACCTTCGCGCGTGTCGTCGAGGAGCTACATCACCAGTACACCATCGGGTTCGTCCCGCACGCCCTCGATGGGAAGGCACACCGCGTCGATCTTCGCGCGAAGAACTTGCAACTGCGGGCACGCGCGCGAAAGACCTACGTCGCGCCATCGAAGTCGTGATAAGACGCGACCTGTTTGCGCTTGCACTTGCTGCTGTGCTCTTGCCGTTGCCGGCGTCATTGCCGCGCTCGATGTCGATTGCGCTGCTGTTCGACGTGAGCTTCTCCGTTACACCCAAACAGCTCGCAAGTGAATCCAGTTTCGAAGAAGTAATCCGGGCGGTGACGAAGCAATTTCAACCGGGAGACTCCGCGGTGATCGGGCTGGTGGCCAGCCGTGTCGCGTTCGGTCCAGCGAACAGAAGCTCCGCGAAAGACCTGACCGCTGACTGGCGCCAGTTGTTGGTGGCTCCCCCGAGCGAGCGCTTTGGACCGTCGCCGCTGTTCGACGCGCTGGATGCCGGCGTATCGCGCGTGCACGCTCTTCCTGGAGCGCGGGCCGTCGTGTTGTGGACCGACGGCAGGCCAACGGGAAACGTGCTCGGGGCCGAAGACGCCGGCGCTCGCGCAGCAACGGCCGGCGTATCGCTCAACGTAATCGTCGACGACAAGACATGGAGGATCGACCCGAGACGCGGCCCACTCGGCATCGAGAGGGCATGTCAGGTATTCGATACGATGGCTCGCATGACCGGCGGTGTCTGCCTGGTGAACTCACGCGGCACTTCGGCGACTGTCAAGCAGCTTGAGCGGGTACTGGAGCAGCTGCGGAACCGCTGAGCATCGGCGTCATCCGTGCGATGCAGGCATACCGCGGTGAAAACGTCGCGCACGCACGCGCACACGGCGGCAACCTCTCGCACATGACAGCGACCAGGCGACGCAGGGTCGGGCGGTGCCGCAACGCGCCAGTCACGCGCGCGCCATTCGCCGTAGGGAGCGACGACGGTCGGCCCGCCGACAACGCGCCGCGCGCGGCCACCATCAGCGCGCTCATCACGGCGGGCAACGCGAGGCGGCGGTCCACCACCGGCGCGTCGTGACGCGCCGCATTCACGCGCGATGCGCGCGCCGGTTTCGCGGGCCATCTCATTCGCGGAAGCGTGAGTCTCAGTTGAGCCCCCGGCGGACTGGGGGCTGTTCAGGTTGC
>Ga0310899_10000125_pt1 | contig 14475 bp, 10 predicted proteins | sample C8D4metaG_FD_203909 | JGI IMG/M metagenome (GOLD analysis project Ga0310899, IMG submission 203909) | Lab incubated soil microbial communities from West Virginia University Organic Research Farm, Morgantown, WV, United States - C8D4 | ecosystem: Environmental > Terrestrial > Soil > Agricultural... | reverse complement strand
GGGTGATCCGGGCGCTCGACGAGGCTCAGATTCAGACACCAGGTCCGATTACATTTGTGGGTACGGTGGGGGAGGAAGGGCTCGGAGATCTGCGCGGCGTCAAAGAACTCTTCAGCGATGAGTTGAGAGGACGAATCGATCGGTTCGTCTCGGTTGACGGCGCCGGCTTGGGAATCACACATATCGGCGTCGGCAGTCTCCGATATCGAGTGACGTTCAAAGGAGCCGGCGGCCACAGTTATGGTGATTTCGGCGTCGCAAATCCCGTTCACGCGCTCGGCCGCGCAATGTCGCGGATCGCCGATCTTGAAGTACCGGCGCTTCCGAAAACGACCTTCAATGTCGGTCGGATAGGCGGCGGAACATCGGTCAACGCCATCGCCTCGGAAGCCTGGATGGAGGTCGACCTGCGATCGAGCGATCGCGCCGCTCTTGCGACGCTCGACGCGTCGCTCCAAAAAGCGCTGGACGGGGCGTTGAAGGAAGAGAACGATCGCTGGGGAAGTCGCGGACGGCTGACGATGTCGAAAACAGCCGTGGGCAATCGGCCCCCAGGTCGAGTCAGTGCGGATTCGCCGATCGTTCAGGCAGCCGTGTCGGTCACGCGTGCCTTCGGTTTACCTGTATCCCTTGACGAAGGATCCACCGATTCCAATCTCGCAATGAGCCTCGGAATCCCCGCGATCACGATTGACGGTGGGGGAAAAGCGACTGGGACGCACTCGACCGACGAGACATTCGACTCGACGAATTCGTGGCAGGGGACCGTGAGGGCATTTCTGTTAGTGCTCGCGCTCGCCCGGTGACTCGAGCTCGTGCTTGATGGCGGTGAATCGCTCGAGATCCTTCTCCCGCTGTCCCGCCGCAAATACCCGCGCCAGCCTGACGCGATTGATGAAAAGGAGGTGCAACGCCGCGAGCATAACCAACTCCGGAATGTTCTCCCATCCAAGCGCCGCAGGCAGAAAGTTGACCGACGTCGCCAGAACGAAGAGGCGCCCGAACAGCGGATCCGGTGCGGTTGGCGCAAATCGCGGCCCAAACCGCGCAGCCACTGTCTCCCACCCGGTGTCGTCTCCCTCGTGGAAGACCTGCAGGTATCGGCCGATACGTTCTACGTTGACATGGAGCGCGAACACCGACTCGAATCCCGCGACGAGGATCAGCAGCGGCACGAGGGTGCTGACGGCTACGGTGATGACGGCGGCGGTCGCGACGGCCGTGGCCGCCCAGCCAACGAAGACCACCGGCACCACCACCATCCGCACCGTCCCGCGCAGCTGAATCGTCCCCCTCAGCGCTCTGAACTCGTCGTCTTTTTTTGTCATAGGGACAGTCATTTTGTGTCAGTTTCTGTCAGTCGATCCGAAAGGGATCCGGGGACCCTCGGTATTCGAGGGGAGGATACGGTACAGCTGTGGCACTGACCTTGTATAGCCGTGTCTGGAAGAGGCACGCAAACAGAGCCAACTCGGGCGATCGCGCGCAAAAACGTCGCGGTTGAGTTACACAAATGGTTGCCAAGGAAGCGCCTTTGCTGATAAACTCATTTCGCTCCAATCACATCGCATCGGTTGCTACCCAGCCAACCGGTGGTGTCCGGTTTGCGGAGGATTCGTGCGCCTGATCCGTCCTAAGTCACTGGTTCGTCTCTCTGCCTTGCTGCTGGGAATCTCGGTGTGTCTGGCACCCTCTGCCGACGCCGCCACGAAGACCACCCGCAAGAAGTCAATGCGGGCCTCGTCCGCACAGAGCACGTCGACCCCGAAAGTCGCTCGCACACCAGCGTATTCTGCGTCTGCCTCACAGGCCCGCAAAGCTCGTCTGGCACGAGCCCGCGCCGCCGCCCGTTCGCGCGAAATCGCGCGCATGCGCGCTCTGCACGAGGCGATGACGCCGCGGTACAAGACTGATGCAAGCGGCGAACTCGTTCCCGATATTCGGGCCGCCGCCGCCATCATTTTCAACCCCGCGAACGGTCAGGTTCTCTGGGAGGAAAATGCCCAGGACAAGCGTTCGATCGCCAGCATTACCAAGGTGATGACGACGGTTGTGTTCCTGGAAGACAACCCCGACCTGACGCAGGAAGTTACCGTTCAGCGCAGCGACGTGTACGCCGCCTCGACGACGTTCCTCAAGGCCAACGATCGGTTGACGCTGGGGGATGTGCTTCACTTGACGCTGATTGCGTCCGACAACGCCGCAGCCCGCATCCTGGCGCGTGTGTCGCACGGTGGAACCGCGTCATTCGTTGAGCGGATGAACGAAAAGGCGCTCGAGCTTGGCCTCGAAAATACTTCGTTCGCCGATCCGTCTGGACTCAATCCAGCCAACGTCTCGTCAGCATACGATTTGTCCCGCCTCATCTCGTTTGCCGCCGCCGACGAGCGCATCGCGCCGGTCATGCAGACGGCGACGTATACCGTCAAGACCAACCGCCGAACCATCAATATTCACAGCACCAATCGCCTGGTGATGGAAGGAATGGATGTGGTTGGGGGAAAGACCGGATTCATCAGCAAGTCGGGCTACTGCCTGGCCACGCTGCTCCGGTTACCTCAGAGCAACAATCAGGTTGCGTTCGTGGTTCTCGGCGCGCAGTCCAATCCCGGTCGATTCTGGGAAACGCGCCACCTCTTCAATTGGCTACAGGAAAAGGCTTCAACGCTGTTCGCCAAGGAAGAGCTGCCCGAGCAGAGCCGATAACGTCTACTTGTAGCCTTTCTGAATCGCTGCCGCGTCCAGCGGCAGTGTCGCCACAGCATCCACCGACGGCATGACAGGGCGGGACGCCCGTCTGGCGTCGTACGCCTTCAGATAGCGTTCGCACTCGTCGCACGCATATAACCGGTATTGACCATCACGGCTGGCAAACGACGTGATGCGTTCCCGATCCGCATTCAAGCAGAACGGGCACGTGAGCTGGTGAAAGCGCCAACGGGCCAGACAGCGGCCGCAGATCAGGATGCGGTCGGCCGCCGGCGTGATCACGGCGAAGTCCGGTTCTCCCGCACATAACGGACACACGCCGCGCGTCCATCCGGCGAAATCACTCTTCGCCATGATCGCGTCCGCCGAGCGTGTGAGGAACGGCTTCATGGCTTCGACGAAGACCGATTCAAGACCGGCCCCCTCTGGATGGATGGGCGGCGCGTCGGTTTTTGCCGCCTCGTACCAGGAGCGCATGACGACCGGAAGTTTCTCCGAATCGCGGCACAGCGCCTCGATTCGCCGGAAGTCCCTTTCCTCGAGCGCACCATGGCTTCTCATTGCCGAGGCCGTTGCGCGCAAGAGAAACCGCAGCTCACCCCATTCGAGCGGCAAGTGATCGAAATGCAGCACCGGCGCTGAGGCCAGTTGTGCGTTCAGCGAATCCTTGTCGAGTCGGATCGACGGCAGCGACACACGTGACTGCACGCGGCGCTGCAGTTGCAGCAGCTCAATCTGCAGATCCGCGGCTGATGCGAGATCCGGTTGTTCCTGTTTCAGCCGGCGAAGCTCGGCGATCTCGCGCGACTCGGACCGCTGCGGTGGAGTTGGCAGCCTGGGCTCGGACACGCCGAAATCTTACATCAGCGACGATTGTGGAGCGGCAAACTCAGCCTGTCCGCGTCTGGTGCGAACGCGGGGAAGAATGACGTGAACCGTCACACGCAGGATGAACAAGCTCGACAGGTATCGATCGAACAAATTCTGTTTCAATTTGCGCGTGGGTAGTGATGACTTGCCATATTGCGGTGACCAACTGCAGTCTGGGATGGGATGTACGCAGCTCTGCGAAGTTCATCACGCACGTGGAGTTGTGCGCGGCGTTCATCCCGATATAAATGACGGGTTGCGCGCTCAAATTCTTGTGATACTTTTCGCGCCGAGGTGTCAGCGACGGAAAGTGTGTCGCGTACAAGACCAGAGGGGAGGATGTAGTGACACTCAGAATCAGATCGTGGTGCGGAAGGCTAATACGAGCGGCTACGCTCGTCGCCATCACGACGCTCATACCGCTGCCCGCAGCCGCGAGCGACACGGCGTCCACTCAATCGCCGCCAACCATCAAGGCGTCGATGAAAAAAATTGTTGCGCGCGAGGTCACAGCGACGTCGCCACGCAAGGACGTCGCGCGCGACGATCGCCAGGCCTCGTCGGCAGGTAGTACGCCCGGCTTCTTCAAAACGAAACCGGGCATCATCGCGCTTGTCGTGATGGCGGCGGGGACCGGATACGCACTCTACTCGGCCCAGAACGATCGCATCCACTCAGCAGGCAAAGAATAGGAGGACCGTGAACACCATGAACATGCGAAGCATGGCACGCACGATCGTCCTCTGCCTGATCGTGTGCGCTGCGTGTGTGCCGCTCGCAGTGGCACAGACGCAGACCGGTACTGTCGAAGGCAAAGTCGTCGATCAGCAGGGAGGAGTGCTCCCTGGCGTGAACGTCACGTTGACGGGGCCCAGAGGATCGCAGTCAACGGTGACCGACACGGAAGGGATGTTCCGTTTCGTCGGCGTCGCGCCGGCGACCTACACTCTGAAAGCCGAGCTGACCGGCTTCCTCTCCGAATCCCAGCCGGACGTCATCGTCAGCCTGGGAAAAACCGTGACCGCGGAGTTCGCGCTCAGAGTCGGCGGCGTATCGGAAACCGTCGAAGTGACGGCGGCCTCAACCGTCGACGTCAAGAGCTCGGCGACGCACACCAACATCAGCAGCGACATGCTGCAGCTCACGCCGATCTACTCATCGACGTCGACCGGCTTGTTGAACTATGCACCGGGCATCAACAACAGCTCGGCCTATGGATCGCAGGCGAGCTACGGCAACGCGCTGCTGATGGACGGAGTCGACACCCGCGACCCACAAGGCGGTTCGGCCTGGACGTTCTTCAATCAGAACCTGATCGAAGAAATCCAGGTGGGCGGCCTCGGCGCGCCGGCGGAGTACGGCGGGTTCACCGGTGGAATCATCAATACGGTGACCAAGTCCGGTGGAAACGCATTCACCGGACTGTTCTCCTTGCGGTACACAAACGATTCGCTGGCATCGAGCAACCTCTCGCAGTCGGTGCTTGACGCCAACCCGTCGCTTGGTCAGTCGGCGGTCACGAACAAGCTGGTGGACTACACCGCGCAGATGGGCGGACCGCTGAAGAAGGACAAGGCGTTCTTCTTTGCCAGCATTCAGCGGTACGAGGCGACGACCGATCCCACGGGCCCAATCGCGACCTCGCAGGACATCAGCCCTCGCTTCAACACGAAGTTCACGCTGCAGCCCACGTCCAACGACACCATCGTTCTGGGCATGCAGTACGACTCGTACAACGTCACCGGAAGGCAGGGCTATCCCGGCTCCAAGTCGACCGACCAGCAGACGGTGACGGAAGATGCGCCGGAGTGGGTGTGGAACGCGCAGTGGCGCAAGGTCATCGGAGCCAGCACGTTCCTCGAGGCGAAGTTCACCGGCTATACCGGCTACTATTACCTCGATCCGGTTGATCCCTCACCGTTCACCTATGATGCGCTGACCGACGAGTACACCGGCGGTGGTGGCGGACTGGAGTATGAAGATCGCAGCCGCAACCAGGTGCAGGCGTCGCTCACACGATATGCGCAGGCGTTTGGACGTCATGCGTTGAAGTTCGGCGCGGAGATTGAACGCAGCCACGTCGGCACGAAGTATCAACCCTACGGTCCGGCTGGCTTTTACATCTACGCGTATGGAGGCGTTCCGTATTTCCGCTATAGCTACGGCTACACGTTCAGCGGCGACAACAAGCGGTTTTCCGCCTACGCGCAGGATCAGTGGAGCGCAGGCCGTCTAACCATGAATCTCGGGTTGCGGCTCGATCGAATTCGCGGCTACAGCCCGGATCTGAAGAAGGACGTGTATACGCCCGACCTCGCGTTGGGGCCGCGGATCGGCGTTGCGTATGATCTGACGGGTAAGGGTGCTTCCGTCCTTCGATCGTTCTACGGTCGGTATTACGAGGGCACCGCGACGCAATTCTGGATTTCGGCGACGCCTGGGATTGAAGACTACGTGCAGACGCCGTTGAATCCCGACGGCTCGGTCGCTGGGCCACCCGAAGTGTTAACACCGGGCTTCTCGTACGGCATCAGCGACGACATCGGACACCCGCGGACTGACGAGTTCAACGTCGCGTGGGAGAACCAGTTGACCAGAACGGGGCGCCTCACGGTGACCGGGATCTGGCGAAACACGAGTGACTTCATCAACAACGTCATCAACGGCTCGCAATGGCGGCCGGTGACGTTGACCAACTCACTGACAAACACGACGTTCACTGGCTACAACTGGGCAAACCGGTCGACGACGGATCAGAATTTCTTCATCCGGAACGTCGAAGGCTTCCAGTACGTAGACACCAACGGCAATGCGATTGGGACCGCCGATCCGAAACGCAATTACAAGGCGTTGATGATTCTGTTCGACAGCGCATTCCGACGCCGGATCGGCTATCAATTGTCGTACGTCCTGGCCAAGGCTGAAGGCAGTATCGACAACACCGGGTTTGGCGCCTGGCTCGGCGGCGTGCAGTTCGGCTCGCCGAATACGGCTCTCATCAACTCGTTCGGCGAGCTGACCAACTCTCGTCGTCACGAGATGAAATTCAACGTCGAGTACAACGTTCCGAAGGTGGACGTCATGCTCGGTGCGGTGTACACCGGCACGAGCGGCCGGCCATACACGCCGTTCCAGCGATACTCGACAGCGCAGCTGAATCTTCCGCTCAATAGCCGCAAGGAGATTCTGCTCGAGCCACGTGGCAGTCAACGGAACGACTTCTTCAACAACGTCGACCTGCGTGCGGAGAAGTTGATCCGGGTACAGAACCACCGATTCGGTGTCTACGTCGACATGGCAAACCTGTTGAACACAGGCAGCGTGACGACGCGGCAAGGGCGAGTGCCGAATACGACCATCGAGGGAAACACCGTGCTGTATAGAGCGCCGACAGCGGTGCAAACAGCCAGACAGATTACCTTCGGCGGTCGGTGGAGCTTCTAAAGGGAAAGAGGCAAAAGGGACAAGGGAAAGGGATCTACTTTTCTCTTGTCCCTGTTCCCTTGCCACTTGATTGTCTCGCCTCCAACGCACGTCCGCGCGCAAGCTCCTCGGCCCCCTCACGCGCGCGGCCCTGCCGGTTGTAGATATCGGCCAGTACGTAGTGGCCGAGCGGCGCGTACTCAGACCGCGGCGCCAGTGAGAGTCCTTTCTCGGCAAGCTTGATCGCTTCATCCAGCTTGGTCCCCGCATCGAGGTACGACTTGGCGAGGAAGAAGTGTCCTTCGGCGAACCTCGGATTGCTGACGATGGATTGTTTCAGCGCGTCGATCTCTCCCTCCCGATCACCGACCTGTTCGTACAATCTCGAAAGATTGAACGCTGCTTTGTAGTTCTCCGGGTGGCTTTTGAGTTCATCGACGTACTCGCGTTCTGCTGTTCTGACATCACCGCGTTGCTCAGCGACCAGTGCCAGATTGAAATGCGCAAGCCGAAGCTTCGGCTTGGTGGCCAGTGCCTCCCGGATGAGTCGCTCGGCGGTCGTGCCGTCGCCGCGTTGAAGCGCGATGACGCCAAGAGCATTCTTCGCCGCGGCAACGCTCGGATCGAGGTCGAGCGCGCGGCGAAAGAGCGACTCCGCGCGCGGCAGTTCGCCGCGGTCCAACCAGATCTCGCCCATCTGGTAGTGCACGAAGGGGTCCTTCGGATCGAGTTGCAGGTAGCGTTCGAACCCGGCCAGAGCGGCCTCGTCGTTCCCCATGCGCCGATACGCCTGTGCGAGATTCGAGACCGCGAGGTCGTAATCCGGCTTGAGGGTCAGTGTCTGTTTGAAGTCGGCAACCGCTTTCTCGAGGTCGCCGTGTGACAGGTATTTCGTTCCACGCATGAACCATGCGTCGATCACTTGAGGATCCTGCTGAATGACGTCGTTCAACAGGGCGACAACCCGCCTGAACGATCCTTCGTGATCGTCCTCTCGGTCTCTCGTGATGTCGGTGGCCTCGTTCAGCTTGTTGAAGAGACCAATCTTGTCCTTGGGATCGGCGCGTCCGGTGCGCGGATCCGATGCGCTCGCGACAAAGGTGCCGACATAGCCGAGCGCGGCCAGCCGCTCACGCGCTTCGGGATCGATATCGGCGGCCGGCATCGAGGCGACCACTTTCCTGAAGCCCCCTTCCAGCGTCCGCAATCCGGCGATCATGCGTTCGCCGAGTGGCTGCCGCTCAGCGAACAGGTTCGTCGTCTCATTTGGATCGTGTTCGACGTCATAGAGCTCGGGGCGCGGAGCATCGATGACTTTGTAGCGTCCCGAGCGGAGTGCGTGAAGATCGCTCCAGCCGTAGTGATGCAGCGGATACATCGCTTCCGAATAGGCGTCGAGCGCGAGCTCGGTTTTGGTTCCGGCAAGCAGCGGCACGAGGCTGACACCCGAGATCCCCGATGCCGCAGGTGCTCCCAGCAGATCGAGCACGGTCGGCATGATGTCGACTGATCGCACGGGATCCGCAACGCGCCGATGTCCTGTGCTGCTGAAGGGTGCGCGAATCACGAGCGGCACATGTGTGACGCTGTTGTAGACGAAAAACCCGTGTGCGCTCTCGCCGTGATCCCCCAGGCTCTCGCCATGGTCGCCGATCACGACAATCACCGTCCGGTCGTACAGTCCGTGTGATTGCAGCGTGGCGACCAAACGCGCGAGTTGACTGTCGGCGAACGCAATCTCGCCGTTGTAGGGATGGCCCTTGTATTTTGTGGCAAAGGGTTCGGGTGGACGATAAGGAGCGTGCGGGTCGTACAGATGGATCCACGCAAAGAAAGGGGCGCCGTTGGCTTGTTCGATCCACGGAAGCGCCTTGTCGAGAACTTCATTGGCCGGCCGCTGAATCGCCGAGAGGGAAACCGCGCGCATGTCGCTCAGATCGAAGTCGTCAAAGTAGGTGTCGAACCCTTGATTGATGCCCCACTTGCCCGCGAGTACGTAAGCGGCAACGAATCCGCCCGTCCGATAACCGCGGCTCTTGAGAATCTCGGCCAGAGTGAGCTGATCGGGACCGAGAAAGAATCCACCGTTGTCGCGCACCCCATGCTCAGGTGGGAATCGTCCCGTAAAGATGCTCGAATGTGCCGGCAATGTCAGCGGTGCGACCGACACCGCCTGCTCGAACAACGCCCCTTCAGCTGCAAGACGATCGAACGTCGGCGTCTCGACATCGCGTGATCCGTAGGCGCCAATCCGATCGGCCCGCGTCGTGTCGAGCGTCACGATGACGAGGTTGAGGCGCTCGCGGGCAACGCCGCGCGCCAGTTGACCCAGATCCACACCCGCGCTCGTCTTGATCGGACGCGTGCGCACAACCCAGAAGCCCACGGCCACGAGAATGGCGAGCACGACAAAGAGCGCAACCCAGCGCTTCATTGAGGGAATCGTAACGTCGAGTGCGGACGAGTGTCGAGCGACGGCTCTCGAAGTTTCCAGTCTCCAGTTCCCGGTTGCCAGTACTGGATACGGTTCTGGCGGCAACTGGAAACTGGCAACAGCCAACCTGATTCAGTTGATCACATCCAGCAAGTGATGTGATGATCTTGAGGCGCATGCCTGAGAACAAGAAGCGTCCTGCAGGCAGGACTTCTTCCCGACCCGAGTCGGTCCCTCGCTCCACAAAGAAGTCTCCATCGGCAGCTGACAAGTCGGCACCTCGGGCGGTCGCGAAGCCTTCGCGGAGGCAACCGTCGAGCACGCCAACGACAAGCGAAACGGCGCAACAGCCGAAGCCGCCGGCACCCAAACGCGCGCCCAAGCCGACGAGCCCACCACTGTCGATTCTGATGGTCGCATCGGAAGCTCACCCGTACGCAAAGACAGGCGGGCTTGCCGAAGTGGCGGCGGCGTTGCCGGACGCGCTTGGTCGGCTCGGCCATCGAGTCACACTGGTGCTTCCGCGGTATCGGGGAATCGATCTGTCCGGGGCGCGTTCGCAGGCGATCAGCATGTCGATTGGTGCCCGCACGCAACTCGTGTCGTTTCACTCGCGCGAGGAGCGTCCAGGCGTCACGGTCGTGTTTGTGGACGTGCCGGAACTCTTCGATCGACCAGGCGGCCTCTACAACGTCGACGGTGTCGACTACGCCGACAATGGCTGGCGGTTCGCTGTGTTCAGCCGAGCCGCGCTCGAGTACGCGCGCCTGCTCGGGCAGCGACCATCGATCATTCACGCGCACGACTGGCAAACCGGCCTCGTGCCGGTCTACCAGAAGATGCATTTCTCGCCCGACCCGATCGTCGGTGGCGTGCCTGTGGTTTTTACGATTCACAACCTCGCGTTCCAGGGCACGTTCCCGGCGGCGGCGTTGCCGTCACTCGGATTCGGCCGTGAGTTGATGGACATCCAGGCGCTCGAATACTGGGGACAGATCAGTTACCTGAAGGGGGGCGTCAACTTCAGCGAACAGCTGACGACCGTTAGTCCGACCTATGCGCGCGAGATTCTTACTCCTGAATTCGGGTTTGGCTTCGAAGGAGTGCTGACGCGCCGCTCGGATGCGCTGACCGGCATTCTCAACGGCATCGATGTCGAGCGTTGGAACCCCGACCTTGACGGGTTCATCGGCGCGTCGTACTCGCGCACCGATCTGTCGGGTAAGAAGGTCGCCAAACGGCGCTTGCTCGAAACAGCGGGCCTGCCTGTCGACCGCGCCGACGATCGTCCACTGATCGGTCTGATATCCCGGTTGACCTTTCAGAAGGGGTTCGACCTTATCAGCGCCGTCGCCGGCGAGCTGATGTCTCTGGACGCGTCGTGGGTGATGCTGGGCAGCGGCGATCGTGAGTACGAAGATGTCTGGAGGAGCCTTGCCGCTCGATTTCCCGATCGTGTCTCAACCACCATCGGGTTCGACGAGCGGCTCGCGCATCAGATCGAGGCAGGCGCCGACCTGTTTCTCATGCCGTCGCGGTATGAGCCGTGCGGACTCAATCAGATGTACAGCCTTCGATACGGAACCCTTCCGATCGTCAGGAGCACCGGCGGGTTGGAGGATACCGTCAGGGACGTGACCGAACCCGGTGGAAATGGCTTCAAATTCAGGGGATACTCCCCGGCGGACCTGGTGGCGGCCGTTCGGCGGGCGCTGGATCTCTTCGGCAAGCCCAAGGAATGGCGGAAGATACAGCAAAACGGCATGAAACTTGACTTCTCCTGGGACGCTTCTGCCCGCGAGTATGTCAAAGTGTATGAAGGGGCCGTCGCGGCGGCCCAGACGAGACCCTAACTGGGTATTCACCGAGGCACTGATACATGGCATCTGAGAAGATCACGACCCTGACCGACACGAATTTTGAGCAGTCCGTCATCAAGGCACCCCAGCCGGTGTTGGTGGATTTCTGGGCTGAATGGTGCGGCCCCTGCAAACGGCTCGGACCGACCATTGATGAACTCGCCTCCGACTACGATGGGCGCGTGACTGTCGCCAAGCTCAACGTCGACGACAATCCGGGTATCGCCGGCCGATTCAGTATTCGCGGCATCCCAACGCTTCTCTTGTTCAAAGGCGGTCAGATCGTCGAGCAGGTTGTTGGTCTGGCCGATAAGGACTCGCTCAAAAAAATCATCGATAAGCACGTGTGAGCGAGCGACTCGGGATGGCTGCCCTGCGAAACGTCATCATTATCGGTTCTGGTCCTGCCGGACTCACCGCGGCTCTCTATTCCGCGCGCGCCAATCTGAAGCCGCTGATCATTGAAGGTCTCGAAGCGGGCGGCCAGTTGATGTTGACCACGCTGGTCGAGAACTGGCCCGGATTTCGGGACGGGATCATGGGGCCCGAACTGATGGAAGAGATGCGGGTCCAGGCCGAGCGATTCGGCGCCGAAACGATTCGCGGTCAGGTGACCAGTGTCAACCTGCGATCGCATCCGTTCTCTGTCAGGACGTCAGACGCCGAATACACCTCGCGCGCGATCATCATTGCCACCGGTGCCTCGGCGCGCCTCCTGGGCTTGCCCTCCGAGCGCGGGCTGCTCGGGCACGGTGTCTCGACTTGCGCGACCTGTGACGGGTATTTCTTCCGCGGCAAACCCATCGCCGTCGTCGGCGGTGGCGACTCGGCGATGGAAGAGGCGATCTTCCTCACGCGCTTTGCCTCGCAGGTGACCGTCGTCCATCGGCGCGACACACTGCGTGCGTCCAAGATCATGCAGGACAAAGCCTTCGCCAATCCGAAGATCTCGTTCGAATGGAACTCGGACGTTGAAGCGATCACCGACGTGGGTAAGGGCGAAGTCACCGGGATCCTGTTGCGGAACAACAAGACCGGCGAACGGAAGGAAGTTCCGGTCGAAGGGGTCTTCGTGGCGATCGGCCACACGCCGAATACGTCACTCTTCAAGGATCAAATCGAACTGGATCCCAACGGCTATATCGTCACGCACATGGGATCGCGAACGAACGTTCGCGGCGTGTTCGCGTGCGGCGACGTGCAGGACCACGTCTATCGTCAGGCCATCACCGCGGCGGGGACGGGGTGTATGGCGGCCATCGATGCTGAGCATTTCCTCGACGCGTTGCCTCAGCACCTGGGCGAACCGCAAGTACAAGCCGCTGATCTCTAAACCTTAAACAAGAGAAACGGGAGAAACGGGAGCTAAACAATTCTTTCTCTCGTTTCTCCAGTTTCTCCTGTTCAAGATCTCAATCAATCCAGCCACCACCGACGACCACCTGGCCGTCATACATGACGACTGCCTGCCCAGGGGCGACGGCGTACTGCGGCTCGTCGAACGTGACGCGTACGCGATCGTCCGGCAGGGGAGTGAGCGTCGCCGCGGCTTCCTGGTGACGATGACGAATGCGCGCCGTGACGCGCGTACCTGAGGTCGGTGCAGTTCCCGCGATCCAGTTCACCCGCGACGCTGTGAGTTCGCTGCGCTCCAGCGACTGCTTCGGGCCGACGGTGACGGTCTGATTGGCGGCGTCGAGTGCGACGACGTAGAGCGGAATGGGGGAGGAAAGCCCCAGTCCCTTTCGCTGGCCAACCGTGAACCGATGGATTCCGCCGTGCGTGCCGACGGTCTTCCCCGTGACATCACGAATGGCGCCGCCGCGCGCTGATGTCCCTCGCTCCTCGAGAAATGACGTGTGCTCCCCGGAAGCGACAAAGCAGATCTCGTGGCTGTCGGGTTTCTCCGCTACTAGAAGACCCAGTTCGCGCGCGCAATCGCGGACGACGGCCTTGTCGAGCGCGCCAACCGGAAACATGGCGTGCGAGAGCTGCTCCTGCGTCAGCGTGAAGAGAAAGTAGGACTGGTCCTTTGCCGGGTCGGTTCCGCGCTTGAGCAGGTAGCGTCCGGACGCCGGATCCAAATCGACCTGCGCGTAGTGGCCGGTCGCGACGAAATCGGCACCGAGTCCTTCAGCGCGGCTGACGAGAGTCGCGAACTTGAGATCACCGTTGCAATGGACGCACGGAATCGGCGTCCGTCCAGACGCGTATTCGTCCACGAAATTCGAGATCACCGTGTCGGCAAACTCCCGCTCGAAGTTGACGATGTAGTGCGGGATGCCGAGTGTTGCAGCCACGCGCCGCGCGTCGTGGAGATCGTCAATCGTGCAGCACGTGCCGAAGGCGCGCGACGACGGCCCGGCATCGGACGTCTGCGAGCCTGCCTGGTCGTACAACTGCATCGACATGCCGATGACATCGTGTCCGGCGCGAACCAGCAAGCCGGCGGCCACAGACGAGTCGACGCCGCCGGACATCGCAACTACAACACGCATGGCGTCAGGCGCGCACCTTCGCGCGCGTGAGACTTCTCAACTTGTCAACGATCGCAGGAAGTTTCGCCACGACGAAGTCGACGTCCGCGTCGGTGTTACCGGCTCCGAGACTCAGGCGGATGGAATTCTGTGTCCGCGGCGAGGGCAGACCCATCGCCCGAAGTACGTGCGATGGTTCGAGCGTGCCCGACGAGCAGGCCGACCCCGTAGAAACGGCGACTCCTTCGAGATCGAGCGCAATCAGCAGGCTCTCGGCCTCAACCGCCTCAAAGCTGATGTTCGTCGTGTTCGGGACGCGCGGCTCACGAGAGCCATTGATCGCGGTCCCTGGCACCCTGGCGAGAATCGCTTCTTCGAGTCGATTGCGCAACGCACCAAGCCGGGTCGCTTCGCCGGTGAGCTTCTTCTGTGCCAGCTGCGCCGCGACACCGAGGCCAGCGATGCCGGGCACGTTCTCGGTGCCCGCACGCCGGTTACGCTCGTGCTTTCCACCCGTCAGGATGGACGTGACCCGGGCGCCTCGCTTGATCCAGAGCGCACCGGTTCCCTTCGGTCCATTGAATTTGTGTGCAGAAAGCGACAGCAGATCGACGCCGAGCGCGCGAACATCGACCGGAATCTTTCCGACAGACTGCACCGCGTCGGTGTGAAAGAGCGCACCTCGGTCGTGTGCAATCCTGGC
>Ga0310899_10000111_pt1 | contig 15029 bp, 10 predicted proteins | sample C8D4metaG_FD_203909 | JGI IMG/M metagenome (GOLD analysis project Ga0310899, IMG submission 203909) | Lab incubated soil microbial communities from West Virginia University Organic Research Farm, Morgantown, WV, United States - C8D4 | ecosystem: Environmental > Terrestrial > Soil > Agricultural... | reverse complement strand
AAGACGAGATCGGCGGACTTGAACAGCTGCTGCTCGCTCGGCGCGATCCGAGCCGCCTCCGGCGAGCTCGATGCCAGGTCGTCGATGCAGTAATAGATCGTCAGCGCCGGGTCGAGCGAATCGATCACATCGCGCGCCAGCGGCGTCGGCAGGAACGTCCACACCACGGGCCGCGCCGCGCCCACCGCCGTCATCCACCGCGTGATGCTGCGCTTCAACATCCAGCGATTGATGCGGCGGGCCAGGTTGAAATACGGGAACGGCAGCACCAGCGGCGACTGCACGAACAGGTTCGGCCGCTCTTCGCGGAAGCCTTTGGTGCCGCGGCGCCAGTTTCGCAGCCGCTGCTTGAGCCGCGGCATGTCCGACCAGCGCACCGGCCGGACGCCGGTGTTCTCGACGAACAGCACGCGATGACCGCTCGCGGCCAGGCGCGACATGATCTCCTGGTGACCCTGCCAGATGAAGTCCCAGTCGATGGACGACAGGCAGATGACGTCGCGGCCTGCCACGTTAGCTCTTGGCATCCATGAAGGAACGGAACCACAACTCGAGCATCAGCAACACCCAGAGGTGATGCGCGTAGTCGCGGACCCCGCGTTGATGATCGTCGAAAACCCTGCGGACTGCCGCAGGCGTGAAGAGGCCGCGCGCGTTGAAGCGATCGCTGAGGATGTGATCGGCCAGATAGTCCTTCAGCTCGCCGCGGAACCAGGGGCCGATCGGGACCGCAAAGCCCTGCTTGGGCCGATGCATGTTGCCGGCCGGGACGAGGTCGGCAACGGCCTTCTTGAGGAGGTACTTCGAGGTCCCGCCGCGCAGCTTCATGTCGCTCGGCAATTTCGCCACGAACTCCGTCAGCCGCCAATCCAAGAACGGCGACCGGGATTCGAGCGAATGCGCCATCGTCGCGATGTCCATCTTGGGCAGGAGGTCCGTAGGAAGGTACCACGCCACGTCGCCGGCGAGCATCGCGTCCACGGCGTCGAGATGATTCAGGCCCGCGAACACCTCCGCGAGGCGATCCGTCCGGGAGCGTATCGCCGGGTTGGCATAGAGCGCCGCTTTCAGCTCCGGGGTGTAGACGGAAAGCCAGGCGCGGTAGCGATCGGGACGCGGGCGGCTCGCGCCTTTCATGAAGCGCGCCGCGCGCGACAACGTCGATCGCCGATCGGCGCTGGCAGGAAGCAGCGCGGTGACCGCGCGCTCGGCGAGCGACCGCAGGGCTGACGGCACCATTTGCCACCGCTCGGCGAGGCGACCGCCATAGTGCCAGCCGTAACCGGCGAAGGCCTCGTCGCCGCCGTCGCCGTTCAAGGCGACGGTCACATGCTTCCTCGTCAGCTGCGCGAGATAGAAACTCGGAATCGCGGACGAGTCCGCGTACGGCTCGCCGTAGTGCCTGGCCATGGCCGGCAGGATCTCGATCGCCTTCGGATGCACTTCGAATTCGTGGTGCTCACAACCGTAGCGCTCGGCGACCTTTCGCGCGTAGACCAGCTCGTTGAAGCGCGGATCGTCAAAACCGATCGAAAACGTCTTGACCGGTGAGGATTGCAGGCCGGCCATCAACGCCACCACCGCGCTCGAATCGACGCCGCCGCTGAGGAACGCGCCGAGCGGCACTTCACTGATCAGGCGCTTGCGAACCGCCTCGGTCAGGAGCCGGCGCACTTCCGCCGCTGCTTCGTCCTCGCTGATGCGAGCCTTCGGTGTGTACTCGAGCGACCAGTAGCGCTCGAGGCGCGTGCCCGACTTGTCGCGGACCAGCACGTGCGCCGGCGGCAGCTTGCGAATCTGCTGGTAGATCGTCAGCGGCGCCGGCACCGACATGAACGACATGTACTCGTCGAGCGCTTCGTAATCGATCTCTCGCTTGATCGCCGGATCGGCGAGCAACGCCTGGAACTCGGATCCAAACCACAGGCGGCCCGCGGCCTCGGCATACAGCACCGGCTTCTTGCCGAAGCGATCGCGCGCCAGCACCAGCTTCTTCTTGCGATCGTCCCACAGCGCGATTGCAAACATGCCGTCGAGCTCGCGCGCGAACTGCTCGCCCATCTCCTCGTAGAGGTGAACGATGATCTCGGTGTCGCTGCGAGTCGAGAAACGATGCCCCTTGGCCTCGAGGCGTTCGCGCAGCTCCTGGAAGTTATAGATCTCGCCGTTCTGGACGGTCCAGATCGATCCGTCTTCGTTGCTGAGCGGCTGGTGGCCGCCGGCGATGTCGATGATGCTCAAGCGGCGGTTGCCGAGCACCGCGCGCGGCTCGGACGAAGCGGGCGCCTCCGGTATCTGCAACACGCCTTCGTCATCGGGCCCGCGATGACAGATCGCCGTGCACATCGACTGCACCAGCGCCTTGGGAATGTCGCGGCCGTCGAAATCGACGATGCCGGCGATGCCGCACATCTAGGTGGCCCGCCTTGGATCGATATGTTTCACGAGGAGATCGGCGATGCGCTCGGACGCATGGCCGTCGCCGAACGGGCTCGCGCCCTTCGACATCGCCGCATACTCCTCGGGATCGTCGAGCAGGCGTGATGCGAAACGGACGATGTCGTCGCCGCGCGTGCCGACGAGCCGCGCCACGCCGGCGTCGATGGCCTCCTGGCGCTCGGTGGTCTCACGCAGCACGAGCACGGGCCGTCCGAACACCGGCGCCTCTTCCTGCACGCCGCCGGAGTCGGTGAGCACAAACGTGCTCGCCTCCATCGTGCGGAGAAACGACACATAGTCGAGCGGCTCGAGCAACGACACGCGCTCGACGCTCGAGAGCTCGTCGAGCACGGTGTCTTGCACCGCCGGATTGCGATGCACCGGAATCACGACATGCACATCGGGATGGCGTGAGGTGATCGTCCGCAGCGCGCCGCACATGTCCTTGAGCGCGCCGCCAAAACTCTCGCGGCGGTGCAGCGTGACGAGCAACAGCCGCTTGCCTGCCACGTCGACCGGCACCTTGGTTCGCGCAAAGGTCTCGCTCCTGGCGATCGCATGCAGCGCGTCGACCACCGTGTTGCCGGTCACAAACACGTGCGATGCCGGAATGTTTTCGGCAAGCAGGTTCTTCCGCGCCAGCTCGGTCGGCGCGAAATGCAGCGCCGCGATCGCGCTCGTCAGGCGGCGATTGATCTCTTCCGGAAACGGGTTGTAGTGGTTGTGACTCCGCAGGCCGGCCTCGACATGCGCGACCGGGATCTGCTGGTAGAACGCCGCCAGGCTCGCCACGAACACCGTCGTCGTATCACCCTGCACGATCAGCACGTCCGGCTGTTCCGCCGCCAGTGTCTGCTGCATCGCGGGCAGCACGCGGACGCTCAGCTCTTCGAGCGTCTGCCCCGGCTGCATCACCGACAGGTCGATGTCCGGGGTGATGGCGAAGACTTCGAGCGCCTGTTGCAGCAGCTCGCGATGCTGTGACGTCGAGACGATGCGGAGCGTGACTTCCGGCCTTTGCCGGAGCGCGTGAATCACCGGCGCGAGCTTGATCGCCTCCGGCCGGGTGCCGAATACGACCATCGCTTTCATGAACTGTGTCCCTTCAAGAGTTCCTGGTAGAGATCGAGGGTCTGTTGCGCGGTGGCGCCAAGGCTGAAATGCGCGGCGACATGCGCGCGCGCTGCGGCGCCCATCGCTTCGCGCCGCTCGGGTGACGCGAGCAGCCCTTCGATGGCGTCGGCGAAGTCCTTACTGTCAACAACCGCCACCAGCTCGCCGGTCACGCCGGGAGTGACGATCCAGTCCGTCACGCCTTCGAGCCGCGTGATCACCGGCGGCACGCCGCTGGCCATCGCTTCGAGCAGGACGTTCGGCAGTCCCTCGCGCGCGGTCGGCAGCGCGAACACATCGGCGGCCCTGAAGTAGTGCTCGATGTTGTCGGCGGCCTCGACGAACACGACGCTCTCGCCCACGCCGCGTTTCGCCACCTTGCTCTTGATGCGATCGGCGATGCCGGCATCGATCTCATAGTACGGCCCCTGCGTCGCGCCGACCAGGACCAGCGTCGAGCGCACGCCACGCTCGAACAGCGAGAGCCATGCCTCGAACAGCACGTCGGGGTTCTTCTCGGGCGAGAACGAGCCGACGAACAAGATCACTGGATCGCCAGTGGGTATGCGCAGCTGATTCTGAAACTCCGCGCGAACGCCCACCGACGAAGGCTTGAATCGATCGAGATCGACGCCGTTCGGAATGAACACGAAACGGCTCTCTTCAAGACCCGTCGCGTCGAAGCCCTCGGCAAACCTGGGGGTGACGCCGATGAAGCGATCCGCCTGGCGGTACGCGGCCCACGTCAGCGCGCCCTTCGCTCGAATCGACGCCGGATCGTCGTGGCCGAAGGAGGTGAGCTTGATCACGATCGTCTTGCCGAGCAGCTTCGCCAGAGCGACGACCAGCATGCTCTTCTGCGAGACGCCGTGCAGGTGGACGATGTCGATGCCGGAGGCCAACTCGAGAAACGACGATGCCATGCGCTCGATGGCGAACGCTTTCGAAGAATGGCTGTTCGGGTCTACCGTCACGCGCCGCACCTGCGTGTCGTCGACGATCGAGTTCCAGGGCAGCGCCGGATCGGTCGAGGTTGTCAGCACCGTGAAGTCGGCGCGATCGCGCAGCGCGCGAATCAAGTTGCGGCACTGCAGGCTGGCGCCGCTGGTTTCGGGCGCGTAGGCGCCCGTCACCATCAGGACTCGCGGTCTCGGCTCGCTCATCGCCCTCTACTGAATCCGCGCATACGTGAGGGTGTCCGCGTCGGCGTGATCACGCTCGAAGCCAAGCGCCTGCAGGATTTTCTGCGACGCCACGTTGCTGGTCTTGACGCGGCTGACGACCCGGCCGCGATGTTCGCGCCCGAATTCATCGAGGGCCGCGCGCAGTAATGGAGTGCCCAGCCTGCGGCCGCGAAACTCCGGGGCGACGGCATAGTGCACTTCCCATTCATCATCATGCCCCTGAAACCGAACCTGGCCGAGCTCGGCGCCCTGACGGGTCTCGACGACGAACTGAAGCGATGCGTCATCGGTCAGAACACGCTGCAACCACTGATGGTGCTCGACTGGCGTAATCGATCGCTGCGAGAAGGAATCTTTTCGGGTCACGGGATCGTTGGCCCATCGCAGCAACCTCGCTTCGTCACCGGAATCGGCGCGCCGCGCCCGAAGCAGGGTCGACGCCGACGCGATCAACACCGCGGCGACGCGCGATGCGCCTTTGCCGTCGACATGGGCAAGACACCGGCGCGACCACTCTTCGTCGAGCCCCTCGGCCGCGATCGCCGCGACCGCCGAGGGCAACGTCGCCAGGGCCGCCGGTGGGCGGCCGATCCACTTCGCGAGGCCAAGCTGGTCCAGCGCCGTGGCAACGGGCACCTGGTTCTCGCCGAGCGTGATCACGATCGACGGCAGGCCGAGGCACAAGCGCTCCCAGGATGTCGATCCGGCCGCGCCGATCCCAAGATCGGCTGCCAGAATCAGGGGGGCCAGCGTCGGCAGATCCTTGTGCATCTTCACGCGCGGGGATGCGTTTGCGACCGATTCGATCGCGCCTCGATACTGATTCGCCGATGGAATGACGACGTCAACCTGGACATCGCTGCCAGTGTTTTCGATGACCGCGTGCAGTGCGCTCAGCGTGAGACCATGGCGATCGGCACCGCCAAACGTAATCAGGACTCTCCGCAGATGCCCTGACCTCGGGCGCGCCTCGCGTCGCAATTGCCGGTATTCCGGCTGCAGCAGCGCGTATTCGACGCCGATCAAGGCCTGCGCACCGGTGGCATCAATTGGCGCATCTTCCCTGGCGGACAGATTCTGATCGAGCAACACATCGCAATCGTGCGGCCGGAGCGGGCGGTCGTCGATCGCCATAATCTGGCGAACATCGCGACGCATCGCCGATTCCCACTGGCGATCGAGCTCATCGTGATCGACGACCAGCCACTCCGGGCGCAGGCTCACGGCGCGAAGCACGGCCGACATCGTCGCCGCGCTCATGTCGGCGATCGGAAACTGCTCGAATCCGCTTCGGGCAATGTGATCGCGCAGGTCGCCGTCTTCTGGACGGCTGACGAACATGCATTGAGCGCCCCAATCGCGAAGCTCGTGCGCCAGCGAGAGGCATCGCATCACGTGGCCGTGTCCGATCGTCGACGACGCATCCGCGCGGAAGACAATCGTCACGCGCGTGGGCGCTCCACGACTTCGACATCGACGATCCTGCCGTTTTCCGGAGCATCGACGTCCGTCACTATCAGCGCTGGAAACATGAAAAAGTTGGCGAAGCCGTGACTGCGAAGAATCAAAGTCGTTCCGACAGCGGATCCACCGATTGATAGGCTTCCAGCCAGCAATCGGCGACGTAGCCGCTCGAGTAGCGCTGAACAATCGTCGCACGCGCCGCGGCGCCAAGGCGCCGGCGCTCGGCGGGATCCTTGAGCAACCTTTCGATCGCATCGGCAATCGCCGGGGCATCGCCCGGCGGCGTCAGCAGCCCGTTGACACCATGCTCGATGATCGCATCGGTCGAGCCTGGCAGGCGCGACGCCACGCACGGCAGGCCGCAGGCCATCGCTTCGAGCAGCGCGACCGGCAGCCCCTCACGCCTCGACGGCAGTACGAAGATGTCGGCCGCGCGCAGGTACGCCGGCACGTCGCGCGTGATGCCCGCAAAGTGCAATCGGTCGGCGACGTGGGACGCAGCCGCGTCCGCCTGCATCGCCGGTGCGATGGTGTTGTCGACTTCGAAATAGGTTGACGTCGTCGCGCCGACAAAGAGCAGCGTCGCGTCGAGGCGGCCCGTCGCCTGCAGCCGCAGCCAGGCGTCGAACAACACCCGCGGCTGCTTGTCCTTCGAAAAGAAGCCGACGAACGCGATCACCGGACGATCGACGCCTAACCCGAGCGACGCGCGCAGCGCCTCACGCTCGGTTGTCTCGGCAGGCGTGAAGCGATCGATGTCGATGCCATTCGGTACTAGCACGATCTGCTCCGGCGGCATCCCAGCGGCGAGAAACGCATCGACCAGTGCCGGGCTCACGCTCGTGTAGCGAGTCGCCGACCGAAAGGCCCATCGCGCTAAGCTGCCATGCCGATCGATCGCGTCCGGCTCGTCGTGGCCGGCGGTATGCAGAGTCATGACGATGGGCTTGCCCAACGCCTTTGCGGCCATCGTCACCACGACGTTTTTTGCCGAGTATCCGTGCAGGTGCACGATGTCGTTGCGACGGAGCAGCCTGAACAGGTCGACCACCAGCCGCCTGAGCGCACGCACTCGCGACACGGTGCTGCGCACATTGACGGGAATCCGCGTGACAGGCACGCCATCGATCTTGTCGCGCCTGGGCAGCGACGGATCGATGGAGGTGGCCAGGATGTCGACGTCGGCGCGTCCGCGCAGGTGCCGCGCGATACTGCGGCACTGCTCGCCGCCGCTGCTGATCTCGGGATAGTACGCGCCGGTCACCATCAGCACGTGACGGGCCGGCCCGTGCTCGCTCACGCGCCGACTCCAAACGCGGCCGCCTTATGGCGCCAGTCGAGATGATCGATTGCGTACTGCCGCATCGCGGCTCGATCGATCTGGTGCGCGTGAGCGGCAAAGGCTTCGAGAGCGGCGACGACATCGGCGGTCTCTTCGCTGGCGCTGACCACGAATCGGAACTCCAGCGGCGATGGAAAATCCGGATCCCTGCCGCTGGCGATGAACGGAATGCCGACCGCGCAGTATTCGCGCGCCTTTAACACCGACGCGCTCGACAGGCCGATCCGGTGCAGCGCCAGCGAGCTGATGGCGAGGTGTGATTGTTCGTACAGGTCGCGCAGTGGCGCACCGGTGACGGTGCCGGCAAATACCACGCGATCGTCGAGGCCGAGCGATGCCGACAACGAGCGAAGGCTGTCGAGCTCCGGCCCCTCTCCGGCGATCACCAAGTGGAGGTTGAAAGCCGGTTGCGGCCGCTCGGAGAAGGCCTTGATCGCGCGCAGCAACCGATCATAGCCGTGCCATCTTGACACCGTCGCAACGGCGATCAACCGCAACGCCGTCGCAGGCCATGGCGGCGCTTTCCGCCGCGCCTCAATGGCCGCGACGTCAATGCCGTTGCCGACTTCAACCGTTTTCGCCGCGGTACCGATCCGGAACCACCAGCTCTCGGGAGCGTACTGGATGATGCGATGCGCCGGCCACAGCGACCACGGACCACTGACATAGAACGCCGTCACGGCGCGCGCCCGGCGCCACAGCGACTGCCGCGACGTCCAGATCTCGTTAATCGCGATTTGATTCGGCGCCGCGACTTCAACGGTGACGCGTTGTCCCCGCCGGCGCGCGCGTAATAGTGCGGGGATGATGAACAGGTTTGCGAATCCGAGGCTGCGAAGAATGACATGCGTTTCCGGCGCCGTGTCGATTGCGTTCGAGAGCCGCTTGAGACCGGCCATTTTCGAGAACGGCTCGTTCCACACGCGCGTCTGAAAACCGGCGGCCTCGGCGGCGCGAAGCAGGCCGAGCACCTTCTGGTGTACTCCCGGATATTCGCGCGGATCGTACAAACCGAAATAGACCACGCTGCGAGGATGTCTGGATGTCGTCGATGCGGCCAAGATTCCGTTACACTGAGGAACGATTACGAACAGGATTTGATCGATTCAGCGGGCGCGACTCGGTGCGGCGACCTCGAACGCTTGCATCCAGTGGCCGAGGGAAATTGCGCGCCACGGCAGGCGCGTGACCGGCCGTGTACCGGCGACCATCGCGTCGAATTGGATCAGTATCGACGCGGGTACTAGACGGTTGCTGGTTGCCACGGCGCGTTCGAGCTGGGAACGGAACCACGCAGAGTGATCGCCCCGCATCCACTCTGACTCCGGTGTCTCAAAGGCGACCTTGTCGACACGCTCGCGAACACGATCGGGCAGCACGCCGTTCATCGCCTGCCGCAGCACCCGTTTGGTCACGCCGCCACCCAGCTTGAACCCATCGTCGAGGCCCAGCGCGAACTCGACAACGCGATGATCGAGAAACGGCACGCGCGACTCCACGGAATGCGCCATCGAGTTGCGATCCTCAAAGCGGAGCAGCATCTGCAAGTTGCTGCCGGTCAGCTGCGCGTGTGACAACGCCGCAAGGCCGGCGTCCCAGGCACCGCCGGTGAGCAAGATGCGCGTCAAGCCGCGCAACGCGCGCAGTTCAGAATAGCCGTGCCGGCGCTTGAGCGCCCGAAACTCCGTGATGGTGGCCGCGACTTGCCCATCGCGCAACAGCCCCGCCAGATAGGGTGTAAAGAAGCTGTGGTAACCCGCGAACGCTTCGTCGGCGCCCTGGCCATCGAGCATCACTTTCATGCCGGTAGCGGCGGCGAGCGAGAAGACCTGCCATTGGGCGAACACGCTCGTCGAGGTCACCGGTTCGTCCTGGTGCCAGGCGAGGCGTATGGCGGCGGATTCGAGCGCGAGCGCATCGGGGGTCGTGAAGTGCGATTCAACACCGGTCGCACGAACCACCTCGTCGATCCACGTTCGTTCGTCGAATGGCGTCGCCGGCGCGATCGCGGAGAAGGTCCGCTGGCGGTCCCTCAGGCCCTGCTCGGACAGCAACTGGTGCGACAGGCACACGATTGACGAGGAATCGATTCCACCAGACAGGCAGGAGCCCACCGGCACATCCGACCGCAGCATGAGCCGCACGGAATCGGTCAGCAGCCGGCGGCATTCGATCGCGGCGTCTTCGAACGAGCCGCGGAACGGCGACGCGCGCAGGTGATACCACTGCTCAACGTTGATCCGGCCATCGGCCCGTCGCTCGAAGGCGACCACCGGCACGCGCGCGAACTGACCTGGACCAAGCGCATAGACCCGATCGAAGAGCGTCTGGTCGCCATGGTCGGTCAGGCCGCCTGCGAGAAACTCCGAGGCGCGCTCGACGTTGATGGCCGCGCGCCATCCGGGCGCGCCGGCAAACTGCTTGATTTCGGACGCGAAGCACAGCGTGCCATCGGGCGCCACCCAGTAATAGAGCGGCTTGATGCCGAAGCGATCGCGTGATGCGATCACCTCGCCGGCAGCGGTGTCGTAGATCAGACACGCCCACATGCCGTTGAGCCGTTCGAAGCACGCGGTTCCCCACTGCGCGAACGCGGCCAGCAACACTTCGGTGTCGGAGTGGGACACGAAGCGATGTCCCAGTCGCCCGAGCTCCTCGCCCAGCTCGCGGTAGTTGTAGATCTCGCCGTTGAAGACGATCCAGAAGCGCCGATCCGGCGTGCACATCGGCTGATGACCGCGCACCGACAGATCGAGGATCGACAGGCGCCGAAAACCAAGCGTCACCCTGGCCGTGGCGTTCGCGGCACGATCGATGTCTGCCGACGGTGAGAACGCGAGTCCGGCCACGAAGGCGTCGCGCGGCGTGGACGCGCCGCCGAACAACTCGATAGCCGGTGCGCCGGCGCCGATCAGATAGCCTTCGTCGTCGGGTCCGCGATGACGCGCCAGATCCATCATCTGCTTGATGGGATGGGCGCGCACCGGCGTCCGCGAGATCATGGCAGCAATCCCGCACATGATTAGCGGGGGGTCACCAGCCACCGTTTGAGCCTGCGTGCGCCGATGGCCACGGCGAGGTCACGGATCTTCTGCCGGCGTCGACGGCGCGACCAGAACGCCGCCGCCTTGGCCGTCACTTCTTCGCGATAGCGGGCCATGACACGCTGCAGTTCGGCTGCCGGTGTTGATTGAATGCGCTTGGCGCCGACGCCGTCGGCAATTTGTCCGATGAGACGGCTCGCGTGGTGTGCCGCGCGAAGCTCCGGGACCGCGAGCACCGCCTCTCGCGCCTGCGCGGCGATGCGCTCGACATGCGAACGATCGCCCATCTGCTTCACGACATCCGAGGCATTCGAACAGTCGTGTTCGATCGGAATGTAATGCGTGTTCGGCGACAGGACACCGCTATAAGGCCCGACGGTTGCGATCTGCACAGTGTGCGCGAGTGCCGCTTCCAAGTTCCGAGGCGAGATCGCCGTGAAGCTGTAGCGTCCATCCTGGCCGGGAAAGCAGCGCGCCTCGACCTGGTCGAAGGTGGCGAGAGGGTGGCGGATCCGGTCACGCTCGACGCAGGCGCGAATCGAGCACTCCGGATCGAGCACGCTGCTTCCGGAATTCGTCGCCAGGCAAAACCTCGAGTTCTCGAGGAAGTCGTGCCAGCGTTCACCCGGTATCAGCGCACCCGGGTCAGTCGAAATATCGAGCCGCAGGCCGGCCGTTGCGGGATGCGCCGCGAAGCGATCGCCAATCTCCCCTTTGATCAGGCCGATGCGTCCGAAATTGGGCGGCAGCTTGCTGGCTCGGTATGACACGTCAATCGTGCGCTCGGCGTGAGGCTTGGGGTTGCCGAAACGCCGCAACCACGCGTCCGCGATATAGCCGGTGTAGCCCTGGCGAATCCGGCCGGTCTTCGAGTTTTCCGGATACAACACGGACCAGTGCTCCGAGCACGCCGCATAAACCGAGTCGACGTTCCACTCGATCATCCACCGATCGAGCAGGGCGCTGCCGTCGTAATCATCCTGCGGCAAAGCAATCTTGAAGGCGTCCGACGCTCCGACAAAGGCGTAGTCCGACTTCACCTGCGCCAGCGTGTGCGGCGCGAAGCGCGCACACAGAAACGTCGGACCGAGAATGATGGCGTGGAACCTGGTGCTCTTGATGAATTCAGGCAGCGGCAATTCCGCGGCGTGGACGATGTAATCGTGGCCGGGCGCATGGTCGGGCAAAATGTATTCGACGTCCCGAACCGCGGTGCGCCACGCGGCCGGATCGCCGAGCCGATGCAGGATCAGGATCGCCAGACGCGAGCGGTCTGTCGTCATTCCGGCGGCGTCACGAGCGGCTTGACGATGCGCTTGACGAAATCCTTCATGCCCCGTGGAAACAGCGGCAACAGGAACCTGACAATGCTGAACACCGCGGTCTCCGGCACGATCTGATACTGCCTGGGCCAGCTGCGCGTCACCAGCGGCCGGGTGGTGGCCGACGGCGGCTGCGGGCGGGCGGGCGCGAACAATTCATGCCGCGCCCTCGCGGAAGCGATTTCATCGTCCACCATTCGAACAAATGCGGCGTGGCCAAATTGACCCGAGGCGAGCACGTCGGCATACGCGCGCTCGACCATCGCGTCCACTTCCTTGTCGTCACGCAACAGCGTGATGACCTCGTCGAGATTGCTGCCATCGCGGCGAAGCGGAATGAAGTGCGTGTACGGCCGCACGACTCCCGAATACTGACCTTCGAACAGGACCAGTGGCGTACGGCACGCAATCGCTTCGAACACGCGCGGCGACACCTGGTTCATCAGCCCGGGCTTTTCGAGCGGAACGATCACCGCGGCATAGACATCCTGATCCGACGCGCGCGGATGCTGCTCGCGGAAATCATCGATCCTCGCTTCGAGCGTACCGTCCCAGTCGAAGACATTGGAGCCGCTCTCGCTGCCAAGGACGGCGCGGCAGGACCCGATGAACGCGTACCATGCGTCGCCGTACAGACGGCTCCGCTCTACCCAATCGATGTCATGACTGATGCCCTTGGACTCGCAATATGCGCGGACGACGCGACCGACGTCGATCTTGTCCTGGCCGAGTGCGCCATAACGAATCGGCAGCGCCCGTCCGCGATAGCCAATCTTGAGCGGGCGCTGCGACGGCGGCGGATATCGAGGCACCGCTGTCAGCGCTTCAGGCGCGAAGCCGGTCAGGTTGCTGACGAAGCGAACCCCGGGGAACTCGTCAGGCGGGTAGACCTGCGCCATCGAGGCCGCCGGCACGGACGAGAAGACGAGTTTGATACCGAGCCGCTTGATCCAATGCCAGGCGCGATGCGTGTGGTCGTACTCGTCCTGGATGAACAACGCCTTCAATCCGCCAAATGCCTCGAGTGCATGTGCCGTTTCCTCGGCGACCTGATCGAACGGCAGGCGGATGCTGTAATGGATGATCACGATATCGAAGAGCGCCAGATCGTTGACGGGCATCTTCAGGCTCTGATTCGCGAAGAACACGCGCGACCCTGAAAATCTGGCGAGGCTGTTGAGGTGCTCGTAGACGTTGAGCGTGAACGTCTGCGTCTCGTAATACAGAACGAGCGTATTCGTGCCGGCGAGGGATGAGCGTTCCATTAGAGGAGGCGGGGGGCGCTAAGGTGGTGCTCGTGTTTGCGAATGCTGCGTCGAATCAAGTCGAGGTTGTCCCTGGTCCAGCTCACCGTACGCTCCAGGCCTGTCGCGAGCGGCGTCGAGGCGCGCCACCGCAACTCCCGCTCTGATTTCGCCGTGCTGCCGAAGCGCTTGCCCGACGTGTCCCACGGACGCCTGGGCAGCCATTCGATGCCGGCACGGTTGCCGGTGAGATCATTGATGTGGGTGGCCAGCTCGCGAATCGACGTCTCGACACCACTCGCGATGTTGTAGACGTCGCCGGGGCGCCCGTGGAGCGCACATGCGACGAGGCCCTGCACGACGTCGCCGACGAAAATGAAGTCGCGGGTCGCAATGCCCTCGTTCTCGATCGGCAGCGGCTCGCCTTGCATGGCCTTGTAGATAAAGGTCGGCGTGACGTTGCGCCACACCGTGGCCGGCGTGCCACGCCACCGGCCGGCGCCGAGAATCTCACCGGGGCCATAGACGTTCTGGAAGCGCGCGCGGACGGCCGGCAGCGCGTGTTGCTTGTGATAGTAGACGGAATAGAACTCGCCGAAGATTTTCGACATCGAGTACGGACTGTCGTTGTGATGGAGCGACACCACATCGGATTCCTCGGTGGCCTCCGCCGTCCCAAAGGTCTTCTCGGCGACCGCGCATCCGGCGCCCGAGTACACCACCTTCTGCGTTCGCTTGAAATCCTTGATCGCCTCGTAGAGCTTCAGCGTCGTCAGCGTGTTGTTCTCGTGATCGGCCAGCGGATCGTGAATGGAACTCTGATTCCCGTGGTAGGTGCTCAGATGGAATACGAAATCGTATTCGTCACGCAATGAGCCGAGGACACGGTCGTCGGTAATCGAGCCTTCCGTGAAGCGTACTCGTGGATCGCCCGGCACGTTGTCGCGCTCGGCCGATAGCAGGTTATCGACGATGTGAACGTGTGCGGCGTCGAGCCCGAGTAGCAGCTGCACAAGATTGCTGCCGACAAAACCGGCGCCGCCGGTCACGAGAATGCTTCGAGTGGCCAACATGTCGTTTACTTTCGGAGCGTGGCGTACAGGTCCAGCCCAAGGGCGGGCCCAAGAATTGGCAGCAACGTCGTTCTCCGCAGGCGCGAGAACGGCGGCTCCTGTTCGGCGTTTTCCTTGTGGATCACGACGCTGCTGAAATGGCTGCACAGGGCGCGTAGCCGCCGTGCCGACGTAAAGACGGTGGCAGGCGCCGCCGCGCCGGATCGATCGCGATCGTACGCGGCTCGCTCGGACGCCGACGTCGCATGGTCAACGCTCGATCCGAAGTAGTCCTGCCGGAATGTCCGCCACGTGGCGCCGGGCGCGTTCCACCAGCGCCGGTACGAAAGGGCGTTGTAGATCATGACCAGTGCCGTCCCGCCGGGCCGCAGCACACGATGAACTTCTGCCAGCGCCCGCGGCAGATTGCCGGTGTGATGCAGACACCCGATCGTGACGACCGCGTCGAAGCGGTTGCTCTCGAATGGCGCTTCGAGGATGTTGCCCTGTCTGGCGGTGCCGCGAAGACCGAAGAGAGACAGGCGCTGGTTGACCACGGCCACCGGTCCGCCGGCGATGTCCAGGCCGGTGTAGTTTTGCGAGTGAGCCGCGAGCATCTGTGCCACCGTGCCGTAGCCGAGGCCGATTTCGAGCACATCTTTTCCGGCGAGCGCCTCGAGCGCGAGGTACTTCGACAGATACGGATAGATGTCCAAGTAGTAGCGATCGAACTTCGCGAGCGATTCGGCCGAGAAATCGGTGATGCCCAGACTCTGCGCGAGCTGTGTCCCGCATAGCTCGTCCCAGAACTCCGCGTTCTTGCGA
>Ga0310899_10000066_pt1 | contig 17764 bp, 16 predicted proteins | sample C8D4metaG_FD_203909 | JGI IMG/M metagenome (GOLD analysis project Ga0310899, IMG submission 203909) | Lab incubated soil microbial communities from West Virginia University Organic Research Farm, Morgantown, WV, United States - C8D4 | ecosystem: Environmental > Terrestrial > Soil > Agricultural... | reverse complement strand
ATCGAGCAGGAAAAGGTCGCCCCCCAGGCAAATTACGGTCAGCACAAGCACAAAGACGTCGGACATGTGTTTGCCTTCCGCACGGCAACAGTCCTGAAATAAGCGCGCAGAGTCGCCGTTGTGGCTTGCGGCGGCTCCGCAGGTGTCAGGGCCGAAAGCACCCAGCACCTTTGGCTGCCTGGAAATAACTGTTCAACAGGCGGAAGGCTTGAAGAAGGTCTGGATTTTTTCTTGAGAGCGCTGTGACGACGACGCGGCAGCGACGCGAAGCAGCGTTGCCCCGAGGTTTGCAGGACCGTCGTTTCTATCCTGCGTGGCGCTTCTCGGTTTGTTCATCCACCGAACGACGGAGATCTTCAGCTATCCTCTTTCGGCCGCCGCCACCACACGATCGCCATGACGACCAGACAGCCGGCGATCGCGGCGACAAATACGGCGGCGAACGCCAGGTTGCTCAGTTGCATTTTCAATCCTCACGACAAGGCCGGCATTTTGCCTCTCCGCTGCAAAGTCCGCCATCGTTCTTTTCGCGCGTCGTGCCCGCGAACGCGGTCCGGCGCGAGGCCAAACGAGGCGCCTGAAGTCGTGCCTGTACTCGGGCCGGCGAAGCCCGACCCGGGTGCGGTGATGAACGGAGAATGCGCGGTGCCCGGATTCCTACGGCCCGACCACGTGCCGCTTCACGTCGCGATAGAGCACCTTGAGGCCGTGCGGGCCGTCGCCGAGCGACAGCACCATCAAAATGAAGCCAACGACAATGGCCGCGCCATGCAGCTGAAAAACGGAGCTCGCCGCGCCGATGAACAGCAGCGCGCCGACTGCATAGACGATTGCCTGTTCCCACCGCATCGTCGAACGATCCATCGAAAGTGACGCTTACTGCATGACACACAACCGGCCATGCAGGCCTTGACCTCGCTCAAACAACGGATTGGCCCGCTGCCGGGTTCCACGTTGCAAGCCCGGAACGCGCGACGGCAGGCGAGCTGGGCAGCATTCAAGCGCGGAGCGCAGGGTACTATGAAGCGGCACTATGAGGCGGCCGCATTCAAGCGGGGAAACGGGAACCCGATGCCACGCCGAGGCCATCCCGCGTGGAACCCGAGGTCCCCGTTCCCCCGCACCGCCGAAGAAGGGGACTACTTCGGCGTGTTGCGGGAAACAAACCTTCTCTCGTCATCGCCGGCCTTGTGCCGGCGATCCCGCTTAGGTGAGTACTGCCCTCCAGATCGTCATGGCCGGGACGAGCCCGGCCATGACGGTGCAGAGTTACGCTTCCGCCCTGTGCCTCTTCGACGACTGCTCCGCGCGCGAGGACACGCCGGCCACCACGCTCGGTGCGTCCGAGGCGCGCCGGCCGACATCCGCCATGGCGCTCGACGCCGTTTGCGCGAATTCATGCGCGGCGTGCTGCACCTTCTCGCCGAACGCCCTGGTCTGGTCCGTCAGCATCTGCGCCTGCCGGGCGAGGAACTCGCTCTGACACTGCGCGATCTCCTGCGGTTCCTTCGCCCGCGTGAGCTTCTGCCCGAACTCCATCGTGTTCTCGAGCGTCTTTTCCGTCAGCGTGGTGGCCTGCTCGCGCATGGCGCAGGCCTGGGTCTCGAAATCCTCCGCCATCTTGCGGCTGACTTTGAGCAGGGAGTCGAACGCCTGTCTGCTTTGGGTGAAGCCTTCTTCCGCGAATTCCCGCGCCCATGTCATTCCAAACGTGGCCGCCTGCATCGCGCGTTCGCCGCTCTCGCGCGCGAACTCTGTCGAATCTCGTGCCATTCCAGTCTCCTGTGCTAGCCCCTTGTCGCTATCACGGTTGTCTCTGTGTCCTGGGTTCCCCTGCGTGTCGTCTATTATTTTGTCTGGTTGCTGACACTCTTGTGGCAACGGTTGGTTGCGCGCCTCGTTCCTGAAACTTTGAAAAAGATCGGTTGACGAGCGTTCGCACGCCGGCGGAACGCAGAGAGCGCTGAACCTTCAAGGCGTTAGCTCACCAACCCCTCATCCGTCATGGCCGGACTTGTTCCGGCCATCCACGTCTTCTGCGTACTGCACAGCCACCCGGAAAGGCCCGGCGGCGCTGATGCGCCCTCCGCTACCATGCGCTAAGCTTCCCCCGTTCCGCTGGGGAGTGCGGCGTATGTTGGTCAGGGAACGCATGAAGGCTCTGGGCGACCACGCCAAGAGCAGCCATCAGCCGCCGCTGAAAGAGCGAAAGCGCGCGAAGGCGGACGAGGGCGCGACACAGACGGTTGGTATCGACGAAGATGTTTTCGACTACGGCGCCACGCACACCAGTGCGGCCGTAGTAACCGTTGATGACGCCGCATCACAAACCGTCGTGCACGAAAACGGCAACGGCGCGGTGGCGGAGATCACGCCTGACGAAGAAGCGGCCGTGCTCGCGACCGTCGCAGCAGTTCTTGCTAAGCTCGAGCCGCAACCGGCCGCCGGTGATGAAAGCGCGACGCAAGCAAAAGCGGCCCAGGAAGACGACGACACCAGCGCCGCGAAACGCGCGATTATTCACGAGTGGGAAAACTGGTCGGCGTTACATTCGGATGAGTTGGGCGATCCGAATGTGGTGGAATATTTTCTTAGGCATTTGGAGGCCAAAAAGTCCTATCTGTTAAATTTCGAGTTCATTGACCCGCGCGCAATGGTTCGAAAGTGCACTGTACGTTGAAGTTTGCCAAAAAGTCACTTTTGGATGGACCCATGTTTCGAAAAATGAGTGATCCTTGGGCTTTCGACTGAACTCAGTGATGGCATGCGGGTCCGAGACGAGCAGCCGACCAGCACGGTTATCGGAGGCAATCGGATGTCAGCTTCGCGCCTAGAGCGGACATCCCAATGTGCGGCATTCCTGAAAGAAACCCCAGGACTTTGCCCGGGGTTTTGTACGTTTATACGCAGCCAACCTTGTCCGAATCTGAAGGGTCACGAGTCTCGGCCGGACTGTCCCAAATCATCGATAAAGGTCCAGTTCGGGACGCGCGTCGGGAATGAATCCATCACGGTTCGGCATCATCACTTTCGGCAAGCTCGTTGCGTCCAGCTTATCGGTCGGCTGGATGATCTTCGCTTCCGACAAGATGTAGGCGACCACAGCGTAAATCTCGTCGTCCTTCAGTGTGCCGGGTGAATTAAACGGCATTGCCCGCTTGACGTAGTCGAACAAGGTTGTGGCGTAGGGCCAATAGCTCTCGACCGTCTTGACGGGGGTCTTGGTCGCGAGCGAGCCGCGGCCGCCGATCAGCTTGTCACCGCCGATGCCCTTCGCAGGGTTGCCTTCGAGCTTGTCGCCATGACAAGCCGCACAATTCTCGGCGTAGACCTTGGCACCGGTGGTAGCGTTCCCGCTTCCCGCCGGCAGGCCGCGCCCGTCGGCGGGGATTGAGAAGTATTTCGAAAGCTCTTGCTCGGTGACTGGCAAGCCGAAGCTGTATTTGACCGGGATGGTTTGTGCGACAGCAGTGCCACTGAGCGCGGCGCATACACAAATCGCGCCGAGGATTTTGTTATGCGTGGACATTGACAACCTCCCCGGCCTCGTTGACGGCCCAGCTTTGGATGGCGTTGAGGTGATAGATCGATCCGAATGGGCCGTTCGAACCGCGGATTGCAATCAGTTGCTGAAGGGTCGGCTGCACGTAACCGGTCTCATCAGTGCAGCGGCTTTGCAGAATGGCCGGCTTGCCGTCCCACATCCACGGCGAGGAGAACCGCACCGTGCAGATGTTCTCCGGCGCCGTGTCGATGTGCGCGGGGTTCCAGGTCTTGCCGCCGTCGACCGAGACGTCGACCGATTGCACGCGACCGCGGCCGGTCCAGGCAAGGCCGGTGATATTGTAAAAGCCCGGTCCCGGCACCTTCATGTCGCCAGACGGAAAGGTAATGACCGATTTTGCCTCCATCTCCAGGCTGAACTGTCGCGCTTTGCCGTTGGCGAGAAGGTCGGTGTATTTCGAGGTTTCCTCGCGGGTCATGAACGGCTTGTCGCTGACTTCGAGGCGGCGCAGCCATTTGATGTGTGTATTACCTTCGTAGCCCGGCAAAACCAGACGGAGCGGATATCCTTGCTCCGGTCGTAGCGCCTCACCATTCTGGCCATAGACGATCAACGCGTCTTTCAGCATCTTTTCCATCGGGATGCTACGCGTCATTACCGCGGCATCGGCGCCCTCGGCCAGCACCCATTGGCTGCCATCCTTGAGACCGACTTCGCGCGCAATGGTGGCGAATTGCACACCGGTCCATTCGCTTGTGCTCAAAAGTCCATGCGTGCCCTGCACGGTCTTGAGCGTCGGCTTATTCCATTCGGTTAGGCCGTTGCCGGAGCACTCGATGAAATGCTTGCGGGTGACCGACGGGAACCGCTTGATATCGGCCATCGAGAATTTCTTAGCGGTATTGACCATTCCGTGCACAATGATGCTGTGTTTGGCTGGATCGATGGTCGGGATGCCGCCGTGATGGCGCTCAAAGTGCAGCCCGGACGCTGTGAGATTGCCGAGCATCTTGTCGAGTGGCGTCATGCTCCAAGATGTATTTTCGTTCGCGGTCGGGAAGCGCCAACGCACTTCCGATTCAAATTGCGAGCGCGAACCGTAGCCGCCGTCGGCGTTAACGGCGCGGCCCTGCTCTTTGGTCGGGTCGGCCGGCACGCTAAAGTGAATGGCCCCGGGAGGCACTTTTTCCTGCGCCTGCGCGAGCGATGCGGCGCCCGCGACACCCGCAAGCGATGAGCCGGCCGCAAACAGGAATTTGCGGCGGTTGGTTATGCCTGCGGTCGCGAACATCCCCTCCTTGCAGTCGCAGTCTTCGAGTTCCGCCTTGCGGCGGGCGATATGCTGCGTCTCGGCTGCGATCATCGCGTCGGCCATGCGCTGCGCCTTTTCGTCATAGATTACGGCTGGTCTCTTCATCGGTGTTCTCCCTCGAGAAGCGGAAGCGGCTGACGGCATCCCGAAAGCCCTCGTAATTCTTGGTTTGCTGGCGTCCCAGACATTTCGGGCACACCGCGTCACATGGTAGCCGCTCAAACCACCTTGTTAAAAGGGGCTCTGTGCAACGACCGTTAGATCGTTTTGCACCAGACCAGGTTTGCCAAATGACGTAACGGTCAGCGGACTTCAAGCACTAGCTTGCCCTGTAAATGGCGTGCTTCGCTGACCCGGTGCGCCGCGGCAGCGTCGGCGAGCTTGTACCGGACGATCGTGGGCGGCCGGATCGCACCGGCATCGAGAAGCGCCAGCATTCGCTCCAGATGCGCGCGATCGCGAATAACGTTGGGGCGCAAGGTCTGTACGTCATTGCGGGTCGGGTTAAATCCCTCCGGCGCCGGTGCGATCCACACCAGCTTGCCGCCGGGCTTTAGCGCTGCGTAGCAGCCAGCCCGGACAGCGCCGCCAACGGTATCGAACACCACGTCGCAAATGGGACCAATAGCGGTGAAATCCTCGGTATTGTAGTCGATCACCTGGTCAGCCCCGAGGCTGCGCACATAGGAGTGATTGCTCGCACTGGCCGTTGTGATCGCTACCGCACCGAGATGCTTGGCGAGTTGAATGGCAAATCCCGCAACGCCGCCGGCGCCGCCTTGGATCAGAATAGTCTGACCCGCCTTGAGGTGCGCCGTATCTTCAATTGCGGTGAGGGCAGTCAGACTGATGAGTCCGAGGGCGGCCGCCTCGGCATGGCTGAGACGATCGGGCTTTTTGGCGATAATCGCGGCATTGATAGCGACTTTTTCCGCATAGGCTCCTTCAATACCTTGATCAGTCACTCCGAACACGGCATCCCCGACGGTGAAATCAGTAACGCCGGCTCCGATCGTACTGACGACCCCCGAGAAATCGCGACCAAGAATATGCGGGAAACGGCTAAGGCTGTATCGCCCGCCTCCCAGCCGCACCTTGTAATCGGCTGCATTGACACTGGCGGCGTGAATGTCGACCACCACTTCGCCGGGGCTAGCCGTCGGGTCGGGCACCTCGCCGTAGCGCAGCATCTCCGGCCCGCCGTGATTTATCAGTAAGATTGCCTTCATGACCTCCTCGACCAGGTTTCCTCGAACTTCCGATAATCGCTACTTATCGGAAGACATTCCAGGACGAACGGAAATAACCGCCCCTACATGAGAAAACCGACCTAGACGACGCGCTCATCGCTGATCGCTCGGCAATCCATTTCGAAATCGAGATCGACCACGGGAGGACGGCAAAAGTGCCAGGTCAGCCCGCCTTCAGAAGCCTCCCGGCGAACGATCTCATCCGCGAGAAATGGGTAAAGGTCGTGCACCGTATAGACTTGGGTCGCGGTCGCGTCCCGCCAGGTCGCCCCGAAGGCGCCGAGGCGGCGTTCCATTTCACCGAGCACGAAGCGAGCCTTCTCCCGAAGGCCGTCCGGGCTCACATCGCCACGCCGCACGCAGCGCTCCTGGTAGCTGCCCTGCCCCTCGGGGGCTTCGCCGCTGCCGGCGATGACGAGGCTTGGCGCACTGTTGGAGTCAGATGCAACGGTGTACGAGAATGCATACAGCGAAGGTCCCTCCGGCGGATTGATCGTCGGGCAAACATTGCTGCGCGCCACCGGATTGACGGTGCCGTCGAAGATCCCCCATTCCGACAGCGTTTTCACATACATCTCGTTGAAGGCGCGAAAACCCTGCTCGGTGAACGGCGCCGGTGAACGCAATTCGCAGGCGCAAAATGCGGTGAGCGGTCGGCTGCTGTTTCTTATTGCTTCAGCCACCAGCTCAAATCCGCGGACAAGGCGAACGGGCCGGCGAAACCGGACCCGCTGTATCCGATAGCCGCGCAATGCCGCCACTCCGCCCGAGTATTGGAATGGCCCGGGAATAAAGCGATAGCCGCCGGCAGCGAACTCGCGTGTGGTGGTCATGAATGCTGCTCCTAGAGCTCACCAAGATATGCTTCGCGCACTTTAGGATCTTTTGACACCATGTCGGCCCGTCCCGACAAGGCGACCTGGCCGCGGTCTATGACGAAGGCGCGGCTGGATAATTCCAGGGCGGCAAGGACGTCCTGTTCGACAAGCAGGATCGCGAGTTCTCTTGCGCGTTGAATCCTTACCAGCGCGGCACTGAGCTGCTCGACGGCTTTCGGCGCGAGCCCGAGGGAGAGTTCATCGATCATCAGCAGCTTCGGACGGCTCATGATGCCGCGGCCGATCGCGCACATCTGTTGCTCGCCCCCCGACAAGGTTCCCGCTTCCTGCCGCCGCCGGTCGCCCAGGATCGGAAACAGCTGGTAAATCTGCGCGAGGTCGCGGCGGATGTCCGCCTCGTCCGAGCGCATGTGCGCACCCATGCGCAGATTGTCTTCGACACTCATGGCCGAAAACAACCGGCGTCCTTCGGGCACGTGCGCAACACCCGCACCCAGTACCTGTGCGGGTGTTGCTCCCGTGAAATCTTGCCCGGCAATCGTAACCTTCCCTGCCCTGACGGCCACAAGGCCGGAAATCGTGCGCAACAAGGTCGTTTTTCCGGCGCCGTTCGAGCCGATGACGCAGACGATCTCACCGGCAGCGACGTCGAGATCGACGCCCCACAGCACCTGCACCTCGCCGTAACCGGATTCGAGGGCACTTACCTGCAGAAGCGAAGCGGTCATGCGGGGGCTCCGCGGCTCGCTTCTACATAGCGCTTGCCAAGATAGGCCTCGGCGACGCGCCCGTCGCGAACAACCACCTCCGGCAAGCCATCGGCGATCAGCTGGCCATGGTGGAGGACGACAAGCCGTGTCGAGATCGACAGGACGACCTTCATGACATGCTCTATCACCACGATCGTGATGCCGGATTGCGAGATCCTGCCGATCAGCCTGAGCGCGTCGTCGATCTCGGCATGATTGAGCCCGGCATTCACCTCGTCGAGGAACAGAATTTTCGGACTCATGGCAAGGCTCTTGGCGAGCTCCAGGCGCTTGCGCCGCGCCAAGGTGAGCGTCTCGGCAGGCTGGTCGAAAAGATCGGCAATCGACACCTGCTGCGCCAATTCCATTGCCCGCCGGCGCGCGTCCGCGAGCGAGCCGCTGCCGCCGGCAAACAGGGCGCCGGCCGCAATGTTGTCGCCGACGCTCATTCGCGGAAACGGCTGCACCACCTGGAAGGTGCGCGCGATGCCGAGCTTTGCGATGCGGTTCGGTGCGAGCCGCGTGATGTCCTGCCCATTGAAGCGGACGTGTCCGACCGTTGCCGGATACATCCCGGTCACCAGATTGACCAGGGTCGTCTTGCCCGCCCCATTCGGGCCGATCAGGCCCACGATCTCGCCGGCGTTGATTTTAAGGGACACGTCATCGATGGCACGAAGGCCCTTGAATGATCGTGAGACCCGGTCGATCTCGAGGAGCGCGCTCATGTCCTGCCTGCTCCCAAGCGCCGCCGATTGATCGACATGAGCCCGTGCGGCAAAAACAATATCAATGCAACGATCAAGGCCCCGAGCACGGCCGCATGGACGGTAAGAAAGCTGCGCCAGACCGCTTCCTCCAATGCCAGAAATACGGCGGCGCCGATCACGGGTCCGAACAAGGTGCCCAGGCCTCCGACCAGAACCATCACCAACGGCTTGACGGAGAGCAGGATGTCGAACACGTCGCTGGGGTCGATATAATGAACCCAGCTGGCATAGATGCCGCCGGCCATTCCCGGAAATACAGCCGAGAGCGTGAATGCGGCGGCCTTGTAGAGCCGCGCATTGACGCCGAGCATGACAGCGGCGTCCTCGTTCTGCTGGATGCAGCGGAGCGCAAACCCAAGCTTGCCGCGGTGGACGGCAGCGGCCGACAGTAAGGTGATGACCGCCAGCGCCAGCATCGCCGCCAGGAAATACACGGCCTGCTGCGTAACGCCTCCCTGCGTAACCGGCAGGTTGAGCCCCATGCCGCCGCCCGTAAGCCGGTCGTTGATGTTCACCAGTTCGCGCAGCACTTCGACCAAGGCCAGGCTGGCGATGGCGAAATAGTGCCCTTTGAGGTGGAGGATCGCCAATCCAATAACGGCGGCGAAAACCGCGGCAGTAAGCCCACCGAGCGGCCACGCGAGAAGCATCGGCATACCGGAACTCTGCAGGATCGCGGACGCATAGGTTCCCAGTCCGAAGAAAGCGGCGGTGGCGAACGAAGGATAACCGGCCAGGCCGCCGATGATGTTCCACGACAGAGCCAAGGTCGCGTACATCGCGAAAATGGTTGCCAGGCGGAGCGCGTAGTTGCCGCCGAAAATCAACGCCGTGAAAAACGCGGCAACGATTGCAAGGATGACGATCGTCCTCATTCGTAGCCTCTCCTGCCGAGCAGGCCGGTGGGCCGGACCGCAAGGAATGCGACGAGCAGCGCGAACGAAATCGGCACCGCATACTCCTGGCCGAACCACAGGGCAGTGAGGCTTTCGATCAAGCCGAGGGCGATGCCGCCAACGATGGCGCCGCCCACGCTGCCAAGCCCGCCGATGACACAAATGACGAAGGCCTTGCCAAGGAAGGTGATGCTGTTGAGCGGTGAGATCGGATAGATGATGCTGAGCAGGCTTCCCGCCGCACCCGCCATGAACGCTCCAATGGCAAATGTCACCGCCTGCATCCGCATGACATCGACACCCATCAGCGCCGCGGCCTCGCGGTCCATCCGGATCGCGATGATTGCGCGACCCAGCTTGCTGTCCCGCAACAACCGGTAGAGACCGTAGGTCATCAGGAGCGCAAGGATCATCACCGCGATCCGGTCGAGCGGCAGCACGATCGGACCAAGAACAATCGAGCCGAGCGGCGGATCGAGCACCACCTTCCGGTAATCGGCCTTGAAGAGAAGCAACATTGCGTTGTTGAGTAGCAGATCAAGGCCGAAGGTCAGCGTTAAGGTCATCAACACGGGCGCGCGGATGACGCGATTGATGACGGCTCCCTGCAGCGAATAGCCGATCGCAAACAGGAGGAGACCCGCAAGTGGCGCCGACAGAAATGGATGCACGCCATAAAACGCGTGTGCGAAGAATGCAACGTAGGCGCCAAGAATGATGAACGAGCCGTGCAGCAGATTGATGACGTTGAGCACGCCCCAGACCAGCGAGAAGCCGACCGCGATTGCAGCGTACAGTCCGCCCAGCACTAGACCGTTCGCAAGGACTTGAAGATAGATCATGCGGAAAACTGCACGTTGACGCGGCGGCTGCCCGCCGGCCCCGGTGGAAGACAGCTATGTCAAATCGCCCGTCCCCGGGTCCTTCCGGTGCGAAGGAGACCCAAGGCGTTGAGAAAATTATTTCACTCCGGTCTTCAGCTCGCCTTGCTTGACATAATCGGGAAAGAGCACGACCGGCTTTCCACCATGGATCTGGAACACCGGCGGATCCAATGACGTGATCTGCCCGGTGGCACCGAATTTGATGCGCCCATAGAACGTCGTGCCATCGAGAGCCGCGAGCGCGTCGCGCACCTGTTTCGGATCGATACTGTTCGCCTTCTCGATCGCGAGCTGGAAAATTTCCCCGGCCGCGGCGGCAGAGGCCTGCGCATAGTCTGGCGCGTCCTTGTATTTCTGCTCCCACACTTTGTTGAAATTTTCCGTCGAGCCGAAGACGCCTTTGCCGTCATAGCGGACAGCCGGGTGCCACCAGGCGGCGCTCGATATGTTTTCGGCGAGCGGACCGGTTGCATCGATAAACTCCTTGTAAGCCGGGCCGGCAATCATCGTCACGATCGGCGCAGTGACGCCAAGGTCGCTCATCTGCTTACGGATGAGAATGAGATCGTTGATGTAGCCAGTCGCGAAGATCCAGTCCGGCTTTGCTGCGCGCATCTGCGTGATTGCCGAAGCGTGATCCATCGTGCCGATCGCGTATTTCTCGAACATCACGACTTCGAGGTTACGCTTCTTGGCTGATTTCTCCATCTCGTTGCCGATCGCGAGCGGAAAAAGATCATTCCGCGCCAGTATGGCGACGCGCTTGATGTTCGGGTCACGCTTGGTGACAATCGTGCTGAGGGGTTCGGTCAGGGTGTCGTTCGGGGTAAAGGTTCCGAACAGATATTTGTAACCCTGATCGTAGACCTGCTCCGAGGAGGCGGTCGCAGCGACAGTCGGGATTCCGTATTTTTCCGACACTCCACTTGCCGCCTTCGTTGCTCCCGACCCGAACGGCGAAAACAGGAAATTCACTTTGTCTTCGGTGATAAGGCGTTCGGCGGTCTGAACCGCTCGAGGCGTATTCGAGGCATAATCGACGTACACGATTTCGATCTTGTAGCTTTTTCCACCCGCCTTGACGCCGCCCTTGGAATTGGCCACCTCGGCCCAGAGATCGTATCCCTGCTTTTGCTTGATACCTTCGGGCGACAGCGGCCCGGTCAGTGGCAGCGGAGCGCCAATCCGGATGACTTCCTGTGCCACGCTTTGCTGGGGTGCCACGCCGGCTATCGTCAGAGCCGCCAGGAAGATGAAATTGAACGAACGACCATACATGTGCCCACTCCTGTGTATGTGACCGACCCCTGTCGCAGCCGGCATCATAGAATTTTCAAGCCTACTCCATAAGCAGATCCGTGCCAGCAATTTGCCGCGGTCTCCTCATGGGCATGAGCCCGGAAATGCTGCACTTACGGAAAGAAATCGGGTCCGTCCTCCAGCTCGGCACGGTAGTGTGATCGACATACTCTCGCGATCCCGACGGGCACCTTTTGGAGTCTGCAGTCCTGCGGCAGTATCGCGAGGCGCGCGTATTGCCATAAGTGGCAAAAAACGTACATATGCGCCGCAACAAATCATGTGCGCTCTTCCCCAAATAGCGAAAGCGGCTTATCGCAATGGGGCATGTCTGCTTTAACCCCCAAAGCGGACATGTGCGGTGCACTAGCCAATGTCTGCTATGGGCCAGAAGCGGACATGACCAGCTTATTCGATCACTTCGTCGGCACGGGCGACCAATGCGGGCGAGATGGTAATGCCAAGCGCTTTCGCCGTTCTTAGGTTGATCACCAATTCAAACTTCGTCGGCAACTCAACCGGAAGATCGCCCGGCTTCTCGCCTTTGAGTATGCGAGCGACATAGACGCCGGCACGTCGATAAGCATCCGGGGTACTTGCACCGTAGCTCATTAGCCCACCGGCCTCCGTATATTGGCGCCCAATGTAGATTGCGGGAATTTTGTGGAGCGCCGCCAACTGAACTATCTGACGACGCAGACTTGATAAGAATTCACCAAGACCCACGAGCATCGCGCTTACCTTTGCTTCAGTGATAGCTGTGAACGCGGCGTCAATTTCGCGGTCACTACTTGCTTTGAAGACCACAACTTTTTGTCCTAGAGCCCGACCGCCCTTATCGAGTTCGCGCAGCTCAGCCTCGGCTCGGAAGAAATCAGGATCGACCAGAAGGGCAACAGTTTCAGCTTTGGGGACGAGTTCATGCAGAATTTCAAGCCGCTTGGAAATCAGCCCTTCATTAAAAAAACTCACCCCGGTCACGTTACCGCCCGGATGATTTAGGCTGGGAACGAAGCCCGCCACGACGGGATCGCTGCCGGTCACAAAGACAATCGGTATGCTCTTCGTTGCCGCAATCGCAAACGGTGTCGCATTGGTGTTGGTGACAATCGCCGCTACTCGCTTCCGAACCAAGTCAGCGGCCAACTCCGACAATTGGTCCCGCTTGCCTTCTGCCACACGAATATCGACTGTGACATTATTGCCATCGGAGTAGCCGGAGTCGCTAAGCCCCCGACGGAACGCAGCAGTGTTTAGCGGTAATGCTTCCCTGCCCCGCAGCAAACCAACGACCGGCAGGACTCGCTGCTGGGCCTGCGCAACAAGCGGCCAAGTTGCCGCAACACCGCCGATAAGACTGATAAATTCCCGTCGTCGCATGGCCGCCTCGGCACAACGTACAGGAATAACAACTATAGCACTTGGAAGGGGTCTGGCTAAGTCCGCTTTGGGTCACAAGCGGACGTTCGCACCGCAAAACGTCACGTCCGCTTTACCCCCGATAGCGGACATTTGCAGTGCACTTGCCGATGTCCGCCAAGGGCCAATAGCGGACATCGCAGTGTACCGGCTTCATGCAAGCGATAAGAGAAAAAACGGCCCGTGCGCGAGAGGGGGGCGTGGCACTGCCGCCTTTCCGCTTCGAGCAAATGGCGGACCCGCTTGGCCCCCAAAATTCACATCGCAAGCGCAACTCCATCAAGACAATATTTGTTCTGCCGCAGCTTTTCCCGCCAAATAGCCAAGAGTAGTGGCAGTCAAGAGGCCGTTACCAGACAAATATCCCGCCGCAGTCGAACCCGATACTCCAGCTGCCGCACCTCCGGCGGCAAACAGATTAGGAAATCTTGTTCCGTTTCTGCGCTTGACGCGGCCACTTGAATCGACCGCAAGTCCCCCTTGAGTATGGAACAACGCGCCGGTCACCTTAACTGCGTGGTATGGCGGTCCGCAGCCTTGTGCTTTGAGGAATTTGCGGCCAAAACGATCCTGGGCATTGGCTGATTTTAGGTTCGCGACTCCGTCCCATTCGGCGGCGAAAGCTGCGGTAGGAACATACATAGCCGTTGCCAGGTCTGCGATACTTTCGGCGCTGCGGATCGCACCCGCGTGTTCGGCCTGACGGAAATCTTCGAACTGTCGCGCCACCTTGGCGATTCGTTCATCAAATACGCCCCAGACAAATCCACCCGGTTGCCGCAGCACTTCGGCAGCCTGTTCTGAGTAGCCGCGTGTTTCGTCGCAGAACCGGCGGCCTTCGCCGTTAATTTGAATACCGCCCTGCATGATGACTGCCCAACTGATCAAGATATTATGCGGCGTCGCCACCGATCCGTGGCCCTGATAGGCACTGAGATTCGAAGCCATGGCGCCGAGGGATTCGCCCCAAATGATGGCGTCACCTCGATTACCCGGATGGCCGAAATAGAGGGCGTCGGACATCTCCGGAATAAATCGGCGGACAAGATCGGGATTTCCACCGAAACCGTTGCAGGCGACAATCAAGACGTCGCACCCGATCCGTTCGGGGATAGTGTTGCGTCGCAAAACCTCAATGCCGCAAATGCCGCCGCCATCCACGAACAACTTCTCAGCCACGCTTTCCGTCAGAATGACGATGCCGATTGTCTCGGCCGCTTGGCGAAGACGGTCGATTAATTCTCGGCCGGTACGGCTCGGCAGACCGTGCATCCGCAGGGCCGAATGCCCCGGATAGTTGAAATTGTCCACCACATCGAACGGCAGGCCGTAACGATCTGTAAGCCACTCGACTAACGGCGCGGCGCTCCGAGCGGCGGCGGCGACGACGGCAGGATCTGCCTCCCCCTTTGACTTCCGGTGGATGTCAGTCGCAAACAAATGCGGGCTGTCGATAATCCCCTTTGCCCGCTGGAAGCGGGTACCCGCGGCAGGAATGAGCCCAGCCGATAGCGCCGTCGAACCAGCGGGCACAGCGTCGCGTTCAACTATCAGCGCGTCGAGGCCGGATTCCTTCGCCGCGAGCCCCGCGCACAATCCGGCGGCGCCAGCACCGATGATGAGCAAAGGCACTCGCGTATTGAACTTTTCATCCGCCGCCCCGACGACCGTGTTCATACCAATATGTCGTGCATCGCGTTAGGGATCGTAGCGTCCGAAACGAAGGTAATGGAAGAGCTCTTTGATGTCCGCTTTGGGTCAAAAGCCGACATGTGCGGCGCAAAAAGGTATGTCCGCTTTACACCCGATAGCGACCGTGAAAGCAGACATCCGCGACGGGTCACGTCTGCTTTGCCCCCGAAGCGGACATGTGCGGTGCAACTAGCAATGTCTGCTAAGGGCCATAAGCGAACATTTAGCTTGGTTTCGGGTGCTATGATATTTGGCTAATTCGGTAGGCCCGCCTTCACAAGCCCGTCCCGTACGTGCTCATTGTCCGAGGGGTGCTTGTAGTGAAGGACTCCGAGGAAACTTTCAGCGGTAAAAGTCGCCTCCCGTTGGAGTACCTCTCGAGCATGGGCTGCGGCAGCTGTACGATTTCCCAATTGTGCCGACGACGCGGCCAGAAAAGCATGATGCGTATGATCCGGCGCTGTTAACTTGCTGAACGATTGGATCGCATCGGCATAAGAGCGTGCGGTGTATTGCGCACGGCCAAGATGGCTCCAGAAGCGCTGCGGATGGTACGGATTCAGCCGCATTGCCCGAAGAATCCATTCGATCCCCTCCGCGGGACGTCCGAGCCACGTCAGTAACTCGCCCTGCTGCACGACAATAAGATCGCTATTTGGGTTGAGAGTCAGAGCACGCTCCTGATGATAAACTGCCTTATCATGCTCGTTGAAGTTCACGTTAAGTGCAGCAAGGATTCGATGCACGTCGGCATCGTTGTCATCGAGCGATAATGCAATCTCCAACTCAGCGGCGATCGCCCGCTGGCTTGCATCAGGATCCTCGCACCATTTGTTCAACCAGGCCTGGCCGATCACGCAAGCCTTCCAAGCGTGAGCGTGCGCGTATTTCGGATCAAGTTCAATGGCGCGATTCAGCATTTGAAGCGCCTCAAGATTGGCGGCGCGATTTGACCAATGGTGCATGACCTTGCCGGTCAAGACGTATTCGTACGCAGCCATGTTGTCAGTTCGCTTACGTTGGACGCGATCGTGTCGGGCAGCTTCAACGCGGCCGAAGAGTGTCGCGACAACCGCTGATGTCACCTCGTCCTGAATTGCGAAAATATCTTCGAGCTTTCGGTCATAACGTTCTGCCCAGATATGCGCCTCTGTTTCTCCGTCGATGAGCTGGACTGTCACGCGCACGCGATCCGCCGCCTTGCGCACGCTCCCTTCAACAACATAGTCGACTGCGAACTCACGAGCGATTTCTTGCGCTTTTACCGGCTTGTTCTTGTGCACGAAGACCGCATTGCGAGAAATGACCAATAGCTCACGGAACCGCGACAACTCCGTTATGATGTCCTCGGTCAACCCGTCGGCGAAAAACTCCTGTTCAGCATCACCACTCATATTGACGAACGGCAGTACTGCAATGGATGGCTTCCGCAAAGGTGTCGAGGGCACTGTTTTGTCAGGAGAGATTTCGCTGCTTGCTCCGGAGGCTTGATTATCCAACAAAATCTTGAAAGCGCGGATCGGTCGATGGATGTTCTTGAACTGTTGCTCGCCAAGATCGTCATAACCGATGTCGAGCCGGTCACCGACCTGGTCGCGCACCGCCGCTGAAACGCAAATCCCGCCAGCCTCAGCCATTGATTCAAGACGCGCCGCCACATTGACGCCATCGCCAAAGATGTCGTCTCCCTCGACGATCACATCGCCGAGATTAATGCCGATCCGGTACAGCAGACCACGCGATGCTGGCAGGTCGTGGTTGCGAAGCGCCATGCGCCGTTGGAACTCAACTGCACAGCGGAGCGCTTCGGTGACGCTTTGGAATTCCACCAGCATTCCATCGCCGGTGGTCTTGATGATACGGCCTTTGCATTTAAGAATCGCAGGGTCGATCAACTCCAAACGTATTGTCTTAAGCCGAGCGAGAGTCCCAACTTCATCGACTTCCATGAGACGGCTATAGCCAACCACGTCCGCCGCCAAAACCGCCGCGAGCCGGCGTTCAACATTCCTCTCTTCCATTGCTCAGGCCTGCATTTGCTTTCGAGATCTAATGATAGCCCAGACGCCTGTCTATTCCATTCATAGCGGTTTTAAGCGCCATTTTACTCCCGCAGGAGCTCTTGCACTTGTGGGAAAATCTTTCAGCCTGGGAACTCGTATCGCATTACCCAACTGTATCCGCATAACTGCAAGAAAAGATACCAGCAATAAATTCTCGCCGCTTCATGTTGGCCTCAAATTCTGCAAGGCCATCGTAGCGGTTTGACCTAGCCCCCACGAAGGGGCGCAGCAGTGACTAACTGATGTCCGTTATGGGTCATAAGCAGACATGTGCAGCGCAAAAAGCGACGTCCGCTTTACCTCTGAAAGCGACCGAAAATGCAGACATTGGCGCGTTCCCCATCCGTCACTATCGCTCACTCCGATCGCACGGCGTTTGCCAACCGCCGATAATCGCTACTTATCGGAGCCTTGTCGCGCAAGCCTCTTCTCCTCAATGTGCTTTTCGCACCGGTTACCGCACCACATCTGCAAGATGTGGCTTCGAATTCGCATGCGACCTGACGTAGGCGACAAGGTTCGCCTCGCTCGCCTGGAATGCCGCTTCGCTCAGCCGCCCCCTGAACAGTTCGTAGCGCAGCCAGACACGATAGGTGTTCACGACATCGCTTTCGCAATAGTCGGCGATTTCGCGGATCTTTCCCTCCCGGTAATATTTTTCGACTTCGCCGCCGTGGATGCCCGACGGCTTGCCGGGCAGCCCCATCACCCGGGACATTTCGTGCAAAGTTGCCTTGGCCTGAGGGCTGAACGAGGCCAGGACATCGCAAAGATCGACCGCGTCTTCCGAGTACCGATTGAAATATGCGCGTGACGCCAGGCCGGGCGCGGAAATGCCATTGACCATCGCGCGATAGCGCAGAACCGGCAGATCGAAGGACGAACCGTTGAAGGTGACGAGCTGCGGTTGCAGCTCGGCGATCCTGCCGACGAAGGACGCGATCAGCTCCTTCTCGGATCGCTTCTCGACACTGGGCGCGCCCAGCCCATCCACAGACCAGCTGTCATTTTCCCGATGGGCCACCAGCGCGCCGATGCAAATGATCGAGTGGTAGATGTGCTTGGGAAACTTGTCGCCTATAGCCT
>Ga0310899_10000053_pt1 | contig 19301 bp, 15 predicted proteins | sample C8D4metaG_FD_203909 | JGI IMG/M metagenome (GOLD analysis project Ga0310899, IMG submission 203909) | Lab incubated soil microbial communities from West Virginia University Organic Research Farm, Morgantown, WV, United States - C8D4 | ecosystem: Environmental > Terrestrial > Soil > Agricultural... | reverse complement strand
AGACGTCACGATGTCGAAGTCGTTCGGCTTGTCGAGCGTCAGCCCGTGGCGGATGCGCATGATCGCTTCGACGTCGCGGATCGCGTCCTCACGCGACACGCCTTCTTTGGGCAGCACGATGACGGCGACGGGCAGCCCGAACGGACCGCGATTCGCCTTCTCGCTGCCGAACTGTTTGCGGAACGCGGTGTAGGGCACGATGATGAAATCGTCGGCGCCGCCAAAGCCGCCTGGCGCCGGCCGTTTGCCCATCACGCCGATCACCGTGTACTCGACGTTGCCGGCGCGGACGATCTTGCCGACGGGATCGATGCCGCGCTTGAGGAACAGCGCCTCGTACGGTCCGTAGCCAATCACCGCCACCCGCCGGGTGCGTTGCACCTCCTGCTGCGTGAACGAGCGGCCCGCCACCATCGTCAGGAAGTTGATCTCGGTGTACTTCTCGGTGGTGCCGAGTACGGGCATCGGGCGGGTCCGCTCGCTGCGATAAAAGATGCGTTCGAACCCCTGCGGTGGTCCGGGTCCGCCGCCGCCCAGCCACAGGTCCACCATCGCCGCCGTCGTCGACAGGCGCTCCACCGCCTTCATATCGTCGGCGGTGAGGTTCGGCCGGCGCATCAACTGCATGAAGGACGCGCCGGAGGACATGCTAACCGCGCTGAACTTGCTGATGATGATGGTGTTGGGCCCGAGCGAATTGATCGAATTGCGCAGGGACGTGTCGAAGCCGCGAATCAGCGAGGTCATGCCGACGATTGACGTCACACCGATCACGACGCCGAGCACCGTCAGCGCCGATCGCATCTTGTTGCTGCGGATGGTGTCGAACGCCATCGCGGCGGTCTCACCGAGCAGGGCAAACTGTTTCGTGAATGCAGACATACTCGATCTCAGATGTCGGATCTCAGATTGATGATCAATTGATGATTTGTGATCGCGCGAATGATGCCAATCGTCTGCCCAACAATCGACAATTGATCATCAATCTCCAACCTGAGATCTGCCATCGATTACTCTCTTCTCAACGCTTCGATCGGATCGAGCAGGGCGGCACGGCGCGCCGGCATCCAGCCGAAGAACAGTCCCACTGCCGCCGTGATGATCACGCCGAGGGCCACCGACCACAATTCGACCGACGAGGGCACCGGCGTCAGCGACGAGATGATCATCGAGAACATCGCGCCGAGCGCGATGCCAATGATGCCGCCGACCACCGACAGCGTGATTGATTCGGTCAGTACCTGCGACATGATGTCGCGCCGCTTGGCGCCGAGCGCCTTGCGCAGCCCGATCTCGCGTGTGCGCTCGCTGACCACCATCAGCATGATGTTCATGATCACGATGCCGCCGACGAGCAGCGACAGGCCGACGATGCCGACGAGTAGCACGGCGATGCCGGCGGTCGCCTGTTGAAAAATGCCCAGCACCGAGTCGGACGCGACGATGCCGAAGTTATCCGGCTCGCGCGCGCGCAGCCCGCGATCGACTCGCAGCGCAACGCGCGCTTCGTCTTTGGCGAGCGCCGCCAGCGCGGCGTCGCGCGGCTTCACCATCAGCGCCAGCGACTGCCGCGCGCCGAACAATTTCTGGTACTGGCCGAGCGGAATCACCACGTACTCATCGAGCGACTGGCCGAACGCCGCGCCCTTCTTCTTGCTGACGCCGACCACCGTGAACGGCACCCCGGCGATCTTGATCTGCTTGTCGAGCGGATCGGCATTGCCGAACAACCGATCGGCCGTGCCCCAGCCGATCAGCGTCACCGGGCGCTTGCGCTTGATCTCGAGCGGCGTGATCATCCGGCCGCGCTCGGCGTCGAAGGTCGCGAAGTCGATGTAGTCCTCGCTGACGCCCTGGACCTGCAGCGTCTCGAGCTCCTCGTCGCGATAGGCGACGCGCGTCGCGGTCTGCGCCTGCGCCATGATCGACTGCACCGACATCGCGAAGCGCTTGATCGCGTCCGCATCCTGCAGCGTCACCAGCGGGTTGTTGCGCATCCGCTCGAAGTCGTCCTCGTTCTGCGTGATCCCCATCCGCTGGATGGTGAACGAATCCGCGCCGAGGTCCGACACGATCGCATCGGTCACCGCGGCGTTCACACCGGTGATCAGCGCGACCACGGTGATGATCGACGACACGGCGACGATGTTGCCGAGCAGCGTCAGCATCGATCGGAGCTTGTTGGCCCAGATCGACGCGAGCGCCAGCATGACGGATTCGAACAGCTGCGACATTTCTTCGTTATTTGTTCTTCGTTATTCGTTATTCGTTATTCGTTATTTACCTGCGTTCGCCCCCGGCTTCGGCGCGGTCTTCACCAGATCGCCCTCATACATCCCGCGCACGGAATCGAACGGGCCGGTGATCACCTGATCGCCGTCCGTCAAGCCGGCGAGCACTTCCAGATACCGCTCGCCGGCGATCCCGGTCTTGACGATCGCGAACTGCGCCTTGCCGTCCTTCATCAGGAAGACGCCTTCTCTTTCCTCGCGCTTTTCGCCGGGCTTGAGCTCGCGCACCGCCGCCACGGTCGGCGCCGGCTGCGGCGTGCCAAAACGGAAACGCGGCTTGGGCGGACGCAGTTCCTGGACCACGTTGCCCTGCGCGTCGTAGAGCAGCTCGCGCACGGTCATCGCCTGGATCGGCACCGACAGGGCCTGCGCTTTCGTGGCCGTGGTGATCTCGGCGGTACAGGTGAAACCGGGACGCACCTCCGGGATCTGCCCGTCGATCGTCACCGTCACCTTGAAATTCGTCGCCGTGCGTGTCGTCCCGCCGCCGACGACTTGAATCGGGCTGTTGCCGATTTCGGTGACCTTGCCGGTGAATTCCTTGTCGGCGATCGCGTCGATCTTGATCTTCGCGGGCTGCCCGAGCTGCACGAACGGAATGTCGGTCTCGTCGACTTCGACTTCCGCCTCGATCACCGACATGTCGGCGACCGTCAACAACACCGTGCCGGCGTTGTTCATCGTGCCGACCATCACGTTCTCGCCTTCTTCGATGTTGCGGCGCGTGACGATGCCGTCGAACGGCGCTTCGAAGCGTACCTGCGTCAGGGTGTGCTGGCTGGCGCTCAGGCCGGCCTCCTGCTGATTGAGCTGCGTCTCGCGGTTCTTGATCTCCTGTTCGCGAGCGTTGAGATCGCTTTCGCGAATCTCGACGTCCGCTTGCGCGCGCTCCAGCGATTCGCGGGTCGTCAGGCCGGCCGCCGTCAATTCCGTCTGCCGTTTCAGCGCCTGGCGCGCCACGTCGAGCTGGGCGCGGGCGCTCTGCAGGCCGACCCGGGACTGCTCGAGCGCGGTGCGTGCGCCCGCCACCGCGGCAATGTCGCGCCGGACCGCGGCTTCGGCGTTCACCGGATCGATCTGCAGGAGGAACTGTCCGGCGCGGACGCGATCGCCTTCCTTGACGGCGAGCTGCGTGACGCGGCCCATCGTCTGGGCGCTGATATTCACCGTCTTTTTCGGGTCGATCTTGCCCGACGCCGAGACGATCGCGTCGAGATCGCGCTTCTGGATGGTTTCAACGGTGACCGTGACGCCCTGGTCACCACGACGCGCGAATGCGGCCGCGGCGCCCCCGGCGATGACAATCAGCACGACCACGATCCAGAACCACTTCTTGCGTAACACGAGTGCCTCCTAAATCCCCGATCCACCCAGCACGGCGAAAACCGCCGCAACGACCGCGGCGACGCCAACATAGACGGCCATCAGCCGCCAGAAATATCGGCGCGCCGGTTTCGTGGTCGCCGCCGCGAGCCCCGCGCTCAGCAGCCACATCCACCACAGCCCGAACACATCGATCGTACCGAACAATCGCGACGGCCACGTGCCCTCGTCGAACACCTGCAGGATGCCGGCAACGCTGGTCGGACTCGTCAGCGACTCGTGCACGTAATGCAGCGGCGTCACGACGATCTGCTGCAGCGCGAGCACGATTGACGCATGCACCGCAATCGCCAGCGCCGTCGTGAACGACAGGGCGGCGCCATCGATCCGCGCCAGCACCAACAAACCCGCCGCTACGAGTATTGTGACCGGCGGTGTCAACAGCAGCCGCCCGCCGCTGATCAGATACGCCGAAAGCGGTGGGTCTGCCCGCAGGCGCGCGTACTCCGCGTCATCAACGCGAGAACCTAAGGCCTCGGTCACGCGCACACGCTCGTCCACGAGCGCCTGCTGACCTACTGGTGTCGAGAGAAGCAGCCCGCCACAGACCGCAACGGCGAGCAGAACCACAACCCATGTCGTGATGAAGGCCGGATGTCTCACGACCTCAGCCATTGTGGCCAGAGGGTGCACCAGGACACCCGTCACGCGGTGCATCAAGAAATCCTTTGCTGACAAATACGACGATAGACGAGCATTGGTTTCCTTGACAGCCTTCCAAACCGCTGAATACGATGGACTTTCTGTTTCAAACGCCTTTGAAATCCCAATGATTTTGTCCAGTCAAAAATAATATTTCATGTTCACAAACACGCGCAACCCGGCCCTGATCGCGGTGGTTTTGACCCTCGCGGCGACCGACCTCGCATATGCCCAGGGCCCGGTGGGCACGCGCGCATCGGGCATGGCCGGCGCCTTCGTCGCTGTCGCGGACGATGCGACCGCGGTCTATTGGAACCCCGCAGGTGTGGCCACTGGCTCGCTCGTCAGCGTAGTGTTGGACGCCGGCCGCTTCCGGTTGGGCTCATCCAGGCTGCAAAGTGCTGAGAATGAAGAGGATACCAGCGCGATCGTGGCGCTTTCCGCGACCGCATTTGGCCTTGCGTACTACCGGATGGGAACTTACGTCACGCCGGCTGCCGAGCCTGCAGTGACGGGGCCCGACAGCCGAGAAGAAGTGGGGCGCAATGTGCACGCCCTCACGACGGATACGGTCGGCGTGTCGCTGGTGCAATCGATCGGCCAGAACATCGTCGTCGGCGTGACTCCGAAATTCGTTTGGGGCGCCGGCTCGAGGAAGGGCGACGTCGATGCCGGGCTGATGGTGTGGGTGAATCACGTCCGCTTCGGAGTCGTCGGGCGCAACCTGACGACGCCGGAATTTGGCGACGACAGCAGCCCCTTCGAGTTGAAGCGCGAAGTGCGGGTTGGCGGTGCGTGGGGATCGGGTTGGACCGGCATCTCGAGGGTGATCGTCGCCGTGGATGGCGATGTGATGTCGCGCCCGACGCCGGAAGGCGATCGACGTGACGTCGCAGCGGGCCTCGAGACCTGGTGGATGAACCAACGGCTCGGTTTGCGCGGCGGCGTTCGGCGAAGCACGATCGGCGATGCACGCGCGGCGGTCGCCGCGGGCATCTCCGCAGGGTTGAAGCCGGGAATGTTGGTGGAAGCGCACGTTGTGCGCGGCCACGACGATGAACGTTCGTGGAGCGTCGGCGCGCGAATGACGTTTTAGAAAACTATGCCCGTTCGAATCGGAGAATTGCTTCTCAAAGAGAAGCGCATATCGGCGGAACAGCTCCAGGAGGCTTTGAACTACCAGCGCACGAATGGCGGCAAGCTCGGCGCCAATCTCGTGAAGCTTGGCTATGTCAAAGATGAGGAGATCACCGCGCTGCTGTCGAAGCAGTACGGCGTGCCCTCGATCGCGCTGAATCAGTTCGAGATCGATCCCGCAGTCATCAAGCTCGTGCCCGGGGAAACGGCGCGCAAGTATCAGATCGTGCCGCTGTCCCGCGCCGGCGCGACGCTGACCATCGCGATGACCGATCCCACCAACGTCTTCGCGATGGACGACGTGAAGTTCATGACCGGCTACAACGTCGAGCCGGTCGTCGCGTCCGAAACTGCGCTCCTCGAGTCGATCGACAGGTACTACGGCGCCGGCACGCCGCAGACCGAGAAGCCGAAGGCTGGCGGCCCGGTCGTGCAGCAACAGTCCGGTGAGAGTGCCCTCGAAGCGGCGACGCGATCGCTCAGCGACATGCCGGGTGAGCTCGCCGCCGCCGACGCCGACGTCGAGGTCCTCGAGGATCTCGAGGAGATCAGCGCCGAGATGCTCACCCGCCAGGGTGAAGAGGCGCCGGTCATCAAGCTCGTGAACGTCGTGCTGATGTCGGCGATTTCGAAGGGCGCGAGCGATATTCACATCGAGCCGTACGAGAAGGAATACCGCGTCCGCTACCGCATTGACGGCATTCTCTACAACATCATGGCGCCGCCGCTGAAGATGCGCGACGCGATCACCTCGCGTATCAAGATCATGGCCAAGCTCGACATCGCCGAGAAGCGCCTGCCGCAGGACGGCCGCATCAAGATCCGCTTCAGCGACAACGGCCAGACCAAGGACATCGACTTCCGCGTCTCGTGCCTGCCGACGTTGTTCGGCGAGAAGATCGTCATGCGCCTGCTCGACAAGGGCAAGCTGATGCTCGACATGACCAAGCTCGGTTTCGAGTCCGAATCGCTGAAGAAGCTCGAGACGCAGATTCAAAAACCGTGGGGCATGGTGCTCGTCACGGGTCCGACCGGCAGCGGCAAGACCAACACGCTCTACTCGTCGATCTCGAAGGTCAACACGCCCGAGACGAACATCATGACCGCCGAGGACCCGGTCGAGTTCAACCTGCTCGGCGTCAACCAGGTGCAGGTGCGCGAATCGATCGGCCTGAACTTCGCGGCCGCGCTCAGAAGCTTCCTCCGCCAGGACCCCAACATCATCCTCGTCGGTGAAATCCGCGACTTCGAAACGGCGGAAATCGCGGTCAAGGCCGCGCTTACCGGCCACCTCGTGCTCTCGACGCTGCACACCAACGACGCGCCGAGCACGATCAACCGCCTGATGAACATGGGCATCGAGCCGTTCCTCGTCGCCAGCTCGCTGAACCTGGTGTGCGCCCAGCGTCTCGTCCGCCGCGTCTGCGTGAACTGCAAGATCGACGACGACGTCCCCCCGCCGGCGCTCGAACAGATCGGCTTCACCTCCGACCTGGCCGCCACGGTCAAGCCAAAAAAGGGCAGCGGCTGCGAAAAATGTAATAAGACGGGCTACAAGGGGCGCGTCGGCCTCTATGAAGTCATGGAAATTACTGACGAACTCAGAGAATTAATCCTGGTGGGTGCATCTGCGCTCGAGTTGCGCCGAAAAGCTATCGAGGAAGGCATGATCACGCTGCGCGGCAGTGGACTGCGCAAAATCACGGAAGGCGTGACGACAATCGAAGAAGTTTTGCGCGAAACGGTGAAGTAACAGGAAAACTATGGCGACACTTCCGGATCTCCTCAAAGAAATGGTGGCGATGCAGGGCTCGGACTTGCATCTGTCGATCGGGTCGGTGCCGCAGACGCGTGTCCACGGCGAGCTCGAAAAAATGACGCAGCACGCAGAGTTGAATCCGACGGAGACCAAGTCGCTGTCCTATTCGGTGTTGACCGACGCGCAGAAGAAGCGCTTCGAGGAAACCAAGGAGCTGGACTTCTCGTTCGGCATCCGCGGTCTCGCGCGCTTCCGCTGCAACATGTTCAACCAGAAGGGCGCGGTCGGCGCGGTCTATCGCCAGATTCCGGAAAAAATCCGCGCGTTCGAGGATCTCGGCCTGCCGCAGGTCATGGCCAAGCTCGCCGAGCGTCCGCGCGGCCTCGTGCTCGTCACCGGCCCGACCGGCTCGGGCAAGTCGACGACGCTGGCGGCGATGATCGACAAGATCAACGTCGAGCGCCACGGGCACATCCTCACCGTCGAGGACCCGATCGAATACATCCACCAGCACAAGAACTGCCTGATCAACCAGCGCGAGATTCACAGCGATACGGACAGCTTCTCCAACGCGCTGCGCGCCGCGCTTCGTGAAGATCCCGACGTCGTGCTGATCGGCGAAATGCGCGACCTCGAGACCGTCGAATCGGCGCTGCGCATCGCCGAGACGGGCCACCTCACGTTCGGCACGTTGCATACGAACTCCGCGTCGTCAACCATCAACCGCATCATCGACGTGTTCCCGTCGCACCAGCAGGCGCAGATTCGGACGCAGCTCTCGCTCGTCATCGAGGGCATCGTCTGTCAGTCGCTGCTGCCGAAGGCCGACGGCAAGGGCCGCGTCGTGTCGCTCGAGATCCTCGTGCCGACCGCCGGCATCCGCAACCTGATTCGCGAAGACAAGGTGCACCAGATTTATTCGGCGATGCAGACCGGGCAGGAAAAGCTCGGCATGCAGACGATGAATCAGTCGCTCGCGACGTTGTACTTCCGCCGCCTCATCACGCTCGACACCGCGATGACCGCGTCGTCAAACCGCGATGAGCTGCAGGAAATGATTAGCCGCGGCGCGGGCGTGGTCGCCGGCGCGGGCATGGGCGGGCGGCCCGGCGGGCCTCCTGGTGGACGGCCGCCGATGCGCCCCGGACAGACTTAGAGTCGCCTCCCCCGTTACGAGACTTAGTATCGGAGATTGATTATGGCAACGTTTGCATTCTCAGGACGGACACGCAGCGGCGAGAACGTGTCGGGTGAGCGCATCGGCGACACCATGGATGCGGTGATGGCCGCGCTGCGCCGCGAGCAGATTCAGGTGACGAAGATCCAGCCGACGCAGGCCAAGACCGGCAGCGGCGCGGTCGGCGCGGCGCGCAAGCTGAAAGCGAGGAGCGTGCCGGCGAAAAACCTCGCCGTGTTCACGCGCCAGTTTTCGGTGATGATCGACGCCGGTCTGCCACTCGTGCAGTGCCTCGACATTCTCGGCAACCAGGAGGAGCACAAGTACTTCGCGCAGGTGATCCTGGCGACGCGCAGTGACGTCGAAGGCGGCATGTCGCTGGCCGAGGCCATGAAGCGTCATCCCAAGTGCTTCGATGCGCTGTTCTGCAACATGATCGCGGCCGGCGAGGCAGGCGGTATTCTCGACACCATTCTCAAGCGTCTCGCGACCTACATCGAAAAGGCCGTCAAGCTGAAGGGCCAGGTCAAGGCGGCGATGATTTATCCGATCGCCGTCATCACCATCGCCTGCCTCGTGATCGGCGTGATTCTGTGGAAGGTCATCCCGACGTTCGCGTCGCTGTTCGCGGGCCTTGGCGCCGAGTTGCCGCTGCCGACGCGCATCGTCATCGGGCTCAGCAACAACCTCGTGCGCTTCATGCCGTTCATCCTCGTCGGCGGGTTCGGCATCGGCTGGGGCTTCAAGGCCTACTACGGCACTGAGAAAGGCCGTCACGTCATCGACGCGATCACGCTGAAGATGCCGATTCTCGGTCCGATTCTTCGCAAGATCGCCGTCGCGCGTTTCTGCCGCACGCTCTCGACGTTGATGGCGTCGGGCGTGCCGATTCTCGACGGCCTCGACATCACCGCCAGGACGTCGGGCAACGCCATCATCGAAGAGGCGATCCTGACGACGCGCAAGAGCATCGAGCGCGGCGAGACTATCGCCGTGCCGTTGAAGGAAACCGGGGTGTTCCCCGGCATGGTGGTGCAGATGATCGGCGTCGGCGAAGCCACCGGCGCGCTCGATACGATGCTCGGCAAGATCGCGGACTTCTACGAGGAAGAAGTCGACGTCGCGGTCGAAGGCCTGCTGACGCTGCTCGAACCGGTGATGATCGCGTTCCTCGGCGGCGCCGTCGGCGGCATCGTCATCGCGATGTATATGCCGATCTTCGACCTGATCAGCAAGCTGACCTGATGAAGGAGCGGACGCTCCGGCGGCGCCTGGCCGTCCACATCGCGGTCCGGTTGCTGGTCGCGACGGTGTTGCTGGGCGCCGCGGTGATCGTGCAGCTGCGCACGCCGGGCGGCCAGCTGAGCCACCCGTTCTACTTTCTCGTCGGCCTGACCTACGCGGTCAGCCTCGGCTTCATCGCTTCACTGAAAATGGTGGAGCGGTTGCCGTGGCTGACCGACGTGCACTTCGCCATCGATGCCGTCGTCGTCTCGGCGGCGGTCTTCATCACCGGCGGCGTCGAAAGCCTGTTCGTCATCCTCTACATGGTGCCGATCGTCGCGGCGAGCACGGTGCAGTTCCGCCGCGGCGGATTGCAGCTCGCCGGCCTCAGCACGATTCTCTTTTTCGGTGTCGTCGTCGCGCAGTACCTGACGGTCAACGGCTATCTCGACTTACCGTTCACCGAGCTCGTCGCGACCGAACTGCCTCCGGTGAATGTGGCCCAGTACACGGTGGCGCTGAACGCGTTCGGATTCTTCGCGGTGGCGTTGCTGAGCGGCTCGCTCGCCGAACGGGCGCGCCGCGGCGAGGCGCGGCTGGAGCAGGCGACCGAAGAGATCGCCGACCTGCAGGCCTTCAATCAATACGTATTCGACAACCTCGTGAGCGGACTCGCGACGGCGGACGCCGACAATCGATTACTCACCTTCAATCGATCGGCCATGTTGATCACGGGCCGCGACGGCGCGCTGCCGATCGGCGAGCCCGCGTCGGACGCGTTGCAGTTGCCGCCGGCGTTCGCGTCGAGCCTGTCGCAGGATCTCGTGCGCGTGCGCAGCAAGCGCAACGACTACATGTTCAAGCACCCGAGTGGCAAGGTCATCGAGCTGGGCTTGAGCGTCGCCGCCCTGCCGCTGCCCGATGGCTCGCGCGGCTACCTGTATACGTTCCAGGATGTCACCGACATCAAGCGAATCGAGCAGAACGCGCGCCTGCAGCAGCGGCTTGCGGCGGTCGGTGAAATGGCCGCCGGCATCGCGCACGAAATCCGCAACCCGCTCGCGTCGATGTCCGGCTCCATGCAGATGCTCAAGCAGGAGCTGCCGCTGTCGACCGATCAGGCGCAGCTGATGGACATCGTGTTAAAGGAATCCGAGCGCCTCAATCAGACGATCAAGTCGTTCCTCGCCTACGCGCGGCCGCAGCGATTCTCGTTACAGAAGCTCGATCTCCGTCCCATCGTGCAGGAGACGGCGTTGTTGCTGCGCAACAGCACCGAGGTCGAGGATCGACACGACATCCAAGTGACGCAGGCCGACGATGCCGTTTCGGTCGAGGCTGACGAGAGCCAGATCCGCCAGATCATCTGGAACCTCGCGACCAACGGATTGCGCGCGATGCCCAACGGCGGCACGCTGTGCCTGAGCGCGGTGCACGAGGAGACGAAAGCGGGCCGCGTCGCACTGTTGCTGGTTGAGGATGAAGGCGTCGGCATTCCACCCGAGGATCTCGACTCGATCTTCCAGCCCTTCCGCGGTTCGTTCGGCAAGGGCACCGGCCTCGGCCTCGCGATTGTCCATCGCATCGTTACCGACTACGGCGGCCAGATCGATGTCAGGCCGCGACCGGCGGGCGGTACTGTGTTTCGCATCACCTTCCCCGCGCGCGTTGAAGTCGTTGAGCGGCAGGCGTCATGAAGAAACAGGGATCAGGGATCAGGGATCAGGGATCGGGGGCGGTGCTCAGAGAGCACGGCGGCCACGCCAAGCCTCGTATTTTGATCGCCGACGACGAGCAGTCGATGCGCGAGTGGATGCGGCTGTTGTTTCAGCGGGACGGCTTCGAGGTGCTGACCGCCGAAGACGGTATCGCGGCCCGCGACCTGATCGCGCGGGAATATGTCGATGTGGTGCTCACCGATATCCGCATGCCGCGACTGGACGGCGTCTCGCTGCTCAAATCGATCCGCGAGTCGGCGCCCGACGTCATCGTGACCATGATGACCGCGCACTGGACGCAGGATTCGGCGGACTGGTCCGAGGCGCAGCATCGCGGCGCCGAGGCGCTGTTCGAGAAGCCGTTCCGTGACGTCAACCTCGTCACCATGCAAGTGCGGCAGCTGCTCGAATCGCGCCGCCTCCGCCACGAAAACGTCGTCCTGCGCCGCACCACCGCGGAGCAGGGCTTTGCGGGCATCATCGGCCGCAGCGCCAAGATGCTGGACGTCTTCCGCCTGGTCGAGACGGTGTGCCGCACCAACAGCACGGTGCTGATTTCCGGTGAATCAGGCACCGGTAAGGAGCTCGTGGCCCGGGCGATCCATGCGCTCTCGTTGCGGCGCGATCATGGGTTCGTCGCGGTCAATTGCGGTGCGATGCCGGAGGCACTGCTCGAATCGGAGCTGTTCGGTCACGTGCGCGGCGCGTTCACCGGCGCCGACAAGGACAAGAAGGGATTGATCGAGGCCGCCGATGGCGGCACGGTGTTCCTCGACGAGATCGGCGAGATGCCGCCGACGATGCAGGTGAAGCTGTTGCGGGTGCTGCAGGACCGGAACTACCGCCGCGTCGGCGGCACCGAAGAAGAGGCGTCGAACATTCGCGTCATCGCGGCGACCAACCGCGACTTGGCGAAGTCCGTGAGCGAAGGAAAGTTCCGCGAAGACTTGTTCTATCGCCTCAACGTCATCCCGGTAGTCATGCCGGCATTGCGCGATCGGGCTGAGGACATCCCGCTGATCGCCGAGCATTTCCTCGCGAAGTACAACCGCGAGATGAGCAAGGCGATCGAGAGTTTTTCGCCTGAGGCGATGGCCGCGTTGTGCGCGTATCCCTGGCCGGGCAACGTCCGTGAGCTCGAGAACACCGTAGAGCGCGCGGTCGCACTTGAGTCAGGCCGCCAGGTTGAATTGGCGGCTCTGCCGGAGAATGTCCGCGACCGCCGCCCTGCGACGTCGCGTCCCGGCGAAGCGATTCTCGAAGCAGGCGACGGCTTCAATCTCGAACGCCATCTGCAGGACATCGAGCGCTCGCACATCGAGCGCGCGCTCGAGCGCGCCGGCGGGGTCCAGACGCGGGCGGCCGATGTGCTGGGTCTGAGCTTCCGCCAGTTCCGTTACTTGATGAAGAAACACGGCCTCAAACGGGAGTAGGCCTGAGCTCCAGACCGAATGGCTACTCTCAATCGTCAAAATGTAATTGTGTGAATGGTGACAAGAACTGGCAGGCGCGCCTGACAGGATTTGTCATTTTTCCGATGTTTTACGGCCTAAAGCAGGCTCAATTTTTGCCGATAAACCCTCTGCAGCCAATGGTTTAGCCAAGGTCAACCTCAAGTGGTACGAGGGTTGCTCTAGAGTGGGCAGGCCGACGCCGCCTCAAAACGGCGGCGTAGCCTAAGTGAACAAATAACCCGGAAACCTCGCGTCACGTTCAGGAGAAGAGACATCATGCGTATTCGTTCGAACAAGGGCTTCACGCTCATCGAGTTGCTCATCGTCGTCGCGATCATCGGCATCATCGCGGCGATCGCGGTCCCCGGCCTGCTGCGCGCCCGTATGGCGGGCAACGAGGCGTCGGCCATCGGCTCGCTGCGTGCGATCAACAGCTCGCAGCAGGCGTACGCGTCCAGCTGCGCGAACGGCTTCTACGCCCCTGACCTGACCGTGTTGGGCAAGCCTCCGCTCTCGGGCGGCGCGCCGTTCATCAGCCCGGACCTCTCGGCGGCGGCTTCGGTCGACAAGAGCGGCTACACGACGACGATGGCAGAGGGCACGGACGCGACCAACGCCAATGCCACGATGCCGGATACCTGCAGCGGCGACGGCGCCGACACGACCGTGAGCACCTACTACGCGACCAGCGACCCGGTGACCCCCGGTGGCACGGGCTCGCGGTACTTCTGGTCGAACACGCTGGGCACGATCTACTTCGACCTGACGGCCACGATTGCTGACGCCCTCGGCAACTCGCCGGCGGCTCAGGCGACTGCTTCAGTCCTGCAGTAGGCCTTTCGTTTCGTGAAACACCCGAGAGGGGTGCGGCGTCATGCCGCACCCTTTTCGCTTGTACAGGTTAGAATTCCGGCATGAAGCAAGCGATCGAGGGACATGGCGCGCCGCGTTTGGCGTGGTTGACGGTCTTCGCGGCCATCGGCCTGCTCGCCGCCTCGGCATCAACGTGGGTGCATTACCGCATCCTGGATGATCCGATGTATGCGAGCTTCTGCGACGTCAACTCGACGCTGAATTGTCACGACGCTTATACGAGCCGCTTTGGCGCGTTTGGCGGTGTCCCTGTCGCCTTGCTTGGCTTGCTGTTCTTTGCCGGAGTCCTGACACTCGTCGCGTTGTGCTCGCAATCGGCTTCGGCGCGACAGCATCTTGCCGGGTATGTGTTCGCGGCTTCGACGATTGGCCTGGCGGTGGTTCTCTATCTTGCGTATGCCTCGTATTTCATCCTTCAGGTGGTGTGCCTGCTCTGTGCCGGCACGTATGTCGCGGTCATTGGCTTGTTCCTGTTGTCCGGGGCGGCCGCCAAGGTTCCCATGACGAGTCTCCCCATGCACATACTCAACGATCTTCGCGTTCTCATTCGTAATCCGCGGGGCCTGGCAGCGGCTATCGTGTTCGTTGCCGCTGCGACGGCGGCGATTATCGTCTTCCCCGAACAGCACGTGGCGGCTGCGGCCGGCATTGAGACTGCCGGCGACGCGCAGGCGGCGGCAACCGCGCCAACCGCTTCGACGCAGCAGATTCAGCAGCTCGAGCAGTGGCTCTCGCAGCAGCCGCGCGTTCCGGTGATGGCGCCGAGCGATGGCGCGGCGGTGGTGATCCTGAAGTTCAACGATTATCAGTGCCCCGGCTGCGGACAGACGTATCGCGACTACAAGCCGATCTTGGCGAAGTGGGCCAAGCAGGCGCCCGGCAAGATCAAGTTCACAGCCAAGGACTATCCGCTGGAGCGCGAGTGCAATGCGTTTGTCCCTCAGGATCTGCACTCGGGCGCGTGTGAGGCGGCGGTCGCCGTCCGGCTGGCCCGTGAAAAAGGCAAGGCCGAGGCGATGGAAGACTGGCTCTACGCGAATCAGCCGGCGATGAATCCGGATACCGTGAGGAAAGCGGCTGCCTCGATCGGCGGCATCACGGACTTTGAGGCTCGTTATAAGACCACGCTGGAGCTCGTCAAGGCGGACGTCGCGCAGGGCGCTCAGTTAAAGATCGGCGGGACGCCGACGTTCTTCATGAATGGCATACAGCTGCCCGGATTGCGTGGTGAATTCTTCGACGCGGCCATCGCCTGGGAGCTGAAGCGGGTCTCGGGTGGCAAATAACCACGGACCGACATGACGTCAGCGATCGAGACCGAAGCACTGACCAAGGAGTTCCGTGTTGGTTTCTGGCGGCCGCGAATGCATTGCGCGCTCGACGCGTTGACGCTCCGCGTCGAGGCCGGCGAAGTCTTCGGTTTTTTGGGCCCTAACGGCGCCGGCAAAAGCACGACACTCAAGCTGCTGATGCAGCTGATTTATCCCACCAGCGGCCGTGCGACCATTCTCGGTCGTCCGGCCGGCGACCTCGACGTCAAGAGGCGGATCGGTTTCCTCGCCGAGAATCCCTACTATTACGACTACCTCACCGTCGAGGAAGTGCTCGCGTACTTCGCGCGGCTGTTCGGCGTTTCCGGCGCCGCCGTCGCGGCGCGTGTCGGTGCCGTGATCGAAGACGTCGGCATCGAGGCATATCGGAAGACGAAATTGCGCGCCTTGTCCAAGGGTAACCTGCAACGCGTCGGGCTGGCGCAGGCCTTGATCAACGATCCCGAGGTCCTCTTCCTCGACGAGCCGATGTCAGGTCTGGATCCGATCGGCCGTCACCACGTTCGCGATTTGATCCTGAAACTCAGGCAGCGCGGCCGCACGGTGTTCTTCAGCTCGCACATTCTGTCGGATGCGGAGTCGTTGTGCAGCCGGGTCGGCATCATGGCGCAAGGGCGGCTCGTCGCCTGCGGCCTGGTCAGCGAGATGCTGGCGTTCGAGCTCAAGGGCTGGGAGCTGGTCGTCTCGGGCCTGTCGGACGACGTCGCCGGGCGCCTGCGGACCCGGGTCAGGACCATCACACCGCTGACGCACGCGCGGTTCATGCTCGATCTGCCGCCGGAAGCGGAGCCCGAGACGTTGATCGGCGAGCTGCGCGCGACCGGCGCGCAGCTCGTGTCGCTCAATCCGGTTCGCGAAACGCTCGAGGATTATTTCGTCAAGCAGGTGAGCGCGGCGAAGCCGCGGACGTAACGATGCGGGTCATCAGGTTGATCGCCGGTGCGGTATTCAAGGAATCGGTTCGCGATCGCGTGCCGTACGCGATGGTCGTGTTTGCGGTGCTGCTGATCGCCGCCTCGTACCTGATTGGACAGCTCACCGCCGGCCAGGACATGAAGACCATCAAGGATCTCGGCCTCGCGGCGCTGTCGATCTTCGGCCTCTTCATCGCCGTGTTCATCGGCATCGGCCTGGTCTCGAAGGAAGTCGAAAAAAAGAGCGTGTTCGGCCTGCTCAGCAAACCGGTATCGCGCACGCAGTTCATCCTCGGCAAGTACGCCGGTCTCGTCATGACGCTCGCCGTCAATCTCGGGGTCATGACGATGGCCTTCTTCGCCATGTTGTATTACATGAATGCCACGACGCCGGCGGGCGTTCGCGCGGCGTGGCCCTCGCCGGCGATGGACCCGCGCCTGCTCCTGGCGATCGGATTGATCTTTGCCGAGTTGATGATCGTCACCGCGCTGGCGCTGTTCTTCTCGGCGTTTTCGAGTCCGCTTCTGGCGACGCTGTTGACGCTCGGCTTATGGGTGGCGGGTCACTTCAATGCCGACCTGCGGAACTTCGAGAACGTGGTCGATAGCGCGGTGGTCGTCGCCGTGGCACGCGGCGTCTACTACGTCATCCCGAATCTCGCGCCCTTCGATGTCAAAGCGGAGGTTGTCTACGGAATGCCCATTGCGATGCGCGCCGTCAGCTTCACGCTGATTTATGCGGCGGTCTACATCGCGCTGCTCCTGACGGCCACAGTGACGATCTTCCGCCGCCGTGATTTCAAGTGACGCCATGAGTGCCGCGACCGTGGATTCCCGGCCGTCAAATCGCGTCGGCTATGTCGCGATTGCCGTCCTGATGGCGGCGTCGATCGGCGTGCAGATCGTGCGCGATCGCGGCTGGGCGCCGTTCGTGCCGCCGGATCCGACGCTCTGGCTGCAGTCCGGCAGGGTCGCGGAGAAGGTGTTTCTCGGCTACCGGCACCTCGTCGCCGATGTCTACTGGATGCGCGCGGTCGTCTACTACGGTGGCAAGCGGCAGCGCGCGGGCGCTCAACAGCAGAGTCGCGCGCCTGCCACTGCCAACTTCGAGCAACTCTACCCGCTGCTCGACCTCGTCACGTCGCTCGATCCGCATTTCTTGGTCGCCTATCGGTTCGGTGCGATCTTTCTCGCCGAGCCGTATCCCGCCGGACCTGGACGCCCGGATCTGGCCGTTCAACTCCTCGAGCGCGGCATCGAACGGGACAACGGACGATGGGAATACTTCGAGGACATCGGGTTCGTCTATTACTGGTGGATCAAGGACTACCAGAAGGCCGCTGAGTGGTTCAAGCGGGCAGGCGAGCAGCCTGGCGCACCGGCGTGGCTCGAGCCGCTCGCCGCGACGACACTGGCACAGGGCGGCGATCGACAGTCTTCGAGATTGTTATGGACACAACTGTTGGCGAGCGACGTTGAGTGGCTCCGTAACAGCGCGCAGTTGCGCCTTCGGCAACTGGACGCGATGGATCAAATCGACGAGCTGAATCGCCGCATTCAGGAATTCGAAGCGCGTGAGAAAAAGCGGCCGACCGATTGGCGCCAGGTCGGTCTTCCCAGCGCCCCGTTGGATCCAACCGGCACGCCGTACCGAGTCAATCCCAAGACCGGCCTGGTCGATCTTGGACCTGGCTCAATACTGTTTCCGTTGCCGAGATGACGCCCCCGGCGTTGTACATCGTCGCGGCTGCATTGTTCGGTCTCTGCATCGGCAGCTTCCTGAATGTCGTCATCTACCGGCTGCCGCTGGGGCAGTCGCTGGCGACGCCGCCGTCGCGGTGCCGCACGTGCGGGTATTCGCTGCGATGGTTCGACAACATTCCGGTGTTGAGCTGGGTGTTGCTGCGCGGCCGTTGCCGCCAGTGCGGCACCCGGGTGTCATGGCAGTACCCCGTCGTCGAGCTCGTCACCGGCGCCTTGTTCGTGCTGGTGGTCTGGCTCACGCCGGTGGGCCCATTGATGGCCAGCCGATTATTGCTGGTCTGCATTCTGATCGCGCTCTTCGGCATCGATCTCGAGCATCAGATTCTGCCGAACTCGATCACGCTGCCGGCCATCGCGATCGGCGTGTTGCTCAGCCTGATCGCTCCGCCGGGATGGAAAGACGCGCTGATCGGCGTCGTGCTTGGCGGCGGCATCCTCTATGCGATCGCGTGGGGCTATTACCTCTGGCGGCGTGAAGAGGGCATGGGTATGGGTGACGTCAAGATGCTCGCGATGATCGGCGCCTTCCTCGGATGGAAGGCGGTGCTCGTCACCCTCGTGCTGTCGTCGTTCGCCGGCGCGTTCATCGGCCTGGGCTTGATGGCGGTGCAGCGCGGCACGATGAAGTACGCGTTGCCGTTCGGCACCTTCCTCGCCATCGGCGCCGTCGTCGCCATGTTCGTCGGCGAGCCGCTCATCGCGTGGTACGCGGGGTTCCTGTAAATGGCGCCAGAAACACTGAGCTTCGCGAGCATGGCGATGCTCGCCATCCTCCTCGTCATCGCCATCCTGTTCGTGATCGTGATTGTCCGCACCGTCCGCGTGGTGAGCGGGCGCGACGCGCGGCGCGAATCGGGCGGCGAGAGCGTCATGCTGTCGATGGCGCTGCAGGACGCGCTCGTCAAGTTGAAGGTGCAGGAGCGCGCGATGGCGGCGCGCGCCGAAGCGTCGGAGCGGCTCGCCGATCAGATCGTCGAGGGCCTGACGTCGGGCCTGGTCGTGGTCGATCGCACCGGCACGGTGCAGGCGATCAATCCAGCCGCGCAGCGCATCCTCGAGATCGACGCGAAGGTGACCGGCCAGTCGTTTCGTGACGCGCTGAAACCCGCTACCGCGCTGACCGACCTGATCGCCGAAGCGCTCGAAGTCGGCTCGCCGATTGTTCGCCGAACGATCACGCTCGCCGGAATCAAGGCCCGGTATTTTGGCGTCACTGTATCGCCGATCGCGTCGACCGATGGAACGTTGCAGGCTGCGGTCTGCCTGTTCACCGACCTCACGGCCGTCGTCGAGCTCGAAGAGCAACTGCGACTGAAAGAAGCGCTGGCGCGATTGGGCGAGCTCACCGCCGGCCTCGCGCACGAATTTCGCAACGGCCTGGCGACGATTCACGGCTATGGCCGCTTGCTCGATCCGGCGACGCTCCCCGATCAGGCGCGGACCTGTGTCGAAGGTATTCGCGCCGAGACGACGGCGCTTGGAGAAGTGGTTACCAACTTCCTGCGCTTCGCGCGGCCGGAACAGATGACGATGGCGCCGGTCGATCTCAAAGCCGTGATCCAGCGCGCCATCGAGGATGTGCCGGGCGCCACAGCCGCCGTGCGGCTCGAAGGCAACTTCGCGACGATCGATGG